>JACCDQ011550751.1_pt1 | contig 52872 bp, 47 predicted proteins | sample 7446031 | NCBI WGS metagenome assembly JACCDQ01 (sample SAMN15323442, study PRJNA562643) | freshwater metagenome | isolation source: river surface water | place: USA:Blue River Watershed | collected 2017-08-17
TCATTTTTAAGCGGTTCTGTTGTAACCTTTTGACCCTTCTTGTTGTTTAACAACGAAAAATCTTGGTCTTCATGCAAATGTACAAGAAAAAAAAGCTGAACACTATCGCCGCTATCGCATTTCTATCGCTGATGGCGATGGCGTTTTTTTTGGTGTCCTGCAAAGAAACACCTCCCACTACTTTAGAGGTTACTGTTGTTTCAGCCAACGGCAACATCATTGCTGATGCAAAAGTTTGGCTCGTGGCGGAACCTACCGACACCGCCCACAACCCAATTGCAGTAAAAGATAGCTCGGTTTCAAATGACTCGGGAAAGGCCTATTTTGACCTCAGTTCTTTTTACAAAGCCGGGCAAATTGGCGTCATGCAAATCAAAGTGAAGGGCTTTTATTTTGGCTTAACTGGCGAGGCACTTGCAGAAATTACGGAGCAAGAACGCAATCAAGTGCTGCTTCAAATACAATAAACACCCCTTTCGAAGTTTTAAAATTCAAAAATTAAAATGTAAATTTGAGACATTCAAAACCTATGAAAACTATCCTAACCAGCTTTTTTGCGCTTTCACTGCTCTTTATTTTGGGCGGCTGCGAGCCCACAGACCCAGCCATTATTAAGGTCTTTGTACGCTCCTCATCTAACCAGCTCATCGATGGCGCTAAGGTCATTATCGTTGGCGATCAGCAATCTACACCCGCTACTTTAGCCTACGTAGACACCGCTTACACGAATTCTTCCGGATTTACGTCTTTCGACATGGATCCTTATTTCGCAGTTTCAGGAGAGAGCAACAAAACCGGGTATTTTGACATCATTGTCAAATACAACAACAAAACAGCTTACGGCTATACCCGCGCCAAAGTGCACACCACTGCTGTCGAGACTATCTACTTACCCAACTAACTACCATGAAAAAGATTCTTTTATTTGCTGTTGCAGCTACGTCACTTGTCTCTTTAAGTGCGTGTCGTAAAAAAATGGATACCGTTGCGCATATTTATGTCAAAGACGAGACCAACGCAAGTGTTTCAAACGCCATGGTTGTTTTGTACGGTACCAACACCCAAAGTACGCCGCAACAAGTTGCTGTCTTTGATACTTCCTACACCAACGCAAATGGTTTAGCTACTTTCAATTACAACGAATTGTATCAGTTAGGGCAAGCAGGTGTTGCAGTGCTAGATATCAAAGCACAAAAAGGCAACAAAACCGGGCAAGGCATCATTAAAATTGAAGCCGAAAAAGTAAACGAAGAAACCGTTTTTATCCAGCCTTAAGCTTTTTAAGCTACAATTCTTCTGACCAATTGCTGATCTGCTCCTACGATATCTTGTAGGTCCAAAAAGTATTGTACATCCGTCGGAAACTTTATTTCGTATTCCGTAATAAAGCCAAGCTCAAATCTGCACATGTATTCGCTCACTTCAATTCCAACTATTTTTTGAAGTTTGGAAACAATTCCATTGAGCTGTGCCATCTTGATCACAAGCTTTGTCTCATAGACTAAAATGTCGTCTTGCATGCGTCCGGCTAAAGTGACTTCTGCATCTTGATTGTTAAACCAAATGTGTTGAATTGCAAATTTCTTATTCATGGCGTTTGTTTTGATGATACAAATTTCAGTATGAACATCGTAAACAATTTACGTTCTTCTTTTCATTGCTCATTTTCGGAATAAATCCTTAATTTTACTGCATGTCTGAGGACCAACCAATGTCATTTTTAGATCATCTTGAAGAGCTCCGCTGGCGCTTGCTTAGGGCAGCCGTTGCGGTCATCATCTTCTCTATTGTTATCTGGATCTACCAACGTGAAATCATGGAGAATGTCTTCCTCAACATGGTAGACCCTCACTTTATCACCTTTGAACTCCTTTGCAAATACCTAGGAGTTTGCGTCGATCAAATTCAAGTAGATTTTCAAAGTACAACGCTTGCAGGTCAATTTTCTTATGCCCTCATGATGAGCATTATGGGTGGCGTCGTGTTGGCTTTTCCTTATATCTTCTACCAACTATGGGCTTTTATAAAGCCGGGTTTGAAAGGCAATGAAAAAAACATGGCAAAAGGCATCGTGTTTTATGTCAGCTTGCTTTTTTTCTTAGGAATCCTCTTTGGTTATTATGTGGTAGCGCCCTTAAGCGTTCAGTTTTTTGGGGCTTTTCAGATAACGCCTGAAATCAAAACAGACGTCACCATCGCCTCGTACATGAGCACCATCCTCTCCACCGTATTTTACACAGGCTTGTTCTTTTTGTTTCCGATTGTCACGTTTTTATTGGTAAAAATTGGGCTATTCACCCCTGACTTCCTCATCAAATACCGCAAGCATGCTATTGTCGTTATCCTCATTTTAGCGGCCGTCATTACCCCGCCAGATGTCATTTCTCAGGTCATTGTTACCATTCCAATTTACCTTCTTTTTGAGGTGAGCATTTTAGTTGCCAAACGGGTAGTTAAGCAAGAAAAAAGCTAATGCGCTTCATTAGTTTCTTCTTGTTCAACATTTGCTTTTTGGCGCTGTGGGGCCAGCAAACCGTTGTTACCGGAAGGGTTGTCGACAAAAAAGGAGAGCCGATCAGCTACGTCCAAATTCAATTCCTAGACAGTAAAATCGGCACAAAATCCGATACCTTAGGCAACTTCTACCTCAGTACCTATTATCCAACAGATACCCTCGTTTTTCGGCTCATCGGTTATCAGACTGAACGCATTAAAATCAAAAAAGACCAAACACAAGAACTCCTTGTAAAACTATCTACACAAGACAAGGAAGTAGCTGAAGTTTTTTTAAAGGCGCCCACCGAAACACGTGGTGCACAGCTCCACAGGCGCATCATTACCTACAAGGATATCAATAACAAAGAAAAACTCTCCGCCTACCAATACCACCTCTACAACAAAATTCAACTCGATGCCAACAACCTAGACTCTGGCCTACTGAACAACCCACTTGTCGATAGGCTTGCCATTGTTAAAAGTTACCTCGAAACAGACTCTTCAGATAAATCATTGCTGCCAGTAGTGTTATCGGAAAGTGTTTCTGACTATTTCTATCGCAAAGATCCTAAACTTAAAAAAGAGGTCGTTGAAGCTACGCGTATAACCGGCGTGGAAAACATGCAAATGACGCAGTTTCTCGGCGACATGTACCTAGAGCTCAATATCTACGACAACATTTACGATCTATTCAACAAATCATTCATTAGTCCGCTTGCGCCTTATGCCCGCACTTATTACCAATTTTACCTAGACGATTCTACATTTATTGGTGCCGATTGGTGCTACAAACTCCGCTTTGTCCCCAAACGAAGTGGCGATTTAGTCTTTGAAGGACACATGTGGATCCACGACACCACCTATGCAGTCAAAAGATTCCAAGCAAATATTGCGCCGGGGGCCAATCTCAATTATATCCAGGAATTCTACATCGAACAAGCATTTGAGCAAGTTCAAAAAGAAGTTTGGATGCTCACCAGCGAAAAAATGGTGCTTTCGTTTAAAGTGACCGAAAAATCCAAATTCTTAGGCCTTATCGGGCGCAAATACAGCCAGCGGAGTCAGTACGTGATCAACAATGCCCAACCCGAAGAATTTTATCGCTCTAGCAATGCTGTTGATGTCCAGAGTAACGCCAAAACACGCACTGACGCAGAATGGGAGCAACTTAGACCCGTTGCATTGAGTGACAAAGAAGAACGCATTGAGCAAATGGCGGACTCCCTCGCAGCACAACCCTTTTACCAAACCATGCGCAAACTTACCTATTTTGCGACCACCGGATATTGGCCTGTGAAAAAAATCGAAATTGGTTCAGCAGCTTCCTTGGTGAGTGTCAATCCGGTAGAAAACTTTCGTGTGGCTTTAGCGCTGCGCACTTCCAACGAATTCTCTAAACGCTTTGAAATTGGGGGGCGCTTGGCCTACGGCTTTGGAGACGAGCGCTTCAAGTATAACGTCAGACTGCGCTACAACATCACCCCTCAAAAACGCGGCATGCTCAATGCCTATTACAACTACGACATCGAGCAAATTGGGCAGTCGCCAACGGCCGCATCTATGGGCACCTCTTTTGCAACTTTTTTAAGTACGGCTCCATTTGACAAACTTACATTTGTGCAAAAAGCGGGAGTCAGCCTAGAAAAAGACATCCGTAAAGACCTCATCTTGTTTGGCGCACTTGAATGGAAAAACTACACCCCACTTGGCTTGGCTACATACCAACAATGGAATGGCCTAGACACCATCAACATCAGTCAAATTACCGCCACAGAGTTCACCACGCGCATCCGCTGGACCAAAGATGAAGAATTCCTATCAGGTTCTTTTGACCGCACAGCCCTGCGCTCTCCCTATCCTATTTTGTCTTTTCAAGGGATTTTCGGCTTCAAGGATGTATTCGGCAGTGACTACAACTACCAAAAATTAGAATTCCAATTTGAACACAATACGCAACTGGGGGTCCTCGGGAGAATGCGCTATGGTTTTACACTTGGATATATCAATGGCCTTGCTGCCTATCCCCTACTCAAAGTGCACGAGGGCAATCAGTCCTTGTGGTTGCTCACCAGTACGACCAACATGGTGAACTTTATAGAGTTCATCAGTGATCGCTATGTAATTGGATTTGCTGAAAACCGTTGGGAAGGCTTATTTTTTGACCGCATTCCACTCATCAAGTCCACAAAAATCAGACTCATCACCACCGAACGCATCATGCTCGGTAGCCTATCTGCTCAGCAAAATCAAGCATTGCTGATTCCTTCTTTTGTGAGGCCATTTAACGGAATCCCCTATGTAGAAATTGGTATCGGTATAGACAACATCTTTAAAGTGATCCGCATTGACTTCCTATACAGAGCCACACACCAAATACCAGGAGTGAGTCCGTTTGGCATCAAAGCCCGCTACTCCCTAAATTTTTAGTAAATTCGATTCGTGAAACTTCGAACGCTTGATATCTGTAAAACATACCGTGGTCGGGCGGTAGTCAATGGCGTGAGCGTTGAGGTGAATCAAGGCGAAATTGTTGGGCTACTCGGGCCAAACGGCGCAGGCAAAACCACCTCCTTCTACATGATGGTAGGCTTGGTAAAGCCCGATACCGGCCAAGTTTTTCTCGACGATACTGAAATCACCAAATTACCCATGTACAAGCGCGCACAGTTGGGGCTTGGCTATTTACCACAAGAAGTTTCAGTGTTCCGCAAACTGAGCGTTGAAGACAACATCATGGCCATTTTGGAAATGGGGCCGCTCAATAAAGTCGATCGTGAAGCAAAGCTCGAACGCCTGCTCTCCGAATTCAGCCTCACTCATGTGCGCAAAAACCTTGGAGACCGACTTTCTGGTGGTGAAAAAAGACGTACAGAAATTGCACGTGCACTTGCAACAGACCCAAAATTTGTTTTGCTAGACGAACCATTTGCCGGTGTAGATCCTATTGCTGTAGAAGATATCCAAGCCATCGTTTCGGAGCTGAAAAAACGCAATATCGGCATCTTGATCACCGACCACAACGTACAAGAAACCCTCTCTATTACTGACCGTGCCTACCTTTTGTTCGAAGGTAAAATCTTGAAATCAGGAACCGCTGAAGAATTGGCAGCAGACGAACAGGTCAGAAAAGTATATTTAGGGCAGAACTTTGTCTTAAGGCGCTCAGAGTAATTCTAGCGCAACAATTGCACCACACCTTCGCGCTGCCTACGGATATACGGTTCATGACAAGGCCTGAACTTCACGACATAATTATACATGCCATCCTGACACGGCAGGCCTTTATAAGTACCATCCCAACCCTCTGCAGCATTCTGAGTTACAAAAACGCGCTCGCCCCAACGGTTAAAAATTTCTAAAGACCAATCCGTTACGCCAAAGTCTGTAACTACTTTAAAGATGTCATTGCGTCCGTTTGCATCCGGAATAAAGGTGTTTGGTGCATAAATACTAAATGGTTCCACTTCAATACTCGCGTAAGCGGTATCGGTACAACCAAAATTATTGGTCACAACCTGCATTGGATAGTCAGTGCCGCCAGATTGATACGCATGGATAAAATTGGCTGTAGTATACTGTACAGCGCGGTCCTCGACAAAATATTGGTAGGTTGTTGCGCCAACGGAGAGATCCGTAAATACAGCCTCATTCTGGCAAACATCTACGCGGTCTGGACTAATAGAGAAACCTGCTTGGGGTGAAGGGTGCACCGTTACGAGGTCTTGCTGCGCCATAAATAAGGTGTCTAAGCAACCAAATTGTTCAATGAGTGTAAGCGTTACGGTATAATTCCCTGGTTGGGTATAGTTATGAACTACATTGGTGCCTTGCACTTGCGTGCCGTCGCCTAAGTCCCAGATATATGTGGTTGGCACTTCACTCTGACTCAGGTTGACAAATTGCGCTTGCGAAGGTGCACATTGCAAGGCATTCAAAAACATAAAATTGATGCTCGGATGTCCAAAAACCCGAACGAGCGCAACTAAGGTATCGGCACAAAGTGCATTTTGGCCCATCAATAAGACTTGTTGGTTTCCGCTTTGATCAAATAAAACCGAATTGCCCGTCAGTTGGGTACTCATTGCAGGGGTTGCATGTGGGCCAAAGTCCCAGAGATAGGTGGTTCCGGCCGGGCCACTGACTTGTGCGTCAAAGGCAAACAAATTATCGATGCAAAGTGAATCAGTGTTTGTGAAGTTCAAGATAATTGGTTGCTCAATGGTCACGTTTACGGTTGTGGTATCCAGACAACTCGGAGATGAACCAGCGATAAGCGTCACGGGATATACGCCAGGGCCTGGAAAAGTTGTAGTAGGCAGCATTTGGGTACTGACTTGCCCATTCCCAAAATCCCAATTATATAACATAGCATTCTGGGAGGCATTGCCAAAGGAAATGGTATAACCCAAGCATTCTACTTGAGGCGGCACCACAACAGCTGCCGTAGCCTCTCCAAAAATAAAAATGGAATCCAAAAAGCTTTGCTGACAATAGGTAGTTGTGGCTTCAAGCAGTACAGGATGAAATCCTGGTGAGGAAAACACGACATCCGGAACAAGGAGGCCAGTTGCTTGCGCTACAGATGCACTTGGTGGAAAAGTCCAGGAGAGTGTTGCTGATGGGTCCGAAACTTGGGCTAGAAAATCGTGAGAATTGCCGGTTAAACACAAGGAATCTTGGGTTTGCCAATCAAGAGTAAGTTCTTCATTGACAATAATTTCAATATATGCAGTGTCTGTACAGTTTTGACCGGGATTGACAATCAATTGAGCAGTGTAGGTGCCAGAGCTCGGATAGGTATAGGTGGGTTCAAATAAAGGGCTTACGTCTGCGTTCGTGCCCGCCACACCAAAATTCCAACTATAAGTGGTGCCGCCATACGACATGTTGTCAAACTGCACGGTTAAACCATCGCAATAGCCGCTAAAGTTCGGCAATTGGGCTTGAGTGGGTAAAATGGCGGCAAGCTGAATATTGCAATCAAATACCCGGAATAAAAAATCGCGAACAGTTTCGCCAATGAGTTGGCCATTGCGGTATTCTTGCACGCGTACACCAACAACGAATAATCCTATCAAATTTGGACTTACTGTTAAAAGCCCAGTACTTGGGTGAATGATTGTTGAGGAGCCGGGGCCAAGTGGTACTGCTGCATTGAAATTGGATTGCCAGGTGACTGGAAAATATGGCGGAGGAGGCATTTGAAGTGGTTGCGGACTACCCGAATTGGCACCTGCGTTTGGTGTAACCAATGAATAAACGAGTTGATCGCCGTCGGGGTCTGTTGCTGAGTGGTCAAAAAGTAGCTGATCGTTGTTGCAGAGTAAAACCGGCGGGTAGTTCGTGAAGCGCGGGCTACTGTTATTACTAGCACCGGTATTTGAACCCGGGACTTGCGCAACAAGGGTCAGGCCGGTGTCGTCGGGAAATTGCAAATTGGTAATATTTGGCCCGCGACAGCAGCGCTGATAAGACACCGTATATCCGCCAGGGATAGGCGGAAGCGTCAGGACTACTTGATAAATTGCGCGCTCCACACAAATTCCGGAAGGTTGCGTAGCGCAAGGGTTATTGAAATTAATTGGTAAAATAACAGAGCCAGGAAAAGGAACTTGCACCGTTTGGTAATGAATATTTCCTTGTGTAAAAATGGAAAGGTAAAGTGGATCATCGTATTGGGCTCCGGTAGAAGCACAATCGCGATAAAGGGTAATAAAGAAGCGGTATTGGTTATTACCAAGGTAGTTGTAATAGATATCGCCGCCGATGATGTGCGAAGCCACTGACCACCCCGAAAGGAGTAGTGAAAAACTTAAGAAGAGTGTTTTTAACTTGTGCACAGCGTTACAACGCAAAATTAAGGCTTTGGTTGTTCGTGTACAAACTGTAAATTTGTAAAAAAAATAGACGGATGGAAAATTTTGATGTGGTAGTAATTGGTTCAGGACCCGGCGGATACGTATCTGCATTGCGTTGCGCACAACTTGGCCTGAAAACAGCTTTGATAGAAAAATACAGCACTTTGGGCGGAACTTGCCTTAATGTGGGTTGCATTCCATCCAAAGCCCTACTCGATTCTTCCGAACATTTTTACAATGCCCAACACAATTTTTCAGCACACGGCATTGAGGTAAAAGGCCTCAAAGCCAACCTCGCTCAAATGATTGCCCGCAAAAATGAAGTAGTGGCTCAGACTTGTGCAGGGGTCAAATACCTCATGGACAAAAATAAAATCACGGTTTATCAAGGTGTTGGTAGCTTTATCGATGCACACACCATCGAAGTGAAAGGCGAACAAACAACCCAAATTAGCGGCAAGAACATCATCATTGCCACCGGCAGCAAGCCCAACTACTTTCCAGGAATGGAACCAGATAAAAAACGCATTATTACCTCAACAGAAGCGCTCAAACTCCAAGAAATCCCTAAAAAGATGCTTGTCATTGGAGGCGGTGTCATTGGCCTTGAATTAGGCTCGGTATATGCCCGCTTGGGTGCTGTGGTAGAAGTTATCGAATTTGCACCAAGTATTTTACCTACCATGGATGCCGGTATTGGCAAAGAATTTACCAAAATTCTCAAAAAAGAAGGCTTCAAGTTCCATATGGAGCACAAAGTAATTGGTGTGGTCAACAACGGCAAACAAGTTGTACTTACTGCCGAAAACAAAAAAGGAGAACAAATTACACTCGAGGCCGATTATTGCCTCGTTGCAGTCGGCCGCAAAGCCTATACAGAAGGCTTAGGCTTAGAGAAGGCTGGTTTACAGGTAAACCAACGCGGTCAGGTAGAAGTCAATGAGCATTTGCAAACAGCCGTTGGTCATATTTATGCCATTGGCGATGTCGTGCGCGGCGCTATGCTCGCACACAAAGCCGAAGAAGAAGGCGTTTTTGTGGCAGAGCAAATTGCAGGGCAAAAACCGCACATCAATTACAACCTCATTCCAGGTGTTGTGTACACTTGGCCAGAAATTGCTGCAGTTGGGCAAACCGAAGAAGAGCTCAAAGCAGCCGGACGCGCCTACAAAGCAGGTTCTTTCCCGATCAAGGCATTAGGTAGAGCACGTGCCAGCATGGACACCAGCGGTTTTGTCAAAATTTTGGCAGACGCCGCTACAGACGAAATCTTAGGTGTACACATGATTGCTCCTCGCGCTGCTGACCTCATCATGGAAGCTGTTACCGCCATGGAATACCGTGCCTCTGCCGAGGACATCGCGCGCATTTGCCATGGGCACCCTACGTATTCGGAAGCCGTCAAAGAAGCTGCACTTGCCGCTACTGCAGATCGCGCTTTACACATCTAAATTCAAGGCCTTGGGCTGAACGCATCTTTGATGTGCTCGAGATCGGTATGGTTGCTGTTGTGCACAATAGACACGACATCAAACCGCACCTCATGTGGCCATTCGATTGATTTAGCAAAGTAATTAGCCACTCTTATGAGCTGCTTTTGCTTGGCCAAATTTACAGCGCGCCAGGGTTCGCCCAGCTCTGCGCTGTGACGCGTTTTGACCTCCACCACCACCAGCGTTTGGCCATGGATCATGATCAAATCGATTTCCATTCGGTTGAATTTATAATTGCGTGCTTTAAGCGCGTAACCAAGCCCAAGCAGGTGCTGCAAGGCGTAGGCTTCGCCCCATTTGCCGAGCACATCGTGCTTCATGTCGGAATTTCTTTGTGTCATCAGAACGAAATTAAGCCGAATTTGCCCTTATCTTTACAGTGAAAATACGTATGCAGAAACAATTTATCAAGAATATCAAAGGGCTAGTTCAAGCTGGCGAAGACCTTCCAATGGTGCTACGTGGCAGCCAAATGAACCAATTGCCCCTCATCGAAAATGCCTACCTAGCGCTCGAAGACAACGAAGTAATTGCCTATGGCCCCATGAATGAATGGCCAGGCATCACAGACTGGCGCGATGTCGAAGTGATCGACGCTACAAATTGTTACGTGCTGCCCGCGTTTATCGATTCGCACACCCATACCGTATTTGCCGCAAGCCGTGAAGAAGAATTTGTAGATCGGATCAACGGCCTGACTTATGAAGAAATCGCTGCCAAAGGCGGCGGCATCCTGAATTCTGCCAAAAAACTCAACGACCTACCTGAAGCTGACCTCTACGCTGCTGCCCTCGAACGCCTTCAAAAAATGCAGGCCGCCGGAACAGGTGCAGTCGAAATCAAATCTGGCTATGGCTTAAGTGTCGAGGGTGAACTCAAAATGTTGCGCGTCATCAAAAAGCTCAAAGCAACTGCCCCAATTTCCATCAAAGCAACTTTTCTTGGTGCACATGCTATTCCCCAAGACTACAAAAATAGGCGCGAAGATTACATTGCCCTACTCATCAATGAAATGTTGCCGGCAATTGCAGCCGAACAACTTGCAGACTACATCGATGTTTTTTGCGAACGCAATTATTTCAGCACAGCCGAAATGGAGCAAATTTTAACAGCGGGGGCGCAATATGGGCTCAAACCTAAGGTTCATGTCAATCAGTTTTCGGTGTTAGGAGGTGTGCCTGCAGCAATTGCCAAAGGTGCCGTCTCAGTTGATCACTTAGAAGAAATCGACCAAAACGACCTCCACGCCCTGGCCAATAGCAACTGTGTTGCAACGCTCTTGCCTGGCTGTTCGCATTTCTTATCGATACCATTCGGCGCTGCTAGAGAACTGATGGCTGCAAATGCTATCGTAGCCCTTGCCAGCGATTTCAATCCGGGTTCTTCTCCGAGTTACGACCTCATGCACGTGCTTTCTTTGGCTTGCATCAAGATGAAAATGACACCCGAAGCCGCTATCAACGCCCTCACGATCAATGCCGCCGCCGCGCTAGAGCTCGGGCAAACCCATGGCAAAATTGCTTTGGGCAGAAAATCCCCAATTCTTTTGACAAAAGAAGTGCCCTCTTTGGCTTATTTAGCCTACGCATACACAGAAAAACACATTCAACGTGTTTTTATTTGATTAACTTTGAAATACATGCGTACGGTACTCATTTTACTGGCTTTGCTGAGCTCAAATATCGGGCTGACACAACTCATTGAGCTCGATAAAGAGCTCCTTTGGGAAGTGAGCAACCCTAAATCCGGTGTAAAATCTTACCTATTTGGCACCCTTCATGCCAATGACCGCGAACTTTTTGAACTTTCAGATAGCGTTTATATCGCTTTTGACCAAGCGCAAAAAATTGTACTCGAGACCGACATCTACAGTCTTTTCTCCACAATGGACACCCGCAAAAATTTGCCCGAAACACGCTTTGACGACAAGGGCAAGTCTTACACGAGTCTGATCATGACCTCTCAAACACTCTACGGAACAGAAGATGGCATGCCGCAGTTTTTAGATGCCTATTTTCAAGTTCTTGGCCTCCAATTAGGTAAAGAAACCATTGCGCTCGAAAAGGTCGAGGAGCAATACGCCTTATCTAATGAATTCAAGCTCAGTGAACGCCGTATCCTCGACAACCAAATCAATGCTTTCACACAAGAAAAGCTACTCGAACTTTATTTGCGCGGTGACCTCGATGCCCTACAACGCTTCATGAAATCCTACCTTTCTGTTCAAGAAAACCTCTATAATGAAGTGATTGTCAAGCGCAACCTACTTATGCTCGACAAACTTCTAGAGTTGCTTAAAGCACCGCAATCATTCTTCTGTGCAGTAGGTGCAGGTCATTTAGGCGGCGAAGAAGGGCTCTTGCAATTGCTGCGCGCACGTGGTTACAGAGTGCGTCCGGTATACTGGACAATCAGCCCACAGGCGCCACAAAGCAAGCGCTTGATCAAAAAACAAACCGAATCTATTTACATCGATCAAAAATCTGGCTTAGTAGCCAAGTTTCCTGGCAAACCGCTTGCAATCAACCTGCCCGACGGCTCTCAAAAACTCATTTACCGCGAGCTCGGCCAAGGCAATACCTTTGAAATCAATATCCAAGTACGCGACACCACAATTTCTGCTGAAGAAATTGCCAGCATTTATATCAACCCACCGGCCGGTGCAATCATGACCAAAAAAACTTTAGAAGATGGCTCTGTTATCTTTCAAGGCTTGTCAGACACCTACCCAGAAGGTCTCAATTATGTTCAAATACAATTTGGTGCCAACTACTTTGCCATCATCAAATGTTATGGCGGACACAAATTCATGCATTCCAATCGGCCTTTGTCTTTCTTTGAAAAGGTTTGGTTCGAGTAAGTTAATCAGACAGCTGCATGAAATTTCTGGATCAACTCGCCAAAGACATCCTTCAAAAAGGACACGACCCAAAAAACCTGACCGTTTTATTGCCTTCAGAACGTGCCAAGCGTTATTTGCTCAATGCGCTGTTTACGGCAAACGGCGGGCCTTTGATTTCACCGCACATTCTCACCATTGACCAATGGGTAGCTACTTTGTGTGCGCAAGAAATCCTGCACCCGACCAAAGCACTACTCGAACTTTACAAAATATACCAAGCCAAGTTCAAGGAAGAGGCGCTTTCTTTTGAAGATTACCTCACTTGGGGGCCCATTTTACTTTCCGACTTCGACGACGTCGATCGTTATTTGGTCGATCACCAACAACTCTATAAAAATCTAGCCTCCATTAAAGCACTGGAAAGCTGGCAAATAGATGAAGCATCCTATTCCGCTTCGCAAAAAAAATTCATGCTGTTTTGGGAGCTCATTCCACACCTACATGAAGGGCTACAACTCAAGTTCAAAGAACTTGGGGCTTGTAGTAAAGCACAAGCCTACCGACGACTCGCCGAAAATCCGGCGCAGTATTTCGAAGACAATATGCACTATCTCTTTGTCGGATTCAATGCTTTGTCTGCGGCAGAACAGCGCATCATCAAATACCTCATCGATAAAAAACAAGCTGAATTCATCATCGATTCAGATCAATTCTACCTCGACAACAAATTTCATGAAGCGGGCCACTTTCAGCGCAAGAACTTGCAGTTTTTTGGTCTAAAACAACCAGAAAATTTGCGCAATGCACTGCAAACAGCTAGTTACAATGTCAAAGTAATCGAGTGTGCCCAACATATCGGCCAGGTAAAGGTTTTGGCCACCGAACTGCTTGAAAACCCTGTTGCTGACTGGAGCGAAGTGTTGGTGTTGCTCGCAGACGAAGATTTGGTTCATGCCGCCATTCGCAATATTCCCAAAATTGTAGGGCAAGCCAATATTACACTTGGCTTACCGCTCGATCAAACGCCCGTCAGAACTTGGGTAGACCTCTGCTTTCAACTTCAAGAAAACCAACTCAAATTCAAGACAAAAGCCCTTTACTACAAAGATTTTCAGCGGTTCTGTCACCACGCTTTCACCACCCTTGCATTTGACCAAAAACAACAAGGTATGTTGGCGGCAGCAGAATACAAAACCGTCAAAAATAACCGCGTTTTTCAGAACGTCGATCAGCTCCAACTTGACCCACAGCTGCTCGAACTCATCCGTATTCTTGCCACATCCTGGGACGCGGATTGGCAGAAAGCCATCCAACAATTGCGCAAACTCAATAGCCTTCTGCTAGAAAAAATTCCGGCAGCAAATGATTTTGAACGCACCGCCTTGCTCTCTTTTGAACTCGCTTGCAGGCAATTTGAACTATTTGTAGCTGCCGATTTTCCAAAAATGGCCCTGAGCAGCTTCAAAAAATTATTCTATCAGCACTGGACGCGCAGCAATCTCGCTTATCTCGGCAGCCCAACCGCTGGCTTACAGCTTACTGGTTTACTCGAGACGCGCTTACTAGACTTCGAGCGCATTTATGTACTCGGCATGAACGAAGGCAAGTTGCCGCCTACCAACCCGATCCAGAGCATCATTCCTATGGACCTCCGTGCGGCTTTCGGCATGCCAAATAACCGCGATAAACAGGGCCTATTTGCGCAGCACTTTTACAGGTTGCTCCACCATGCGCGCGAGTTGGTTTTTACCTATACCTCAACGAGTGAAGTGCTCGGGAGTCATGAGCGCAGCCGTTACCTCTTGCAACTCAAAATGGAGTGGCTTCAACAAAATCAGCAGAGTACTTGGCAAGAATTTTTCTACCAAATTCCAGCTGCAGAACAAAAAAGCACCCAAACGCTCATTCCAAAGACACCCGCAATTCAAGCGCGTATCAAGACTTATCTAGCAGGAAATGTGTCTGCTTCAGCACTAAGAAAATACATCACTTGCCCGCTCGATTTTTACTATCGCTATGTTGTAGAATTCGGCGAAGAAGATGAAGTTGAAGAAGACTTGGCCTCCAGCACTTTTGGTTCGCTCATTCACAACTGTCTAGAAGAACTATACACTCCGTATGCGCAACGCGACAAACTTGGTGCACCCGTTGTGCCCAAACCGGGGCCACTTACCGAAAAAGCACTTGCGCACATGCTCACCACCTATCCGGCGGTATTGCGCAAGTATTTCTTGAATTACTTTGACCAAAACGAAACGCTTTTTGCACGCGGCAAAAACTTGCTCAGTTTTGAAATGGCACTGGACCTCACCAAACAAATGTTGCTCAAAGAACTCGCGTTTGTCAAGTCACTACAAGAGCCTTTGCATATTATTCAACTAGAAGCCAAATTTGAGCTGTCTCAAAGTGTGCAACTCGAACAAGAAGCCATACCAGTTCATTTTGTCGGATATATTGACCGCATTGACTGTATAGGCAATAACCACTACCGTGTAATTGACTACAAATCAGGGAAAGTAAAAGAAACCGATGTCAAAATGAGTGGAAAAGAGGACGCCTTCACCAACTTTACCAAACCCAAACACGCACTGCAACTCTGTTTGTACAGCATGTTCTTTAAAGAAAATTTTGGGCACTTACCCGCAGAGGCACGCATAGAATCGCTGATCAATCGCGACGACGACTTCGCGTTGTGCATGGATAAAAACACAGATTTAACTTTTGTTCCTTCCCTATTTGAAGAAGGTGTTCAGACCCTAGTATCGGAGCTTTTAGCTGCCCAAACGCCATTTGGACATCAAGAAAACGCGAAGTATTGCCAGTTTTGCACATAAAAAAACCTGGAAGGTAATTCCAGGTTTTTCTGCAAGATAATTAAAACCAAAATGAACAATGACTTGCTCTTTTATACGAGACGAGTCATATAGTTCATTGGTTGCTTAATACAATTCTAATTTGAGTGCTGAACGGTAATCTTTGATTTCTTCGCGGTTGATTTTATGCTCGGCATTTTTGAGAAGGTTCAAGAAATACAGCAGGTTTTCTTTGTCTTCGATTTCGATAGGATACTCATTACCTTCTTCATCTTCTTCGTATTGTGCTTCTACATCAAAGCATTCGTTTTCTTGAAGAAACTCATAAGTCAGGCGCAAAGACTTTACCACCAATGGGTCTTGTTCGAGCAAAGCCATTTCTCTGAGTTCTTTGAGGTCTTCTATCAATTTGGGAGCTTCTAGGCCCTCTTTTTCGATATTAGCGATGATTTGTTCAAGTTTTTGATTGGCGCGCAAAGTTTTCATGTTCTCTTAATTGAGCAACAAATTTAGTGCATTTCCCGAAATAAACATCGCGCTGTCCGTAACATTAGTACACTTGAAGCATTTCTAGCACATTAAAAGCTATTTTTGTTCAATGGATATAGTATTCCACGCGTTTTCTATCGGCCTGATCTTATCTCTGATTCCAGGACCTGTGTTTTTTGTTTTGCTTGAGAACAGCATTACCAAAGGCATCAGAAGTGCTTTGGCCATAGATTTTGGCGTTATGCTCAGCGATATCGTGTACATTCTCTTATCTGTACTGTTTGTTGAACAGATCAATTCTTTACTCACTGGTAAGAACAAAGAACTTTTTGATGTACTTGGCGGGCTCATTTTTATCACTTTTGGAATTGTCAATTTGTTCAAGAAATCAAAAATGCACAACGGCGACCAAGAACTAGAAGAAGTCACTGAAAAATACCATCTCAAAGAAAGTAAAGACCCAAAAAAGAACTTTGGGCTCATGATTGCCAAAGGATTCTTGCTCAATTTTGCCAATCCGCTTGTCATTTTTTATTGGCTAAGTGTGGCTTCAGTAGCCAAACGAGAAAGCTCCGACGACAGCAATGGCTTCTTGTTTTTATACTTAGGTATTATCCTGGCCACCTTCATTTCTTTTGACATTCTCAAAATTGTAACCGCCAAAAGAATCCGCAATTTAGTCACGCATCGCCTGCTTAATTTGCTCAACAAATTGATTGGAAGTGTCTTTATTGGTTTTGGCCTATTTTTCATTTTCCGCGTTATTTTCTAAGTCTAATATGCGCTCAATACTATTTGTCTTATTCGTATGTCTATTCGGCGCTGTTCTCGGACAAGACGTAAAGGTGCTCAAAGAAAACCTCAGCCCCAAAGTGCGCATTTTCTGGGATGCACAAAATAAACACGTGCAGGGCTATGGCGCCTATTTTACGAGTGTCGCCACTCCTCAGACAACAGAAAAGCACGGCAAATGGCTCTTTTATTCTTACGACGGGATTTTAGAGGAAGAAGCTACATATTATCGCAATCGGCTCCACGGCAAACGCAGCTTTTACTACCCCAACAAACAATTGAAACAAGAATCCTATTTCAAGTTTAATGTCCCTGACTCCATTTACCGTGAATATACTTCTGATGGTAAAATTCAAGTTCGTGGACAATTTGAACTAGGGAGCCCTGTCGGGATTTGGGAGTATTTCTACGCCGACGGGCATCCTAAATCAATTGAAAGGGTTCAAAACGACACCGTTTACCTACAAGCTTATTGGAAAGAAGACGGCAACCACCAACAAACGATCAAAGACGGCAATGGGCAAATCATCAACTATTTTGTAGATGGCACCGTCAAGGAATTATACACTTTTCAAGATGGTTTAAAAACCGGTCCGTTTGAGGAGCGCACAGCCAATGGCGTTTTATCTGTTGGCGGCGCATTTCAAAAAGGCAAAAAAGATGGCATTTGGGAATTTTACCGTTTTGACGGCATACTAGAAAAACGAGTGGCCTACAGTGCCGATTCCTTGAATGGCGTTTATCTTGTGATGGCCAACGAGACAGACACGCTTACTTTTGGCCACTACGAAATGGGTTTAAAAACCCAAAAATGGAAGTGGTTTGCAGAAGAGGGTAAGTTGGATATGGAAGGCTATTTTGACAAAGGGAAACAAGATAGCATTTGGCATTATTATTTCTCAAACGGACAGCTTTCTTATATTGCACACTTCAAAGCAGACTTGCGCAGCGGCAATTGGACTTACTATTATCCAAATGGTGCGTTGTATCGAACGGGCAGTTACCTCAATGATTTGCGCACCGGTACTTGGCAAACTTGGTATGAAGACTCCACGCTATTAATGACCGGTCGCTACACGAACGGAAAAGAAGAAGGCGAATGGCTCAATTACTGGGAAAGCGGTCGACTCAAAGACAAAACCACTTTTCATGAAGGCCTTCTCGATGGTGCCTGGGAGTCATATGCGCCCGATGGCGTACTCAAGCTCAAAGGAACATACAAAGCTGACCATAAAGTGGGTGAATGGGTCAGCTATTTTAACAATGGCCGGATCAAAGAGAAACAACACTATAAAGTTTTCACCCAAAAGAACGTAGCTGATGGCATGGCTATTATGGGGCTCAAAGAAACAGTAAGCGACTTTCACGGATCCTATGAGGCGTATTCACAAGTAGATTTCCAAATCAAAGAAACGGGTAAATATTACCACGGACTCAAGCACGGTACCTGGACCAACTATTATCCAGGAGGCGTAGTGCCAACTATTGTAGCCCAGTATCAATACGGCAGATTACACGGCGTTTTCAAGCAATACGATCGCTATGGCAGACTCGTATATGAAATCCATTACAAACATGGTCTCAAAGATGGTCCGTTTTATGCCTTCAACGAAAATGGACAGCTGATCAGTAAAAAAATGTTCCGAATGGGGAAAGAGCTCGGCGCACAAGGCGAAGATAGCTTTAGTCCATATTAGGGGTTAGCTGCTCAATAAAACAGGTCAATTCGATAAAATCTTCTACACTCAAGCGCTCTGGGCGTTGTTGCTCAAATTTTGCTGGCAAAGGCGCATCTTTTAACAACACCCGCAAAGAATTGCGCAGCGTTTTACGTCTTTGGTTGAAAGCGACTTTGACAACTTGAAAATACAGCTTCTCATCGCAGGGAAGCGAAGTGCGTTCATTGCGGATGCAGCGAATGACACCACTTTTTACTTTTGGTGGCGGAATAAAAACGTGTTCGTCTACTGTAAAACAGTAATGGATATCATAATAGGTTTGCAAAAGTACACTGATGATCCCGTATTCTTTTGATCCAGGCTTTTGCGCCACTCTTACCGCCACTTCTTTTTGAAACATGCCCATAATTTGCGGCACCTGATTGCGGTACTCTAAGCACTTAAATAGAATTTGCGAGGAAATATTGTAAGGGAAATTACCTACCACAATAAATGCAGCATCGCCAAACAATTCTGCCGGATTCAAGCGCAGGAAGTCACCAAATAGGATGCGCTCAGACTGCGCAGGATATGTAGCACGCAAATAATCTATAGACTCAATATCGACATCTAGTAGCCATAAGTCTATTTCAGGTATTTCCCAAAGGTATTTACTCAAGGCGCCCATTCCGGGGCCAATTTCAAGCACTTTTCGCGTTTGGTCTGTCCAGATGACTTGATTGGCAATCTTCTGACAAGTGCCGGCATCCTTGAGAAAGTGCTGACCGAGCTGTTTTTTAGGCTTTACAATCATTGCTTGAAAGCTTCAATAAGCGTGAGGGTGGTGCGAAAAGCGGCAAACTTGCCTTGGAAATACAGCGCGTGGTCTTGCTGGAGCGCAGGAGCAAATTGGGCTTGATATTGATCGAGGGTTTCTTGATCTTTGGCCAAATACATGACTGAATACGTACAACCGCCATCTTCTTCGCCATTTACCCGAGAAAAGCGGCATTCTAAAAAGCAACCTGTGTTGAGCACATCTTGAATATGCTTGCCTCTCATGTAGGCCAACCACTCGTGCTCCACCGCTTGGTCAATACTGACCGTTACATTGTATAATACCATAGTGCAAAGGTAGCCAAAGCAGCGGATTGCAAAAAATTGAGGGGCCATAAGTAAATTTACGGTAGAATTAAAATAAAAATTATAGTACTTTTAGCCTAGAATCTTTAAACTCATACCATGAAAAAACTCTTACTTTCTGCTTTATTTGCAACTACTTACGCCCTTTCTTGGGGTCAATCTTGCACACCCGGCACCAACTTCGTAGATTCCACCTACGGCATTTGGCCAGACACCACACAAAACCTTCCACCTGCACTTCCCAACGTGGCCTACTCCACAGATATCAACTTCAAAGTGCCCTCAACAGTTACAGCCGAAATCGATCCAAGTGGTCAGTTTGTAGGTTCCGTAATCCAACAATTTACAATTGATGCCGTTCAAGGCCTACCTCCAGGATTTGATTTCGCGTGTAATGTTTCAAACTGTACCTACCTTGGCGGAGCCAACGGCTGCGCAAACCTTTATGGCACCACAGACTCAGTAGCTGTATTTCCAGTCACTGTCGATATCACTGCAACCGTATTAGTTGTGCTTTTCCCTGGTTTGCCGCCAACGCCCGTTACGCAAACTGTTTCTTTTGACGGCTACAAAATTGTAGTGGGTTCAGGAGGCGTAATCAATCAAGTGATCAATCCGCTTAGCTTACAACCAAACCCTGCTACTTCTACTATTGAAGTATCTGGTTTGTTTGCAGGTGGAGCATCTGTTGTCACACTACGCGACCTTTCAGGCAAAACAATAGAAGTGCTTCAAACCAATGCAAGCACCATTACTTTTGACCTTAATAAATTGGCTAGCGGTAGCTACCTCATCGAGCTTACCGATACCTTTGGTACACAACAACAAAAATTTGTGAAGCTTTAAGCCAAAAACACAAACTGAACAAGGGGAGGCAACTCCCCTTTTTTTGTGCTTTAATTTTGATACAGGCCTCTGTCGGAAATAAATTTGATAACTGGCTCCGTTAGCAAAAAGGAGCAATCTTTACCCGCTGCTAAGCGCTTGCGGACATAACTCGCACTAATGCCTAAAATAGGCACGTCATGGACAAATTCAATATTTGAATGCGATACAAGCAACGGATTTGGTTGGCTTTCAGTGGCCTCTTCTTTCAAGCGTGGGTACACAAAAATTTGATGCTTGGCTACAATTTGTTCCCAGTTATACCACTTGTGAAATGAGCGCAGGTTGTCTTCGCCGAGCAGCAAGCAAAATTCATCCTGAGGATACTTTTCTTGTAAATGAGTAAGTGTAGAGATCGTGTAGTTGGGCTTGGGCAAATGAAATTCGATATCACTCGCTTTGAGATGAGGAGCGTCAAAAATGGCGTCTCGAACCATGTCTAAGCGCAGGTGATCTGCGAGTAAAGTCGCTTTCTCTTTGTGCGGATTATGCGGCGTTACAACGAACCAGACCTGATCAATGGTTGCGTGCTGTGCCATATGGTTGGCAATGATCAGGTGCCCCACATGAATAGGATTGAAAGTACCAAAAAACAGGCCTATCTTCATGAATGAATCATTTGCTCAACGATGCGTTCTACTTCTTCGATCGCTTTTGTGAGGTCGTCATTGACAACCACATAATCAAAGTCTTTGGCATGGCTCAACTCCTCCGAAGCTTTGGCCAAGCGCAACTGTATTTTATCTTCGGTGTCGGTCTGGCGTTTGCGCAGTCTTTGCTCAAGCACTTGTATACTTGGTGGCTGAATAAAAATAGAAACCGCAGTTGCCTGTAGTTTATCCTTGATATTTAAACCGCCAATGACATCTACGTCAAAAATGACGACTTTACCAGAAGACCAAATGCGTTCAAGTTCGGACTGAAGTGTGCCGTAATACATCCCTGCGTATACCTCTTCCCATTCAAAAAATGCGCCTTGCTCAATTTGTTGTTGGAAGGATTCGGGGCTCAAAAAATAATAGTCAACTCCATCCTTTTCTTGTCCGCGAGGGGCTCTTGAACAAGCAGAAATAGAGAACTCCAGTTGAGGATATTTGCGCAACAATGCACCAACAATGGTAGATTTACCTGCGCCAGAGGGGGCTGAAATAACTATACTTTTTTTATGCAGCATTTTAAAGTGCGTTGAGGACCTGTTCTTTGATTTTTTCGAGGTGGTCTTTCATGATCACCACCCTGCGTTGTATTTCAGAATGATTGCACTTACTTCCTAAGGTGTTGATTTCGCGACCCATCTCTTGGGCAATAAAGCCCAGTTTTTTGCCCGAAGCTTCTTGATTCAGTGTTTCTGTAAAATAGTTGAGATGCTGTTGCAAGCGCTGTTTTTCTTCTGAAATATCGAGCTTTTCTACATAATAAATCATCTCTTGTTCCAAGCGATTGGCATCTATACGGCTTTCGTCTATTGAAGCCAATCCTTTCTGAATGCGCTCCTTGACTTGCGCCACGCGCTCTTGTTCAAACGGCACAATAGCTTTGAGTTCGGTTTGGATGTGGGCGAGGTTGTCAAGTAAGTCTGTTGCCAAGCCAAGCCCTTCCTGTTTGCGGAATTTTTGGAGTTGCGTGCAGGCCTGATGCACTAAGTCTAGGATAAATGCAGCTTCAGGTTCAGAAAGTTCTTCGAATTGGCTAGTGAGTACGTCTGGCATGCGCAAAACTAAAGCGAGGTAGTCTTCGGTGTTGGTTCCCCAATTCGCATTGATTGCTTTGAGTTTTTCAAAATACGCAGTGGCTACTTGTTCGTTGATCAGACCCGCCACTTGGTGTTGTTGGCTTTCGATATAAATACCCAGGTCCATTTTGCCGCGCAATAGATTTTCAGTGACTAACTTACGGATAGGAGACTCGAGATCGCGGTAGCTCGATGGAATTTTAAGATTGAGGTCGAGCCCTTTTGAATTGAGCGAACGCACCTCGACTGAGATTTTTTTATCCTGAAAATGTCCGTTGGCTTTACCAAATCCGGTCATTGATTGCAGCAATACTTGCGTCATGTTGTTAGTCGTTGTCAATTAGTAAGTCGGCATCGATGCCTTCGTTTTGTTCTTTTACGAACCAAGCAATTTCACTCATAATTTGTGCCTTTTGATCGGTTTGTGGTGCGCGCTCTTCGACATATTCCTTGAGCAAAAGTTGAGATTCAAGCAGCTGAGATTCATCAAAGGGACCAGACATGTTTTCAATGATGGTCAGGCAGTCCAACGCTTCAAGATAATCGCCTTGAGAAGCCAACATGACAAAAAAGGGCAAATGTGCATCAAATGGCAACTTGGAATTCCAGATTGCCGACAAAACAAGCTTGCGCTGAGCGGGATCTGTTTGCTCTTCAAGGTAAGCAATGAACTCTTCAACTGCATCCGTATCTTGAATATCAGCTAAAAAGCCTAAAACAAGTTGTTGCTCGGGGCGTTCAAGACCTTCCAAACTATTAAATACTTCTGAAAGAACAGTTGGATGACCGTAATCTTTTAAGATGGCAAGTGCTGCTGTAATAGAAGGCTGGTCTTTTTTTTGTAGATAGCCGACAGCTTCTTGCAACTTCTTTTGATTTTTCCTGACAATACTCATGATGCAAAGGTAAGGAATTCGCCCTCGCGGCGCATCAAATTGCCCTAATGTGTTACTTTATACAATATTTGGTGTTTATAAATACAGAAAAAACCCGATTTCAATTGCCGATAAAAAATCAACTTTGTAAAAAAAGCTGCATCCATGAAAAATTTCTTTTTCCTTTCCATCTTCGCCACCTTATTGTTTTCGGCTTGTGTGCCTTCAAAAAAATACAATGAACTACTCGAACGCGAAAAATCGTGTAGTGAAGAACTTGCCAAATACAAAAAGAGCAGCAGCGACTACGAAGTACTCTCCAAAGACCTTCAAACTAAATACGATTTAGCAGCCAAAGAAGTGAGTCGCCTGCGCGGAGACACCAACAATTTAGGCAATCAAATGCGTCTTTTGAAACGCGAAACCGAAACATTAGAGACGCAGTACCAAACATTAGAAAGTTCTTTTGACAAGCTCAAAAACCTCAGCGCCAAAGAAACCGCTACCCTTCAGTCAGAACTCGAACAAAAAACCAAAGAACTGCAACGCAAAGAGGATGCGCTATTGAAATTAGACCAAGAACTCAAGGCCAAACAAGCCTTGCTAGAAGAGCGCGAAAAACGCGTCAATGAACTCGAGGAAGCTATCCGAAAAAAAGATGCGAAAATCCAATTGCTCAAAGCACGTGTGGCCAATGCACTGCGCAACTTTGAGAATCAAGGTTTAACGGTCGTTCAGAAAAATGGCAAGATTTACGTGAGTTTAGAAGCGAAGTTGCTCTTCAAATCCGGTTCGACCAAAGTAGAAGAAGAAGGCACCACCGCTTTGATTGAACTCGCACGTGTACTCGAAACCGAACGCGACCTCGAAATTGTAGTAGAGGGGCATACAGATACCGATAAACTCAATAGCACTGTGTCTCCAAAAAATAACTGGGAGCTTTCTGTGTTGCGCGCAACGGCTGTAGTAGAATTGATGTTGGCCAACTCAAATATGGCACCGACGCAAATGATGGCAGCTGGCCGCAGCGAGTATCATCCGGTAGATCCTGCCGATAAATCGAAAAATCGCCGTATTGAAATCATCATCTCGCCTAACCTCAACGAGTTATTTGAGATCATTTCAAACGACTAAGTTTACTGATTGAAGCTGAGTTAAGGCTGCTTAACGGATGACATTAACGTGTCCGTACAGATCTTCATAGATACCTTTCTCGACTTCATAGATGAGGTACCAGGTGTACGTTCCGTCTTGAACCGGCGTCCCCTCATAACTTGCATCCCAGACAAAATTCAGCTCATCAGAAAAGAAAACTTCTTCTCCCCAGCGGTTAAAGATGTAGAAACGTGCGCTCATGAGCCCAATAAAGCGGCCATAAAAATATTCATTGAGTCCGTCGCCGTCTGGCGTGAAAGAATTGGGTAGGTAAATATAGCGCTCTGGTGCAATCTCGATCCATTTGGAAATGCTGTCGATACAACCCTTTTGATCTGTAGCAATCAAGGTGATTTCGTAAGGCCCTGGTTGCGTATAGGCGTGCGTTGGGTTGACCAAAAAAGAAGTGTTTCCGTCGCCAAAAGACCAAGTATAAGACCACGCGTTCATGGATGCGTTCTGCAACTGCACTGGCAAACCTTGCATCGGTGCTTGAGTGAGGATATAAAAATTTGCCAACGGCTTCACCACCTGAACCGTAGCTACCGCAGCTGTACTAAAAGTCTGGCATTCATCACTCACCTGTACAAAATAGGAGGTAGAAACTTGTGGGGCGACAGAGATTTGTGGTGTAGTTGCTGTAGTAGACCAGTTATAATAGTAGGTGCCATAACCGCCACTAGCCGTTACCAATAAGTCTACGGTATCGCCAGGGCAAATTTCAAATGGGCCATTCATTTGTAAAACTAGTGGAGGACTTAAGATGGTATAAGTTATGGAATCTTGAACTGAAGCGCCACAATTATCTAATACAGAAATGTTGTATGTACTGGTGCTGCCCGGATTCACTAACAGCGAATCTGTTGTGCCACTGAGCACGTTGTTGGTGGTCCAAACATAGGTGTATTGGCCAGAACCACCGCTAGCTTGCACGCCAATTGTGGCGGGAATATATGGACATATTTCAGTAATGTCCGGACTGGTGACAATTGTTAGAGGGCTAAATACAGGAACACTGACCACAATTGTGTCATAAGCCGGTATACCCGTGCACGCGTCGGTAACTTCGAGCCAAATAGCTTGGGTTGTAGATGGCGTGAGTGCAATACTGCTCGTGGTTTCACCCGTACTCCAAAGATAGGTGTAGGGCTGAACACCACCACTAATTTGTGAGTTGATGACAATGGGGTCTCCAGGGCAACTGATATTGGTGGTGCTGAGGACAACTTGCATTGGCTGGTTATCTTGGATCCAGAGGTCAAGTACCAGAGGGGTGATGTTCCCACATGGGTCGGTAATCGGGAACGTGATGGTAAGTGTTTCCAAACCTTCTAGCAAGGCGTCAGTAAGCGATTGAATGGTAAAACTCACGGTTGTCTGGCCCGGTTGAAAAGTAATACTCGATGGAATGCCGCTGTAGTCTTGGCCATTGGTGGCTGTACCGCTGAGTTGTATGGGAATCGTAAGGCTTTGTGTGAGGTTAGACTGGCGCGTGAGCGTAACGTTGGCACTGACACAGCCCTCTGCCAACCAATCTGGGTTGGTGAATACTTGCTGCGATAATGTATGGTCAATCTCAATTGGGGTAACTGTAGAAAGGCTATTGGCTTCTAGAAAGATGCCGGAATCCCATTGGCCATCGCCGACATCAGCCACTGCAATAATCAGGTGATAGGTTTGTCCGCATTGCACTTTAGAAATCGCCTCAAGGACTTTTGTAAAGCCGTCGTATTGAATATACTGCGGGCTTTGGTTATAAGGTGGGGTGTTGCCATCCCCGTTATTTACAAAGTAAAATGGGTTGGTGTTGGCATTGACATTATTGATCGAGACCACTGCTCCGTTTGGTAACTTGGCAATATTTTCAAAACCGACGATGCCAGGTCCGGCAATGAAAAAACCAAATACATCGTTGTAGGTGGTGTTGTTTGGCGGTGCAAATTCTGGGTATTCATCCGAACCAAAGACATATTTGAAACGAACGGTGTCTGCATAGGGGATGAAGTCGAACTCTAAGATAGCCGCATTGTAAGTTTGGGTGCCTTGTATGAGTTGTGAAAGCTGTGCAAAACCACCCATGTTGTTGTCTACTCCTGCACCGGGTGTATCATTGGGGCCTTGTGGGCCATCGCCGTTGGGTAAAGTGGTGCCAGTGGTGAGTACGATGCCGCTGTTGATGCCAAGTGTGGTATTGGCTGCGGTAAATTGCGCAATGGCCACAGGACTTCCGTTGTAAGTAACATTAGAAACCGTAACGCCATTGCCAAGCAATACATTCTGTACCAAGCCCTGCGGGTTGAGAGAATTATTGGTGATGAGCTGGGCATAGGAGTTGAACAGGAATAAATTCCCGAAAAGCAACAAAAATATACCCAAACGTAAAGACATCATCTCTATAACGGATTTGAAAAGATTTCGTTGTGCTTTTTGGGCCATTTTTTCAAAAAAAAAGGATGCCGAAGCATCCTTTCAAGTATTGTGCCAAAAACTGACTACTTTTTATTAAAAATCAGGGGTTGAAACGACATCCAAATTAGTGGCAATACAAATAAACAAGGAATGGCTACGATTGGTAAAAACGTGGTGTCGATTTCGGTGTTGGTGTATTTCAAAGGAACACCCATTGACGCAACAGCTAGAAAACTAATGACCGCATTCAAAACGAATAGGCCTCTATTTTGCCATTTACTTTCAATGAAGAATGACAAAATAGAAAGTGTTAACGCCAATAAAAAATAGCCAAGTACAACTTTCCAAATGGGTAGGATTTTGATGGTTTGATCAAACTCAAATGCATAAAAGTAATTGAGAAAAAATCCAATCACTGCTGAGGAAAGCACAGCGATAAGTAGTCCGTAGGTGAGTGTTCTTAACATAAGTCTATTTTTTAATGACAGGAATAGTGGCTGTTATTTTAATGGTTTCCGCTACCCCTCCGTTCTTTTTGCCGATCTGAAAATCAGAGCGATCTACGCTAAATTTAGCAACAAAAGTGCCTTTGTTTCCTTTTTCAGAAAAAGTAAATGGAATACTTACTTCTTTACTGACACCATGCATCAAGAGTTTGCCTGTTGCTTTGTAACCCTCGCTTGTTTTTTCAATCTTAGAAGATGTGAATTCAATAAATGGATATTTATCGGAATTGAACCATTCTTCACCTTTAGCGTGCTTGTTCATCAGGCCATTACCCGTATTGATAGAACCAACCTCTATTTTGAAATTGAGTTTGGCTGAAGCCAACTTTGCTGCATCAAAAATGATTGCAGACGAGGTAAGTTCGTCAAAGGTGCCGCTGACATCTGGATTGGTGAAAGCAATTTTGTGTCCGTCGGCAAGTTTATAGGTCTGAGCAAAACTTGCAAGTGCGAAAAGGCAAAAACAAAACAAGAAGGATTTTTTCATGTTTTTAGTTTTTAGCGATTTCTAAATCTGCTTGAAGTTTCACTTCGTCAGCCAAACCTGGGCTCACTTCACCCATTCCAAATTCTGAGCGCTTTACTGCACCAGTAATTTGCAAACCTGCGACTTCAGTTCCTTTGTAGTTTTTGCTATTGCCTGTGTGTACACCATTGAAAGTTACTTTCTTGGTAGTGCCGTGCATTGTAAGCTCACCTTCGATTACATAAGTTCCTTTTGCTTTGGCAGCAGTTACTGAAGTACTTTTGAAAGTGATTGATGGGTGCTTTTCTGCGTCGAAGCAATCTGCGGTGCGCAAGTGGTTGTCGCGGGCTTCGATACCTGTGTTTACAGATGCTGCATCAGCGTTCAAAACGATAGTAGCGCCAGTGAAGTCTGCATTTGGTGTAGTGACTTCCATTGTGAATTTGTTGAAGTTACCATGAACGTTTGTGATGCCATTGTGTAGGATTGTGAAACCCAAACGTGAGTGTGCGCCGTCAACTGACCAAACACCTGCTTGAGAAACTACGAATGAAAATAAGGCGAACGCGCCAACTAAACCAACTAATAAATTTTTCATGTTTTAAATTTTAAGATTACTGTTTAAACAAATTATTGACCACAAAGTTGCGACAAAGTCACTTCTTTTCTCTTGACGTAGGTCAAGGAATCAGTTTGTGGCGTCTTGGAGCGCTTGTAATTTTTGAAAAGCGTCTTTGATATGGCGAATTGGCTCAATGACCAATCTGAGTTTATCGTCTTTTTGAGCCAGCCTGTAGCCAATTGGTTGGGCTAAGATGCGGTTGAGAATGCCCTGAAACTGATCTGTTTCATAAAATGGCGACTGCGGATTGGCAATGAAATGACCTACTAATTTTTCAGACTTGAGTACCAAGCGCTCGAGCCCCATAGATTCGGCCAACCAACGGAGTTCAAAGGAGAACAAAAGTTCTTTCACTTCTTTAGGAAGTGGACCAAAACGATCTTGAAGTTGGGCGCTAAATGCAGCAAGTTCTTCTTTGTTCTTTAGGTTGTCCATGGCTTGGTATAAACTCAAACGCTCTGCAACTTGATTGACATATTGGTCTGGAATTCGGACTTCCATATCTGTTTCAAATACACAATCCTGGACAAAACCGTTGAACTGATCGGTGTTGCGCTCATCAAAAAGTTCCTTGTATTCGCTTTCACGGAGTTCTTGCATGGCCTCATTGAGGATTTTTTGATACATCTCAAACCCGATTTCAGCAATAAAGCCACTTTGTTCACCGCCTAACATATTACCTGCCCCACGGATATCGAGGTCTTTCATGGCAATATTGAAACCAGAACCCAAATCCGAGAATTGCACGAGCGCCTCCAAACGCTTGCGCGCTTCGGAGGTCATGATGCTGAATTTTGGCGCAATCAGGTAGCAGAATCCTTTTTTGTTACTGCGCCCTACCCTTCCGCGCAATTGGTGCAGGTCGCTGAGCCCAAATTGGTGCGCGTCGTTGATAATGATGGTGTTGGCATTGGAAATATCAATACCTGACTCAATGATTGTGGTAGCTAAAAGCACGTCGTAAGCACCTTCGATGAAATCCATCATGATTTTTTCGAGTTGCTTGCCATCCATTTGTCCATGGCCGATACCCACTCTCACCCCTGGACACAAACGTTGGATCATGCCGGAGAGTTCTTTGATATTTGATAGCCGGTTATTGACAAAAAACACTTGGCCGCCGCGCCCTACTTCATAGGCAATGGCATCGCGGATTTGTTCTTCGTTAAAGGAAATGATATCGGTTAAAACCGGCTGGCGGTTGGGTGGCGGCGTATTGATGATGCTCAGGTCTCGGGCACCCATCAATGAAAACTGTAAGGTGCGCGGTATTGGCGTTGCGGTTAAGGTTAGTGTATCGACGGTGGTGCGCAAGGTCTTGAGCTTGTCTTTGACCGCTACCCCAAATTTTTGTTCTTCGTCGATGATCATGAGGCCCAAATCTTTGAACTTAACGCGTTCGGCCACCAAAGCATGGGTGCCGATTAAGATGTCAATTTGGCCAGCCGCTAATTTCTTAAGCGTTTCTGTGATTTCTTTGGCAGATTTGAAACGGTTGATGTAGTCGACAGTTACCGGAAAACTTGAAAGCCTGTTTTTAAAACTGCGGTAATGTTGTAAAGACAAAATAGTTGTCGGGACTAAAACTGCCACTTGTTTGGAATCGGTTACGGCTTTAAAAGCTGCGCGGATGGCGACCTCTGTTTTGCCAAACCCGACATCACCACACACCAAGCGATCCATTGGCCGCGGTGCTTCCATGTCGCGTTTGATGTCTTGGGTAGCTTTGTACTGATCGGGGGTGTCTTCGAACATAAACGAGGCCTCGAGTTCGTTTTGCAAGTAGCTATCCGGAGCAAAAGAAAAACCAGGTTTGCTGCGTCTTTGCGCATAGAGCTTGATGAGGTCAAACGCCAGTTCTTTGATTTTCTTCTTGGTCTTGTTCTTGAGATTAGACCAAGCTTGTGTGCCGAGTTTATTAAGCGTAGGTGCGCTGCCTTCTTTACCCGTAAATTTAGAAATGCGGTGTAAAGAGTGAATGCCAACATAAAGTACGTCGCCATCTTTATACACCAAACGAATGGCTTCTTGAGGCTTGCCATTGACATCGATTGTTTCTAGGCCTGAAAACTGACCCACTCCGTGGTCGATGTGTGTGACGTAATCTCCTTTTTGGAGTTGGTATATTTCCTTGAGCGTCAGTGCTTGTTTGGCTTGCTTGAACCCTTCTTTGAGTCTGAAACGGTGGTAGCGCTCGAAAAGTTGGTGGTCGGTGTAGCACACCAACTTGAGTGCGGGAAGAATAAAGCCCTCGTGCAAGGCCAAAGGCAAAGCACTGAACTCACCTTCTTCACCGATATCACTAAAAATCTGGTAAAGCCGTTCTACCTGACGCGGTTGATTCGAAAAAATCAGGTTCTGAAAACCTTCGGCCTTGCGCGCCTTTAAGTCTGTATTGAGGCGCTGAAAGTCTTTGTTGAAACTCGGTTGTGGTATACAATCAAAGGTTTCTGCATGCGTGGCCTTGAAATGATAGACCGGACCAAATTCAATGACACGATGCGCAGCAAGCTGTGTTTCAAAATCTAGATGTGAGACAAATTTGTCTTGAGGTAGCGCGTAAGGGACTGGACCCTCGTGCTTGCTATGGATTTCTACCGCACGTTCGTATTCGCGTTTAAGCACGTCAAAAGATCTTTGTACATCTGCTATCCAACAAATGGTTTGAGTGCCTACAAAACCCAATAAGGTTTCTTGGATCTCTAGACTTTCTCCGGACTGTATATTCGGAACAACATTAAAAAACTGATGACTTGCAATCGATAACTGGCTTGCAGCGTCAAAAGTGCGAATGCTCTCCACCTCATCGCCAAAAAATTCTATACGGAAAGGGTGCTCGTTTGCGAAAGAAAAAACATCTAAGATGCCGCCTCTTATAGAAAATTGACCGGGTTCATAGACAAAATCGACGCGCTCAAACTGGTATTCTAAAAGTAAGTCATTGAGGAAATCGGTGCTGTAGGTTTTGGCAACCTCTAAACGCATGGTGTGCTTGACCAAATTTTTCTTGGTCGGGATTTTCTCAAAAAGTGCCTCAGGATACGTAACCACCCACGTATTTTGCTTGTCGCTGAGTTTTTCAAGGACCTCGGCCCTTGCCACTACATTTGCGTTGTCTGTTTGTTCTTGCTGATAAGGCACCCGATAAGATGCAGGATAAAACAAGATGCGTTTGTCTTCCGGGAATAAACCTTCAAAATCATTTAAAAAATAAGCCGCTTCTTCTTTATCTGAAAGAATAAATAAATGGGTGCCTGGCACTTGCTGGGCAACCATTAAAGAAAGTAAGGACTTTGCAGAACCCACCATGCCTTTCCAATGCAATCTTGCATGCGCATTTTGCAAGGCTGCTGCACTGCGATCAAGTGCAGGATGTTTGGCAAGGGTTTTGATGAAGGTAGTGAGTTCCATAGCGGGGTGCAAAATTACGCAAAGTATCCGCGGAGCGAAAAAATTTGTGACCTTTTCCAGTCATAACGTTACAAATAACAATTCAGTGTGAATATCTCCAAGGAATTCCATCTTCTCGACCTCCTTCAATGACTAATTTTAGCGTACCAAATTAGAACCCAATTATGAAGTTTTCAATCAAATACACACTAGTAGCTGCGTTTTTAATGAGCGCAGGAGTTTTAAGTGCTCAAGTAGCAGAAGCCGCAACCGAAGAATCATTCAAAACAGTCGAAGAAATTTCAGCTATCGACTTCCTCATGAAAGGTGGGGTCTTTTTAATTCCAATTGCACTTCTTTTATTCTACACAACTTACGTCGCAGTTGAACGCTTTTTGTACATCCGCCGCATGACGAAGCAAAATACGTTGTTAATCAACGAATTACAAACACAACTTAATGCAGGGAGCATGCAAGGCGCTCTCGATGTCGTGAACCGCGACCAAACCGCTTATGGCGCTGTCATCAAAGAAGGCGTGCAATCTATCGGACAGCCTATTTCACAAATTGAAGGCAACATGGAAAAAGTAGCCAATATCGAAATTGGCAAAATGGAGAAAAACATCAACCATTTAGGGCTTATTGCAGGTATTGCGCCAACGCTCGGATTTATCGGTACCATTTCTGGGGTAATTAAAATTTTCTACAGTATCTCCATTTCTGAAAATGTTTCCATCGGTAACATCTCAGGTGGTTTGTACGAAAAAATGATTTCTTCTGGATCGGGCCTTGTTGTGGGTATCCTCGCTTTCGCGGCCTATCACCTACTCAATGGCATCATTGATAATTATGCGTTGGGCATTCAAAAAATGAATTTAGACTTTATCAAATTAATGAACTCAAAAGATGGCCATAAAGCGAAATAGAAGGTTCCATGCAGAGGTGGCTACTTCTGCCTTGAGCGACATCATGTTCTTCTTGTTATTGTTCTTTTTGATCATCTCAACTTTAGCCAACCCGAACGTTATCAAAGTTCCATTGCCGAAGTCAGATGCAAATGAAAAGACACAAAAACAACACGTTACCCTCACCATTAAATTTGACGAGAACCAACAACGCCATTTTTATGTCAACAACGATGAAATCGCATATGACCAATTGGAAGGCGTTTTGATCGGTGAAACCAAAAAAATCAGCGACAACACTGTCATTTTGCGCTTGCCATTCGATGCGCAAGTACAAGAACTCGTAGACTTACTTAAAATTGGTATGCTCAATGACCTCAAAATGATCATTGCGACCAAAGAGGGGTAATTCTTTTATTGTCAAATTAGCTAGAGCTCCTTATCATGGAACAATTTCAATTAGAATACAACAGCGCACGTGAAGATTCCAAAAAATCTTTGATCTACACAACTGTGTGGTTGCTCTCCATGTTGCTGTTGGCCTTCATTATTAAATTTGACGCCAGACCTGATCAATTAGTAGATACTCCACCTCTGCGCTCCGATGAAGTCATTGAAGAATTTCAGATAGACAATTTAGAACTAGAAGAAGCCGCAGGTGGATCTCGCGGTGGTGGCAACCCGGGTTCGGGTCGTATAGCGCCGCCTGCAGAGCAAACGGAAAGAGTTGCTACCGCTAGTCAGAGCGATTTTTCACACAACAGCGGTAATTCCAATAACCACAATTCTCAGAATGCCACCAACGCCACGTCTACCACTACGCAAAGCACCAACTTCTTTGGCAATGGTGGCAGTGGCAACGGAAATGGCTCAGGTAACGGGCCTTTCGGTGGAAACGGAAGCGGCAGCGGGGAAGGCGATGATGGTGTCGGATCAGGCAGAGGTTCTGGTAAAGGCCGTATTCGTGTCAATAATGTGAGTTTGCCTTCTTATGAGAACGATTTTGATTGCCGCATTGGTTTCAAGGTACAAATCAATGCAGAAGGACAAGTAATTGGTGTAAGATCGATTAAATCTGTAACTACTTGCGCCGATGACCGCACTATCAACGACATCAAAGAACGCATCAAGCGTGAAGTAAAGTACAATAAGGTTCCGGGTGCAGGAATTGCAGAAATGGACTACACCATTAACTTGAAAGCTAAATCTTAAAGTCGGGGCTACGAAAGAACAGAAAAGTTCAATGCACGCTGCTTAAAGCCCCATGGCTTTTTCTACCATTAACTTCGAGCCAATATAAAAACCAACGCGTTGGTGTAAGGCTGTAGGTTGTATTTCCAAAATTCTATCCTTACCATCGGTTGCCAAACCGCCAGCTTGTTCGGCTATGAAGGCCAATGGATTGCACTCATATAACAGACGCAAACGGCCTTTTGGTGCAGATGGAACAGTTGGGTAAATATAAATACCACCTTTAATGAGATTGCGATGGAAGTCGGCAACTAAAGAACCGATGTAACGCCCTGAGTAAGGTTTTCCTGTTTGGTTGTCGTTGGACTGACAGTAAGCAAGGTAGGCGCGCAGCTGAGGATCAAAATCATTGAGGTTGCCTTCATTGACAGCATAAAGCCTTCCGTTTTCAGGCATTTTCATGTCGGGATGCGATAAGAAATACTCACCGATAGAGGGGTCTAGGGTAAAGCCATTGACACCGTTGCCCGTTGTGTAAACTAAAAGTGTTGATGATCCATAGAGTACGTAACCAGCGGCAACTTGTTGGGTGCCTGGCTGCAACATGTCTTCTAAGGTTGCTTTTGATCCTTGAGGTGAAACCCTGCGGTAGATCGAAAAAATGGTGCCGATTGAGACATTGACGTCTATATTGGATGAGCCATCTAGCGGGTCAAATAATGCGACATAATTCGCATTTTTGGCTTGCTCAGATTCGAAAGCGAGGTAATCGTCGTTTTCTTCTGAGCCAATACCACACACCTCACCCCCATTTTCAAAAGCACGTATAAATGCCTCGTCGGCAACAACATCTAATTTTTGCTGTTCTTCGCCTTGCACATTTTGGCCACCTTGGGCGCCGAGTATGTGGTCGACTAAACCAGCTTTGCGGACATCATTGCTGACAATTTTTGAAGCTAGGGCGATATCGCTCAGCAAACGAGATAACTCGCCTGTTGCAAATGGAAAATCTTTTTGCTTGCTGACAATAAACTCGTGTAGGGTAATGAGTTTAGACATGCTTACATAGAGAACATATTGCTGTAGTCAGAACCTAAGTGAATAGGATTGACAATAAGCGTAGGGATCAGTGCATCGTTGGTGATGATGTACTGCTCGTGATTAGAAGTGAGTGCGGTAAAGAGGTTATTGCGCTGAAGGTTCATGATAGCAATGAGGTCTGCATCTACACTTACCGCATATTTGACAACTTCTTTATCAAAGCCTGCGCTAGGAACAAGCGCGCTGGTCATTTCAATGCCGCGGTCTTTGAAGAATCCTTCAGAGAAAGTGATATTGGAACGCACTTGGTGACGCAAAAACTCGTCGGATTCGTCTGGCGTAACCACATGAACTTTAGACTTGAAATATTGCGCCAAATTGGCAACTATTGAAAGCTTTTGTTTGGTTTCTTTGTGGAGGTCCATAGGGACAACAATGGAGTCATAGCCACTTGCTTTGACAGCTTTCTCTTGAACGATAATGAAAGGAACCTGAGAGCTCGTGACTACTTTAAGGGCGCGGCTGCCGGTAATGTGCTGCCAACCGTGAGCGCCATGAGTACCCATGACGATAAGTTCTGCTTGATGTTCTGCGGCAAAAGCGCCGATATCTTCGAAAATGCTTCCAATGCGCACATTGGGTTTAAGCTGAACACCTTCTTGTTCAAACTGACCAATAATATTTTCTAGTTGCGCAAGTGCTTCAGGGATTTGGGTGTCTTTGGACACTACGTGAAGTACTTGAATCTGAGCACCTAAAGGCTTGGCTGTGGCAATAGCGTGTTGTAGGGCGATGTCGGCAACTGGTGTGAAGTCGTGAGGAACAATGAAGGTTTTAGTTTGCATAGTCAAGTTTTTTACAAATTTAAAACAAAGTGCAGTAAGAACGCACTAGTTTTCTCTTTATTTTTGTGTGAAGCCTCCACCTTAAAAGCTTCTTTTCAAATGCCGATAATTGGTAAGCTCATTCAGCGCAGTACAGCAATCAGTTTCAAGCGCATATCGCGCGTAAGTGCTGACTACAAACAACAACTAGAGGTCCTGCGTCAAAACATGGACCACTCCAAAAAAACAGCCTTCGGTCTGCGCTATCAATTCCAGGCCTTACTGCAAAAAACTGACCTCGTATCTCGCTACCAACAAAGTGTTCCAATTACCGAATACGATCAATTTTACACAGATTGGCTCAAAGAGACTATTGAGGGTAAAAAAGATACTATTTGGCCCGGACGCATTAAATACTACGCGCTGTCATCGGGCACAACAGGTGCGCCAAGCAAAAGAATTCCTGTAACCACTGAAATGATTCGGTCTTTTCAGCGCGTTTCACTGCGTCAATTTTCCATTCTGCATGAATTGAATTTGCCTGATTCATTTTACAGCGCAAAAGTTCTTGCCGTTGGCGGCTCCACCAAACTTAAAAAGATTGACCAACATTACGAAGGCGACCTCAGCGGCATCTTGAAAAAACACACCTCTCTCATCGCTGCGCCCTTCACCAAACCCACCAAAAAAATTACCCATCTCAAAGATTGGAAGGCGAAATTACCTTTAATGGTACAAGAAGCACCCAAATGGGATATCGGTATTATGGCGGGCATTCCGAGTTGGTGTGTGCTACTGCTTGAAGAAATTGTTAAGCACTACAAGCTCGACAATATCCATGAAATATGGCCAAATTTTCAGGTTTACGTTCATGGCGGCGTTTACATGGATCCGTTTGTAGAACGCTTGCAAAAAATCTCTGGTAAGCCCGTTGTTTTACTCGATACATATTTAGCCAGCGAAGGGTATTTTGCCTACCAAACGAGTCCGAAAAAAAGAGGCATGACGCTGCTCATGAACAACAGTATTTTCTTTGAATTCATTCCTTTTAATGCCGAATACTTCACAGAATCTGGCGAACTTAAAAATCAATATAAAGCGTATTCGATCAGTGAAGTGAAGCCTGGTATAGATTACGCACTCGTCATTAGCACCAATGCTGGGCTGTGGCGTTACATGATCGGCGACCTCGTTCGGTTTATTGACACCACCACCCATGAAATCATCATTGCGGGGCGCATCAAGCAATTTTTGAGTTTGTGCGGCGAACATCTGTCATTGGATAATATCAATCAAGCGCTCAAAGAAGTGAGCTCAAAAGTAAAGCGCTCTTTTTCAGAATATACGATTCATGCCGATGAAGCAAACCAACAACATTGTTGGTATATTGGTTGTGATGAACAACTAGCAAGCTCAGCGATCATTGCGCAGATAGATACAGCACTACAAGCAATTAACGACGACTACGCTTATGTGCGCAAGCACAGTATGCCCATGCCGCAACTCACGGTGTTGCCCACCTCAGTTTTTTATAACTATTTGGAAAGCATCGGAAAATTAGGTGCGCAAAATAAAATACCGCGCGTCATGAACAAAGAACAAGCAACCAAATGGACAGCTTTTCTTAACGCAAACGGCTACCTTTGAAAGCGGATTTTTTAAGAAATGTGTAAGCGAGGTTGAGCTCCACAGAATGTCTGAAAACAGAAGACGTAGCGCCCAAATCTGCATCGTAAGAAATCCCAAAATCAAAGGCGCCCAAATCTAAAGCGATATACGGGGCTATAGCAGCTGTAGAGCGAAAATAAAGCCCTGCGCTCAAGATTCTGGTACTCACTTCGTTGGTAACCTGAGAGCTACCGCGGAGTTTCATGCGGTAGATTGCACCTAACATCGATTCTGAGTGGCCTCCTTGGCGCAAATGGGTGAGCGAAAACTGCAGCGCCGAAACTTCGTTGAGCCCCAAAGAAAAGCAAGCATAGACAACAGCTTTTTGATACAGGCGATCGGCAGAAAGTGTGTTGTATTGTAAGCGTGGGCGATTTACATGCTGCAAAGAAAAACCTGTTTGCAAAGACCACTGGCCATCGCGCAACTCGCCGCGCTGATTGGGTTCAAAACGATACGCAACGCCGAGGCCCGCATCGACGAAAGCAAAATTGACAAAATCGTTTTCTTCGCCAGAATATACACTTGGGTCCAAAGCACTGCCGTTCCATTGGGAATAATAAAGCAAGCTACTGAAATCTGCACTGCGTTGCTGGATGGCTGTTTGAATGCCTGCATCTAGCCAATGGCCCTTTGCTAATGGAATGTGCCCGCTTGCGGTAAGTCCAAACGATTTTTGCGACATGCGGGAATCTCCGCCCACATCGTTGCTAAATCCGGCGCCGATACCTGCATATGCGCGATCTGATTGACGTGTGCGCCCTGGTGTAAATTCGGCCATGCCGTAACTTGTCAGGAATTGGGTGCCTGAACCAATCCATTGATTGCGGTTGAGCAAAGTGAGCTTTTCAAAACCTTTATAAGTGCCAACAAAAGCAGGATTCAGAAAAGGCATGCTGCGGTCTGCCTGGGTCAGGTGAAAATCTTGTGCAGCGCCCGTTGAAATCCAACCAAAGGACAAGAACAGCACAAAAGAAGAAAGGCTTAGCTTCAAGCGCATCGCTTATCGAATTAAAGTGATGTTACCCGTGAATTTTTTAGTGCTGCCGTTTTCATACGTGACATCGCAAACGTAAGCATAGACACCACTGTTACAAGGCTTGTCTTTGTGCGTACCATCCCATTTGAAAAGTTTGTTGGTCGAGGAGAACATGAGATTACCCCAGCGGTCTACTACTTTGAAGTTAATAGCTGCGATATCCTTACCCGCAATAATTTGATATACTTCATTGAGGCCGTTTCCTACACCATTTGGTGAGAATGCGGTTGGGAAGAAAATTCCGGTCGCACATTCAGGGCTGCTGCCATCTGGATCACACGGGTCGAGCGGATTGGAACCATTTGTCACTTCAGTGCCGTCGTTGATGCCATCGCCATCGGTGTCTGCGTTGAGTGGATTGGTGCCGAGTACGCCTTCTTGTGCATCTGTGAGGCCATCGAAATCGGTGTCTATTTGGCAACCAGGAAGGGTATCGTCTGGATCGCAAGGATTGAGCGGATCTGAGCCATTGGTTACCTCAGCGCCGTCTGTGAGGCCATCGCCATCGGTGTCTGGGTTGGTGGTGTTGGTGCCAGCTGCAGTTTCTTGGCTATTTGTAAGGCCATCGCCATCTTGGTCGCAAGGACCCGCATTTGCATTCGGTATACATGGATTGGTGTTGTCTGGATCGAGTTCATCCATCACGCCATCGCCATCAGTGTCGACAATTGAAGACTCCAATGCATCGATGATGCCATCGCCATCGGTATCGGTTGGTGCGCCAACATTGCCTATTTCAGCGCAGTCGTTTTCGCCGTCGCCGTCGGTGTCTGGGTTAGATGGGTCTGTACCCAATAAATTTTCGTCGACATTTAAGCAACCGTCGGCATCTAAATCTGGTACATCTGGTACAAAAACAGCGACGATGGTTTCTGCCCCAGTTATGGTAATAAAATTGGTGTCAGAAGTAGTTGCTAAGCCCAAGGGGCCAGTAACGACCGTCCAATGATCAAACATAAAGCCAGGTGCGGCTTGCGCAATAATATTTGTTTGTATTCCGCCAAAATAATCAGTGGTCCAAGGGTAATTTGGTGGATAAATTGAATTGACTTTGATCTGCCCCGCACCAGCTGGCGTCACATCGAAAGTAGTGGCAAACGGCCCTGTTAATTGGTAACAGTCGATGAGGCCTTGCGTGAGTGCAACACATCTGGTATTGATAAAGTTTTTGAGTGCCAACACGTTGTTTTGCCATGTGGTCATGGATCCGCCCCATTTGGCAATTTGGGCAGGCATCTCGGGTTCGATTTCGGCAAGCATGGAATCGAGAAGAGGAATCATGAATGCACAAGAAAACTTGGTGTTCATGAGGTCGATATAGCGCGCAATGTAATATTGCTCCACGATCGGATTTTCGTTGATGAGCTTTTCTAAAATCTCTGTATGGCCCTGGCCTCCTGGATTTGGAAGGTTTTCTACGTTACAAGGGTCGGCGTTTGGCGCCGTGCTTGGCACACCCGTATAGTTGATGTAGTGTCCGAAAGTGGCATCTTGATCCCAAAGGGCATAGCCCCATTTTTTGTGGTCACCGGTGGTGTCTAAACCTCTCCACCAAGCAGTATTCCAATTCAACCAGTCGGTGGTGACGGTCACGGAATTCAAGACAAAGTAATCCACTAAAGATTTCCAATTGAAAAGGCTATCGACATAGGCAAAATTTGCGGCATTTCCCATGTTGTTGGTGGCCACATAATTCTTGAGGTTGTTCCAGGCTGGTGTAGCGTTTGGCGCACCATATTCTTGCCACGTGCCTCCCCAAGTTTTCAAGTAATATAAGTCGTATTTGCCTTGATCAAAGTAATAGTCAGTGAAGTCGTGGTCGTCGGCTTTTTCGCGGATTTCATAAACGCCCCAATAACTTCCGTTAAGATAAAGGACGCATGGCCTCCATGTTCTTTCATCTAATTTGAGATCGGCACGGATAGAGAGTGTATGAACGTAAGCATCGCGGATGTGTGCGCCGCCATTTGAAAACGGATAGTTGTCGTTGGCTGCTGGCTTTAAAATAAGTTTTTGATAGCGATCTCTTGTTCTTTCCGGGAAAATGAGGTGTTCGATGTCTCCATTTTGTCCGTATTGATCTTTACAAATAAAGTCGAATCCTCTTTGTTGATATGCCCAAGAGTCATTTCCGTGTTTGTTGAAATCACCTTCAGATTCATCTTTAAAAGAACCGTCTTGTTCAAAAAGCTCAAAGGCACCGATTCGGTCCGGTGGATTTTGGCTACCATTGGCCACCAAAGAAAACACGCCCTGACTGCAAACTGAAACGACAGGTATGGTGTGCGAAACATTGATGAAATACGTATTTGTTTCGGTAAAAGATGACAAAGTTGTACCAAATGCGGTGGCGCGCAAGACTTTAGTGGAAGGGATGTTAATGGGTGCGGTGTAAGCCGTAGAAGTAGCGATCGGGTCTGAACCATCAAGGGTGTAACGAATGATTGCAGATGGATCGGCACAAGTGATGGTCACGGTTTGAGCACCCGAATAAAAACCTGGTGCTAAACTGAAAACAGGCTTTGGCGGATAAAAATTGACGCCGCCCACGTTGTTTGCATTGGGGGTTGGGGTGGTGAATAATTTGAAATCGATGGCGCCATTACTGGAGCGACCTACCGAATGATTTGATTTTGTGAGGTGCACAATTTTAAAGGAATCGACAACTACTGCTGATGGATTTGATAAGATGATCCAGTCGCCATCGGTCTGAGACAAATTGAAATTGGGGTGGTATTCATTACCAGAGACTAAATCGCGTTTGGAACAAAAAACCATTTTGAAGCCATTGGCGTTGATGTTGCCACTCGGAATTTGCCACTTTGTGAGGTTGCTCGCCTTATCAGAAAGATACCAACCTGTTAAATCTACCGCCGCTGCTGTTGAGTTGTAGAGCTCTACCCAATCTTCTCTTTGACCAAAGGCATCGGTAGGGCCAGTGATATTTGAACACGAATATTCATTGATAATCACCTGCGAAAACGCCAAGGTTGGAAGGGTAAAAAGTATGGAGAGTAGTAAGTGTTTCATTTAGCTTGGTTTAGCGGTACCAATATTACTGAAATATCGATTTTTATCCAAACAAACAGACGCAAGAACTAGAGAAAAGTTGTTTTTTTCTTAACATTGTCAAAAAATCTGAAATGAAAAGACTTTCTCTAATTTTAACGATCACCATTTTGACACTCGGCTTTTCAAGCTGTAAAAAATATGAGGGTCAAGGCGGACGTAGCAAAATTACTGGCAAACTGACCGTTAACGAAAAGCTCTACATCAATGGCGCATTGGCCCAGACGGTAAGTTATGCTGGCGCAACAGAAGATGTCTACATCGTTTACGGAACCCAAGATAGCATCTTCGACGACAAAATTGAATGCAACTACGACGGCACTTTTAGTTTCAATTATTTATTCCCCGGAACCTATACCGTTTTTGCATACAACGAAGTATTTCATACGGGCAATTCGATCACCAACAACGACGATGATTATTACACCAAAGAACCTGTCAAATTTACCATTGAAATTGGTAAAAATGAAACCAAAGACTTGGGTGAAATCACTGTTACTCGTTAAGAATGCGCACCCTTATTCTTAGTTTACTGTTCTTGCCTTTTTTTGGCTTGAGTCAGAACAGCACGGTATTTCAGGTATGGAATGAAGTTGGGCTTGCTTACAAAATAGATAAAAAGCAAAGTCTTGCCTTCGACCTCACAACTCGGCACGGCGCTGGAGGTGTTCAGACCTACTTTCCGCAATTCTCTTACAAGTATAAACTCAACAAATACCTTCGTCCTTCTGTAGATTACCGCTACATCGGCACAAGAACCAATGAAGCCAACTTCACCTATCAGCACCGCATCAATGTCAATGTGCAAGCAAATTATGATGTTGAGCGCTTTCAGTTAGGCTTGAGAGGCCGCTATCAATTTACAACCAATCGGCTTGCAGCCAATTATGAGCCCGAATTTGGTGAAGCATTTCGTATCAAACCAAGCGTTGCATACGACATCAAAAAATCTGTGCTTATTCCACAAGCTTCAATGGAGTTTTTTACAGGGCCAATGACTGGGCAACAAGGTTATCACCTCAACCGCATTCGTTGGAGTGTTGGTTTGGGATTTGATTGGACGGGGCCACACACTTTCGAACTCGCTTATTTGTACGACCAACGCATCATGAGTCCTGGGGCTTTGAATCGGGCTATTTTGAATTTTTCTTATGGTTATAATATCGCCAACGAGAAGTCCAAAAAAACAGCGCCCAAACAACGCGACGGACGCTTCTTATAGATTAGTCGGTATAGGCATCTGCGGCCAAACGCTCCATCACAACTTGTAGATTTTCTTGTTTCTTTTTTTGACGAGATTCAATGGCCGTGGTCGTAAAATACTGGTGCTGCTTGAGGAAGTTCACCTGAATGGCATCCCATTCTTTACGCGACTTGATTTTGCCCATTTCGGTTAGCTCTTTTCTCAGGTTATCGGCAATTTGCTCAAAGTCTGAACGCCCTAAATAATCGAGGTCGGCATCGCAAATGATTTCTTGCAGTTTATTGATCGGTTTGTGCGGGATTTCGGTTGCATGTATCAGTTCTACAATTGTTTTGACGTGCTGCTCTGTGTAGCCGTATTTAGGAAGGATTTCCTGCGCCATACTCGCACCAATGGCTTCGTTGTGGTCATATTGACTGATAAACCCTGCGTCGTGGAAAATAGCTGCTGTTTTGAGCAGAAATAAGCCTTCGTCGGTAACGCCTTCAAGTAAAGCGATGCGCTCCACAGATTTAACGACGTCTTTGGTGTGATTGATGGAATGGTAATAGAGCGTTGGGGCTAAGTTTTTTTGGAGAATTCCCATGACGTGGTGCTCGGTCTTGTAGTATTTGATGGAGCTGTAATGGTGTAATTTTTTAATCTCCTCAAATCGCGAATTCGGGATCAGGCCTTCTCCGTTGACAGAAAGTTCAGGCTTGATGCGCTGGACCACATACATGTCTACTTTGGTGCGCGATTTGGTCAGGGCCTTGCCTTTGTAGTCGCATTCAAAATAAGGCTCGATTTGCTGAAAGGTATTGCCAGTAATGGTCACTTTTCCTGGCTCACCGAGCATTTCCATACGCTGTGCAAGGTTTACTGAAGAACCCCAAACGTCGTAAGCCAAGCGGATATTTCCAATGATACCAGCAATCACGGGCCCCGTATTGATTCCTAAACGGATTTCCCAGTAATCTTCGTGGTCTGCAATAGCTTCGTACTTGAGCTTATCCATAAAAGCCTGGATTTGCAAAGCAGCACAGCAGGCGTCTATAGGATTGGTAGAGTTTTCTACTGGTACACCACCAGCGCACATGTAGGCATCCCCGATGGTCTTGATTTTTTCGAGGTTATTGGCCTGAATAATTTCATCGAACTTTTGAAATAAGATGTCGAGTTTAGACACAATCCGACTCGGCGCCATGGATTCCGAAATGCGGGTAAAGCCCACCACATCGGTAAACATGATAGATACTTGCTTGAAACCCTGTGCTTTTACTTTGCCATTGCGCTTGAGTTCTATCACTACTTGAGATGGCAACGTATTCAGCAACCACTGTTCTGTGCGGTCTTTTTCGCGCTGCAAGAGCGCTTGCTGCTCTTCAACCTTGTTTTTTTCTTCTTCTAAAAGGCGTTTTTGCTCCTCAATTTTGGTTTTTTGCAGCCGAATTTCTTTGGTGCGTTCCGCGATTTTAACCTCAAGCCTGACTTGATTTCTGCGCGAAGTTTCTATGCGGGTGCGTATGAAGATAAAAACCAACAAAAACAAAAATGTGGCTGCCAAGATAGACAGCCACCACGATTGAAATATAAAGAGCCCTATGAACAAAATCTTGAGTACTAGCAATTAGAATCTATAAAACCAGCTGGCCATCGGCAACGGGAAAGAGATGTCAGGGGTAATTACACCGGCTAAACTGACCTGAAACGCCTTGTTTTCAGTTTTTTGAAAGCGCATACCCGGCATAATGACCAACGCATTTTGACGCGTTGAGCCAGTATTGATGGTTTCTTGAAAATTATAGACCTCTACTTGACTGAGTATGCCGTTTGCATCATATTGTTCTGTCCTAGGCTGCCCACCGGTAATTGACTTGTAATTATTGGTTGCCATAATCAACATACAGTCGTAAATGAAACTTGCTTTCTTTCCAACTTTAGCCTGACCTGCAAGCCCAATGATTGGGGCTTTATAAGTAGACTTATTGCTAGAATAGTAATAGCCATCGATAGGGATGTCGGGATACATCCCGTTAGGAGCCGCATAGACTCCAGGGGTATAAATAGGCTGTCCAAAAGTGGTGTTTGACATACCTGGATTGAAATAACCATAACCTAGCGATAGCGTGACATTATTGCGGCGATCTCCGTAGGTAATCATGCCCCAATGCAAGCCACCAATACCTTTTCCTTGGTTAAAGTAACCGGAGGTGCCTAATAATGTACCGATTCCATAATTGATTTTCGGATTGGCAGTGCCTCGGGTGTATTTCAAGGCCAATGCCATTGGGGAGCCTATCCAGGTTGACATCACGCCGACAGAAAAGTCTTTGTGCACCGCAAAATGTACTTCGGGACCATACAAATTGATCATGGCATAGTTTTCACCTTTTCTAATTGGAAAGCAATTGGTGGTGAACTGATAACGGGTGGTAAACACACCTGCTGCGCTCATCTCTCCTTTTATCATATCCTCTGCATAATCGATGGGTCGCATCGATTTGATATCGCTTTTCGGAATGTAAATTTTACCCAATGATTTGGTCTCGATCAAGACTTCACGGCCATCATCGGATAGAATTAGTCCCACATATTCGTTACCGTCGTATTTGACAACTAAATATTTGGTGGTGTCCGTGGTTGGTGCAGTTGTACTTGGCGTTTGTGCCTGTACTTGAAGACTTCCAAAGAAGCAGAAGGAAAGTGGAAGTAGCACTGAGAAAAGGAAACGTGTTTTCATGGTATTCAAATAAAAGTCCAATAATGAGTAAAGCTAGTTATAACGATACAAAGGGCCAAAAAGAGTGTTTAAAAATACTACAACCTGAAAAACCAACTTGCCATCGGCAATGGAATAACTTTGTCTTCAGTAATAACCGCTCCAAACATCACCTGAAGGGCTTTTTTGGCAGAACGTTCCGTGCGAACACCCGCTAATAACATCAAAATATTACCCTTTGTGCCGGGCCCCTTATTCCAATATTGAGCTTGCGGCACAATCACTTCTTGCAGTAAAAAACTCGTGTTTACATAACCATAATTTTCAGTGGGATATTGAGAAACACCCATGTAATTTGCCGAGCGGTTAGTCGTATTCAGATACATGCAATCATAAACAAAACTCCGCTTTTCATTGATTTTAACTTGTCCGGCTAAGCCAATTATTGCTGCATCAAAAACAGAGGCACCTCCAATTGTGACGACTTCTTGAACGGGCAAATTTGGATAATTTCCATTGACAGCCTGATAGGTTCCCGGTATATAAATTGTTTCGGTATAAGTACCTTTTGTTCCATCGTTCATATGTCCGTAGCCCAATGACAAAGTAACATTGTTTCGGCGGTCACCATAAGTAACCATTCCCCAGTAAAGGCCACCGTAACCGCGCCCTGCATTCATATATCCGGAGGAGCCTATTAACGCACCTGCGCCATAATTGATTTTTGGATTGGCGGTTCCGCGCGTATATTTCAAGGCGAGCACAACAGGCGAAGCAATCCAGGTGGTCATGACCCCGACAGAAAAATCTTTATGGACAGCATAATGAAATTCTGGTCCGAAAACATTACACATGGCATAGTTTTCACCTTTTTTAATTGGAAAGCAGTTGGTAGTGACCTGATAGCGCGTCGTAAACACCCCTCCACTATTGAATGCGGGTAATGTAGGGTCGCTCTTTGTTTCAAAAGGCTGAATTGACTTGATCTCAACTTTAGGGATTTGGATCTTGCCCAGTGAATGTGTTTGCAGCCAGACAGCAGTGCTATCTTGCGAGAGAAGTAAGCCAACATATTCGGTTCCGTCTGTAGTAATGACAAGGTAACGTGTTGTATCCGTTACAGGTTCAAATTTGCTTGGCATTTGCGCAAAAACGCCCTGACTTCCAAAGAAGCAGAGCGTCCATGCGAAACACAAACTAACGAAAAGATGTGTTTTCATTTGAATCTATTTTAAATAACTGGCTAGTAATAGCGCTGCGGACTTGTTGTTTTATTGATTGGTTGTTTGCTCTTTTGGACGTTAAAGCCCATGTTGATCCCTGCAAAACCGCCGCCTTTTTGCGAGCTGTAAAATAAATTGACCGGGATATTCAAAGAACCTGCCTGAAAAGTACGGCCAAAGGCGATCAAAAATGATGTGGCCAATTTTTTGGAACCGTCTTTATCAAAATGTTCAGTAAATCCTTGATAAGGTACTGCAATCAGCTCGCCGGTATTTACGTTAACTTTTCCTCCGGAAGCAACCCATTCGCTCTGTGTGTAATAAGCGCCTTCCGGACCATATTCTGCTTTTGTATCTAAGAAACCGATAGATGTCGATTTGACGCCAAATCTAGGGCCAAATGCAAATTCCCAATTCGCCTTTCCAAAGCGGAAACCATTTAACAATGAAAATGAGGGGATAAAGTTGCTTTGCTCCAAACCAGAAATATTAAAGATGCCTTCTACTAGGGCAGAAAAATTATCGGTACCAACGTACTGACCTTCGATCTGATACCCAATCATGGAAGTGATTGGTTGGATGCCCAAACCGCCATAAAGTTCGGAACGGGTGGCAAATTCGGCAACATCTCCGGTCATGGCTGCAAAACCAATGCGCGGGCCTGAATTATTGATTTTCCCTACGTTGTTTGAAGTAATTACTTCGTTTTTGAAGGCCAAACGGTCGGCAATAACTTTGTCTACAGTAAGGCCATGCATTTCGGCCAGTACAATTTCGAGCATGCGCTGAATTTCTAACTCTTGGTTGTCAAATTCTCGAACAGCAGACTTGTACAGACTTTGAGCCCTGACATCGATGATTTTAACGGTAACCACAATTTTGTTACCCAAGCCATCAATAGAACCTGACATAACGTAATCTACTTTGAGTTCTTCGCCCAATTTCGACAAGCAATTTTGGCCATAGCAGCCCACTTTGTACTCTTCTTTTGCCTTGATGACTTCGTTCATGTCAAACTCATCATAGACTTTGTATTTGTTGATTTTGATCAACTCAAGGCGCATCATTTTTGCCACAGACTCTGGCTTAATAGTGAGCGCATTGACATTGGGGTTAGCCACAGCAATTGTGCTGCTGGGCTGTGCAAAATAACTGGCCATGCCACTAAAGAAAATGGCAACGAGCACTAAAACGGATTGTAATTTTTTTGTTTTCATAGCATACAATTTGATGCTACAAAGGTGCTACTAAGTGCAAGGAGGGCAAAACTGATTATCGGAGCCTCTAGCGAATGAGTTGCGAAAAACGCAAGTGTTAGGAAAGAAAATCTAGATCAGCCTCAATTTTCTTACGAAACATGCCAATCGTTTTTTCGAAATCAGCAAAGAAATTATTGCGCTCGCGTTCATTCACCACGCTGATCAGGCTCGAGTTGGCCAGTTGCTTATCGATCACTTGCTTGGCATCTTGCACATATTGGGCATCTGTCGTTTGCAAGTAATTCATGATGTTATGAGAGAGAAACAAACCTTGCTTGTCTTTGCTTTCATAATAAAATGCAGAGTCGGCGTTAATGGTTTCGTTGAGATACATCTCGAAACGATTGCCCGACGCGGGTACTTGAGTACCATAGATGAATTTTTTACCGTGATTGGCTTGCTCGCGAAGGTGAGCAGAAAACATAAGGAGACGATCGCACAAAAAGAGCGCGTAAGTGGGGTCTTCGAACTGATTGGATTTGTAGTAATATAGGATTTGACGCAAGAAGCCACGCATGAGTTCAGGGTCAAAAATTTCTACTGAGGGAATGGTGTTGTAGGATTGCAAAATGGATTTGCCGAGTTCAAATGCGCGGTCTGTTGTTTTTTCGTGGCGAAACAACACGTCTTTGTAATCCGGTATTTGCAAGTGTGTTTTGGCCCAAAAGAACAACTTAAAACGCACCAACTGCGGAAAATTCAAGAGCTGAAAAAAATGCGTATTGTTGATAGTGAGCATGATTTTGGGATCCTGCAGATGCCGCAAGCGTTCAAATGCTTCAAGAATGCCCTCTAGATAAGATTCCAATGAGAAATCATACGCATTCAGTGGAGTGTACCGAAAAATTACATTTGTTTTCTGTTGTAAAATCAGCGAGTCAAAGGAGATATCAAAGGTTTTACAAAGCCTTTTGAGTTCGTCGATAGTCAACGCTGTTTCATTGCGCATGCGGCGATACGCTGCGTCCATACTGATGTGTAGTGTCTCGCTGAGGACATGACCCAGCGCGTCGCCAGGTGGGAGCTTTGCCTTAATGAGCTGCAATAACTGATCTTGAACTGTTTCCATGGCTTAAAACTTATAAAACCAACTCAGCATTGGTACTGGAAATGAATAACTATTTACGCTGAGTTGATAGTTGATGATTTCTTCGCGACGGCCAATTACTCCGGCAAGCGTCACCTGAAAGGCCCTGTTTTGGTCTTTTTGAAAACGCATGCCTGGCATAATCACAAAATTGGTGCTTTTGACCTCCCTAAATGGATCATTATACACAACCGAACTTGGCTGACCCGTATTAGGGTCATAGAAATAATCGATTTGTTGATCGGTGAATATCGTTCTTCTATTGCCACCAATGATCATGACATCCCAAATAAAACTCGCTTTTTTACCAACTGCAGTAATTCCGGAGATGCCCACAATTGGGGACTTGAAATTTCCTACTTTGTTTTCATAGGTCAGCATTTCTGGTATCGGAAAACTATATACCCCCTGGTTCAAAACAGCCGCGTAAGTACCAGGCTGATAATATGAATTCTGACTTGTAAAAGAGAAGCCGGCATTGAAATAACCGTAACCCAAAGAAAGTGTGGCATTGCTGCGGCGCGTTCCGTAAGTAGCCATTCCCCAATGCAAGCCACCATAACCTTTTGCTTGGTTAAAATACCCTGATGAAGCCATAATTGTTCCAAGTCCAAAATTGAGTTTTGGATTTTGGGTTGGGATGGTGTATTTCAAGGCCAAGGCAATTGGGCTGGCAATCCAGGTGGCCATAATACCGACACTCAGATTGGGAAGCACCCCAAAATGCACTTCGGGTCCATACAAATTGATGAGCGCATAATTTTCTCCCTTTTTGATAGGAAAGGCGTTGGTAGTAAATTGATAACGGGTTGTAAAAACTCCCTGCCCCAGGTATTCGCCTTCTTTGAAGTCTGTGTGCTCATCGACTAAGGTGACGCTTTTCACTTCAGATTTAGGGATATAAATTTTGCCGAGTTGGTGGGTTAAAATCAATAATTCACGGCCGTCGTCGGATAATATTTGACCAACGTATTCAATGCCATTATTGCGAACGATCAAATATTTGAGGGTATCTCCTTCTGTTTTTGCAACTTGGGCGTTGGCAAAAGAAACAAATGATAAGATCAAAAAGAGGAATAAGTTTTTCATCTACTTACGAGTTTAATGTGCATTAAAATTAATCATTCACGTAGGTTCTTTGTACGCGAGGTGAGATACTTGTAAGTATTTCATAAGGAATTGTCTGCGCCTTTTGAGCAAATGTGCTCAAAGATTGTTGCGCGCCAATGATTTCTACTTCGGAATTTGAACGCGCATGGGGTGCTAACACCATGATCATATCCATACAAACCCGACCTATTGTTGGGCAAAATGTTCCATCGATATACACGCCTCCTGCCCCATTACTTAAATTGCGTTTGAATCCATCGGCATACCCAACCGGAATAATGGCTATTTGGCTGTCAGTGGTTAATTCTTGCGTACAACCATACCCTACAAAAGCTCCCTTCTCGAGTTGCTTCAATTGAGAAATCTGACTGATCCATGAAATGACTGGCTTGAGTTTGGCTTCAAAAACAGGGTTGTGATTGACGCCAAAAAGACCAATGCCGAGTCGTACCATATCAAATTGCGCTTCAGGAAAATGAGCAGCGCCTTCTGAATTCAAAATGTGTTTAAGAAAAGGATAAGGAAGTGCGCGCGCCAACTGACTACAGATATTTTTGAAACTTGTAATTTGCTGCGCATTCATGGGATGTTCGGGCTCATCTGCACAAGCCATGTGGCTATATACGCTTTTGACACATACCTCGGGTTGTGCACTCAGGGTTTGCAACAGCTGTTCTGTTTGATTTGGTAAAAACCCTAAGCGGTGCATGCCCGTATCGAACTTGAGATGGATAGGGTAATCTTGGCGTTGGGCGGCAATAAGTGTGCGGATAAACGCATCGAGGTGCGCGTGGCTATAAATGGCAGGCTCGAGTTGGTATTGAATGCAACTCTCGAATCCGGCGGGTTCTGCGTTCATGACCAAAATAGGAAGCGTGATGCCTGCCTGCCTGAGCAAGACCCCTTCATCGGCATAGGCTACGCCAAAATAATTGACGCCGCCGGCAAGAAGTTGCTTTGCAATTTGGTCTAATCCGCCGCCGTAGGCTTGCGCCTTGACCATGGCAAGTATTTGAGTTGAAGGCGCCAAACTTTGTTGGTATTGTCGCAAGTTGTGTTGCAGGGCAGAAAGATCATAACGCACCATTGTGCTATGCGACTTTCGCTTCCATTTGGCAAGTAGCGCTTCGGTAAGCGCATGCTGATTCCCTTTGATCAGGACTACTTGGTCAGCAATTTCGGGAAGGATAGCGGGGAGCTCGGTCCAGATATAATATTGCTCGATGTGATAAGCTTTTAACAGGCCTATAATTGCCTCTTTTAAATGCGCCTGGTTTGCACTCAGCAAACAACACACCATTTGGCGTTTGCCATTGGCGTTTGCCTGCAAAAAGGCCAATGAGCCTTCAAATGCCAGCAGGTCTAATGTGTAGGAGTCATTGATGAGCGTGGCGTTATCGATCCCCTCAAATGTTTCCAAGCGATTGGCCAGTTTGGGGAGCGCTGCAACATCTTTTGAGCTACAGGTACCAAAACGCAGTGCGGCGGCAATGGCTACCCTAGCATTATGGATCCGAACGGGGTCGTTGAATGGTATTTTGTCGATGAACTCCTTGGCATCTTCGGTGGTAAAAGCTTCTAGACTGTCGCCATCGAGAAGCCAATCGGCACCAATTGCAAGGGATTGGAGCGCTTGGCGGTAAGCTTGATTTGTGCCAAATTCATGGCGAAAACCAGAATTAGTTGTGGTTAGGACCACATAATTGGGTGCAATCATGGCCTGCAGCTTTTCGATTTCACCAGGTTTACTCACAGCCGCCTCAATTAGTGCTAAATCAGCCTCAAGTGGAAGCTGCAATAGGGAGAGGGCCACGCCAAGTTGCGAATTGTAACTTTTAGGGCTGCGTGCAATATTCATCTGGCCAGCCAACAAGTGATACATCCACTCCTTGACCGTGGTTTTACCAATGGCGCCGGTAATTGCCAAAACTGGATATTTGATTCTTTTGCGATGAAACGCCGCAAGTTTTTGTAAGGCTGCAAGTACGTCAGAAACGATGTAGTAGTTGGCATCTGGATACACCTCACGGGGCTGCTGATCGAGCACAAACATGCGGATGCCTTTCTGGTGTACCTCTTTTACGAAATCAATTCCGCTCCGCTTGGGGCCCTTGAGCCCAAAAAAAGCCACGTCTTCGCTGCGCGAAATTTTGCGCGAATCGTAAACGACTTCTTGAACCAATAAATTGGTTTGGTCTCCTATACAGGTGGCGCCGAGAATTGTAATCAGTTGGGCGTGGGTGAGACTGAGTTTCATGACAACGCTTTTTGATAACAAGTTCGGCAGAGGGGTTGGTATTTCTCTACGGCGCCCACCAATACTTGCTCGGTTTGTGCGACAGTTCGGTGCGAAAACTGCGCTAATTTGCCGCAGTGAACACAGACCGCATGTACTTTACTGACGTATTCAGCAATAGCCATCAGTTGCGGCATAGGTCCAAAGGGAATTCCTTTAAAGTCCATATCTAGACCCGCAATTATAACGCGGACACCTTTGTTGGCCAATTCCGTACAAACCTGAATGATATTGGCATCAAAAAATTGGGCTTCATCGATGGCTACAATTTGTTCTCCAGACCACAAGTCTTTGATTTCTAATGAAGCGTTAACGCGTTTGGCCTCCCAACTTTGTCCTTGATGGCTCACTACAGCTTCTGTGGCATACCGATCGTCAATGACAGGTTTGAAGAGCAAAATGGATTGTTTGGCAAAAGCAGCGCGCCTGAGTCTGCGAATGAGTTCTTCGGTTTTGCCAGAAAACATAGAGCCACAAATCACCTCTATCCAACCTTGTTGTCCATTTTCTTTGGTAAATTGCTCTAAAAACATAGTGCTGTTGAATGAGATTGTGAAATGTTTTCTAATTTTGATTCGGTAGTGCAATATACTGCCGATTGCACGAAATTAATAAGTTATAAGCAATGTCA
>JACCDQ012124936.1_pt1 | contig 52791 bp, 61 predicted proteins | sample 7446031 | NCBI WGS metagenome assembly JACCDQ01 (sample SAMN15323442, study PRJNA562643) | freshwater metagenome | isolation source: river surface water | place: USA:Blue River Watershed | collected 2017-08-17
CACCAGCACTTCTATCTTTCCATTGATAAGTAACACCTTGAAGGTTTTGAATTTTACTTAAAGCACCAGTCAAAGGTAGTATGTTTTCTTTTAACCTTTCATCAGACGTATTTGTCGTAAGGTTACCGTTGGCATCGATTCTGATATCGTTAGCAAAAGCTGTTGCTAATACACGTTTCACATTCAAATAATCAACATATGTTGTATTAGGGGTTGACCCAGTAATTCCACCCCCCAACACAACTGAAAAATCTCCATTAACGGTTGAACCAGAACCAAAAACGAATGACGCATATCCATTAGCTATTGTATCAGAACCTCCAGCATGTGATGCAACCCCAGATGCAAGTGTAAGTTGACCCTCAGCATGTGAGTGATTACCAGTTGCTATTGTATAAAAACCTTCGGCATGGGCTTGATTACCAGATGCTATTGTAGCAACACCTTCAGCATGTGATGCATAACCACTAGCTGTCGTAATTTGACCTTCAGCGTGTGCCGCACCACCAGATGCAATGGTATATTCACCTTCTGCGTGTGCTGAATATGTTGTTGCTGATGTAAGGAAACCTTCAGCATGTGAGTAATCAGCCCCAGCATATGTACCAACACCTTCAGCGTGGGCTGCTATACTAGTGGCTATCGTTCCAGACCCTTCAGCATGTGATGTATAACCAGCAGCTATTGTTCGATAACCTTCAGCGTGAGCAGCTTGACCAGATGCTATTGTATCAATACCCTCAGCATGTGAATAATCACCACCAGCTGTCGTTGCTTTACCTTCTGAAACGCTGTTAGTACCACTAGCAGCACCGCCCCCACCATTCAAAATAGCTGAATCAACACCAGTCCCAACTACCCAAATTGTGGTACCACTAGAACCAGAAGAAGGTAACCAAGCACCCATACCCTCTGAATCGATACATGTCCACACGTACCCCAATACAGGTGAATCAGTTATAATCAAACGTTCTGTTCTAGTTATCCCAGACACATCAACCCAAATAGTTCTACCAGTAAAATCTATTGTTAAAGCTGATAAGACACTATAGTAATCCGTTTTAACAGTACCACTATAATCACCACCACCTAAATCATAAACCGCAATAGGTGTGATATCAAAAGTTACTCCAGTATATGTTAATGCGACTGTATTCCCATCGATAACTGTTGTGGTTGCAACAGTAAAAACAGGGTTAACTGTTTGCGTAATTGCTGATGTTGTAGGTGTAATTGCTGATAAACTAGCCACACCTAATTGCATTCTAGGGTCATACCAAGTATAAACACTAGTTGTTCCGTTTCCAGAAAACGTGCTAAGTATTGTTGAATAAAATTCTGTTTCACCTGTTGTTGATGGGTTAACACCAGCTGGTAATGAGCTAAACGGAACACCGAAATTCGTTGCACCAGATAAAACAGTAGTTGTTTCTATGTGTTGTCTGACCTGTCTATTGTTAGAAAAGTCTAATTTTGTTCTAAATGCCATATTTATAGGTTTTATTATAAATATTCTCTGTTTTGAATATATTTATATTAAAAGAATAATTTATGGCGACATTTAAAAAGAAACAATTGGATGAATTGGTTGGTGGTGATGTTTTCGCTGGCGGTAACGACAGAAACGTTACCAACAATAGTGAGATAGAAACTGGGCCAGTGGAAAAACCGTACAACGATGATTCTGATTACGAAAAAGGTATGGCTACAACAACCGACAGAGTATTTGGTCGTTACAGACAAAATATTCCATGGTTCGCTGTGTATAGCTTTGGTGGTTCAAGAACTGGTGGAGTCCCTATTGATTACGGACTTAGAGAAGACCAAAAGAGTGTTGTGGTTAAAAAGAAAACAGTAGAGGAAAAAATCGATGATTTGGTTAAAAAAAGCAAAGTCACTGATTTAACAGATAAAAACTACAACCCAAAAATTGCTAAGGTTTTGGATACAATTGTTGACGCTGATTTAACGGACCAACAAATTGAAGATATCAAAAAAGCTTTGGACGCTAAGAAGAATGAAACAAACAAACCAAAAAACATTTAATAATGAACAGCAATATCAAGGATAAAGTTTTGACCACTGGAAACGAGGATGGTAAAAAGCATCAAGCTTATGCTATGGAGCTTTCTAGACTCAAAGCGGCCAAAGAGATTTGTCTTAACACCAAAAATTGTCACGAATACAATAGACTTGGTGGTGATAACCGTTTTTTTGAAATTGAACGAGTTGTTGAGGTTCCAAGAAAGGCTGATGAGTTGAAACGTAAAGCACAGAAAGAAACCAACCCAAACAATGCTTATCAAGATGAGCAATCACCAACGGAAGTAAAAGTACCTAGCGTTTCTAGGTCTAGCGACCATAGTGGTGGTGAAAAAAAGAAAAAAATACTTAGCAACTCACAAGCTCTAAGTGAAGGTGTTGCTAAAGAAATATCAGAAATCAGATATTTAATAGAGTACATGAATAACAATAACAAAAAACAAAACTTATAAAACATGCCACAAGTTTATAACGGTGGACAATCGCCACTAGAATACTACGCAATCAATGGTAACCCGATGTATCCTGGAACTGGTAGATTAGCTTTGATTAACCAATCAGCTATCGGTACTGGTAAATATGCATTCCAAGGTCCTTACAAAAACCCAGATATTACTGGTAACCTTAACGATGCTTACAACGCAACCAACACCAATGCAATTTCAGATACACTTTCACCATACAACGGTAGAGGTACTGGTGATGGTATCACCAATGGTATCTTTGGAGCAATCACCAATTACAACGGTGGTAACCAAGAAGATAAACTTGGTTCATTGTTGTATGCGGGTTCTGGTAGAAATCCACAAGTAACTCTTAACGCTGGTGTGTGGGGTTACGGACCATCACAAATTGCTGGTTCAAACTATGTATCACCTAACACAGCACTTAATGTTGGACAAGTAATCATCTAAAAATTATACAATGAAGCTTTACAATCTATTTGAAGAAGTTATATTAGAAGAAATTAATAGAGGCCGTCAGATTTTATCTGAGGGTGTCTCTATTAATGACGTTAATGCTGCAATAGATGGAAAGTACAATGTAAACATTTTGTATAGGGATTACGAGGACCAACCACCAAGTAAAAGATACATTCAAGTTTATAATTTAGCCAAAACCAAAGCGGGTAATGATTGTATTAGAGCTTACCAAATATTTGGTGGTTCTAAAACAACACCTAAAAGCGGTGCGTGGAAGATATTTAGACTTGATAGAATCGAAGGTTGGTACCCAACTAACATGAAATGGCAAAATCCAGTATCTGACTATTCTCCAAATGTGCCAGCATATAACCAAACTGGTGATAGAACTATGTCAACTGTGAATAAAATGGTAGACCCTAAAACGTTTACTAGACAAAGAAGTGATATTAGCCAAGCACCTACAAATAAAGATTTAGAAAAATAAGAATATGGAAACACCACAACCAGTAAATTTAGCAGCGTTAAGCGGAATCTTGGCTAAGTCAAGACAAGTAATGGCAAAGGTTGAAACTGAAAAACCAGTTAAACAAACCAAAGGTAGTGTTATGACAGAAGGTTATGACTCTGGATTCGGTGCTGTTTACGATGAAAGAGACGAAAGAGAACCAGTCTACGAGAACTATCAATACCAACAACCTCAAGAAGGAGGATTTGACCCAACAAACGTACAAGACTATACAGAGGAACAAGTAATGAATTCAAATTTACCACCCAATGTTAAAGAAGCGATGCTTAAGAACAGAATACCTAGACTAGTAGCACCGCCTTCTAAATTTACGGCTGAGGATATTTCTAGGATTACTGGTGTTCCTTTGAAACAACCAGCACAACAAAAACAAACGGTCACTGAGAATATTCAAAGACCTATGAGTTCAGACATGATTACAGTTAGCAAGTCAGAATTGAAAGAAATGATTAATGAAGGCATTTCAACATTCTTTAAGCAAGTTTATGATAAAACGCTCACCGAAGAGACTATCAAAAAAACGATTAACCTGTTGATTAAAGAAGGTAAAATTAACGTAAAGAAAAAAACATCATAAAAAAAAAGGTCCAATTGGGCCTTTTTTTATTTACAATTGTTTTTGTTTCCATATATTTGGGTTATTCATAAAAAGTTTTAAAAAAGAAAATCGATGAAAAAATTAAAAGTACTAGTAGTACCTAGCGACAGAACAGGTGTTTCTTATTTCAGAAGCACTAACCCACACATTGCATTAGAAACAAACTATCCACAGGAATTCCATATTGATGTAGATTACGAACCACAATTAAACAATGATGAGTGGTTAAAACAATATGACATCATTCACTACCATAGAACACTTGGACCATACGAACAAATGGAAGCGTTGTTAAACAAGTTTGACAGCTTGGGGATTGTTTCAATCATGGATTTGGATGACTATTGGGCTCCTGGTACACATCACCCAGCTTACCATATTATCAAAGGTAACGAAATCGATAAAAAAATTGTAAACAACCTTAAAATTGCAAGAAATGTCACAACAACTACTAGTTTGTTTGCTGACGAAATCGCCAAACTAAACAAAAGCGTTTACGTTTTACCAAATGCTATTGACCCTAGTGAAAAACAATTTACACCTAACTTGGAAAAATCTGATAGAGTTAGAATCGGTTGGTTAGGTGGTTCATCCCACTTGAAAGACTTGGAATTGCTTAACGGTGTTGTTAGTCGTTTAAGAGGTGATGGTTTACTAGATAAAATACAGTTTGTGTTGTGTGGTTTTGATACCAGAGGTACACACACTGTAATTGACCATGTAACCAAAGAACAAAAAACTAGACCAATCACACCAATGGAAAGTGTGTGGTATAAGTATGAGCAAATCTTTACTGATAACTACAAAACAGTTAGTCCAGAATACAAGGACTACTTGATGAAATTTACACAGGAAGAATACCCTAACGTAGCTAACGAGCCGTACAGACGTGTGTGGACCAAACCAATTTCAACATACGCATCAAATTATAACCTTTTCGACATTTCATTGGCACCGTTGGAAGAAAACATCTTCAACAAGGTTAAGAGTCAATTGAAAGTAATCGAAGCTGGTTTCCATCACAAAGCGATAATCGCTCAAAACTTTGGACCATATAAAATCGATTTAACAAATGCTGTTCAATATGGTGGTGGTTTAGATTTAACCGCCAACGGTATTCTTATTGATTCAAATAAAAATCATAAAGATTGGTATGGTAGCATCAAGAAATTGATTCAAAACCCAGAAGCGGTTTCAGCATTACAAGAAAACTTGTACAATACAGTAAAAGACTTGTATTCAATCAACAAAGTAACCGAAGATAGACGTGCTTTGTATCATGAATTAATTAATAACAAAACTAAATAATTTTACCGTGAGTAAAAAAACAGACTTGATGAATGTGTTTTCATTTCTTGCCGACTTTTTGAGAGAAGATGAAATAAATACAAAAATGGTAGGTGCTGACCTTAAAGGTGAAGCACACCCTAAAATGAGTGAAACTCCAAAACAAATGTTAATGGAAGCACCACTAATTAAAAATGATATGGCCCACATTAAAAATTTAATGGATAGAGTCGATGCCAAATCAGTTGACCAAGCATACACGAATAACCTATTGGCGACACAACGAAAAGAATTTGAACAAGAAATCAAAAAACTTAAAGAAAAAATTTCGGAAGATTTAAAAACGGAAAAACTTAACGATGAGGGTATCGTTGTTTCTGGTAATACTGTTAATGTGATTACTGAAAACGGTGTTGAAAAAGTAATCGTTGCCAATGAAAGGTTGAATGCTACATTCGAAAGAAAAGTGGAAAATTAATACTAAAAGACTTGTTTTTTTGGTTTTTTATGCGTATATTTGTATAAATTATAACAAGGATTAAACAAACAAACAATGTCTTTAGAACAAGAAAAAATCGTTGCTAACGCAAAAAAATATTTTGACACAGCAACAAAAAACGGTTTCATGACTGATGAGCTTATTACCTTTTTAGGTCAAACGTTTATCAAAGCACCCGCTTCTACAATGGAAGGGTTACACAACGCTTTTGAAGGTGGGTTAATTGACCACTTATTAAGAGTGGCACAATACGCAGTAAAATTTAATAACGCTTTACCAGAAGATGAAAAAGTGGACCAAGCATCATTGCTTAAAGTTTGTCTTTTACACCAAATTGGAAAAGCAAACCTATATACTCCATGTACTTCTGAATGGCATCGTAAGAACCAAGGTAAGATGTACGAATTCAATGAGGATTTAGTTTCTATGCGTGTTGGTGAAAGAAGCGTTTATTACGCATTGTCTAACGGTGTTAAATTTACCGAAGAAGAGTACGCAGCTATCATCATGTTTGATAAAACTGACGATAAGATGGCAGAATACCACAATAGTATTTTAGGTGAATTACTTAAAATGGGTAACACATTTGCCATCAAACACGAAAAAAGAAAAGCTGGTAAATAATGTTTAACATTGATAAGATGAGAGAAAGGGTGTTAGAAATAGCTGACCCCAATAATCCTTACACACAAGAAGATTTCAATAAAGAATTTGGTGGTAGTATGATGAGTATTTCGCAAAGTGATTATCGCATCAAACTTCATTTCACAAATAAATCAACCAACGAAGACCCACAGTACGCAACTGACGGGTCCTCTGGTTTTGACCTTAGAGCAAATTTAGATGAAACGTTGACCATACCTTCTGGTAAAAGGGCGATTGTTCCAACTGGTTTGTTTTTTGAAATTCCAGAGAACTTTGAAATCCAAGTAAGACCACGTAGCGGTTTGGCTGCTAAGAATGGTGTTACTGTTCTAAATACACCAGGTACAGTCGATGCTGATTACAGAGGTGAGGTTAAAGTCATTTTAATCAACTTAGGTGAGGAAGATTTTGTAATTAATCACGGTGATAGAATTGCACAAGCGGTTGTTTCACCAGTAACAGCTAAAAATATTTTAAACTTGGTAAAAGTGGATAACATATCCACCGATACTGGCCGTGGTGCTGGGGGTTTTGGTTCCACGGGTAAAAACTAAGAACATGCAAGAGAAATTTGATTTTAACGATATTTTAATTAGACCAGCTACGATTTCAAGTATTCGTAGTCGGAAGGAAATAAACCCATTTTACGATGGGTTTTTACCTTTAATAACAGCACCGATGGATACGGTGGTTGATTTGAACAACAAAGATTTGTTTACACGTTTGAAAATAAACCTTTGTTTACCACGTGGTGAAGAACATAATGATGGTTTTGTTTCTTATTCATTAGACACCATTTTTACCATGTTTATTAATCAAGAATTAAAACCTAACGGTAAATACTTGATTGACGTGGCAAATGGTCATATGGAGAACCTTTTAGAGGCTACACGACTAATTAAAAATCGTTATCCTTCATTAACTCTTATGGTCGGAAATATCGCCAACCATAAAACATACATAGAGTTATCAGAAGCTGGTGCTGACTATATTAGAGTTGGGATTGGTAATGGTGGTGGTTGTAGCACAACAGTACACACTGGTGTAGGGTTTCCTATGGCATCACTTATCCAAGAGTGTTATTATGCTAGCTTAACGCTAGATAAACCAGCTAAGATTGTTGCTGACGGTGGGATGCAAAACTACAGTGATGTAATCAAAGCACTTGCGTTGGGTGCTGATTATGTAATGGTGGGTAGCCTATTCAACAAGGCGGCTGAATCATGTGGACCGAATTACTTGTTTAAACATATTAGAATACCACAAGGCTTGGCCGAACTAGCTTTCAAACTTAAACTACCTGTTTATAAGAAGTTCAGAGGTATGAGTACCAAAGAAGTTCAAAAAAAATGGGGTAAGAAAAACCTAACAACATCAGAAGGTGTTGTTAGATACAGAAGAATCGAATACACCCTAGAAAAATGGGTAAACAACTTCGAAGATTATCTTCGTTCTTCTATGAGTTATTCTAACGCTAAAACGTTAAAAGATTTCATTGGAAATGCAGATATTATTAAAATAACAGACAACGCATACAATCGTTTTAAAAAATGATAACAGTAGTATATTGTACAAGACAACCAAAACCAGAACACACTGAACATTTAATCAAAAGCTCTGGGCTTCATAAACACCTTGAGGTGATTGAAATAATCAATAATGGTGAATCACTAACCAAAGCATACAATCGTGGCTTAAAACAAGCTAAAAACGATATTGTGGTGTTTTGTCATGATGACTTAACTATTGAAACTAAACAATGGGGTAATAAACTAATCAAATTACTTGAAAGAAACCCAGAGTACGCTATTATCGGTGTTGCTGGTAGTAAAAACATGCCAGAATCTGGTCAATGGTGGGCGAACCCAAAGAAAATGTATGGTCGTGTTGCGCATACGCACGAAGGTAAAACTTGGTTATCCACTTATTCAGATGACTTAGGTCAAACGATAGAAGAAGTGGTTGTATGTGATGGTGTTTGGTTTGCTGTGGATAAAACTAGAATCAAGAAAACGTTTAATGAAAACGTTGAAGGTTTCCACTTCTACGATGTGACATTTGCATTTGAAAACTATTTGGCTGGTGCCAAGGTAGGTGTGACGACAGCTATTAGAATCAACCACCAATCGATTGGTATGACCAACCAAGCGTGGGAAAAAAACAGAGCTGACTTCTCGGAAGCTTACCAAGCGCATCTCCCAGCTAACATTAAAAGAACACTTAGAAAGGGTGAAAAACTTAACGTCCTTATTGGGTGTTTGAGCTTTGCCAATTTTACTGGTTCTGAGCTTTATGTATTTGAACTGGCGAAACAGTTAATCAAACAAGGTTGTGAAGTTAGTATTTGTTCTAACATAGGCATGCCTATGGCAGCGTTGGCTAAACCTCTTGGGATAAAGGTTTATTCTTTACAAGAACCCCCAGGATTTAAACTAGGTGACGGTCAATGGTTATTAAAAACACCTCAAGGTGACGTTCCATCACAACCAAATACTTTGTATAATATTGCACCGACAAATTTTGATATTGTGCATTTGAATCACAAACCAGTTACGGAACACTTGATGAGATTATATCCAACAACTCCGATGATTTCAACAATACACTCGGAAGTTATTGCTTTGGAAGAACCTGTTATTTCTGACTCTATCAAACAATACATTGCGATTAGACAAGAAATCAAAGACTATATAATCAAAGAGTTTAGAATCCCAGAAGATAGAATTTGTGTTATCCACAACCCAATCGATTCTGACAAATTTAGACCAGTCAACACACCGCAAAAAAGAGACAAAAAAAGAATCCTTTTTGTTGGTACCATCGACTATTTGAGAAAGGCAACGATTCAAGACTTAATCAATGTTACTCGTGAAAATAACCAAGAACTTTGGATTGTTGGTAAGAAAAACGACACGTATTTGGATGAGATGATTCAAAATGAACCACATGTGACTTACCATGAACCAACACCAAATGTTGAGAAATTCATTCATCAATGTGATGAAACCGCTGGTATTCTTTTAGGTCGTACAACTATTGAAGGATGGATGTGTGGAAAAACTGGGTGGATTTATGATGTTGATTCTGCTGGTAATATTTTATCTAAAGACTTACATGAGGTCCCATCTGACATAGACAAATTCAACAGCAAAACTGTTGGTGGAATGATAATGGAAGAATATAAAAAAATCATTGAATAATGTCTATTGCAAGTAAAATAGGTAATTGGTTTAGAAAAAGAATGGCTGTTTTTGCATTAGCCATGTCTAATGTAGAAAAAAATGCACTCTCACAAACTGGTGAGGGCCTTTCTGCTGACGTTAATCAAACTAGAAGAATGACTCAAGGTCAATTGGCTGACTCGCTTATAAACGGTGAAATCACACAAGAAGTTCTTAATTTGAAATGGCGTACTTATAAAATACTTAAAGCAACAGAAGGTGTTACTGCTGAAATAGTTGGTTACGATGAAGATGGTATGCCTATTACTAGGGTTTCCAAAAGGGACAATAAGAAAGCACTTAAAAAGATAACCCTAGATGAATTCGATAATTACGAACTTGAGATGGTTTTGGATAACTCTGAAATTGCTTTTGGCGGTAATGATGCGATGGATAACGAACATGTTAGCATCTATGATGTTGCTGAAAAGAATTTTGACTCCAATGGTGAAGTCGTTAGTGCTACCCATGGTCAAATTGATGCATTGGAATACTTTGCGACACATAAATCAGAAACACCGTTAAAAATAATCAGAGAATCGGTGCCTAATTTTTTCATAGAAAACTTCACCAAAAAGTTAAATGTGAGACATATTGATGGTGAACACAAACTATTAGAGTTTTATGTGAGCAAGTACCCAGATGAATACAACAGAACTAGTAGGCTATTCTTAAGTGCTGTTAAAAAAGCGATAGAGAACCCTATGCAAGCACCAATGCTTGAGTTTGAGGGTGTGGAATTTGTCACATACAAAACGCTAGGTGTTTCCGATTACTTAGAATACCAATACGAAATACAATCTTTTGATAAAATCATAGAATTTGGTGGGTATTATGTCATCAAATTTGTTGCATCTGTTAAGGTTGATGGTCGTGATATTATGGAAGAACACAGGGTTGTGGAATTAGATAAAAAATACGAACAAAAAGCTAAGAAATAATGATAGATTTTACCAAATATTTTGAGAGGGTTTATGTTATTAACCTAGATAGACGACCAGACAGATATGAGTCGTTCAAACAAGAATTGGCTAAACATAATATTGCTGATGTTGACCGTTTCTCAGCGGTGGATGGTACGACAATACTAGCAAATAAAATACCATTATTGGCTGGTGAGATTGGTGTCTTGGAAAGTCACCTAGCTATCATTAAAAAATGCAAAGAGGATGGTGTTAAAAACGTTTTAATTCTGGAGGATGATGTTTATTTTACCCCAGAAATAAATAATTTAGACGAATACATTAACTCGGTCCCAAATGATTGGGACTTTATCTATTTTGGTGGTAACCACGTATATGGAAAACCACCAGAACTAGTTAACGAAAAAATAATAAAATTAAACTTTACGGTGGCATTGCAATGTGTTGCGATAAACAACACCATGTTTGATGTGATTGAAGCTATTTTGCCTAATATGAGAAAGCAAGTTGACGCTTACTATGCTGATTTACATGATACCTTCAAAGCATACGGTTTCTATCCAAACATGGCCAAACAAACTGCTGGTTTTAGCGATATCCAAAACCGTAATGTAGATTATACAAACTTCTTTAATGATGAAAAATAACTTAATAATCTTTTCAAAAAACAGGGCTTGTCAGTTAAAGTTACTGTTGGATTCGTTGAAAGTTAATAGCAACAATTTATTTGATGACATTTTTGTTATTTATCGATTTGATTCGGAATATCAACAGGGTTATGATAAACTAAAACTTGAGTATTCTGATGTTGTATTCAAATTTCAGCACGAACATTCTTTCAAAGATGACGTTATGCGATTTTTGAACGAAGAAAACGAATTTACTACACTTATGGTTGATGATGCAGTTCTTTTTCGACCCGTAACAGAAACAAAAGAAAACATACTAAACACTATTGATTCCAATTCGATTTGTTTCTCATTAAGACTAGGTAAAAACTGTACCTATTCACACCCAGCAAACCTAAGTTATAAGTTAGGTGAACACATTGTTAACGGTGATTTGATGAGCTTGAACTATATGGCACAACAAGTAGGTGATTTAAGCTATCCGCTTTCAACCGATGGTCATATCTATAAGACCAGAGTGTTGAAAATGATGTTGGAGCAGCTTCAATTTAACAACCCTAATACGTTGGAAGCAATGATGCAAAGCTTTATTAGATTAAGAATAATACCACCAATGGTGCACTGTTTTACTGAATCAAAATTGGTTAGTGTTCCAGCTAACCTAGTTAACACGACATTCCAAAATAGACATGGGTTAGAACATTTCATGTCAGAAAAAGAATTAGAGGAAAAATATGTTGGTGGTGAATGTATCGATTTATCAGCGTTGGATTTTAGCGAAGTAAACGGCCCACACAAAGAAATAAAATACATTTTTAAAACAAACTAACATGCTATTAAATTTAGACAACTTAAAACAAAAATACGACCTTAAAATCAAAGGGGTATTACACATTGGTGCACACGTTGGCCAAGAATTCGGAACATACCAAAGACTTGGTATTGATAACGTAATGTTCTTTGAACCAGTACCGTCAACATTCCAAAGACTTAAAGAAAATGTTGGTGATAAAGCCATCTTGGTTAACACTGCTTTGGGTAACATCATTGGTGAGGTTGAAATGTTCACAGAAACTGTCAACCAAGGTCAATCAAGTTCTGTATTGGAACCAGAACATCACTTGGTTCAACACCCTAATATTCAGTTTACTGGTAGACAAAATGTTGCTATCACAAAGCTTGATACTTTCATTGAACATAAAGACAAATACAACTTCATCAACATTGACGTACAAGGTTATGAATTAGAGGTGTTTAAAGGGGGTGCTGAATACTTGAACACCATTGATTATGTGATGACAGAAGTAAACAGAGCTGAGCTTTACAAAGGCTGCGCTAGAATCGAAGAATTAGATGCTTTCTTAGGTGGTTACGGTTTCGAAAGAGTCGAAACAACTTGGGATGGTGGAACATGGGGTGATGCTTTTTATGTTAAAAGATAAATTGTACATACATGACTCAATGTTCTCCCATGCAAAATCTAGCAGTTGGTACAACGAACCACAGCTATTTGAATGGGTAAGGAAATACGATGAGGACCATTTGGTCTTCACCGATTTTTCATTGCGTCATATTGACCATTTTAACAATTCAAGAAAATATGGGTGGTTACTGGAATCACCAGAAATAACACCATTTGCTTACAATTTCATACGAGAAAACTACGATAAATTTGATTTGATTTTCACGTTTGATAAATCTTTGTTAGAGTTATCGGAAAAATTTGTTCTCGTACCTTATGGTGGGTGTTGGATAGATGTAGAAGACAGAATGGTCCACGAGAAATCAAAGGATGTTTCAATTATCTTGTCATCAAAAAGAACAACAACTGGCCATAGGTTTAGACACTTTGCCCTAGAGGTTTTCCCAGAAATTGATTCTTTCGGTTTCAATAACCCAATAGATAAAAAGATAACTGCATTGAAAGACTATCGTTTTTCAGTTGTTGTTGAAAACTGCCAGAAAGATTATTACTTTAGTGAGAAACTAATCGATGCTTTTATGACTGGTACAATACCAATCTATTGGGGTTGCCCATCTATTGGTGAGTTTTTCAATACCAACGGAATGTTGATAATCAACGATATCGATGATTTAGAAACAGCGATGAAATCTTTAACCAAAGAACTCTATGAATCTAAGTTAGATTCAATCAAACATAATTTTGAAGCAGCTAAAAAGTATTTGGTTGCTGATAATATCATATACAACAAAATTAAAGAATATGAAGGTAGTTAGTTTCTCACTATACGGTGACAACATGATTTACACTGTTGGTTGCATTAAAAACGCCAGACTGATGGAAGATTACTTTAAAGATTGGGAAATGTGGGTTTATCACAATGATTCCGTTCCTAGTTTTATTCTGGAGGAATTAGAAACTCTAGGTGTACGATTAAACAATACTCACGAAAACAATGGGTTTTTGGGTTCTCTTTGGCGTTTCAAACCTATCATGGACCCACAGGTTGAATACTTCATATCTAGGGATTGCGATTCAAGAATTAGTTTACGTGATGAAATCGCTGTTAACGAATGGATTGAGTCTGGAAAGACTTTCCATATAATAAGAGAACACCCGATAGGTCACGGTTGGGTCATCAATGCTGGAATGTGGGGTGCCAAGGGTGGTTCAATCCCAAACTTTTCAGAGTTAATGGGTGCTTACTTGCAAAAAAACAACAGAACTGGCGACAAGACTGTGGACCAATGTTTCTTGAGAGATATCATACACCCAATTGTTGTTAATGACTTGTTTCTTCATGATGAGTTCTTCAACTACGAAGGTATTGGAACCCACATAAAAAGAGATAGAAACTTAGACGATTTTGCTTTTATTGGTGAGTCAGTAGATGAAAATAATTTTCCTAGGGGAGACCAAAGGACTAGTATAAGACAAAGATATTAAAATGAAAATAGACTACGCAATAATGGGGTCGAATATGAACCCAATGTATTTGGATTTCTGGCCAATTATTTCTAAGACTTGGAAAGAGGTTTTTAACATAACACCAGTGTTGGGTTTGATATGTGATGAGGATTCCGATTTTATCGAAGATGAATACGGGTTAGTTAAAAAATTTAAAGCAATCGAAGGTATCGACACAGGTCTTCAATCACAAATCATTAGATTATATCTGGGTAAAGAACTTACTGGGAATATTGTAATTAGCGATATTGATATGGTGCCGCTATCAAAACAATATTTCATTGACCAAGTAGTTGATTTTGATTCTTCAAAAATATATGTTATGAGTTCTGATAATGCGGAATGCAATAACAACAAGGAAATCCCAATGTGTTATAACATATCAGATTCTCAGCTTTTCGCTAGAATGTTAGAATTAGACAACACTTGGGTAGAGTTCGCCAATAGGTTAAACTCTATGGGTTTTGGTTGGACTACAGACCAAAACTATCTATGGGTTAAGATGCAGCAATTCAAAGAGCAATATCCAAATGATGTTGTTTTGCTGAGCCGAGGTTGGCCTCGTGGAGCTGATAGACGAATAGACCGTTTATGGTGGTCCTATGATGCTAATTTGGTTAATTCTGGTCACTACATTGATTCACATTTACTAAGACCATATCAACAATATAAGTCACAAGTTGATACACTTATTAATTTGTTGTACTAATGGAATTTATCACTGGTAACAAGTTTAAACGAGCTTGTCACTATTCTCTCGATGAGAAAGGGTTTATAAAACACTCGGAACCAATCAACGGTGAAACGTTAAGAATATTTGTTAAGATTGATTACGTGTATTCGTTTTTTACGCTAAACATTGAATCACCATACGTTTTATTTACTCACAATGGTGATTTACCAGTAGATGATAATTACTTGCGTTACATGGATAACCCAAACCTCTTAAAATGGTATGGTCAAAATATTATGACGCAACACCCGAAGCTTTCTTCCATACCAATCGGTTTAGGTAACGAAATTTGGCCTCACGGTGACGAAAAAGTCTTTAGTGAAGTCATAGACCAGAACTTACCAAAAGAACGTCTTATATACGTTAATTTTGATGTGAACACCAATAGACGTGAACGTAACTATTGTTTAAACGAATTAAACCAAAAAGGGTTGGAAATGGGTGACAAACTTCCTTTTAAAGAATATTTACAAGAAGTGGCTAAAAGTTACTTTGTCGTATCGCCCAACGGTAACGGTGTTGATTGTCATAAAACTTGGGAAGCATTGTATTTGCGTACAATACCAATCGTGACAAAATCAATCAATGTCGGGTTTTACAGTGAATACCCAATGGTGGTTATAGATTCGTGGTCAGATTTTAACCCATCATTGTTTTCAGAAGAACTTTACCAAAAATTATGGTCAGATTTTGACCAAACAAAAATTGATGTTAATTATTTTATCAAATGAAAAAAGTATTAGTGATTATTTCAGATGGAAATTATTTAGAGCATGCAAAATCATTGTTTTCAAATGTTAAGAATGAAGGCAAATGGGATGGTGATTTATGTCTTATTGCCAATAACTTGGGTGGTCATGATTTGTCTGATTTTGATAAATTCGGTGTTAAAATCTTACACAGAAATTGTGACAATAAATTCAGAATAAACCTACATGTTTTTGACATATATTTTAAACAATGGGATTATGTTATTTACATGGATTGTGATTTTATGGTGTTTAAAGATTTGAATAAATTCTTAGACAAATACAATACTAATTTTATCGGGTTACTGGCAGATGTTGAACCATTTAAAATAAAAGACTATCTATGTCAAGGTTGGGATTTAGGCGACAAAAATTCTGCGCTATCAAAACTAGAAGGAAAATATGATTTAAACAAAAACGGTTTCAACGCTGGTTTCTTTTCATTCAACACAAAAGTAATCAATGACGATACGTTAAATGAGTTGTTTGTTTTAGAAAATGAAATTAAAGACGTAAACAATCATATCATACCAACTGGTAGTGACCAACCAATTTTTAATTTGTACTTTATTGATAAAGTTGATTACATACAAAATAACGACATTTGTTATTGTGGTTTGATAAGCGAAGAAACAACTGCTGCTCATTTTTGTGGCGGTGATAGACCGTGGACCCGTAACGAATTTTCAAGTTCGTTTAATATGACATTTAAAGAAAAATATGACGAAAATTTAAACAAGTTTTATGAGTGTATCAATAAATTATAGTGGTAGGTTAGGTAACAATTTGTTCCAATATGCCGCTGCGTATATTTTTGCTAATAAATTTAACCTAAGAATATCGTCTGGTGTTGTGGAAAATAAATTTGATTTACCTTTGTTGACTGGTGAAACAACTGGTGGACCAATCATTGATGTTGATGATTCTAATTTCATGAATTTATTGGAATCAGAAAGTATCGAACCAGCTCATTATCGTTTTGTCGGTTATTACCAAAATAGAGATTTCATCTTAAAATATCGAGATGAAATAAAGTCGCTATTTAATTTAACCTTTACCGATACATCAAATGACCAAGTATTTGTCGCATATAGAATCGGTGACATAAATGGTGAAAGACAAATGTTACCAATTGAATACTACAGGGCAGCCCTACAAAATATTGGGAGTCATGATGGTTATATCACCTCAGATACACCAGACCACCCGAACGTGCTACAACTAGCAAACGAATTTAATTTAAAGATTTATAACGAATCACCTTTAGAAACTATTGATTTTGTCAAAAATTTTAATAACTTGGTATTAAGTGAAGGAAGTTTTAGTTGGTGGATGGGTTTTTTAAGCTCAGCTAAAAATATCTACTACAACGAAAGACCTAGATTCTGGCATGGCGACATGTTCGTACTTCCAGAATGGAAAGCACTAAAATACGATTGGGACCCAACATGTGTTGGTCCGAGTCATAAATTAAAATGTAACAAAATCATTAAGTATGAGTAAAACAGCTTTAATCATCGGTGCTAACGGTCAAGATGCGTCATACATGGCCGAGTTCCTTATTGAAAAAGGATACGATGTACACGGTACTATTAGAAGAAATTCTGTACCAGAATCACAAACAACAAGAATCGAACATTTGCGTTCACAAGACCTTATCACGCTTCACTACATGGACCTTACAGACCCAATCAGTGTCGAATCAATCATCAACGAATTAAAACCAGATGAAATTTACCACTTGGCCGCTCAAAGCCATGTTCAAATTAGTTTCGAACTACCTAAATACACACTTGATGTTAATGCTGGTGGTACACTAGCTATTTTGGAAGCGGTTAGAAAGTTTTCACCTAAATCAAAGGTTTATCACGCTGCAACTTCTGAAATGTTCGGTAACTCATACGATGAGGATAGATACCAACGTGAAACAACACCTTTGGTACCAGTGTCACCATATGGGTGTAGCAAATTATATGCGCATAGCCTTTGTCACAATTACAGAAACGCTTATGACATGTTTATTTGCTCTGGAATCCTATTCAACCATGAAAGTCCTAGAAGAGGTATTAACTTTGTCACCAACAAAGTAGTTTTGGGGGCGGTTAAAATCAAACTAGGTTTATCGGATGAATTGGTTTTGGGTAACTTGGGTGCTATGAGAGATTGGGGTCATGCAAAAGACTACATCAAAGGTATGTGGTTGATGTTACAACAAGACGCTCCAGATGATTATGTGTTAGCCACTGGTGAGTCAAAAAGCGTTGCTGACTTGGTGAACTATGTTTTTGACAAACTAGAGCTTGACGCTAGTCAATATGTGAAGACTGATGCTAAATTTGAAAGAGCTGAGGAACTTCATTATTTGCGTGGTGATGCCACCAAAGCTAGAACAAAATTAGGTTGGGAACCAGAATATACTTTTGAAACAATGCTCGATGAGATGATTGATTATTGGATGAAATTATTTACAACAAAAACTGATAAATTATGGGTCGCTTATTAATTACTGGAGCCAACGGGTTGGTTGGTTCACAATTCACTGGTGATGTGATACACATTACATCAAAGGTATGTGATTTGAGGGATAAAAACCAAACCGAGTCTGTGTTTGATTTTTATAGTGACAGAACAATGTTGAAAGAGTATGCTGTTGATAAAGTCATACATTGCGCTGCCAAAGTTGGTGGTGTGGGTGGAAACATGAATTACAAAGGTGATTTCTTTTATGACAACATCATGATAAACACTAACGTAATCGAAGCCGCCAGAAAAATCGGTGTCCAAAAATTGGTTGCATTCTTATCAACATGCGTTTTCCCTAACGATGTTGAATACCCTTTGACTGAATCAAAGATACACTTAGGACCACCACATTTTTCGAATGATGCCTATGCTTATGCGAAAAGAATGGCAGATATCCAAATAAGAGCTTACAGAGAACAATATGGGTTAAACTATACTTCGGTAATACCAACGAACATTTATGGTCCTAATGATAATTTTAACATCGAAAATGGGCATGTTATCCCATCATTGATACACAAGTGTTACTTGGCTAGAGAAAATGGCACAGATTTGACTATTTGGGGTTCTGGTAAACCTCTTAGAGAATTTATACACGCAAAAGATGTTGCGGAGTTGTCTAAATGGGTTTTGGAAAACTACAATGAAGCTGAGCCAATCATCCTATCCACATCTGAGGAAATCTCAATCAAAGATGTTGTTGAGATAATTGTAGAGAACATGAATTTTAAGGGTAACGTAATTTTTGATAAAGAAAAACCAGATGGCCAATTTAGAAAGCCAAGTGATAACTCTAAGATAACTAGTTATTTACCAGATTTTAAATTTACTCCGTTTGAAATTGGAATCAAAGAAACAATCGAATGGTTTGAAAAAACCTATCCAAACGTTAAATACTAAGATATTTATTATTAAAACTATTGCTTATGCCTAGAAAAGTTTCTAACACACCAAAATCTGCTGGTACTAAACCAGCCAAAGCCACTAGAGCTAAAAAAACAGAAACTAACACGATTGTAATCCCAGTACATACCAAACAAGATTTGCTTAGTCAAATCAAGATTGATTTAAAACACAAAAACGAAGTTCAGAAAAAACTCACCCAATCGATTAAAAATGGTGATGTGACTATTTGTACTGGTCCAGCTGGTACTGGTAAAACTCTTTTGAGCGTTGCAGAGGCTTTGATTCTTCTAAAGAACAATCCAGAAATCTACCACGAAATCAAATTAGTTAAATCAATCGTTCAATTGAAAGATGAGGATTTGGGTACGTTGCCTGGCGATGAGAGGGATAAGTTAAAATTTATCATGATGTCTTTCTTCGATGCTTTTTATAAATTAATCGGTGAAGAACTAACCAACAAACTTATGGAAGCTGGTTACATTAAAATGGAAGTGTTTGGTTCGATTAGAGGTAGGTCTTTAGCAAACTGTATCGTACTTTTCGATGAGTTCCAAAACGTTACTGATAACAATGGAAAAACGCTTCTTACTCGTTTCTCTGAAAACACTAAAGTAATTGCTTTGGGTGATAGCAACCAAGTTGACCTTAAAAAGCCAGAAACTAGTTGTTTGGCTGAATTAGTGAGAATGGCAAAATTACACCCAGAAGAGGGTGTTAATGTAGTAGAGTTTACAGAAGCCGAAGTGGTTAGACATAGACTCACAAGATATTTTATAAATATTTTTGAACATAAAGACTACAAAAAGAAAGAAACACCCCAAAGACGTGAAACCGAGTTACATCCACCAAAACCACCAAAAGATAGAATAACTAAAGAAAAAGGTTTATTTAGTTTTTTAAATTTTTTTAAAAAAAATAGATAATTTTTGTTTTTTGCTTTACTTATCTGTATTTAGTCCGTAGATTGGTAGCATGAAAATAGGAATTAGTATAAACGAGGTTTTAAGGGATTTTATTGGTCAGTTGACGTACACCTATGACAAGTATATCGGTGATACTGATATTACTCAAGAAGATGTTACCAATTTTAATTTAATCGAATTCTTTAAGTTTGATGACATCAACAAACTTAATTCGTTTCTTTATTTAGAAGCACCTCTAGAAATTTTCGGTCATGCTGACCAGATGTCAGATGGTTTAATGAACCATTTCAATAACTTCATTATGGATATGAATGATGACGGTGAACACCAAGTTGAATTGGTTAGCCGAGAAATCGACAAGAGTATCCCATCAACCTATTTCTTTTTATCTAAAACTAGCTGTCGAATCGACAAGCTGAGATTTGTTAAACAACATGCCGATGAGTGGGGTGATTGTGATGTACTTATTTCGGCCAACCCAATTGCATTGGCAGCCAAACCAACAGGTAAAATTAGTGTGAAAGTTAAAGCGTCTTACAACAAAGATGTTGCGGCTGATTACGAAATCGATTCAATCTTGGACTTCATCAAAGATGAAGAACTTAGAAATAGGATTTTAACAACAATAACAACAACTTACGAAGAGATTTAATATGATTGAATTTGGAGGAATAATCTATCAACTAGATTTAGAGGCTTTTGAAGAAGCCATTAAAATTAAAGGGGAGGACCCTAAAGACATTATCATCGAGAAGGTAATTAAAACTTACACTGATGAAAATGACAAAATAACTGGGTCTGAGATTCTAGAAACGTTTAGAGAACGAGGCGTTGATATCGACACAACAAAATACGAACTTTTAAGAATGTTAGTAGATGTAGTGATGGACGATTTAGACGATGAGCCAGACACAACCCTAGGGATTGATAGAGCCTTGAGCAAAAAACCTTTATCATATAGAATAGCGTTTAACACGTTAAAAAATTACAATATTTTAAAAGAAATATAATAATCCAAAAAACAACAAAGATGGAAGAACAAAGAAAACAAATTGAAGAACAAATTGGTAATTTAACCACAGCTATCAACGATTTACAAAATAAAAACTTTAGCCTGTATTTTTTTACACTAGACACTAAAGGAAATCCGACTGCTGGTATTGCCAACATCTACGAGCACGTAAAAATGCTTAACGAACTAGGGTACAAAGCTGCTATCCTACACGAGAAAAATGATTACAAACTTAGAGCTGACGAAAACGGTCAAGGTATCGCTGAATGGTTAGGTGAAGAATATGCTGCTTTGCCACACGTATCAATCGAAGGTCAAAACTTAAACATTAGCCCAGCTGATGTTATTGTAATCCCAGAGATTTTCTCAAACATCATGGACCAAGTAAAAGGTTTCCCATGTAAAAAAATCGTATTATCGCAAAGCTATGATTACTTATTGGAATTGTTGCCAATCGGTAAAAGATGGAACGTTGATTACGGCTTTAACGATGTAATCACTACTTCTGAAAAACAAGCTGAATACTTAAGAAATCTATTCCCATCAATCAATACTCACATTGTACCAGTTTCTATCCCAAGTTACTTTAGAGATAGCGACAAACCTAAAATCCCTGTGGTTTCAATCCTTACGAGAAATCAAGGTGACGCTGCTAAGATTGCAAAATCTTTCTACTTACAATACCCAATTTACAAGTGGATTACCTTCAAAGAATTAAGAGGGTTACCAAGAGAACAATTTGCTGCTGAATTAGGTAAATCATGTTTGGCAGTATGGATTGATGATACATCTGGTTTTGGTACGTTCCCATTGGAAGCAATCGAATGTAACACTGCGGTTATCGGTAAAATGCCTAACCTTATCCCAGAATGGATGGAGACCAAAGATGAAGAAGGTAATTATGTTATCAAAAATAACGGGGTGTGGACCAACACTACTGTGAACATTCCAGAGTTGATTGCAACTTATTTGAAAGTATGGTTGGAAGACTCGGTACCAACAGATTTAGTTGAGGGCATCAAATCATCTCAAGGACAATACACTGTTGAGAAACAAAGAGAAGCTTTAACAAAAGTTTACGATTCAATCACAACCAACAGAGTTCTTGAATTACAAAACACTTTAGCTATCTTAGAAGATGCTAAACTTCAAACAACTAACGCTTAATAAATTTACATACAAATGGCAAAAACAAATATTTCAGTAATCCTTCCAGTTCATGAGTTGAACGAAGTGACTAAACCAATGTTTCAAAACGCATTACAAAGCGTTACCGACCAATCAGTGTTACCAGATGAATTAATCATCGTGGTACCTAAAGGTAGTGAAACTGCAAAATACATCAAAGGGTTAGACTTTGGTGCTAATAAAAAAATGGTTGTTATCGCAGAAAACGATGGTCTAACCGATTTTGCATCGCAAGTTAATTACGGTGTTTCTGTATCTAAAACAGAATGGTTCTCGATTTTAGAGTTCGATGACGAATATGCTAAAATTTGGTTCAAGAATGTTGTTGAATATAGAAACGCACACACCAATGTTGATTTGTTCTTACCAATCGTTATTGACGTTGATTCAGTGGGTAACTTCATTGGTTTTACAAACGAAGCAGTTTGGGCTAACAGTTTCTCTGATGAGTTAGGTATCTTGGACAACAATGCGTTGTTGACATACCAAAACTTTAACATCGATGGTATGGTGATTAGAAAATCAACTTACGAAGAATTTGGTGGTTTCAAACCAAGTATCAAATTAACATTTATCTATGAGTTCTTGTTACGTATGACGTTCAAAGACGTAAGAGTTATGGTGGTGCCTAGATTCGGTTACAAACACGTTAACCAAAGACCAGGTTCATTATTCGCTACGTATAAAGAAACCCTAGACCCAATCGAGGCAAAATGGTGGTTAACAACCGCTAAAAAAGAGTACTATTTTCCTAAAGATAGACAGATAACATATGAAACTCAACTCTAATAAATGACTACCAAAAGAGGACGTAAAAGGAAAAACGAAATGTACTTTGGTCCAAATGAGGAAGAAGCAGTTATTAGATTTTTAGAGTCAGACAGTGAAGCTGAGAGAAACTTGATTTTTAACGAGTGGCTGAAAGGGCCACTCGATAAAATGATAGAATCAATTATCAGACGATACAAACTATACAGAAAGGGGGAAACCTTTGAGGAACTACATAGCGACACCGTTTCGTTTCTGATGACAAAGGTCCACAAGTTTGAAACTGGGAGAGGGAAAAAAGCATATTCTTATTTTGGAACGATAAGCAAGAATTATATTCTTGGGTTATTGATTAAAGACGAAAAGTACATGAAGCAGACAGCTTCTTATGAAGACATGTCTAGCAATCTAGAAGAAAGGGAAGACCTTGCTTACGTTATCGATAATGATGGGTTTATTATGGATGATTTTATTAAAAAATTATCTGATGGTATCAAAGATGAATTAAACGATGAAAACCAACCACCCAAAAAGAAATTAAATGATAATGAAAGAAAAGTAGGGCTAGCCTTAATTGAGATTCTAGAAAACTGGGAAACCGCATTCGAAGCTATGGATGGTGGTTCCAAATATAATAAAAATTCTGTACTAGAAACCATGAGAAATTACACCAATCTATCAACAAAAGATATTAGGTTGGCAATGAAGAGATACAAAGAGCTATATGAGCTTTTAAAGAACCATGGTTTATAGAAAATTACAATAAAACTGTAGTTACAGGTATTTATAGTAAAACTAGAAACCATGCCAAGAAAGAAAAAACAAGAAGTAAAGGTAAACAATACCGAATCGTTAGAAGGGCTTATGCAAGAAACCTACAACGATGCGTGTCTACAAATAAATGATGCCCAGAAAACCATCAATGAATTAGCCGCTAGTGCAACACCAGAAGATGTTGATGATTTAACTAAAATTGCAAAAGAAAAGGGTGGTCTTTTGAAAATCAAAGATTCAGCCATTAGAATCAAATTAGAGATTGCAAAACTACAAAGTGACATCATTAAAAATCGTGGTGATGTTGAATCTGCTGTTTCTGAAAGAAGCAATGGTTCAGCGTCTCTTAGTGATTTTAGAACTATCCGTGAAATGTTGAAAAACAAAGACGCTGATGGAGATAATGAACAAGATTAATTATTAACATGAGTATCTTAGATAAAAAAAGAAAGGTTTTTGGGAATATTGCAGCTGCCAAGACTTTAACTGAAAGCATGCCTAAGTTAAAGCTCAGCTCATCATTCCCATCAATCAACAATAACGGTGACAGTATCACCTTCTTAACCGATTTGATTAAGTCATTAATTGGTTATGCTGCTTTAATTAAAGCGTTTGTGGATATTTTAACCCACTCTATTGAAGAGATTGAAGTAGAAATTAAGAAAGCTCTTAAATTAGAACTTAAAGGTATTGTAAGTTGTGGTATTGACCCTAGCTTACCATCCTTTATCAAATCAACGGGTGACGGTATAGTTATTGAAGTTAAAAAAATCGATTTCTTAGATTTAATGAAAGTTGACCCGAACAGTGTTTCTGGAAAACTTTTGTACGATGACCCAACAGCTGGGTTGACTTCAACAGATTTTAACACATTCTTATATGCTGTAATACAAGATGATGGGACCACGCATACGTGGAATAACATCTTAGATTTTACATTTGTATCGTTGGACCCTAACGGTATTAATCCAAACAATAGTTTAATAATAAAAGCTAACCCTTCTTACAATACAAAAACATTAAATGATTTGAATAACAATTTTGTTGATAGCCTCAAGTTATTCAACACCGAAGGATTGGTTAATAAAATCATTGATATGGTATTTGGTTCGATTTCTTTTAATCTAGGTAAAACTAGAAAACAATTGGAAGCCGAAGGTAAGATTAATGCAGTTATTGATAAGATGGTAAATGCAGATGAAAGTGAGTCGATAAGCGATACTTATTTTGTTTTTGACAACGAAGAAGTGTCTAAGATACAAGCGGCTGCTGACGAAAGAAAAAAGGGTATCATAAAAATCAAATCATCAACAACATTTGATGCGTCAATAAACCAAAATTCACTGACACTATTCAATGATGAGATGGGTACTGCTGTAACTACCCAGCAAAAGAAAGATGTCTTGTCTTCCAACTTAGATGCTATGGCTGACGAAACAACTAAGAACTCAACAAATCCACAAGACAAACAAACAATAAAATTAAATTTTATTCAAAAATTGATTGATACCTTGATTAAATCAATTGTTGGTGTTATATTATCACCAAAGGTTGTTTTGATTTTCTTGGTAAATTTCAAAATAGTCTATGGTCCAACAGCCAACTTTACTGATGGTGTTGATTTTATCAAAAAGAATAAAGCTTTGTTTAGACAGATTATTAAAAAGATAACCAAACTAATCATACAATTCTTGTTGACTATTGCGTTAAAAAGAATTGCAGAATTGGTTGGTGAAGCACAACTTAAAAAACAAGTTGACAAAGCAAAAAATAAAGTCGCTCAATTGTTAAGCCTAGTAGGTGTACCACAAGAGGCGATTAGAATTATTAAAGGATTAGGATAATGGCTTTTAATGTAGAAAAGAAAGAAGATTCAAACGCTAACGGTTCTGGATTCAACATCGGTAATATTAGCGGTGTTTTAAATTTGATATTATCAGCATTCTCAATTCCAGATGAACCAGTAGCACCGCTACCACCGCCACTTATTATGGTTGGTGCCAAACTAAGACCAGGTGTTTCAGCACAAGCTGTTGCCTCTAGAATCATTTCTAGGCAATCAGAAGCTGGTAGACAAGTTGGTGACGTATTTGCTGATGGGCCAAATAACGAAGAGACGATGGAGCTTATTCGTATCGAAGAAATAATTAATGCGATATTGACTGAATCCAAGGTTGATGTTGTTATTCCACCTGGTATTTCAGTTACAACAATTGGTGTTGGTAATTTAGGTGCACCAGTAGTTTCACAAGGGGTTACAACAACTATGGGTATCGGTGACGGTATCATAAGATAAAAGAAATAGTATGTACGAAGATTTAGAGAACAAATCAAGCAATGAAATTTTGTTTGAAATTAAACAAATGGAGGCTGACCACGAAGCTATCAAATTAAAAATGCTACAGGACTATGACAAGTTGGTAGAAATTGAGAAACGTTTTGATGCAGCCAACAAAATAATTTTGAAAAGATTAAAAGGGGAATAACATGTATTTTGCATATGAAGGTACCAATAAATTAAATAGGGGTGACAAAAACATTTACGAAAACGTAAGTAGTTTTAAGTATTTGAAATACGGATTAGTTGTTACCGTTACCGATGAATTTGGTCTAGGTAGAATTAAAGTGAGAATCAAAGGCTCACAATCTGTTGGTGGTGATGACGGGGTAACTGATGCTGACTTACCATACGCAACACCGTTGATACCAAAACACCTATCCGCTTATCCAAAGGTGGGTGAATCAGTGTGGGTTTTTGTTTTAGATAAAAACAGACAACATGCTGACCGTTTATTTATCGGACCTATCATTTCCCAATTAGACAAACTACAAAAAGATAACGGGTTAACAACAGCTTTGGCTGGTTTTACGTTTGGACCTGTTGGCCCAAAGGTAAATGTGAATACAATACCACAACTTAAAGGTGTTTTTCCAGATATTGAGGATATCTCAATACAAGGTCGTTATAATACCGACATTACTCAAAAACACAACCAAATTGTTATTAGAGCTGGTAAATTCGAAACTGCCGCTCCTTCAAGCACAAACCCTTACCCGTTCCAATTCAACGCTAAAACACAAGCGTATATCCAAATAAAAAACGATGTTATATTAAACGATAAAAACGAAAAGGGTACAATCACCAACATTGTAGCAAACAAAATCAATTTAATCACACATAAAGACGGTAGCCCTAGATTTAATGTTACTGGACAAGACGAATTGATTAGTAATGAAGAAATGTTGCGTGTTTTAGATGAAGCCCACCAATTACCTTTTGGTGACGTTTTGATTGAATACTTGAAGCTTTTAAAAGAAGCGTTTTTTGCTCACGTACATAACGGTAACGGTAACCCAGCAACCGATTTAACATCTTCTGGTAATAAATTAGCATTGGCCACATTTAAGTCTAGAGCCGATGATTTAGAAAAATCAATGTTATCCAAAAACATTCGTATTAATTAATCTTTTTAGATATAAGGTTATCTTTCTTTATATATCTATTGATTTTTGAACATAGGGGTTGTAGGTTTGTATAATGACTTAATTTTATAATATCGTCTTCCGTTTTAGCTGTTGATAGTGGTTTAACATGGTCAATATCCCAACCGTAACCCAATCCACCATTATAAAGTCCATAGTTATCCCAAGTCATCCATGGTTCCCATAACGATTCGATATGTTGTTTAAATTCTTCAAATGAACACCCTAAAATATCACATGTTTTATCTTTCTTATTTTTGAGTGTGTTACATAGATACGACCTAACGTTACATTTTAACCGATATAAAATATCTGTCTTTTTTCTATTTTTTTGATATTCGTTCTTCTTTTCTCTATTGATTATTTTTATTTTTTCTAAGTCTGTTTCTTTTATTTTCTTAGGGTTATTTAATTTAAACCAATTTCTATGGTATTCTTTTCTTTCCTCTTTATGTTTTTTAACATACTCTAGATGCCACGATTTATTTTTTTCGTAAGCTTTTTTATTCTTAATTCTAATAGCTTCTTTTTTCTCTTCTTCAGTAAAATATTTTTTCTTCATTATAATGGCATTTCATTTATTTCATTATTTTTTCTAAGGTCTTGATAAATCAACCACTCAACATGTTTAGATACGTTATTATGTAAACTATTTAATTTATCTAACACTTCTTTATTAATACTAGCTGTCAGTTTACCTTTTTTTTCAAATTCTTTTAATTTTTTTCTCATAATATTTGTTTATTATAAATATAATAAATACGATAAAAAGTCAAGTAAATATCGTATTTATACTTTAAATTATTATTAAACATTTCCATTATCAATGATATTTATAATAAAAGATAAAATGGTAATACGCACATATTTCGATAAGAACAACACTATCGTTAGTAATACTAACGTGAACACTGGTTTAAACCCAGTGACCGAATTATTCTATGGTGGTTCCGTAGGACAACAACAATATAGTAGATTCTTATTCCATTTTGATGAATCTCGTCTTAGAAGTTTATACACAGGTGGAACATTTACAGACTTAACTAAGTTAACACATACACTTAGAATGACCAATACTGGTGCATTCGATAAAGAATTGTTGAATACTGGAATGGGTTCAAAAGAAAGAACAACATCTTTTGACCTTATAGTTTTCAAAATAAATCAACCATGGGATAATGGTGTTGGTTATGATTATGAATACCCATTATTAAACTATGGTGATGCTGCATTTTTTGTTGGCCCATCAAACTGGGTAACCCCACAAACTGGATTTGAATGGTCTGGTGGTACTGGTGTTTATTCTGGTTCGCCAGCTAGTATTACCGTTGCATCACAACACTTTGATAAAGGAAACGAGAATATTGAAATAGATATTACTGATTACGTAAACGGTGTCATTACTGGTAATACTAACTATGGTTTGGGTATTGCTTATACCAGAGCCTTGGAAGAAATGAACACCCCAGCATTACAATATGTTGGTTTCTTTACGAACAATACTCAAACATTCTACGAACCTTTTGTCGAAACAATCTATTCTAACCACATTACAGACGATAGGAACAACTTTTACCTAGATAAGCATAACAAACTATATCTTTATGTAAATGTTGCGGGAAATCCAACGAATTTGGATAATTTGCCTAACGTAACGGTGTTAGATGGTAACGGTGTTGTTCTTTCGGCTTATTCAGCGTCAAATGTTACCCATGTAACCAAAGGAGTCTATTCAATCGATATTTTGGTACCAACGAGTAACAATGTAGAAACCATGTATAACGATGTATGGTCAAACCTTTCAATCAACGGAGTTTCGAGACCAAATATGACTTTGGATTTTGTTGTAAAAGATTCTATGGAATACTACAACATGAATGGTGACTCTTTACCTAAGAAAGTCGGTGTCTCTATTGCTGGGTTACAAAACATGGAAAAAATTAAACGTGGTGATGTTCGTAAAGTATTGGTTTCGGCTAGAATCCCATACACAGTTGAACAATCACAAAACATAACTGATTTACAATACAGACTTTATGTGTCTGAGGGTGCTGCTGAATTAACGGTAATCGATTTCCAGCCAGTTGAAAGAGCAATCAATAACTATTATTTCTTGTTGGATACGGCTAGCCTTATTCCTAATACTTACTACATAGATGTATTGGTTACGTCAAATTTAGAGGTGACGACTATTAAACGTGCTGTACAGTTTGAAATCGTAAATCAAGTAGATTTAAGAAGAGGACAATAATGAAAACTTTTATAAAACAAAAGCTTAGAGAGCAAATGATTGATGGGCAAGATATGAATGCTGGTACCCAAACTCTTTGTAACAAAATGACTATCAATAGTTATGAAGAAGCTTTGCACCATGTAGAAGAAGCATTAAAAGGTGCTAGTCCAGAAAAACGTCAAGAAATCATGCAGAAAATACATGCACCGTTAGAAAACCTTAAACAAAAACAAGCTAGGATTAATGATGAAATTAATACCTTACACATGTCTGGTGATAGCACACCAGACGAAGCAAACACCTACTGGCACCAAATTCAATCAACAATTTGCGAACAAGGACCAGATTTTGAATAAAAGTACTTGACAAAAAAAATATTTGTCGTATATTTATAATTACGTTAACTCACGTATTGGTTTCGAGTCATTAAATGACTTTAGAGTTGTCTAGGCAACGAAGAAATTGGTACAATAATAACAACTATTAAAAGTTAAACAAAATGAAAAAACAAATGATTTATGAACCGTCCAAATCGGTTCCTACAGCTAATATTGCTGTAAACAAAAGTAGAATGAAAGTCTACAACAAAAATGTCGAAATGCCGACTTATTATCTTCAAAGTGGGCAAGAGTTCCAAATTGAAATCTTCAACCCAACAACCGATGTGGTGTTGGCAAAAATCACACTTAACAATAAACTTATTTCTCAAGGTGGCTTGGTATTAAATCCTGGTCAAAGAGTTTTCTTGGACCGTTATTTAGATGTTGCCAAAAAATTCAAATTTGACACTTACGAAGTTGCTAACACCAAAGAAGTTAAAACAGCAATCGAAAACAACGGTGATGTTAAGGTTGAGTTCTTTAAAGAAAGACAACCACAATACTACGGTAACCCATTAACATTGCAAGGTACTATAATAGGTGGTTCATTCGGTGGTCCAACTTGGGTTAACACAAACGGAAGTGGCGGTTATTCACAACCTACGTTTACTACAACTTCATTATCGAATAAGTTTTCGTTGTCATCATCATCATCTTCTAACGTAGATAATACAGCTTTTTACAGCTCTAGTATAGCAACGATGGATTCATTGAGCTTGGGTGATGTTAATGTTAGTTCAGCACCAATCAAAAAAGAATTTAAGTCTAAATCAGTTCTTCGTTCGGCTAAAACTATCGAAACAGGTAGAGTTGAACAAGGTTCTAATTCAGACCAAAAATTCAAAACGGTTAACAAAGATTTTGAATACTTTGCTTTCCATACGGTAGAATACAAACTTCTCCCATTATCACAAAAAACAATAGGTTCAGAAGATTTAAAAGTAAAAGTTTACTGCACAAACTGTGGAACCAAATTAGGGAAAGGACATAAATTCTGTTCTAGCTGTGGTACAAAAGCCTAATTAAAAAAAATATAAGAGTTAACGAAATAAAAAAAGCCTAGGATTACCTAGGCTTTTTTTATTTCATGATTTTTTCTAAAATCTCGTATTCTTTCATTACGTCTTTAAAATGTTTTTTATGAAGTGATTTACCATAATCTGTTAGGAAACTTAATGACTCTAAAAATTTGCGTTGATTAGGTAAAAACTCAACAACCGTTGTTTTTAATTCATTAACTAACCCTAATATGTTTTGTTTAAGCCAATCGTATTCAAATATTTGACACATATCAGCATCTCTAATTATTTTTTGATAAATATTTAGGTCCTTATCTTCAATAACATACGGGTATTGTGTGGCATCAATCATCGACTCAATAAAATCTACATCCAATTTAATACCTTCATCGGTAATGAATTTTTTCACACCTTTTTTTGCTTCACTGATGTTATAAACATCCTTTTTGGCACCCATAGAGTGATTGTAATCATGTAACAACGCTGCCAATAATAAGGCTTCTGTTTTATCGTCTTTTAGCATATCCATGTTTTTTAAAGCACCATATGTGTATTTGGTTACAGTTAGTAAATGGTTTAAGTTATGGTAAGGGGCGTAATTTGATTTATTAGTTAAAATAACAAATTTTAGTGCTTTTTTCAGTGATTCATATTTATCTATTATTTCTAAAATAGATAATTCATTGGTATCGGTTGATACTGATTCACGTAAAATTTTTTTAATTTCATCTTTCATGTTTAACGTTTTAGATAATAATGATAATAATTTTCCTATCAAAGTAAATTATAAACCAAAACATTTGCATCTTCGGTTTTTTTTGTGTATTTTTGTATAAAAATATCATGGAGAACTTAACTGAATTAGAACTGGAGATTATCAAACTAACCCAAGAGACACCAAACGACATGGAACTGGGTCGAAAGATTAGAGCACTGATTAAAACCAAACAAGGGTAAAATAAAAAAGGCCACCGTTAGGTAGCCTTTTTTAATTTATAGAGTTAATTAGATTATCTCAATTCGTTTACGTCAAATGTTGGAACACCATCAACTCTTACGTGACCGTAGAATCTGTTGTTAACAACTTTCTTAGCGTAACGTGTCATAATACCTTTAACTGGAGCGAAGTTAAATGGATTATACATTGTAGGTGTCAATTGTAATGGCACGTATGGTGCATAGATGTACCCTGTGTCTAACAATGATTTACCTTTGTGACCGATGATTACTGAGTAAGCTGGTGCATAAGGGTCACGGTACACTTGGTAACGTCCGCTTAATGAACCAATTCTTTCAATACCCATGTTGTATTGGTCTTGCTCTGGGTTAGCGTCACTTACGTGGAAGTATTCTAAATCATCAAAGATAGCAGAGATTTCAGAAGATACTACGATAAAGTTAGCACCACCTCTAAGAGTTGATTTGTGGATTTGAGCAGAAACTTGGTTCAATCTAGTGATTAAAGTTTGGTTCCAGTCTTTTTGAGTGTATGGGCTAGCAGCAGAAGACGCTCTTCTCCAACCATTGTAGTCCCAACGTAATTGCCATGCAGCAGCTTTACGTAAATCTCTCAAGATTTCACGGTCAATTTCAGCAGCAACTTGCTCAGAAAGCATTGCAGTTAATTCAGCCTCAGCATCGATGTTGTGGAATGCACTAACGTCTTGCGCTAATTCTGGAGACCATGTAGCTCTTAATTTTCTTTCTTCAACAGCTACAACAACTTCATCCAATCTGAATGATACTTCACCCATTTCAGTTTCAAGCTCTAATGTAGCGTATCTTGCCCATGCAGATGTGAATGTGAATGCAGACACAGTAGTTGCAGAAGCACCAACGTAACCATCGTATGTAGATGTACCAGCAGCAGCGGCAGTACCGTTAGCTGTAGTTCCTACAGGGTGACGTAAGTCTAATTCTAAATAACAAGTACCAGAACCATCAGTTAAGTAGTTAGCACCAGATGTTTTAGTTACAATACCTTGACCATATTGTTGAGTAACAAGACGGAAAGGAACTTCTTTACCAGCAGCTACGATTGTGTTTCCGTCTCTATCTAAGATAGCGTCAGAAGTCAATACGTGCAATGAAGCCAAGAATGATTCAGTATCCATTTGGTTACCGTCAGCACCTGTCATAACTTCTCTACCGTTAGTAGTTAAGTTTGCAGAGAAACCAGAGATACCAACAATGATACTTCTCAATGACCCGTCAGTTGCAGTTGGCAATGTAGCAGAACCAGCAGCTGGAGAGTATTGACCCAATGTGTTCATTGTATATACAGTGTTCACACCAGCAACGATAGTCAACGTACCTTTTGAGTTGTCGAATAAACCGTCATTGTAGAACGCATCGTACAAGTTTTTACCCATGAATTCAGTAACTGCACAGTTAGATTGGTTGATACAAGATGGTACACCACCGTTCATTGCTGTGTGAGCAGAGTATTGTGGAGTCCATGTGTTACCGTCACCGTAAGGGTTACCAGCAGTACCAGCAGCATCTACACGAGAAGATGTTTGTGGAACGAAGTAGAACAATTTACCGATTGGCATGTTCATAGCTTGTACAGATACGATGTCGTTAGCTAATAATTTAGAGAAAACTCTACGTACAATTGGGAATACAACTGTTTCGAAAGAACCAGAAGATTGAGTTGTAGTGTTCTCAGTAAGTAATGTAGAAGCTTGGTTCTCATACAACTGAGCGATGTTTTCTTTTACGTGTCCTCTAAGACCGTCAAGGAATCCTAATGAATCCCATTTAGATTGTGTTTCTTTACGGATAGCCTTCATGTGGTTCAATCCGATGTTACCAACCTGTCCAGATGTTAATAAATGTGACATAATTTAGTTTTTATTTTTTTTTGTTAGGGTTATTATTATCTTCGTTCAACTCTGTTAATCAAATCTTTAATTCTTTGAGTTGACGGGTCAACATACGCAGTAGCTTCGTTTAATTGTCTAGAAGTACTAGTAGTTGCCTCTTTAATGATTTTACTCTCTACTGATTCAGCAATTGGTTTTCTTGTTTCCAATTCGTTACCGATAGTTTTGTAAAGTTTTTTTGATTCTTTAAGGTTTGTAACCTCTTCATCAAATCTTTTAATAATGTTTTGTTTCTCAGCCTTAGTTGTTGAATGTTCCATGAACAATTTTGTAACATAAGTAAGGTTTGAGTTGAACACCACAGTTTCTACTAACTTAGTTCTAAATTCTTTAAGAGCTTTTCTGAATTCTTCATTCTCGCTTTTAAGTTTAGTAGCCTCAGTCAATAAACTATTATATTTTTTAGTAGTTTCAGAAACTAATTGTTTTGCTTTCAAAGACTCATTCATAGCTTTAGGGTTTTCTGGAGCACCAATTGAACCCGCAGCTGTTTTGTTACGGTGAGTACCTACACTCATTCCTGTCCCAATACTAGCTTTTTCTTCTAATGGTTCTACTGCTTCTTCCTCTTCTTCCTCTTCGCTTTCTTCTGACTCTTCTTCTTCACCTTCTTCGTCAGCTGGTACTAAGTCATCTGGAACGTCTGTTTCTTCTTCATCGTCCATTTCGATTTCGTATTCTACATCATCTTCAGCTGGTTCTAAATCCAACTCTTCTTCTGATGCTTCTTCGCCATCCATTTTAACTACGTACTCACCTGGCTCAGTGATGTTTAAGTGAATTTCGTCACCCACGATTTCGATTTCGTCTTCGCCACTCATTTTTTTGTAAATTGCGATTACGTCATCATCCGATGCTGCTGTCATATCCATTTCTGCTCCACCTAACACATCCGTGTCCATTCCTAATTCAGAATCCATTTCTGGTTCCTCTTCTGAGCTTTCAATGTCACCCATTACATCTTCTGTTGATTCCTCTTCTTCCTCACCACCTAATGTTGGTTCGATTTCCAATTCCTCTTCTTCGTAAACCTCGTCTAATAGAGATTCTTTCACCATACCATTAATTTCTTCTTTAGCAACGCTACGAAGTATTTCTTTAGTATTGGCATTAAGAGCATTTTGAATATTGTTGATATCCAAAAGTGCTTCTTCAAGTATAGATTTTTTGTCTGCCATTTTATCTTTTTTTATTTTTTTCTTTTATTAGATAAGCTATGAGAGTGTTCTCATTTGTTAATAAATATATGCTATTTTATCAAAAACCAAATTTTTATTAAAAAAATGATAAAAAAGTATTACTCAGATAAAAATTTATCCAAATCATCCAATAAGTTTTCTTTTAATAATGGTTTTTTTGTTTCTTTGTTTTCTACATATGGTTTCATCTCATCTGCACTTCTACCAATCCAAGCATCTGGTGTTGATGGTGCGGTAACAACATCCCAACAAATAATTTCAAAGTCATCCTGTACGATTTGTTCGCCATTACGTCCTTCAACCAATGAACCAACACCTCTAGAAGAAACACCAATCTTGATTCTGTTTCTCAATAAGTTTGCAACCTCATCACCTTTGGTCGATACAATACCATAGTTAATAAAACCAGGTGTCATCAAGATTTCCATCTTACCCATAAGTGTGTGGCCTTCCCACCATGTCTCAATAATGTTGTGTGAAATTCTATCACCAGCGATAATAGATGATTCTGGGTGGTCTAATTCACCAACCGCTCTTCTTTCTCTAATAGCTTCTTGATATAGTTCGTTTTGTCTTTTAAGGATAGCCTCTGGATAGATTCTACCATTACGGTTAAGGATACCGAATTTTTGTAATACCACATAAACGATAAGTGGTTCCATGATAGCTAATTTGCTACCAGTGTCTAATTTTTTTATCTCGTTGATAAAAGGTTGGTTTCTCGGTTCGTCTGGAGAGATATAACCAGCATCGTGCTCGATTAATCCACCCCAACCGCTTTCACCACGTTTTAATATTCTAAAGTCTTTATAATTTATGTCCATAATAGCTAGCTTATAGATATAAATATATTCGAATAATAAAAAAACCCTCGGTGTTGCTACCAAGGGTTTAAGTTTATTGTTTTTTTCTGTGGAATTTAAAATTTTTGTCGTTGTCAAAAACCGATTTTACAATTATCGGTGTTAAGTCATCTAAATTCATTTTCATTCGTTCTGAGTTTGCCGCCACTTCCGTATGTAGATAAAGCGTCACCTCACAACTCATAAAACTTCTTTTACCATACTTAATTCCAGATTCCCTAATATCTAAATCAACAATTGTGTTTTCTTTGATGAAATCAGTATCTGGTTTCGAGTAAAGGTGGTTATAAATAACCTGTTTTATTTTCTTGTGAAGGTCCTTGATAACTCTATTGTAGTTAACACCTTCTTCTTTTAATGGTTCAGCCCATGCTGATATGTTAATATAAATCGCTTTTGGATTTTTATTATTAACGCTTCCAAAGACCACATTGTAGTCTTTAAATCTGTTCATCTTTAGTTCTTTCCCTGTTTTCATATCCTGGTAATTTTATACAAATATAAGCATTTTTTACCAGGAAGTCAATACCCACCTATTAGTGGAATTTACCCCAAATTGCAATGGCGATACCAATAGCTACTTGGACAAAAGAAATGATTGCGATAGCCGCAGTAACCAAACCTTTTTGTCTGTATATCTCATCTTTCGCCTCTTTCATCTGTGTCGGTGACCAAACATCGTTTACCTTCTCAATCCAAGCTGAATTAGTCCCTAGATTTTTTTCAATGCCTTTAACTTCATTCAATTTTAAATTCATTTCATTTAGTCTTGCATCAAAATCTGAACGCATTCTTTCGTGGTTATCATTAAGGCGTTCTAACTCTTTTAGAACTAATTTGCTGTAATCGCCCCAAGTGTCTTTTTCTTCTGCCATTTTAATTAATTTTAATATTGTTCAAGATTTTTGTTATTGTCATGCACATTGTTTCATAACACTTAACTTTAGTTTTCATTGTTTTTGAATTAGATATCTCATCAATACCATCATCAACTATATTTTTCAATTGTAAAACTATTTCTCTATACTCATCGTTGGATTCTCTATTACAAATTTGCTCTGTAAGCTCTCGCAACTTAAGTATGTTTTCGCTAGGAACTGTCGTCATATCTTTTTTGGTTAAAATAACGTTATTTTAGGCTACTCCTCAAATCAACTAATTTTGTAATGTTCTTAACAAAATCTTCGTTGATTTCTTGTTTGTCATTTAAAAGTTTATCTTTAACTCTTAAAAGTTTGTCCTTAGCCTCTAGACTTGACTCTTTTAGTTTCTCATCGATTAAATCAATACATTCTCTTAACGTAGTAGAATACACTTCTTTTTTCTTTTCATCATCAGAACCAATCAAAGCTTTTAAAACTGCTTTCTCTGATTCATCCAACGTTGAATATTTTTCATTGTATTTTTCTACCATGATTGTTGACAACATACTGTTAGGAAGCTCAATGGCTTCATTAACTTCTTTCTCTTTGTTGTTTTTCATGTAAGCAATAACATTTGCTGTTGCCTCCACGATTGCATCAATAGTCTTTGGGTTTTTTTCAGTAAAAATTAATGTGGCAATGTCTTCGTGTAACTTATCGTTAGGGTAACTAACACCCTCTTCAATAGAAACTGATTCCGACAATTTTTTATTAGCGTTCACTAATTCTTCTTTTGAAAACTTATTCAACAAAGCAATGTTTTCTTGTAAAAACAAATTAGCTTTAAACTCATTTGTTTCAACTTTGCTCTCAATATTATTGTAAACCAAGAATTGAGTTTTTAACGCCTCATTTTCTCTGATTGTTTTAATGTATTTTTTGAACAATTGCTTATTGTTGGTATCTTCCGTAACCAACCCTTCTACCAAAACTCCATTGAATGCATTTGTAATTTTACCAAAATTTTGCATGTGTTTAATTTTAATTATAAATATTATGTTTTGGTGCAAAAGTACTACTCGTCCAACATTTTATCGATGTCATTTATCATACTATTAACCGTTTGGTTAACCTTCACAGTTTTATCGTATATTTTAACGGTTTCAACACCTTTATTTTTTTCACTTGGCTTAACTGATTCAACCAGAACATCTACCCATTTGTTTTGATACTTTTTGGTTCTCTCATTTAACTTGTTAGACAAGCGTGTTTTTTCTTCCGTCAATAACTTATCAACACGTTTAAAGCTTTCCGATACAGTTTCTGGTTCAGCTTCTACTTCGCCAGCGTTGGTCTCAGCACCAGCAAGTGATTCTTCACCACCTTCTAACTCTGCCCCAGCTTCTGCCCCAGCTTCTTCTGCATCACCAAAATCTAGGTCTTCACCACCAGCACCACCGCCACCGAATGAACCACCTAGGCCACCACCGCCACCGCCTTCGGCACCAGCTTCACCTTCACCTCCAGCACCGCCACCACCAGTTAAAGCAGCTTTAAAGTCACCGTAGATTCTATCAACAGTATCGAACATACCTGTATGTTTAATAACGTTAGCTGTATTAGCCAATTCAGCAGCTGCTGCTTTCTCCATACGTTGTTCAAGCAAGTCTTGTTTGATTTCATCGTCAGACCAACCCATGATGTCTCTATGAGCACGTGTCCAAGACATAGTACCAAATCCGTTACCGATATCAGACACAGCGTCTTTAAGCAATGTAACTTTGCTTTGCATGTGCTCAACCTTAAGCATTTCGGCTTGTGTGGATGGGTTGTTAAGTGTAAGTGTAAAGTTATCCAAATCCTCTTCGAAACCTAAGATGTACAAGTGGATAATAGCAATTTTATTAAGCTCTTGCAACATAGATTGTTGAATACGGTTGATTGTTCTGGAAAAACGAATATCTTGCAATGCTAAGTTCTTACCTTCACCAGTTGCTTCCTCGAAACCTAAGAATGGCTTTGGAACACGCAACGCAGTGAATAAGTTTCTTTGCAAGTATTCAATATCGGCAATTTGGTCCAAGTTCTGTGCACCAGGCAATGTATCAATTGGGTTTGGTGCATCCTCTGTTCTTACTGGGATAAAGAAGTCTTGGTCATTCGCTAACTGATTGTAACGTAAATCGATTTGACCTGTTTGTGGGTCGGTAATAGGCATACGTTTAAATCTATCAGCAATCGTGTTTACGTATGCTTCAACATCCGCATCATCAATATTACCAACATAGATTTTATAAACACGTCTTTCTGGTGCTCTAGTTACACGGTAAACAAGCATTGAATCCTCGGAAAGGATAAGTTGTTTCCAAATACGTCTAGCTTTTTCTAATACTGATGTACCATAAGGTAATCTTCTATCGTCACCCAATAAACGGAAGTGAGCAATTTGCCAAGAGTTAAATTCAACGTCACGACCTCTCCAGAAGAACTTAACCTTGTCGGTTGTTGTATCTTCTGCATTAGGGATTTCTCTACCAGAAACCATATCAAATAAACCAGCTTCTCTACGTTCCATTTCATAGTTAGGCATTTGTTTTGCACCTAAGATACCATGGGAATCGTTGATATTCAAGAATACGAAGTTATCCCCGTATTTACATGTATTTCTGGTCCACATAGGAAGCGATGTATGTAAGTCTAATCTGTTGAAGAACAAGTCTTCTAGAATACCCTTCACACGCTTACTGTCAGAATAAATGTTAAGGATTCTACCATGGTCATTAACCGTAGTTGATTCTTCCATCATCACATCCAACGCAGCAGCGATTGTTGGGTAAAACTCCATAGCCTCAAAATCAGAATACGAACCAATACGTGTTGTTTCATAGTTGATTGATTGTTGGAATAAACCACTCTCCACCTTTTTCCAAAGGCTACCCAAATACTTGTTTTGTTGAGCTTGAAGCTTTGCTCTTTCGAATTCGGCTTTATTGTCCGTTTTTAACAACTCATTACCAACATTATAACGTTGGGTTGGTTGTTTTTGAGTTGGTTTTGTTGATTCTGGTCCTAGTACTTGACCCAATCTTTGGAATATTGTTAAATTTTGTTTTGCCATAACTTTTTTTATTGATTATAATAAATTTTTTAGAAAATTAAAGAGTTAACTAACATAATCACATTGGACGTATGCTATTCTATGAGCGACACTGTTTATGACGACCAAATTATAGGTGTAAGTCGTAATCCAATCCTCGCCTTGTGTATTAGGTATAGCATTACAAAAATAAGGTGCTTTAGCCGTAGCTGGCCTCTTATTTATATCGTTTGGGCTTGGCGACCATTTGTAAAGGTTAGCCCCGCTAGATTTTCTTACGAATACTCTTTTTTCTACTCCCATTGTTTTAAATATTATCTCATACCACTAAACAACCACGAGTATTGACCTCTAGGGTCTTGAACATTACGATAGGCTGTGTGTTGTGGGTTTATTTTGGTAACCGTTTTACCAGTTTCCTTATCAACAGTTGTAACTGTTGGCTTAACTGGGTTAGCCGATGTGTTAGCACCGCTAATCCAACTATTCAAAATAGCTTTGTTTTGTTTTTCAAGTCTTTCCAAGTTTTTGAACGAATGCTCAATTACCCATAAACACATACCCATAGCCATAAGCAAGTCATCATGATAACCTTCCATGTGGTCTGGTCTACCATTTTTGTAGATAAATGTTTGCATTTCTGAAATCATTCGATTAGAACGGATTTTAACACCGTTGGTTCTAATCTTGTACTCCAAGTTTGAAATCATTGGAAGACGAACACTAGTGGCGTGGAAACCTGGTATTTTGTTTTGTTTATCGTATTGAGATAACTCTCGTTGTCTCGCAGAAAGAATCTTACCATTGGCGTTATCATAATGCAATAATTTGTAATCAAATTCCAATAGTTTTAATACTGTTGATACACCCATACCACCAGTAACATCGACTACGGTATAAGCTTTGTATCTTTCACCGTATTCTTCTACGATTTGAGCCAATAAATCGGGTTGTATCTTACCTTGGTATTCCATAACCTGTTCCATAGTCGTAAAATCAAGAATAACGATAGTAGAGCTATCTTCACCATCACCTCTGGATACATCGACACCCATAATATACTGGTGACCTTCTTGTGGTTCTTCCCAAATCCAAATTTCACCTTCACCACCAAATACCCATGTAGGTTCTTTTACATTGTTTTTCTCTTGGAATTCAATGTATTCTTCACCGATTACGTTACCCCCAGACCCAATGAATGATACATCAAGCTCTTGAGCAATCATCTTCGCATCGTTGTTCATACCCATACACATTTGCTCGTACCATGATGAGGTCGGTTTCCAACCATCTTCTAAACGTTTGTTGTAAGAATCAAATGTAAATTCGGTTTCCACTTCAATCAGCTCATCCTTCAACCATCTTAGGTCTTTATTGTAACGTAAATCCTCATACCATTTCATCTCAATGATATTGAAGTTATTCTTTTTGGTTTTGGCTTGGTCGTATGTTTTGTAATACAAAGCATCCATACCGTTAGGTGTTGAAATAAGTGTTGCTCTACCCCCAGTACCCAAAGCGGTAAGGGCGGCACCAAATACCTCAGCACCGTTATCAATATAAGCGGCCTCATCCATGATTAGGAATGTAGGTGTAAAACCACGCAAGGCATCTTTTGATGTTGCAACGGCCTTTACACGGCTACCATTAGGAAGTCTGATTTCTTTTTTAGAGTCAGTAAGGAAAATTGATTTGGATTCTTTCTTTTCGTTACCGTAGTATTCATCACCCCAAACCCATCTTGGTAATTGTGATAAGAAGTCCTTGATTTTACTCAAGAACTCAAAGGCCAACTCTTGCTTGTTGGCGATGATTAGAATGTTCTCTGGGTTTTCAGAATCAGCCCAACCAACTTTGATTGCCATATAAGCAGCGGTTGTTGTTGATACCCCAGCCTGTCTAGGTTTAGTTACAATGTTAAATCTATGCTTCTCGTATGCTTGTATAATTTCCTTTTGTCTAGGAAATAACCTAAAGGGTACGAAACCCTCTTGTGTTTTATCGAATGTTTCCAAATACGTCTCAATAGCGTAGGCTGGATTCATCAAACACTTGGTATATTCTTTAAAGATTTCTGTTGTTGTTAGCATATTCTTTTTACTAATAAATATGCTGAAATAAGTTAAAAACGCTTGTACCAAATGACAAAGGCCCCAAACGGAGCCTTTAATCAAATATTATGTGTTTAAATTTTTAAAATAATTCACCAAATTCAAACCCTTCATCATCATCCTCTGAACCACTGGAATGACCACGGGAATCGTCACCCCCTTTAAGCCCCATAAGGTCCTCAAAATCAAACCCTTCCACGTCTTCTGAACCACGGGAATTTTTTTCCTCGTAACTACTTATTTCGTTCATAGCTTCGTTGAATTCGTCTTCTTGTAAACCAGCTTTAACTTCATCAACAATACCTTTGATGATTTTCTTTCCTTCTTTGGTTCCAGCCATCACTTCTCTCATTTTAACGTTGAACTCATCTACTGGTAACGCTGCCATTTCAGAGTAGATGTGGTGTTTCAATTCAAAATCATCTGGTTCAATAGCTTCGGTAAATCTAGACCATAAAGCTGGACCGATTCTCATATCCCATGGTTCAGCCGCCAAAAAGTCAGCTTTGTTGATTACAAACTCACCCGTTTTTCTATCTTTAGGTAAACCGTGAGCTGAAAGTAATTCCATAACACCTTTTACCAATTCGTGAATAAGTACTGGGAACACCATGGCTTGAACGTAAATAACCGCTTTAGGGTTATTGGCTGATGGGAATTGAACTTTAACAACACCACCACTAATACTTTCTTCCATTTTAGGTATAACATAGTACATATAATCAGCGGCAGCCATCATTTTAGCGTATTTACTAGCCAAACGTGGTTCCATTGCGGTTAATTCTTCATCTACCATGTGAAACATGTGGTTGCATTTTTTAGCCGCCCCTTGAGTCATGGCATTAAGAAAACGTCTTTTGTAGACTTCTTTGTTAGCGTTAATCATACCTTCATGGTTATCAAACTCCATTTCAGATGTCACTGGGTTAGGGTTTTTCTTTGTACCAACAAGACTGATTTTTGGTGTTAATTCTGCATGGATTTCAACAACATCTTCACCCATGTTGTATTCTTCTCTAATCATCCTAACAGCCAAATCTTCTAATTCTTTTTTGTGTTTAGACTCCAAAGCCATTGATTCGTGTACCAAAGGCATCATCTCTCTAATCAATTGTGTGTTATCAATATTATCACAATCAAATGCTCGTTTGTATCTAGTAGCTACCTCATTGAAACGTGCACCCATGATTTTTTGTTCAAAAGAACATTCATCACCTTCTGGAAAAGCTGGGTGTTTACCCAAAGAGTGTTTGCGCTCTGCCAACTCTTCTTCTAATTGTGGGTGCATTCTTTCAGTAAGACCATCTGGATAAACCACACTTTCATTCAAACTTGATTTTTGTTTGGCTAACTTAGCTTTTCTTAATGCTTCTTCTGCTATTTTTCTGTAATCTGCCATTATTTAATATCTTTAGCTTTAATTGTTTTTATCACTTTTTCTCGCTTTAACGACTCCACCAATTGTGACTTGGTAAATTTTCTTGACTCAGCCAACGCTGGTTTATCTTCCGAACCAGTAGTGGCTATGTCTTTAAACGAAGCCAACAATGTGCTTAATTTATTCATCGGTACACCAATTTCGTTAGCCATTGCTTGTAAGAATTGAACTTGCTCGATTGGTTTATCCAATTTAGACAACGCCACGCTAAATTTGTCTTTAATCAGTTTAGACAATTTCTTAACATCCGCTTGTAATTTATTCACGTCAGTACCAGAAACATCTTCGGCTTCGTTTACATCACTTTTGAAGTAATCACCAAATCTAAATTTCTTAAGAGTTCTAGCATCCATGTAGTCTTCTTCTGGACCCAATTTTTGACCAGATTTCATCATTTCTTTGGTTGTGTGGAATTTACCCGTAACCTCACCAGTGTTAATGTTTACGAAGAAATGTTTAAACCCTTCTAAATCTCTAAGGTTAAGATAATCGATAAAGTCTTCTTTATCGTGGTATTCTCTTTCTGCTCTAGCAAAATCATAACCCTCTTCCTCAATAGGGGCTTTTTCAGCTTCAAGCATTGGCTTTGCTATTTTAGCTTCAAATTCTTCTAACGAGTGAATCATATTTTCACCAGCATCATTCATATCATCAAAACAGTAAACCGCCATAATAACTTCTTTTGACGGATTAACACCTCTAACCATTTGGTAACGCTTATCACCAATTGTAAATGGTTTTGAAATCTCACCTGTGTTGGCATCCTTAACGTTTGACAAATACTTGATAGTTGCTTGGTCTTGCGGTTCAATAGCTGCATTTTCATCAACTACGTTTACATTCACGTTAGCACCTAGTTTTTTAATGTTACTAGTCACCTTCGTGTCACCCAAGTCTTGTTTCTTGATATTGACAGTAGTTTTGTTTGTTGGCGCACCCAACATTGCTTCGTTGGTTTTATTTTTGTTTGTCATAATTCTTTATTGTGTAATTTAATATTAGGTCTTTTTCGTACAGTTTAGCCTCTACTTCCTCTAGAGTCTCACCGAATTTAAAACAAAGTCTTTTTTCTGGGTAAGAATCATAAGCATTGATATTTTCCCATCCCAAAGCTATGACACCATCAATAGCATCCCACACAGCAAAAGTATCGCTGTTTTGAATCACATCCAAATGCAATTCAGACTCAAGCCTACCAACATTTTTGATAAAGTTTTCGTGTGGTGGCTCTGGACGACCAGATGCTGGAAAAGTATCCCATTCTTCACCATCGATGTTTTTGGTTGTGTCGGAAAAAATAAACTCATAAATGAGATTACCCTTATAATCCTTTCCAACCATGTTAATGTATATCAAAAACAATCCTTTCATTATGCCTCAACGTTTCCTTCATTATCAGCCTTTGGGTCTGGTTGAACCTCTGGCATCGGTAAAAATGGTTTGTTCTTTCTACTTGGTTGAACTGGCTTTGTTTCACCTGGTTTAACTACTGGAGTTTTCACTGGTGCTGGAGCCGTTTGTGGTTCTGCGTTTTTCATATCTTCTTGATTAAAACTTTCTTGTAATTTTGATGTAATATAATCTTTTCCAAAGATACGATTTTTTTCTGAATTAATCAAGTTTTCAGCAACCATTTTTGACACAGGTGTGCTAGACCACATTTTACATGACCAATATTTTGGTGTTGTTCTGTCTTTTGCTTGTGAACACTTGTGTCTAGCTCTGAAAGATTTTTTTCTTTCTGGGTCATCTCTTTTGATTTCCATGTTAGGGTCACCGAAGTTAACTTTGATTACGTTACCCTTTTTGTTTTTAACGTAAACCTTAAACTTTTTTACATCACCTTTCATTGGTTTACCTAGTGGTTTACCGTCATATTTCCCTTCATAAAGTGCTCCACCCTCAACACTACCATATTCGTCTTCGTAACCACCTTCTGTGTCACCGTAAAAGTCTTCTGATTCATCTTCCATGTTAGCCTCAAAGAAATGATAAACTTCTTCGATATCGTCAGCTGAACTAGCTATATGGTCAACCGCCCATGCATGTCCATTAGCACACATAGCATCAATTTGTTCACGGTTCATTTCAAGCAACTCACTAGAAGCGTGGTTTATAGTTTTAAGATTTTGCCAAAACATGTAGTTTAATGATTCACCACCTTCGTGGTTTTCGTTAACTGGTACACAGTTAGGCACCTCTTTACCGTTTTTCTCTTTCATTCCTACTTGTTTGTAACCTTTCCAACAAGGTTTTAATTCGTTTAAAACATCATTTGAACCTGGTTGAAACATGTTGTTCTTTTTAGGTTCTTTTAGGAAAAGGTCTTCGTTTTCGTAGATATGAAGTTCGTCCAAGTTTTCTTCACCTTGGTCATCACCAAATTCATTATCAGCATTATCCCCGCTTCCAAGCCCATCATTGCTATCGTCTGTATTATCGGGAGCATCGTTAGAATCACCCATATCAGAATTTTCTGAATCATCATCACCAGCTGTATTAACTTTTTTAATAATATCTTTTTTATCCTCTTCATCCATTTCAGATGTATGAGTTGCAGACAACAATGAGTTGATAGCAAATTTTTCCAATTCAAAATCTGGTTGACCCTGTTCTTCTGTGTATTTTCTTAATGATTGACCTAATTTACCAGTCAATTGTTCAATGTATTTTTTTGGGTCCGTTGCCTCATCAGCTTCTACCCCAGCATCAAATGGTTCATCATCAAATGGTTTATCATCAGCTGGGGCTGGTTCGGCACCCCCTAAATCGTCAAAACCAGCGTCATCCGCTGGTTCTGAAATAGGTTCAGCTGGAGCTGGAGACGCTGGTGCATCTAGCTTCAACTTATATTTAGTTTCGTTTAGATTAGTTATTGTACTTTTTTTTTTAACGCATCAATAATATCATCCATTGAGTTGATAGCAACTTCAATCGACATTCTAGATTCGTTAACTTTTCCAGCTCTTAAATCAGCTAAATCATCAGTTTCGATGTCACCATCTTTGTCAGCATCCAATTCATCTTGATTTCCAACCAATTCGTCTTCTTCAAGCATTTTGTCGATAGCCATTTCAGCTTCTGACAATTCAACTACGTCTTCTTCGTTTTCAACTTCATCTTCAACCTCTTCAAATAAAGAAGCATTTCCTTCCAAGTTACCAGCACCAGAGAATCCGTTACCACCATTAGAAGAAAAACCACCAGCAATTGCGTTTTCGCTGATAAGGTTATCATCTACGAATACGTTGATATCACCACCTTTACCGTAAGCCTCAGCCAATGACTTGAAGTTTAGGTTTAAGTGTTTAATTGCTTTTGCATAAGAAGGATATGATTCTGATTTTTTGTTTTGTAAACCACCGATGTATTTGAAATCTTCGTTTACCAAGTTTGTAGACTTGTCAGATACTTTGATGTAATACTCGTGGTTTTCTCTTACGATTGCGTAAGCTTTACCGTCTGGACCAATTTTAGTTAATTCAACAGCCGATTTTGATGTGTTTTCATTGATAGATGAAATACCCATCAATTCTCTCATACGCTCATTGATTTGGTTTCCTTTAAGCCCCATTGGGTTTATGTTTAAGTTTTTCATATTTTTTAATTGTTTTAAGTTTTTCTTATAAATATGTGGTTATTAACCAAAATTAATATACTGTCGGGCTACCTTGGGTAACATCTTTGTTATCACCCATTAACCAACAACCAGTTCCACCGCTTACACTTCTAACCCAAATAGCTAAATTTGATGAAGAAGCAACTTGAACCGTTGTACCGTTGATTACAATGGCACAACCAGACGTACCACCATAAACTTCTGTATATGTGTGTGCTGTTAAGTTAGCCGATTGAGCTGGGACAATAATGCTATGTATGTCGCTAATTTTTGCCATAATTCTTTTGTTTCTATATAAATATTAACCAAAATAAAAAAAGCACCTTTGTGGGGTGCTTTTCTTTGTTTTAATTTGATAATGGTGCTTTTATATGCGGATGTGATTTGTAGTTTGATAGCTGCAAATCTTCTTCCAGTAAACACTTACAGAAATTCTCATCTGAGAACCCATTAAAGACCGCCAAGGCATCTATTGGTCCAACACCACACTCACCACCCTCCGTTGGCCAGAATTCGGTGTTTATGTTTAATGTTGGTAGTGGATATGGTTGTCTGGTGTGTTTAGGCACCCCAGCACCATCAAGATAATTTGATGACGTTAACGCTGGTGAAGATTCAACCCATTCAACAACATCCCTGTTTGGTTTATTATTCTTAAACCACCAATCTACTCTTTCATACAAACTTAACTCTTTACCGATTTGTTCTTTGGCTTGTTCAATGTGGTTTGAATACAAGTGAACATCACCCAAGTTACCAATCAATTCGTCTGGAACCATGTTAACCGCTTTGGCGATGATTTCAAGCAACAAACCATAAGAAGCGATGTTGAATGGTAAACCTAAGAATGTATCCACACTTCGTTGGTTCCACATTAGTGAGATTGCACGTGTTGGGATGTTAGCTCTATCCCAAGACTCTACTGTAATCGGTGAAACAAATTCTGAATCGTGATTTGCTAATTTTCTTCTCTCTTCCAAACTCAATTCTCTTGTATAAATTTGAAAACCATAATGACATGGCGGCAAGACCATACTGTCAATTTCACCTACATTCCAAGCATTGACCATTAGTCGTCTTGAGTCTGGATTTGTTTTAAGGTCGTTGATTAGGTTTTGGATTTGGTCAATTTGTATGTTAGTGTTAAACTTTCCATATTGTTTCCCACCACGTGGGTGTCCTTCAATTACACCATAACCCCATTGTTCTTCTAATGATACCGATTTCCAACTTCTCCATTGCTTACCGTAAATTGGACCTAATTCTCCCCACTTTTTAGCAAACTCATCATCTGTTTTGATTTTGTTGATGAACTCTTCTTGTGTGTATTTTTCTAAATCACCATTACTTAATTCTTTCATATACCTAAAACTTTGACCTTTCTTAGATATTTTATTCTCATAATTCTTATAGGCATCACCATCCCAAATGTGACAACCATTGTCAACAAGAAACTTAATGTTTGTGTCACCACGAATGAACCAAAGAAGTTCAATAGCGATGGTTTTAAATGGCATTTTTTTGGTTGTCAAAAGTGGAAAACCCTCTGACATCTTGTGTCTTATTTGTCTACCAAATACTGAAATGGTACCAGTACCTGTTCTGTCTTTTTTCTCTACACCGTTTTCCAATATGTCTTGGAGCAACGCTTGGTATTGTTTGTCTAAATTGTTCATAAATCCCAAATGCTTTTTCTTTTAGTTTTAAATTTGTTCACCAACATTTCCAATAGAAATGTTAATGTCACCATGAGCTTTTTCATTTTATTTTATCCTTTAAGGTTAATAAACATCTTTATCGATTTCTCTACCAAAAGTGTCATCGGCCCATTCTTTCATTTCTTGCATGGCTTCATCAGCTTCCTCAAACTCATAAATGTCCAGTTCATCACACAATGAACATACTTCATAAAAATTGTCTAACAATTTTTGTAATTTTTCTTTGCTAATAGTTACATTCATCTTCCTATCAATAAAAATTTGTAGTTGTTATTTTTTTTCTCGTCTGGTTCATTTTCACATGGTTTAGTTCTATGTCTTGCTTGTATAAGGAATTCCCATTCTGACTCGCTAATCTCAATTTCAGCCATTCTTATTGTACAAATACGATGAAAATTATATGGGTCATAAGTTTCCTCCCAATAAACTTCATTATCGTTTGGCGGGCAGATAATAAACATTCGTCTGTGTGTTTTAACATCATGTCTTAACCTATCGACCAAATCAATCTTAGTAAGTTTGGTTTCAACAGTTTTAAGTCTCATAGTCCTACCATCCGTAATAGAAAATTGTTCTATAGGATAAGTACAAAAACGAACCAAAGGGTGCTCATCTAGGAACACCCTTTCTTCGGTTTTATTTATTTGTCTAAAACACATTAGTCTGCTAAAACAGGTTGTTTGGTTTGAGTTGCTCCCTCAAATTGTGTTATTTTAGCTTTCAGTGCGATTAATGAAGTACCAGTTACATTACCATTTTTGAAATGGTTTGAGATGATGTCAGTCATTGCAGACAACATTTCTTTGGTAGCAACCTCTGGAGTCACCTCTGGTTTCATGTCTTTAGACAATTCCGCAACTTCTTTAAGAATCTCAGTCGTATCAACCTTGTCCAATTTTGTTGTAGGGTATTTTTTGATGTGTGTATTCATCACAGAACCTTGACTATCAGCCATTTCAAAACGCATGTAGTCTGTTTTAGATACAGCTGCGTATTGGTATTGTCCACCGTTATTGAAGATAAGTGTAAGGTCACCAGACACATTATCGTAAACAGAAGCGCAAATATTCGATGACGAATAAATCGCTTTTGTTTTGTTGTTTTTTTCTACTTTTTTTAAAATCATTTTTGTTTATGTTTGTTTTTGTTATTGTGCGTGTGTTTTATAAGCAGCGATTTCCTTTAAATTGAAAATTCTACCAGTACTAGTTAGTGTATTGTTAATCTCATCTCTTTCATCTAGGATTACAATAATGTGGTCACCCGTTATCATCAACCCACAATCCTCAAACTCTAATCTTGTTGTTGAAGCTAACTCCTTGGTTGTCTCACCGTTCTTGAACAGGAGCTCAACTTTTCCAAATTTTGGTGCTGTATTTGTGTTCATCGTTTACTTTTTATACAAAGATACGAATATTTATCTAAAAAATCAAGGTTGCAAATATAAATTATTTTTAGTACCTTTGCTAAAAGTTAAGACTTTAAAACACACAGTTATGAACAGAGAGATTTATCCAAAAGTTAAAATAATCATGAGTCATTCGGTTAAAGAGGCTAAGTCTTTCGATGATGTTAAAGTTAGACCAGAACACATTATTATGTCCATTTTGGTTGATAACGATAACGAATGCACAAAGGTGTTGATGGCCATGGGTATCGACACCACAGACTTATACGACAGAATAGCTGATTTTCTCAGACAAAGTGATTTAACCCCTAGGGTGTCCAATGTGACAAGAAAAACATTACCATTTTCAGATGAGACGAAAGCAATTATCCAAACGTTGGATAGTGAATGTGAAAAGCTCAACGATAACATGATTGACACAACACATGTAATGTTGGGTATTTTATTGGCAAAGTTGCCAGTTAACACCATGTTAGATAAATTTGGTATAACATATAACAGTTTCAAAAAAACAATGATGGACATGAATAAAGACCAGACAAAAAACAGTGCGCTAGGTAGCGATGAGCAAGAAGACCAAGAATCGTACAAAAGAAACAAAAAAACAACAACCGACACCAAATCAAAAACACCAGTGTTGGATAACTTCTGTAGAGATGTGTCCAAAGCTGTTGAAAAAGGTGAAATCGACCCAGTTGTTGGTCGTGAAGTTGAAATTAGAAGAGTTTCACAAATCCTTTCTCGTAGAAAGAAAAATAACCCAGTTCTTATCGGTGAACCAGGTGTTGGTAAAACCTCAATTGTTGAAGGTTTGGCGCAACTTATCCAAGACGGTAATGCACCGAGAACTCTTCACGATAAAAAAATCTACAGTTTAGATTTAGCTAGTATTGTCGCTGGTACCAAATACCGTGGTCAATTTGAGGAAAGAATGAAAGCAATCCTTGAAGAATGTAGAGCAAACCCAGACATCGTATTGTTTATTGATGAGTTACACACTATTGTTGGTGCTGGTAATTCTTCTGGGTCGTTGGATGCCTCCAATATTTTCAAACCAGCGTTGGCTAGAGGTGAAATCCAAGTAATCGGTGCTACGACTCTTGATGAGTACCGTGAAAACATTGAAAAAGATGGTGCGCTAACAAGACGTTTCCAACAAGTACTTGTTGAAGAACCGACTCTTGAGGAAACCAAAACTATCTTGATGAACATCAAAGAGAAATATGAAAGTCATCACCGTGTGACTTATACGGAAGAAGCTATTGACGAATGTGTTAAATTAGCTGATAGATACATCATGGAACGTTCAATGCCAGACAAAGCTATTGACGTATTAGACGAAGCTGGTGCGACTACCAATATTGGTGTTGAAAAACCAGACGTAATCAAACAACTTGAAGAAGAAAAACGTAACATCAACGAAAGAAAGAAACAAGTTGTTAAGATGCAAAAATTTGAAGAAGCAGCTAAGCTTAGAGACGAAGAGAAAAAAGTTGTTGACCAATTAAACACTGCAATTGCAGAATGGCAATCAAGGCTTGACAACAAAGTCACTGAGGTTGGTGTTGATTTGATTTCAGAAGTTGTGTCAATGATGACGGGTATTCCTTTGAGCAAAATCTCAACACAAGAAACCAAAAAACTTATGGAGATGGATAAAAACCTTATGGGTAAAGTTATCGGTCAAGATGATGCAGTTTCTAAAGTGGTGAAAGCTATCAAACGTAATCGTATCGGAATCAAAGATAAAAACAAACCTGTTGGTTCGTTTATCTTCTTAGGACCAACGGGTGTTGGTAAAACACTATTGGCTAAACTATTGGCTGAGCAAGTATTCGGTGATGGTGAAGCTTTGGTTCGTATGGACATGTCTGAATACATGGAAAAACACTCTGTATCTAGACTTATCGGTCCACCACCAGGATACGTTGGTTATGACCAAGGTGGTCAATTGACTGAAAAGGTTCGTAGAAAACCACACTGTGTGATTCTTTTCGATGAAATCGAGAAAGCACATGAAGACGTATTCAACCTATTGTTACAATTGTTGGATGAAGGTATGCTTACTGACGGTTTAGGTCGCAAAGTTAACTTCAAAAATGCTCTTATTATCATGACATCAAACATTGGTGTTAAAGAAGTAAACTCATTTGGTAAAACAATGGGGTTTGAAACACCAGCTAACATTGTAAATGAAGAAAACAAAGCTCGTGCGATTATTGAGAAAGCACTTAAAAAGAAATTCAAACCAGAATTTCTTAACCGTATCGATGAGGCAATCATTTTCAAAAGCTTAAGCAAAGAAGATATCCACAAAATTATCTACTTGGAAATCGAAAGACTTGAGAAAAGAATTAGCGAAATGAACTACAAAATCGATATTAGTTCTGATGCTATAGATTTTATCGCTAAAAACGGTTACGATGAAGCCTACGGTGCTAGACCATTGGCAAGAGCAATGCAACATTACATAGAGGATGCGGTTGCCGATGAAATTTTAATCGGGAATGTCAAAGAGGGTGAAACGATTGAAATCACGCTCGATAAGGAAAAACAAGAGCTGATTTTAAAAGCAAAAAAAACCAAAAAAGGTAAATAATTAAGAGACCCACAATTTTTTGTGGGTTTTTTAATATTTATGAATATGAATATCATTGAAAAAGCATTAGA
>JACCDQ010003725.1_pt1 | contig 52695 bp, 55 predicted proteins | sample 7446031 | NCBI WGS metagenome assembly JACCDQ01 (sample SAMN15323442, study PRJNA562643) | freshwater metagenome | isolation source: river surface water | place: USA:Blue River Watershed | collected 2017-08-17
GAACTTGTGAGCATTATACGCAGTAATGAGGCCGAACTTGTGAGCATTATACGCAGTAATGAGGCCGAACTTGTGAGCATTATACGCAGTAATGAGGCCGAACTTGTGAGCATTATACGCAGTAATGAGGCCGAACCCAATACCGATAGTAATGATAATACTGTGTCACAAGATGATGAACTACCCGAACTTGTGAATGTTATTGAGGACGAAAATCCAGAAATTGTTGTACTTGAGCCTCGTGATAATAATGATATTATCGCTGATGTTAATGATGCATCACCCGCGGCAGGTCTCACCATGAGGGAAGGGGTCTTTGATGATACCGCCACTTATCTACGCAATAACATCACTATTGATGATGATGCAATCAATCGCCTAATATCTAGACTGTTGTTATTGAGGATTTTGGGTCACCTTCGGAGACGTGAGTGAGCGCGCGTCAGCTATGTTTTGTGTATATACAAACGGCAACAAATCGCCACCATACACAGTGGGTACCCAAGCAGATGCCATGCCGGATTCTATATGTATACTACCTATCTCTAGAGGGGTGATACCATCAGTGCTCGAGGTGAATAAGGACTTCAAATTAATGATTGATTGTGTTTTGGCGGCCAATATAATTACTCTCCAACCAGCAAATACTATGCTCTTTGGCGTTGTGCCTATTGATGTGCTGTAGTTGGACTCTATATCTTGCCTGGTGGTTTTATTTTCAGAAGTATGTTTATTGATGACGTTGTCGCTAGAAATAGCAGTTTCTACAACATGATGTTCAGCTGAATAAAGCAATACTACATCAGCCTCTGACTTCACTACATAGGGATGTACAAGCGCCAACTCTCTAAAGTGTTGTATATGAGTAGGACGTGCATTGATACCCCAATACTTCAAGCCGTTACGTGTGAAAAGTATACCCTTAGATAGACATTCATTAGTCATCGCCTCGTGGTGCTCATGTAAGAGCTTCCCATCCATCACGAGTCGATCTATTTTTTCAAAGGAATCTACCCCCGCACATAAATCGAGTATAGCTATACCTATTGCATCGGCCTCCATAGATGGTGATCTCCTGTGTTTGAACTTGAGGGCATCAACGAGGCACCTACCTATTGTAGTGGTTATAGGCCATTCCGCAACACTGCATTTATAAGTGTCGAATGTAGCACACATGATGTGCTCGAGCAGATATATAGCGGCTGCATTGGACACGATGAGCGTGTGTTGATAAAGCTCCTTGGGCCCGAAACATATAACACGAGGGTCAAATATAATAGGATCACCATCCGCATTAATGTCATAGTATTGCTGCGATGCTGCCTCTGTGTACGTAAAGATGTGGACTACATCAGCATATCTGTCAAAGAACTTGAGTATATCTGCGCGCGAGAACGCATCCCCAAAGATCAATATCTCTGGTGTGGGGTGCTCACATACTGCAGCGGCAACACTATAGTCGACGGCGGTGGGGTCACTTATGGGTATCAACTGACTCCGAGACGATAGTGCGGCCACGGCGGTCTCAAATACAGAGTGTGTTCTATAAAATATAGTTATCCTATAGGGCGTCATGTATGCCCCATCAGGTGTTGGTCCGAGAGGGGGGGTAGTGTCCGGATGAGTAGCCGAAGTGTTATCAACGATAATATTTTCAGTGGGTTGCTCGCACATAAAGAGTGTTTGTGGGTGTCTTTATGCAAACATAATGTTATCTTTAAGGGACGAACCTATGGCTAAGAGTAGTAAGAGTAGGGTGTGAGTATGAACATAGAGCATCATGATGTTGAGTGCTGCCATGCTTAACTGATGAGTGATGGTAGATTATCGCTGATTGCTATCACGGGCACTGGATAGCATTTTAACCAATGAGCTGCACGATCTTTTTTGAATGCATCAAGACCCTTGCGCAAGGTATTAAGGGTCGTTCTATACTTATTGAGTAATACTATGTTTTCAGCAAGAAGGCTGCTCTGTTGGCCAAACATCGCGCGTGCAAATCGTAACATGGGGTCAAGTGTCTGGCCATCAAGTATATCTCGCGGTAAGAGAGGTGTCGTGTTGAAGTCTTGCAATCTCGCGGATAACATCTTGGCAACGGCCTCAGGCATACCCTTAAAGCCCTTGCCAATGAGATATATTTCACTATTATAGGGTCTTGAAGTGAGAGGTTTACATAGATAGAACTCCTCAAACATCGTGGTATATATAAGAATGAGATTCCATGTTATGGCCTCAAAGTACGTGTATTGCTTTGCTATAAATGCACCGCCTACCTTGAGCGTCATAAAACCAGCCAATGCACATCCGAGGTGGATCCTTGCATTAGCTAATTCTTGATTATTGAAGTCACTGGATACATCTATACCTGCGTCATGACTATACAGATCGACTCCGCCAAACGGTGAATTTGGGCCAACACGGGCCGCGAAGTCGCGTAAGTTATCGATCGACGTGACGTCCCCATTGTTATGTTCATGCATGAGCCACTTATCTATGTTTTTCGCATATAGCCCATAAGTATCGCCTAACGCATTGGGGTCATGCATACCGCGGGGGGCAAGTGAAGAGGCGCGCCAATCGAAGTCGACAGATGGTCGCATGGTCTTCATATAATGATTCAAGGCACACAGTGCAGCCCCTGGTAGTTCGGCATTGAAAAACGCGGTATAGTGTTGTTTTTGGGGTATAAGTTCATACTGAGAATATATTTCCCAGTACTTCAACCATGCATTAGTGACAGGTCTTGCGTTGAAGTTCTTCTCTACGGTGAATCGGAGAGGCTTGTAGACATCGATAATGTTATGAAATTCAAGGACCTGTCTGGCCATTACGTTATCTGTCTTTGAGAGATTATAAAAGACATCGAGCTTCGATTTTTCAGCATTGAGGGTCTCTTTCACACGCACTAACTCGTACAGTGCATACCCTTGAGTTGACTCCTCGTGGGGTCGATCATCAGTAAACCACTCACTTATCGCGGTAGTTATAGGTACTTTGGTATTTATGTGCTTCTGCTGGTATTGACGTGAGACACGCATGTATACTCTTTTTGATCTTCTATTCAACGCAAATATATAGATTTATATAATAACATATGACAACATCTACGCGCAGTGACTTCAGTGAAGAGGAAGTACGCAGCTTTATATCTATGGGCAAGCAACTCACGAGTAAACCAGTGCTTTCCATGCTCATAACAGTAATTGAGGAGCCCAAAACTGACCCCGCATGGAGCCTCCCCGAGAACGTAGCGGCAAGGACGCGGCTGGTTAGTGCAATACGTAACCGTATGGAGTATAATTACGCGGGCTATCTTCAATGTGAGTTTGACGATATCCCTCATAAGCTTAATATATCGCTATCCCTCGTCGACAGGGGCTATAAGACAGAGATTGATATCCCGGATATGAAGTATGCCAATGACTTGTATCGCAAGTATATATTCATCAAAGACACTGCGATCGCGTTCTGGAAGCAGTTTTGTGAAGAACATCCATCTCTATATAAGGAGCTATGTGATCACTGTAATGGCATTGATTTTACATCACTCGTGATTGATGCGGGTAACCCCACTACTATGTACTTTGACCCTACTTCTGCCAAAAGGGTCGGTATCTTTTGCTATTACGTTGACTCATACAATAGACCCTTTTATAAAAACAGTCGTAGTGGTCAATGAGTAGTAGAAGTATGTAGCTGGTGGTTACTTGTGTATTGAACCATGTACTTATGACCGATATATACAGTAATGTTGAAGGTCAATCCATTACATGGAGCTAGTATAGGCCAGCGATACAACATACGTGCCAGTGGAAATGATTTCGCTGATGTGGATGCTGTAGATAACGTGTGGAAGTGCTCAGATGCAGTATATAGAGCCTCATTGAAGACACTTGGATCGCAGTATGGGGTGCGCACTGTGCTTAATGAACATTATATAGGAGGTACACAATGGCTGGGACCGGCATTAAAGCATATTGCTGCGATATATAATCCACTGCACAGGGCCATTGTTAGTGGTAATATCGAAGATAGATTGGTGTATTGGGAGTTGATATCACAGTGCCTTGATCGCCACATTCATACCCACCCAACAGACCATAATGATGCCACGACTCGCAATATATTCTCACGTGTGAAGATATTCACGACCTTTCATATCGGGTCAAAAGGCGCAGGTGGTGTACATGATAATGCACACGATAATGAACCTGGGAGCGGTATCATACCCGCAGATGGTAGTGAGGTTTTGTCGGATACTGTAGGTCAGTACATCGCAAACAATGCAGACAGTGGTATCGAGTGGCGGTGGGAGAGTACTGTTGGGTTACATGGTGCTGACCGCGCAAAGGCCTGGACAAATCGTATCCTCACCCGCGGGGGGCACCCTGATGTGGTGGTGAGTGCCCTTCACATGGCACCAGAAGCTCGAAGACAAGTTGATGTGGATGTACCACTGTGTATACGATTTGCAGTCGAAAATGTGATGCCTGGTGGCGATATACTCATACATCTACCCTACGTTTCGGCAGCTATGTTGCCAACTATACAACTTGCGGTGCAATCATTTGAGCACGTAGATATCATGCATACTGTCGCAGGGGACCGCCTTTATTTATGGGGGAGAGATCGCACGCGAGTATATGATCGCGCTGTCACCCATGTAGTTGATGGCGGTATCATCGTGGGCGTGCATGAGGCCATTGTGGGGGCACGGCAGTGGCGCTATGACTGGTATGCAAGGGTACTTGAAGCCGCCCGTGTTACCGCTACTGCACGCACTACATCATTGATTGGTGGAAGTTTAGGCAATCATCTTGCTGTATTGAGTAAAGGCCTCGGTGTTAATGGACCGGTGGATATGACTACAGAGTGGGCTAATGCCTGTAAATATATACTAAAAGTATGATTTATAAGGACCTATGTGCCCCGAGCATCTTTTTTATCCTCTTAAAATTGAATCCAGTATACATCGATATCAACCCCGGATCATGAGTATTAAATTCGAGTCATACAAGTATATACACCCTCAGACTGGACCTCATGATACATCAAGTGTACTTGAAAACACATACAAGTCACTTGACCAGTTGACTGACAAGATGGTGGTCTTCTCACATGAAGGTTACCGTGTATACAGTGATAGGTATGCATTCGTCGCGCACTTGGCTGCCATGCCGGAGTGTGAACGTGTATTCCACGAAGTTATTTTCAGTGCACCGCAGAAGATTAAAATCGACATTGATGCGTCATTTGAAGAGGTCGAAGCCCTCGAGATTGACGCTGCGAGTGTACCTGTATCACCAAGTACAGATGATGTATTGACCGACCCCGATATACTTCAATTGTTTGGGGACGATGTAATGGGTGACCCTGCGGCGCTTTTCACTGACACAGAGTCTAAGTATAAGTGTGTATTTGAGGTCGTTTTACAGGCCATACGTGATGCCTTCTTCATATACTATGGGATACTATTAGGGCCCGTTAATGAGATTATTTGTGAATCACGCGGGCCGCATATGCGTAAGTACTCTAACCACATCATTATAGATGGATACTATGTGAGTAATCATCATCAAGCCCATGAATTTACTCGCCGCGTAGTATCTCTCCTGCCTGCCGCATACCGGAGTTTTATTGATCAGTCAGTGAATAAAAGCATACAGAACTTTAGGATAGCTGACTGTCATAAGCATGGTGATGACCGAGTTAAGCGCATAATCTCTGGGCATGCACTCATCGATACATTAATAGCACATGTGGGTGACTGTCAAGAGCTCGCAGATCTCGTGGTACCAATATCACCGAATACATATGATGCTCTTCATACTGACGACTTGAAGGCTGTTCTTGATCTATGTTACTCAGACCCTTACATTGCATGTGCACATAAATACCGCTTCACCAAGAAAGGACTACTTATATTTCATAGGACAAGGCCAAGTGACTGTGAGTTTTGCGCCCGTGTTCACGACGTCGACAACACATTAATAGTATCAACTCGCCGCATTGGCCGCTCTATAGCAGTATACAAGCACTGTCGTAAATATATGAAAGAACATGAGAAAAATGGGTCCTATTCAACTAAGATAGGAGAGGTTGCATATAGTAATATAGATACTACTAGTGGGGACGACAACCATAAGACTATAGCGAGCCCAGCCACCGAGAATGTGGCTAAAGTACCCGCAGCAGTGGATATTACACGGCTCAAGTACGTGGATGCTCAGGTTCAACGAGCCGTAGCGGCGATGGATAATCAGACCACACTGTTTGACGGCCTACCACCTACACTTAAGAATGTATACTCCGAGACCACATTGAACGCGTTTGAGTTGACACATACATTAGTAGTGCATGCCGCCATGAAGATGGGTAAAACCAAAGCATTAGTAACATATATCAATAAATACTTTACTGGCGGCCTACGGGAGCCCATCATACGCTTCATATCGTTTAGACAGACGTTCTCAAGCAACATCAAAGAGAAGTTCGCGGATTTCGTACTATACAGTGATGTGCGTGGGCCACTAACCGCATCACGCCTCATAGTTCAGGTAGAGAGTCTCTATCGCCTTGAAGTGCATGAAGGGATAGAACCACCCGACTTACTTGTGTTGGATGAGTGTGAATCTATATTCGAGCAGTTCGACTCGGGCCTATTGAAAGGCAACCTGGTCGAGTGTTTCTCTAAGTTTCAGTATCTTATCAGGTATTCTAAGCATGTAGTATGCATGGATGCTAATGTAAGTGATAGGACCTTCCGTGTACTTAAGAGGATGCGCGAGCCATTCACCAGGGCAGTCGAGGTGGCATGTAATAGTGCAGTCGGACCACACGAAAGCCCCATAGTGTATCACCACAATACCTATCGTAATGCTACGGCCGATCAATATTACATTGGCGGGGACAAGCTCTTATGGCTTGGAGCCCTATATTCTACCATAGAAAGCGGTAAACGAGTCAGTATACCCATATCATCCCTGAGTGAGGCCAAAACACTTCACGTCAGTCTACGAAAACGTTTTCCGTCACGTACAATCAAACTGTACTCGAGTGAGACTGCCCTACGTGAAAAGCGCGAACACTTCGCCGACGTAAACTCCCATTGGGCACAGTATGATGTCATTATTTATACACCTACAGTCAGTGCAGGAGTGTCGTTTGAGGCGGCTCACTTCGATGTCGTGTTCGGGTACTTCACTGACCGCTCATGTCCAGTGGAGACTTGCCAACAGATGATAGGGCGCATACGTAATGTAGCTGACCATAAATTTTACATATGTATTGCGGCTACAGGTAATAATCTTCCAGCCGATATAGCAGAGATACAGACAGATGTATATACGCGTCGCGAGAACCTACTGAAACACTTCGACGAGACGGGATTGAGGTGTGAGTATGGGCCAGATGGTAAGATTACCTATCACACTAGTGAATACTTCTATCTGTGGCTCGAGAATACTCGCCTCAAGAATCTTAGTAAGAACTCCTTTGTTTATAGATTTGTAAGGATTACTATTGATACAGGTGCGGCCATTACACTGCTAACCGAGTCCGTTCTCGCCGGTATGGTGAACGTGATAGAGGAAATGGAGAGCATCAAAGAACTACATAAGGCCTCTCGCTCAGAAATTAAGGGTGAGTTATGCAATAATATCGCCAATGCACCTGACCTTTCGGCGGTCGAACTAGAGGATATACATGATAATATAGTGGCCCAAGTCGATATCACAGATGCACAGAGGTATGCCTTTGAGCGTCATAGATTGCGCGTAGATTATAAATACGAAGGTGTAATTGATCCACAGTTCGTGTATTCATACTATGATAAGGGCGTACGACGTGTCTATAAAAACCTCACACGCATGCACGCCCATGAGTCCCCAGAGCATGCTTGGAAGCATATTCAGACAGAGGAAAGGGCCGCGCATGAGTATCTAATGGGCCTGAGTGAGCATACGCAGTACCAAGATATTAATAGAAAGTACGTCTTTGATCAGCATCGCTATGCACTGTCGTTGATGAAGCTCTGCGGTTGGACCAATGTACGCGATGAAAGATTCATTCATCAGGCCTTGCTGCACGCGAATATACTTGACAATGAGACACTATACTGGCAAAATATAAGAGATTCTTGTGTTGCATTTGAGGTGCGCACACCATCACTCAACGTTGCTAACTCACTACGAGGTGGCGACCCATGCCCGTTCATCGAATATATACTCAAACCTATCAACAAGATACTCACCATTATGTATGGGATCGCTATCGTGAAGGTAAAAGGTAGTGCTGTACCTCCACTGTGGAGACTGCAATCAGGAGTGCAATTCGCACATGACGAGATCACATCGTCGGTGGCCCATATGCCCTTCATTCAACTATATCGGCCACCCGCCTCATATCCTTCGTGATAGGTGTATATAGTGCCCATGACGTTCGACCGTGGACGTTGTATAAGGTCATTTTTTATGATATTATAGGTGACTGAGTGCATGGTTGGGTGCGATTTGGTGTGAATGAGAATGCGCCGGGGTGCTTGGTGAGATATGTACCCGTAACGTAGAGGGCCCTAAACAGTATATATAGCTGTGAAAGGGACCCTTTATAGGGGATTTAAAATTGAATTTGTGGGTATCCCAATGTACTAATATGACTGATATTACCAAGCTTCACAAGGCCTTCGAGTCCCAGGTAAACCAATACTTAGGTAAGCTAATATACGCTGTGTTTGCAGATATAGAAGCCGATATGGAGGTTGGTGAAACTCCTAGATTCAGCCCTAATCTATGGCAAACTTATGGTAATATATGTAAGCCCAAGGCAGAGCGCGATAAGGTGAAGTCCCGGTTCGTCGTCGGTGTAGATGTAGCTCAATATATAAGGATACTGTTCTTCACTGAGATCAGAGAGCTGACTCAAGCACAGGCAGATATACTAGCGACTGACGATATTGCTACCATAGTGAAAAAGATAGAAACGATTGTTGATGACTCTGCCACTGCTTTCATGTTCCGGTTCGCATCCGAGCAGCAGGGCCGCTTTAGCAGTATACTAATAAACGCACGTGAGCCAACCAATTGGTTTCATGGCCAATTTGCTCATTACTTACCCACGTGGACATCGGGTAATGCCGCATATCGTATCCTATTGGAGCACCTTAACGTACAATTTGATGGATTCCTCAAGGCCGTAGCATGGTCACTGGGTAATCTCACATGGTTCGTAGGAATAAAGAGCATCTCCGGTAATATATTTATAGGTGAGATGGCGCAGTATTCCATGAGCACGGCTATGATTAGCAAGATCAAGGATCAGTTACGCCCAAGGACAATACGACCAAAGAAAAACTACGATAATGTTATTATACCCACTATCAATACCGCCGTTGAGGACGTTGAACAGCACGATGGTGGTGATGGTGCGGACGATGGTACGGATGAGTTCACCTTCACGTAATAGGAGGTGAATGCCTTCATTATTTTTGTATACGACTATAGAGGGTCGTATATATACAGGTCTACTATGTATTTGATTGCTGTAATTGTAGTTATGGTCATGCTATTGATATGGGTTCTGTGGCATGCAGCCACTACTAACGAGAGATATATGTATGGGTTCTGGGTAGCGGAAGGGGACGACTTCTGCGAATCCAGTGATATCAAAAGTATGATGATATTCATTGGTGAGCCTTATACACAGTATTGCCCGCCTTGCATCACTCGCATGTGTTATATAGTCATAATGGATAACATGTGTAACCAAGGCTTTACAATGAAGTACTATCCAGGGTGGTCAGGTCTGAGCACCGAGAAATATACAGTGAATGCAGGTGTAGAGTTCGATGAGGAACCCATATGGCCCGATAATATAACAGTATCAATTGATGTATATAGTGGTACATTGACTGTATACAGTGGCGACACACTGTATGCAAGGCTCAATAAACAACACGATATCACCAACGTAGCTAGGCTTTTAGCAGTGAGCGATGAACAATAAGGCATAAGGCTAACACAGTGTAATGATTTCATGGGGGGGCATGGGGGATATGACGTGGGTGAGTGTGGATGTGGCACGATGTGATGATACCTACACGATTTACATGTATTGAACACTGTAATGTGGAGTATGTGTTATAGAGGCCGCGTGCTTGTGCACGTAACATATGGACTATACTGCCGCCGATATGGGGTTCGCATGGGGCGTGACCCACTCAACATGGGCGCCCTCATAACGGACTTGAGGCCTCTATAATCACATAAATATTACAATAAAACCGTGCCGTTATGTTCACTGCGCGGCGTATCGGGCGGTATGCAGCGTGCGGGTACATCCCTTACTCAATGGGCCTTGCAATCCGCAAGCATGTGTGCTCTCGCGTATGCCTTCTATTTTTTTGCTGTTGAATCCCTCAATTATATGAATTAACATACACAATGGAAGACAAACCTACTGAATATCCGACGTATTCTCCCGTGAGTGCAGCGTGTGAAGTGACCGCCACATCTTGCCCATTCATTGCAGTGCCAATACACGAAAGTACTGGATCATTGCCCGCGACATCGCTACCACGTGATCATGAGCAGAATCATGGCCATTGTATTAAATGTGGGCAATACGCTGCTGCTCTATACTGTGGTCGATGTCAACAAATATATTGCTCAAAAGCATGCCAAGTCACGCACTGGAGTACACATAAAAGGTCATGTATTGACATAAAAGAAGCTCGATCACGGTACAACAAGTACCTCGAGCACGCCATGAAACGCATTGAAGGCAACATATTACTTATTGCTGGTGGGGGTAGTGTAACTGTGAATATTAGTGAAACCATAGATGAATTCATCGGGGCATGCAGCGATACATCGTCCCTACACATAGCACATATATCGCGCGATCCGAGCCCCGGCACTACAGTAAGATTTATACTCAAGAACTATACGCATACATTAGATCTCCCCGCGGCGGGTATACGTGGGCGAGACGGGATAAAAAAACTACGTGCTCCAAGTGACGGAGTGTGGAGCGTTATATTTGAGATGTAACTGGTGCGAACGCTACTGGCGCAGGAATTACAAGATAGAACCAGCGAATATGTTCCGGGTGAGTAGCCATTATCGTCCGTGCGACGTCCCACCATTGTGTTATATCCTTCCACTGCGCGAGTGCCGGATCTACTTCCCAAGGCTTCCCGTGATAATATTGTTGGGTCTTCGGAGATACATTTGCAGGTAACCAAGTAGTTTTGCCAACTATCCAGTTGAATCGCTGGTGGATGTGATGTATGGGCGCTGAGTCGGATAATAGAGTCTCGGCTATAAGCTGCTCGTCCATACCGCTTACGCATTTACTATTGCCGTACAACTCCGAGCGGTTGAGTATCGCCAGCATGTTCTTATAAAGCACCGCGGAGGGTCTTACAAGCACCATGCATGCCAGGCCAAGAATACTATCCTTAAGTCCTCTTTCAATCATATTACGAGGGACACGTTCCCCGTGATTGAGGTCACGTGGGGCGCGTCCTTGGCGGTTAATGTAGTATGGGTTATACGCCCCATTTATTTTCATGTATGGCTTGGCCCATGGTGAGGAGAAGGTTAATGCGGGCGGTTTCAGCTCGAACAGATCATCAATATTCTCGAGCACAATCATATCAGCATCGAGTAGTATGACTTTATCTACTGGGAAGTACTCGGGATTGAGAATAGACCACTTGGTAAAGCTATGATGTATCCAGCCCCCATATATCTCATTCTGCTTCTTGGACCTCATGTGGGCCACTGCATGCGAGATCAATGGGACCGATACGATGTTATCGAAGTGTACACGAAGGAACTCTACGCAGTCGGGGGATACACCTTCACTCACCATGCACCATATAGGATACTGAGTGTGAACATCACGTAGAGTGCGTGCTACTACTGCCGCCCCACATGCATAGGTATCATTGAGCATCACAAGTACGCACCAGACGCGCGTGGTATTGGTTGAGGTTTCCATCGTGTAATTGAGGTTATGTACATTATGGCCATGAAGATTCATTTTTATATATAATAAGGGCCATGATAGGGGCGCCTATATGGATTCTAACCATGGGTGATAGCGGGCTTGTGTCGCAGTGAAGCGGTCCTCAGGCAGATACTTAAGGCCACATAAGAGGAAACTCTCGATTGCCTCGCATGTGCTGAGGGTCATATCATAGTTACTCATAAGCATATCCACGATGCTTATTGGGACCACTGTGGGGTGCTTATACAGCCTACCATAAACATTAAAATATGCTCGTGCATTCTGAATAAAGGGCTCTGGCGGATACCCAAGTAGCTTGACTATAAGGAGCATGTAACGATAGTTTATAACAGCCTCCTCAACACTAACCTCATCCCCACTACTATCAGCGTTACCATTACTATCATCACCACTGCGATGTTCACCGCTGGAGGAAGCATCACTGTAATGCGTGGCCACCGTAGTATCGTGATTATCATTGTGATGTTTATCCCCCGTGGTAGAGGTATTTACATCTCCTGTGGTAGAGGTATTTGCATCTTTTTCGGCGGATGTGCGCTCGATGTCCTCCTCTTCGCGACTGCTGGTATCTATATCGGCATTATAATCACTGTCTTTACTACTGGAGATTAGGCCACTGACTGCTTCACCATCCACATCACTGCCATACATGGTGTCGCACTCCTCGTATACATCAAACAGGATGTCACCAGTGATGAGCTCATAGCACACTGCACAGGCCGACCATATATCTATAGATGTGCCCATTGGAGTTTCAATCACTAGTTCTGGTGCTATATATGATGTTGTGCCAACGTTCCTGCTGAAGATAGACTCCACTGTTGATGATGACCCAAAGTCAGCTATTGATATACACAGTGTGGTATCGGTGAGATTACAAACCGTAGTGTTGAGTAATATGTTACTAGGCTTGATATCTGCGTGTATGATGCCGCATCGATGGATGTATTCAAGACCCATGAATAGCTGTTTTGTGATCTTTTTTGCCACTGGGACAGGTATGCCTCCCTTATATTTGTGCCTGCAAAACCGCAAGAGAGTAGATAATGAGTCCCCCGCGTCATTGAATACAATACACGGGTGTATATATGGGGTAACTCCATGGGTCCTCACATGCGCGAGTGTCCCCATATATTTAACTACGTGTGTCTCTCCCTGATACCCAGGGGCGAATCGAGAGAGTTTGCTCAGGATTTCAACCTCGTTTACGTAGTATTTTATTATGGATCCACCACTGCGATATATCTTGATGGCGATGTGCTGCGGCGAGCGTGTTTGAGGTTCTTCATCGTTATGCGCGTCAACACCGGCCGCAACATGACCACCATGTGTGACAGAGACGGTAGTAGGTGTAGTTGGGAACGTAAAATCACAACTAGCGGCTCTCCATACTGCTGCAAATCTCCCTTTTCCCAGGCGCTTGAGGACCTTCATGCGGCCTACGATGTTAGCTTCATTATAAGCGGGGGACCAATGTGAACTCGGCCCTTTGACTTCTGTTAATTGTTCATCATCGTGTGAGAAATGCGATGTGGCACTGTTCCTTGATGTCGTGTCTCCCATGAGAATATGGTAATGTAGTGTATAGTGCACAGTGTATCTCTATAAGGATATAGGAATGATGGTGATGGATAAGTGCTCGAGGCAACATAAGACCAAAAAAATAACATCGGTTAGTCATGTCGCTGCTTCTGCCCAGTGCATGGGGGCGGTGATACACGCCGACGTTCATTTAACACCGTGTACAGCAGATACATTCAATATTAATGGTTTAAATGATAGGTCACTGAGCTCGACAGAGAGGGCCAAATCGCCTGTCTTAGTATCCACACTGTATTGATTGCGAAAGCGTATCCTGCAAGTGGCCACTGTGATTTTCATCTCATCATCGTAGAATTCGGCCGCACTACCATCAATTACCTGTGATGGAACAACGAATAGTAGCTTTTTGAATTGCCGATCGTAGTATTTGATGATCTCTGCACGGGCAGTATATACGTTATATGTTGGGATACTGGTGGGGGCGAGAGTGGAAGTCGATTGTACAGCTTGAGGTGCTGTCGTAGGGCTGGACTGTTGAACATCATCGATGTTGTCGGCCGGTTGCATTGAGTCAAGCATGTGTCGGTGATGATGTATCAATACCATAAATTATGGTCCAATGTATAAAAAAGAAGGTACTTCGGCCATATTCATGTAGCCGGTTGCGGTATGCCGTAGCGCTTGAAGACATCGGCGAATACACGTGGGTTAGTATGTACTATCTTGACAAACTTATTAAATGTGTTCTTCTTCGTATTCCCTGTGGCCGATTCGAGCGCCTTACAAGTGAACTTGAGGCCACATTGCTGAATGATTATCCACATAGCACCCACTACCTTGGACGATAGTCGACTACTCATACCTAGGCGGTGTTTTTCTGAAATCTTCACGATATCCACGATAAAATTGAGGTATTTACCACCATCGTCTACGAGGGATAGTGTGCTCATGTAGCGTTCGGCATATTCTTTTATGGGTTCTACATCAACAGGCAGATCAATATTGCCTGCCTCCACAAGGGGTCTTACTATATTCTCTCCGCGTGCGAATCCCTCGATAGTGAGATTCATAAAGCGCGCTATCTCGTCGGCATGGCGTATACATCCTACACGAATACACTCATAGTAAAGTATAGTGGCTAGTATTTCATTCTTTATATTGCCCCGATGCACGAACTTCTTGAGTTTATGTTCATTACTTTCGGGGTCGTAGACTTCCTCTAGAACATCTCGTTGAATAAGATTATATTGATCGGCAGTAGCCACTATGGCACATGGGGGTATAGCGGGGCCAGTGTATAAACGCTGATGACGTATGAGTTCATCGAGTATCATCCTACGTTGTGTCTTGGGGTATTCACCATTGAAGTAATAACAAGCCCCACTGCTTGTGCGTAGTGTACCGCATGCTGCACCCGATGATATCTTCGACGTGTCCAAGTCATTGCTGCGTATAAAGCCGCAGTACTTGCATAAATATTCATTACATAACATCTCCATTGGGGCCTTGCATTCAGGACAGTAGTTGTATTTAGATTCTTCAGTGATATTATATTGCGCCCTACAGAGCTTATCGAAGTCAGCATCGGCAATGAGTAAATCACTATTAATTTGCTCATATGGCCCCATAGTGGGGGTTACGCGCTGCGTATTATTCTTCATGGTTGTCATTTGATGCTCGCCGAGGTTCAACTTTAACAGTTCTAAAGTAAATATAAAGGGGTCTAATTAGCAATATATCTTCATATTGTGATAGAATGGGGTAGGGTATTTAACACTATGAGGTGGATCATAAACACTATACATATGCAACATTGGGTCACATAGGCCGCTGAATTGGGTAAGTGTAAGGGATCACATCGTGTAGTATATAGACTGCATGTTCACCTCCTACCCCATCACGATCTTTCTATAGGGTATATATATAAACATTTGACGCGTGTGCTTGTAGGATGGACTCTATATTGTCAAGAGGCAAGGAATTTGAGTACCTTGTTACCACATTTGACCCATTGTTTGATCGCATGGTGGCGGCTGTTGATATCGTCAAGCAGTTCATCATAGACAACGGTTTAATTGTATATGGGGGCACTGCTATTGACTATGCACTGCGGCTGAAGGGTGATAAAATATACCCTGATGACCTTCTCAAGGTACCCGACCTGGACTTCTATTCACCAACCAACGTTGAACACGCATATCAACTAGCGGACTTGCTTTTCTTACGTGGTTATCGCGAAGTTCGTGCAATTAATGCACAACATACTGAGACTATGCGCGTAGATATCGCCGATAATCACTTTATAGCAGATATATCTTATAGGCCGCTTGAGGTCTTCAATGCGCTGCCATATCTTATATACGATGGGATTCGTATAATCCACCCTGATTTTCAACGTGTAGATGTACATTCAAGCTTATCATTTCCATATGATAACTCCCCCCGCGAGGTGATATTTGAGCGATGGTCAAAGGATATCAAGCGATTCAACAAGCTGGCCGAGCACTACCCCGTCACAGCCTCGCGCGAGACACTACCAACGCGGACTGCTAGCACTACATTACATGGCTATGTATTCACGGGGATGATTGCATATGCACTACTATATGCCGAGTTTGAGCGCTTGATTGGGGCCCGCGATGATGTGGTGGCAGCTAAGTTTACTGCAAAAGGACCTCAGTTGACCTTTGATGCGATTGATCAGGCTTGCGAAATCGTACACTTCGACCCTGAAAAGGCCCTTGAAACGATCAATTATAGTAAAGTTGGTGGCATTGAGGGGGTAATGAGTGGTAGTGAGGATGGTAAGAATGTATCAGCCAAGAGTGCCCCTGAGGGCCTGAAATACAAGCATTATGAGAGCTATATTAACCTATTACCAGAGCGATATGAGTGTGCTACGAGGGGATCGGGTAAGCTAGTAATATATAGCACCAAGAACAGATTACTCGCTGCGGACACCATTCGAGTCACTGCAGAGGGCACTGAAAAGGGGTATACTGTGTGCCGTATAACCAATATACAGTATCTACTCAAGCACTTCTTGGCTATGTTTTTCATGCATAAGGATAGCCCCAAGCTGGCGGGCACATACCTCGCGCGATATACATCGCTGCTTAACATGATTGGGGCGGTTGAGGCCAAGTATACCGCAGGGTCGAGTAGCGCGGCGGATGTAAGCACGGCCATTGCCGATAGTAGTGCTCGATTGTTCTTCCCCACTATCAATACATATGGCAATGAAAACATCAATCTCGCACGCGAGATAGCGCTCAACAGACTATATAATGACCTTAATGATACCCCATTGTACAAGATACCACCTAATTACTACCCTGTGAGGGCCAAGTTACGCGGTGTGGGCCACCCGCCGTTCACACCACGCGACCTCGTGTTCTTTCGTAACGAAGGGCTTGAGATTATTGATAGTGCACTGTAAGTTACCGTATATTTATATATATTCACTAGAAGATAGCTCTCCTTATATACACTCATGCATAACGAAAGAGGCATAAACGACGCTTTATCGTTGGTAGGTCGTTCAGTGACAGCTTATTGTACAAAAGTATATGACGGTGATACTGCATGGTTCAAATTCGAAGGAGAAACACTACCGGATAGATGTCGGTTGATAGGTTATGACTCGGCAGAGATCACAGGGACTACAGGCGAAGAGAAGTGGAAAGCTGCCGAGAGCAAACGATTGTTGGCTGATATGATTGAAGGAAGATGGGTAATGTTGCGTATTATTGACATAGATTGCTGGGATCGCCCCCTAGTTGAGGTTATACGGCTAGACGATAATATTAATATTAATGACAAGATGAAGCGATTACAAGTAGAACGAGGACTCATGAAGAAAAAACCATCTACACGACACATAAGACCATCTTCCCATTCGATTAGTATGACTCGTTATGAATACTCTACTCCTCCGGTCGGTTCACTACTCGAATTGCGTAACATCAGGCCAAACATCACTCGACCATTACCTATCATGAGCAGATAATAGCATTTATTAATTATGTCCATTGTGTTGGATTGCTGCCCGTTACATCATCAATAAAAAAGATGAATATGTGAGTACACATGGCCGTCAACGTCTTGCACCCGCATATATACCTACGTGCGCGTTTGCAGCGGCCCACCCACCACAGTGATGAGATACTAATAGGTCGTGTAATTGAGGCCCAATGCGTCATTATTTATGATGGTGACACTGCATGGTTCAGGTTCGAGCACAATAGTAAGACGGTGGAATATGAATGTAGATTAACTGGTTACGATTCGATGGATGTCGACGTTAGTGATACTGCGAGCCGTGAGAAGTGGAAGGTGCAGGTAGGTGAACAACTACTGGACAGTATGATTCAGCGGCATCAAGTAAAGATATGTATTGTTGCTATAGATAACGCCCCTCCGTCGCGCCATGCCCTGGTAAAGAAATCATGGTCGCTTCGTGGGGTGGGCGATGCACTTCGCGGGATACGCTCATCGCTCGTGCGTTACAAGAGATAGATCACTACGCGGGAATCCATTGTTTTTTTTGTACGTTGGAGATAGAGGCCCATGCACAGTGATTATACTTGATTCTCCAGCAATGAATGTAACGCAAATGATTGGCCACACTGCACGGGCAAGATGTGAGCAGGTATACAGTGGGAATACCGCTATGTTCGCGTTTACATATGACGGCGTGAGGTCTGCATATGTATGTAAATTACACGGCTATAATGTGCCTTATGGTGATAATTACATCAATAAGAGGCGATCATATGCCGCTAGAAGGACACTTCGGGCCCTGATATCAGGGCATGATGTTGATCTTGAGATCATGGGGGTTGATGATCGCGGGTATATGCGTGTTTCAGTGCTATGCAATGGGTATAATGTTGGAGCAACGATGATCCGCAGTGGGTATGTGCAGGCCGTATATTAGACACATTACAGTGTAAATGTTACATTTATGTCGCTACTTGTAAGGCAGCAGACAAATAATGAATACATGGCCGAGCGATTATATCAGTTCGCATTGGCCACTTGTAATCGTGTGATGGATGGGCGCACTGCCGTCTTCCGCTTCGGGTTAGAAGCACCGGATAGCACTGAATTATACCCATATACATACATTACCTGCCGATTGGTTGGTTATAATGTTGCTGATTGCCGCAGCGCTGACCCTCGCGAGAGTAGGTGGGGCCTGATATGCACTTATGTGCTCGAAGAAATGATCCTCAACAAGCTATTGATCGTACATATAGGCGGGGTTGATACTGATGGGGTACATCTAGTGCAAGTGCGGCGCGTTGACAGTGGCCTTGATGTATGTAGGTGGATGATTGACAACAACTATGCTGTGCCACAGGGGTCTGCCACATGGGAACCATCATCAATTAATCAATCCTTATTGAACTCATCGTAGAAATATATGTGTAAGTGAGTAATGTTTACTGTTGATGCAGAGCTACTGAGGGCTGACAAGAGTGTGCCCAAGTATACACTTGCGGGCCGCCGCGTGATGGCCAAGTGTGTCAGTGTATATGATGGAGACACTGCTCAGTTCGTGTTTAGGGCCGATGTGGGGCAACCACTATGCCGCTATTCATGCCGCATGATAGGATACAACTCGGCTGAGATACGTGGCGGATCCGAGGCCGAGAAGGCGCAGGCGCAAGTGAGTAAGAATGCCCTCAGTGATATGATATTGCATAAGATAGTGACGTTAGATCTTGGTGAATTCGATAAATACGGCCGACCTCTCGCTGCCGTGCACTGTGCGGGGGTCGATGTCAACAGGTGGATGATCGATAATGGACATGGCAAGCTATATACGGGCCGCGGAGCAAAGGAGTGGTGAGTGCATGTGCTCTGTAGATGATCTAAAATTCTATTTTTTGCCTATGAGTTGAGGTCCGACAGTGATTGGGTATGGGTGTATATGGGTGTATATGAGTGTATATGAGTATGAATGTATTGATTACGATGTGGATTGGATCGTCAACATGGGACCAATATGATGTGTTTATAGGTGCGTTATGATGTCGAGTAAGAGGCCATGTGCATGGTCACATCATCAGTATTCATAGGGGTTGGGCGACACAATCCAGTTGCGCAATGCAGTGAAATCATGTCCTCCTTTGTATTCTACTGTGCGCCCTGACTCGGTTATCATCCTCACCGTGGGGTATGATGTGACACCTGGGGTCTTCACGATGTCTTCATTTAACTCAATAAATTGTATTCCAGGGCCTGCTATCGCGGCCTTGACATCGCCCCATATGGGCTTGAAGTTCTTACATGCACTACACCAGTCAGTATAATGAAGGGTCACTTGTCTATGATTATTGACCATGAAGTGCTCTGGATGTGTGTTTTTACCACCCACACAACAACATTTATGCGCTGGGTCAGACCTACATGAACACCATGGGTAACAGCCACACGCACATCGTGAACAACAAACCATCATCACAAGGACAAACACTATGATAAGCGCAACAAGAGTAGCTCTGTGCATTACAGATATATATACTTGGGGGATAAAAAAGAATGGATTGAGGGCCATGATGAGCGATCAACGTGTGAGCTCGATCTCTATAAAGCACTGTCGATAAGCACTGTTGGGCACATATCGCGGTGTATCCCGGTGAGTGATGTGGCTCTTGAATGCACCGCCGGTCCCCACTGCCATATATTCATCGAACATAAAATAGCGTCCATGTTTGTCCGCTACCGAGTACGCATCGCACATATTGCGCTGTATATCCACATAGTTACTCCAAGTATAGTCATTGCGCCACCCAAAGTGTGCTGAGATGATATCAATGATGGGAACGGCGGATAACCCAGGCATGAAGTAATCATATACCTCATGCTCTTTGGTCACCTCGCAGAAAGAGAGACGAGAGTTGTCACACAGCCCACAGTTCACAGAATATTCTCCTATGATTGCTTTGAGGAGATGCACGCGCACGACGTCTTTTATGTATACATCGACTATGCGCGGTATGTACGCATGCGTGACTGTAGTGGATGATCGTAATGTTACCACTTGACCGCGCAAGTCAGCGACCTCATCACACACAGTCTTATTTCTATGATCTGCACGGCCATTCATGAATACCATGGTCTTCGAGCCATTGAATATGCCCTCAATAAAGGGGTCATAAGTAGTGATTTCATAGGTAGATCGGGCATGATGTTGTGGCCCTGTAGTACCTGATAAGGGTGTGACTGTGTGTTCAGTAGTGTGTTTAGGTGTCGCCTCACTGTGAGTGGTATGGTCATTGTGGGGTGTGTTGTGGGGTGTGTTGTGGTCCACATGGCGGACCTTGACATGGCCGCTTGATGGTTGATCGGGCGATGTTGAGGCCCCGCTAAGGCACTGAGATATGCATCCTACATCTATTGGAGCGATGTATACGCGGTCAAGGTAGACCGCAAGGATAACAATGGTTACGGTGAATACACTGTAGAGTATTGTTGCTGATAGGTTGCCCTTCTTCGAGGGCTTAGGTATAGTCTTGGATGTTTCGGTGAGTACCACTTTCTCCATGGGGTAATGTTGGTTATGAATATAGGCCCTCGGATTCAACTTTATCGAGCCCAATCCTATTAAAAAATTGAATCCGCGGGCCTATATAGTATTCATTACAGAGATGAAAGCCCCGACGTGTAACGCTAATGTTTACCTTGATAAACTTACAATTAGTGTAATAAAACCTATGTTTAAGGACATGGAAGACCGCATTACAGCACGCACTGATGCAATGAAGGCCGAATTGATTGCCTTGAGTACTGCCATAAGCGATATGAATGCACGCATGACCGCCCTATATGATGCTCATAACAATGCAGTTACCCCTCCGCCATCCACTGATGCGCAGATATATCTTGATACTCTTAGAGAGGAGAAAGAAGTACTAAAATTACGCATTGAGCTATATAAACTAGAGCATAGTGGTAATGTTACTCCTATACAGGCCCCTACCCCGCGCATTGATGGTACTCTTAAACAGCAAGAGGCAGCCATGAAGTGGGTAAATAATCATTGGCCGATGAAGATACAACTGTTTCACGGTGCTGTTAACGTGCATGAGACAGTGGAGGAATACTATTGTCGGTATGAGGTAGAACATGAGCCCGCATTGCCCCCGAAGACATTCGAAATGTTGGCCAGAGAGGTACTCAATATCGTCCCTTCTTATACTCACCGCCACATGCGCGATGGTATATTTAACGTTGTACGCGTGTGGAATACCGATTAGAGCCTTCGAGCTCGTTATCTTTTTGTACCCCGCTGGCCCTTGTGATGAGCAACATACATAGAGAGTGACACAGCCGGCATAGGGCATCCTATCTATCGTGCTCGCTACAAGGGCCGGCAGTGGTCGTAAAATTGAATCACTGGGCCCAATATGTATACATAGATATGACTGATATAAGACGTTTAGAACTAGTGGAATCTATACTCAAGTTGCGCATTGAACTGCATAAACTGCGACATGGGGCCGGTGAGGGACACGTGGATATCACCATGCAGAGGGGGGAGGCAACTAACTGGGTGAAGGCACACCCGCCTAAATATATGCAGAGCAATTTATGGGGTCCTGAGTCAGTATCTAGTTACTACATGAGGTACATGGTTGGCGTGAAGCACGCACTCAAGCCCGATGTCTTTAACGAGATAGTAATTACAGTACTCAAGATCAACCCGATCGTGAGAATAGGTGACGAGTCTGCCGATCAATACTGGGTGAAGCAATGAGAGAGGAGTGTTATTTTTTGTACCCGAAGATCATCATGTATGGCTTAATGATGCCCTCTGAAGAATATAAAATTGAATCCGTTGGCCTATATAGTATTCATTACAGATGTATAGTACAACAAACGTAGACGTTAACAAAAGATTGAGTGATGCCATTGAGCCCATTCTCAAGAAGGTGGAGGTGAACTTGACTACACACATCACTACGATGGTGTTAGAATTGAATAACCTATCACGCCGCATTGAAGCCCTAGAGGGTATCATCAAGGCACGTGCTAACGGTGATACTAGTGCATCGGACGACGACACGAAGGTGTTACGGGGCACGCATGATGCGGATTCTATTGCTGCTATAGCCCATGTTATGTGCCCTGATGGTGTAATTGGGCAGCGAGAGGCAGCCATTACTTGGATCGATAATAATTGGCCAAATACGTCTGCTTCAGTGTACAGGGAGAATGAAACCATTAGTGCATACTATGGCAGATATATGGCGGTATGTAGACCTGCATTAGAAAGCGATGTATTTGAAGCTCTCGTTAGGGAGGTCCACGGGGTAATACCTAGGTATGTAAAGCGCGAGGATCGTGGATATGTACGTGTGTGGATTAGGATTCATTAGACTACGACCCTTATCATAGGTGTGCTTTGAGTCCGTTGTTTTTTATAAATTTGAATGGTACCAGCCATGTATACATCACTGATGGAGGCCATCTATAAGTATATTGACTCTGGGAATGAGGTATACGAGAGGTTGATTGACCTGCGATATCAAGAGCTCCAGAACGAGAACATGCGGCTACACATCAGACTCATGGAATTGAGCAACCAGGTACCTAGTGCGCCACCTGATTGTATACCCACGGCCCCCGCAGTGGAGTTGGTGGCTCCTGTAGAGGATGTGTCTGGTGACACGGTAGTAACTCCTCCGAAGGATGACGTCGGTGCTTCACCAGAGAGTGATAATGGTGGTAATGATGGTGGTGATAATGGTGGTGATAATGGTGGTGATAATGACGGCAATGGTGATGATTCTACTACTGTTGTGCCAGTGAAAAGGGTACCAACTATACCTCCGCGACGCAGTATAATCTACGATGCAAACACACTGGTGGCTGCTACTGAATGGATAAGGGATAACCCACCGATGGGTACAGATGGGTATGAAACCGTAATCAATTACTACGGAAGGTATTTGCATAGTATGGGGCCTACGGCGTCTTCTGTGGGTATAGGTCGGTTCGGCGGCATCGCGCGGGATGATTTCGGAATGGTGAAGTGCAAGGAGTTAGTGAATGGCGCATGGGAGTGGGTATGGCGGGCCCGTGAATAGGTATTGTGGCGAATGTTCCACTGCGAGAGGAGACACTCACTATGATGAACACTGCTTTTTTGCCTATAGGTAGTGTGTACAATATAAGTATTGTTTTTTACGCGTATATTATCCATTGTGGCCTAGAGGGGCCCACTATACATTAAAATTGAATCACCGTGAGTATAGATCCAACATACTGCTTGATGGAGGAAATACATAGACAAATCAGTGCGAATAATGCTTTGTGCATGGAATTGATCAAACTACATCGTGATAATCTTGAGCATGAGAACATGAAGTTACGCGTTCGCCTTGCTGAAATACAGAGTGCACGACCTACACCGATGAATAGTGTTCCCACTACGCCACGTAGGGCGGAAGGATCTGATGAGCCGATGCATAGTGTTCCCGATGCATCGCCAGAGCCCACATTTGAGGAAATATTGAGGCCTGTGCATAACATGCGGATACCTACGAGCGTAGTACATAGGTCAGCCATGCCACAAACAACCCTGATACTCGCACATGAAGCAGCTGTTGAGTGGATAAGAACCAACCCACCTAACAATATGGGCTATGAAAAAACTATCGATTATTACAAGAGATATTACTCGTGTTCACCCAGCAGGGTCCATACCTTGAAGAAGAATGCATTCGGGGATATCATGCATGATATGGGCTATATAACTAGGAAACGCGGTATAGGTAATCATAAACGCATCACTGTGTGGGTCAGTGTTGAATGTATGTGACGAGGTGTTATTTTTTAAGCACACTAGGGCCCTTGTCACCGACTCATCAGATAAAGATAGTGCCTTCATGTGGCTGGGCGTGTATCTATGCTGCTTCATCAAAGGGCCGGGGGTAGTCAAAAAAGATAAGGCTCGGGCTATCAATAGCACCACCTGTAGATCGTTTTCCCGCTGGCGATTGAGGCGGTGGTGTGGTTGGTCATGTGATTCTCAAGTATCTCATATACACCGGTAAATTCAATGACGAACGTACGTTTTACTTCATCATTGAAAGATCCACGGGTTATGGGGTACTTATGATTATCTGTGTACATCTTATAATATTCATCTACTGCGATGCCATTGTGTGGGGGATTGGTCTTTATCCACTTACGCGCCATCGGCCAACGCATAATAGGTGTTTCTTGGGTCATGATCGCGGGTTGTTCGGGTAGATTGCTCACTGGGGGCAATGCGACTGGTTCATGCTGGATGAGTGGCGTTGGCGTCTGTTTAACGCGTAGTAATTCCAAGTCCAATTCTCTTATATTCTTAGTTAACTCTAGGTTTCTTACCCTCAATATCTCTATGTATACTGCGGCGTCCATCTGTTTAGCAAGCTCTATATAGGAGTCCATGTGGTGCTGTGTATGTATACTTGTAATAGGCTAGGTATTCAATTTTATAACACCTGGTGTGTGTTTGGGTATAAAAAAATGAGTTTTTGTGGGCTCATGGTGACCCTTACCACTTGCGAATGAGTACTTGGCGGCCCTCGATGATGGCCATTGTACACTTAGGTGCATTACCCAGTAGTCGCCTCACTGTCCATTCGAAGTCCTTGCTGGATAGTGGATATTTATGTGCTCCCTCATACATACCATAGTATACTTCGACCTCCGTGCCAGTGATAGGAATGTTATCTGCTATCCAAATGCGTGCCTCCTTTGCAATCTGTTCCTCAGTGAAAGGGCCGTGTTCATGTGTCTGAGGTGGGTTAACTAGCGTTTGAGTGGGTATATCATCGGGTGTTTGCGGTAGGTCAATTAGTGGTTGAGGTTGTTCCATGCGTTGTAACTCCATGTCCAGTCTCTTGTTTTCAGCGCTCAGTTCTAGTATTCTGATATCGAGTATCTTAGAGAATATTTGTGAATCTAGTTGTTTAGCTAGCTCTATGTAGGAGTCCATGCTGTGTTATATATACTTGTAATGGGCCAGAGATTCAATTTTATAATAGGTATGATGGGTGTAGTAGGCCTGCTCTTACATTTTAAAATTGAATCCTTGGCCCATTATAAGTATACATCACAGTAGTAATGGATACCATCTATAAGTATGTTAACGATAATCATCCTATGACCGCCAGACTCATCACCTTGCATGAGTTGATGCTTCAGAACGAAGCCATGCGCTTACGCATTGAATTGTTGAAGCTCGAGCGTGTCACATTACTCAACACAAACTCGCCCCCTTGTGTGCCTCACTCAGAAGGCATGAGTGAGCCTCCCATTAATATCACTGATACAATAGTATCTAATGAGGCACCCACTGTGCGAGACCATGCCACAAGTGAGGAAGTGCCGCGTGCTTGTGAGAACAACATCGGAGAACGACTATCGCCTATTGATAAGTGTGTAGCAATGCAGTCAACTATGAACTGGATCATTAGTAATCAACCAAAGCGCGGAAATGTAGTGGCTAGTGCAGAGAAGGAAAGTGATTACTACAAGAGATACAAGGAGGTACATCCATCAGGTCTCACCAAAGGCCTCTTCAATCGCCTCACCCAAGAACTACTGAATACAATCATCGCATATAGGGGTGGTGCCTGGAGATGGGTAGACGTGCAATAGGCCACATACTCATGTTTTTTGTGGGCGGTACACCATGTTTGACCATCTATTGAGCAATATAGATAGTAATCATATAGGTGTGTATACGTGTATATCACAGAGACCTCAATGTTACCGACGCTGATGATCAAGGGCAAACTGGCGGCCCCCAATGGGGATCCGAAGCTAAAGCGTGAGCTCGATGAGTGGGTACCCGTCGAGTATATTATTGATTGGTTTAGAGGTAGACTGGCGAAGACAGGGCTGGAGAATAGAGTGTTGATCCTCAAGTCTGAGACTGCGAGTGGTAAGAGCACGAGCTTGAGCCCTGAGATATTCAAGGCGCTAGTGCGTGGCACGGGGGCGAATGCACCGGGACTCATATGTACACAACCGCGAGTAATCACTGCTATAGAGAACGTTATGGAGATACTAAAGCATTATGGAAAGGTACTTAGACTAGGCGAAACAATAGGTTGGAGTACCAAACTCAATAAACTTAAACTCACATCTGCGGGTATGTTGTCGGCCACAGTGGGTACACTCGCACAGCAGTTACGCACACTGACTGATGAGCAACTCATCGCCAAGTATCGCTTCATACTCATTGATGAAGCTCATGAGCGCGATCTACAGACTGACATGACCATATACATGCTCAAGAATATGCTCTTGCGCAATCAAACCAACGTGAACTGCCCCTTCGTTGTGCTAATGAGTGCTACCTTCGATCCTCAGGGGTTCCTCGACTACTTTCGTGTGCCCTTATTGACTAACTTCATATGGTGTGTTGGGGAGACAGCCGGATTTGATGAGATGTGGGATTGGAATGATGGTCGCACAGTCAACAACTACCCGCAAGCAGCAGCTGCAGTGGTCGAGCGTATCATCACAGAGAACGCGGGCGATGACCCATTGAAGGCGGATATACTCATATTCATGCCCGGGCAAGCTGAATTTAAGGAAACAGCGCAGTGGTTAGAGAGGTTAAATGTCAAGTTCGCAGGGGCGGCAGCAACACAACGACTCGTGTTTTCCCCTCTCCAGATCGAGTCTGTAGCGGTGCAGACACGTAATCTTGACTTCATGCGCACAATATACATCCCTGTTGCTGAACACACGGTGAAGATCAAGGGCCATACTTATGTGCCATCTAGGAGAGTAATCATATCCACTAATGTAGCAGAGACAGGCCTCACTCTAGGTAATCTAAAGTATGTAATAGATGCGGGTTTTAATCGTGAGATCGAGTATAACCCGGTGCTCGGCATACGTGGGCTGATCACCAAACCGGCCCCCAAGTCGCGCATTAAACAACGCAGGGGGCGTGCTGGCCGTAAGTTTAGAGGTGTATTCTATCCTCTGTATCCTAAGTTTATCTTCGATCGATTACCTGATCTTCAGTTCCCGCAGATACTCATCGACGATATCTCTGCGATCATGCTCGACATCATTAACGAGCAACTCAAGGCGAAAGCATTGAATGGTGATCATGATCCCCACTTCATAGTGAGTGATATTGATATGCTCGACGTGCCTTCACCCGATGCATTGGCCGCGTGTCTCGAGAAATTGTATGTTATCGGGCTCATTTCTATGAAGGCACCCAAGTGGTCGATCGACCGCAAAGAAGTACTCGAATATAATGAAGGCGTTGGGGTGGTCGAGCATGAACGGTTTGGAATTACAAAGCTAGGTATGCTTGCCGCGGGCTTCTCGATGTTAGCCCCGGAGTCAGCGCGAATGGTACTTGCGGCGTACTATTGGGATTGCTCAGTGCTGGATGTGATAACAATGGCAGCATATCTGAGTCTCGATGCGAAGGGTTTCACTGAAGCTCCGGCGGGGAGAGATACTGCGAAACGCAACCCTGCTATCGGGTGGCTGAGCGTTTATAAACATGGATTACCTAGTTTCTTAACATCCAAGAACGCATTATATAAGGTACGATTGCTCATTGCCGATGATTTTATACACGGTATTATTCTCTTCAATGCCATCAAATACATCATTACATCAGCAGAACCAAGGGGCGCTATCACTGCTCTACGGGCCTGGTGTGAGGCCAATGACATCTCGTATCGCGCATGCATGGATCTCATAAAGGCCAGAGATGAGATCATTGATCAACTGCTCATGACTGGTATGAATGCCTTTGCGAATGAGGCATACTCGTTAATTCACGCTGATGAGGCCTCACTGATGAACACGGTGACCAAGCTCAAACACTGTATATATGATGGATATAGATGCAATTTATTGACTCGTTCGGGGTCGGATTACAAGACGGCCGCCGGGATACGTGTCGTAAGTCCTGCATTATTCAAAGAGAATGAAAAAACACGTGCTATGGCCGAGGAATATGGATTTGTGATAAAAGTCGTGCCTACGGTGATGCTTTATAAGGAGTTATCGCTTAAATACAATCGTAAGACTGGGGTCTATGATGTTGTTGTTGATCGCATATCTACTTGTGATGGATTCGTGTCTATAGACCCCGACTTCGCGATATAAGTGGACGAGGGCGGTGAGTGGACCATTGCGGATGATGATCGTGTGCAATATAATTAATAAAAAAAATAATATCCAGTGCTGCGAAGGGCTATGGTAGATGGCGCAAGATATTTATATGGGAACTGATTGATTGTCTACAGTAGTGCTCTGCGTGTTCGTGGTTCGGGGACTACGTGGGTCACGTATTCCGCACTCATAGTTCTCATTTGTATCTTCACTACTTACATTCTCTACCCATATGGTTGCGATTCTATTATCAATGGACTCTTGATGTCGTGCATCGAGTACTACTGCTTGCTGGATGTCTTCATATGTGCGATCATGTTTCGCCTCTATCACACTGGGGGCCCTATGTGACTGCCTTATATCATCAACGAAGGCGTCATTTCTTGCTGCAAGTACGAGCTGATCCAGTTCACTCATGGGTGTATGAGTGTCATGAGTGCCTTCACTGAATTCCCTGTTCATCCATCCCCACGGGTCACTTGATGCGTTAGTGTTGCTATTCTGGAAGTCTGCGGGAGGAAGAAGATGCTTATCAACATGCTTGATAGTGAGCAACTTGCGTAGATGTTTGTTCTCGTTGGTTAATATTTTTATAGCTTTGATGCTACGTTCCATATTATTGTGGACCGCGTCCAGTCTTTTTTGCGCATCGTGTAGATGTACTATAGTATTATCTATGGCGTCGGTCATATTCATTGCGCGTGAATGCGTTAAAACTGTCTCGGGTGTTGTTATTACGACAAAAGAGCCAAGAACGTGCAACGTGGGGGTCGTTGATTTACTGACCCAACCACGTTCTATCTTCTCACCTATCCAATACAGAGTGTACTGCTCAAAGGAGAGTACTGTGGAATCATCTTGTCGGACGAGTACGAGTGACCCTGGGGCATTACGAAGTATATCGGCTGTTGTAAATACAGTGGTTGCAAGGGGCGTTGTGAGCGTAGTAGTTGCGGATGTTGTAGTTGCGGGTGGGGTAATCGGTCCGTCTTGTGTGGATGGTGGTGTAGATGGTGATGATGATGCACTAGTAGCGAGTGCAAGAGGTCCCATTGTCGATATGATTGCGTTCAGCAAGGTCATTGTATCTCCATCAGCAGGCCCATATATGCCGTGTAGTGTCGGTTTGTGTTCTCCAGTGGGCGGGGTCAATGGTGTGGGAGGCTTAGGTAATAAGAATGATAATATAGCTCGCATGGTGTGTATATTACATGACCCATGTAAATATCCTAATGATAATATGATAACTATATGTGTATAGAAGGCCCATGTCGCAGGATAAGATAACTAAATATTACCTACTATGCACTGTGCGTATGGGTGGCAAGGCTCATATAGTAAGTGAGCTCACCGCCCCTCAACTGGGGGCAATATTTACAAAAAAAGAGGTTGATTTGTACCTGAGACCCACGACTTACAGTGTTACTGATGCCTCGCATGGAGTGGTATATACCGCGCGCGAGCTAGTGATCGGGGGAGGTAACGACTCTACGATGAGTAGGGGAGGTAACGACTCTACGATGAGTAGGGGAGGTAAAGGCCACGTTATGTACGATATGACAGGGCCCCTAGTGTACAGAGAACGACAGCCCGTAGTAATGATCTTATGATTGATTTACTTAACTACAACAGCAGGCACTTGAGTAGAGTCTGTACTAGATGTATGACAGTACACAGGGGTATTGATTACTGTGCTCGTGGAGGGCGCAGTAGGTTTGGTCGGAGTGATTGAATGTGTGTCGGGGCTTGTAGTAATGTCTAAAGCAGTACCCCTAATGGGTATATTATAATCGCGCTTCATCATTCCCTCATATGTACTACGAGCATACCCTTGAACGAGGCGTGAACACTGTGTATTAACAGCAGCTCTGCGTATAATTTCTGCATATTGCTGATCACCAGTGGCAAAATATATGTACCATATTCCCCTCAAAGCCTCTCTCGTGGGCGTGTTAGACTTCGCAACATGTATATCGTGTACTATAGCTGGGCGCCATAGGTCAAGAAGTTGGCGATGTTGAACACTGAGATACTCGGGGTGAATGCTCTCAATACCCCATGTCCAATGCTTAAGATAATGCGCAACTACTAGTGGGAGTGTCTTTCGACTATCAAGTATGGCCGTGAAGGCCTCACGTGAGGGGGCCAAGTGGAACTTCTGCACGGCCTCTAAGATATCATTTACGCCATCGGCGTTGTCACTCTCGGCCTGGGTCACACGGCTAGTTGTATATACAAGAATTATAATGACCATCACTATCGCGAAACCCACCGCCAGCGAAGTAATATCTGTGGATTTATAGTAGTTATTATGGTCTGAATCGCAACCTTCAGTAGTGTATTTAACTGCCTTCATGTATACTGATAGGTGTCATCGTCAGTATTTATATAGGTATATACTGCGGCATTCATGGGATTACATTGATAGCTCACGCAGGAAATCATTGATAGCTTCGTCGTTTTGAGGTTCACGAGTGGGCAAATAACCAGGAGCATTGCGCTCTAATGCGGTGATATGTGGTGCATCGGGCTCGTCACTGGCCTCTACTTGAGTAAGTGCAGGGGGTAGTTGTATATTACTGTTGTTGATGGGTGATTGTGGTAGTGGCGGTGATTGTGGTGAGGGTAATGTTGATGGTGAGTGCGACGAAGACGAGTGTGTATTTAGGACTACTGGTTGATATAGATCTGATTCCCCAAGTTCAAGAGGTTCCTCTGGTTTGGCCTTGATGCGGTGCCCCACAAGAAATACAACAGTGGCCGCACGACGCTCTAGGCTCGCGGCAAGGCGTGAGTTCTCCATCTGTGCTTGTATATCAGGCACTGTTAAGGTTGTCTTCTGGCGTATATTCTGGCTATACCAATCCTGATAACGCCCTGCTAATACACCCATCGCAATAGGTTCTGCGGATGGTGATCTAACTATCATTTGCGTGATGAATCTGTTGATTGCGTCCTGCCTGTTGCGGAAATCCTCAGTCTCTCGCGCTATCGTCGGGACTGGTACTGAGCCAAGATCGCCATTATATTGGGTACAGTATATAGAATAGTAATGCACTAGTATAGATAGCATGGCCTGTCTATAGAATGGGCACGCGGCGTATACATCGATGAATCGGCGATCTTCTTGTTTCTCATATGGGTTGCCCGGGCGTGGTGCTTTGCAGAACTTGACCTTATTTTTATAGTAATAGATACGGCGCCATGTACCGTGATCAGTAGTGTCGATTATGAAATCGAAGTTACTGAAGCATATAGTATTCGAGGTATTCTTGAAGTTACCTTGCTTGGAGTACATCTCACGGCCCGACTGCCATTGAGGTGTGACCATCATCTTGACTCTTCCGGTGTTCAGTAGCTCGGATTTGTTGAATTCATCTATGTAAAACCATCGTTTATCCTTCTGCTGCATCTGGGCCGAGTTAGCACTCTCACTGCGCTCAAGTGGGGCGGTCAAGAGCGCTGACTTACCACTTGCACAGTACATATGGCCTAATGTATTGTGAATCATCTTAGCAAAGAAGCTCTTGCCGTTCTGTCCACCACCTACTAGTAATGTAAGTATACACGATGATTCGCGATAGTCAAGCCCAGTAGACGCATGAATCATCATATAATTGAACACATCGGGCTCAGGAAAGATGTCATGGAAAGCCTTTAAAAGTGTCTTAACGTAATGATTTTCAGGGTCAAAAGGCACATAGTCAGTCTCCGTGTACTTACTGATGCGATACTCATGATACCCTTTAATAAGCTCGGGGATGGGACCTATCTTGACGATGCCGTTCCCTACACCGATGATATCCTCATAAGAGTCGAGTTCGGCGGTGAATCCGCGTTTACGATAGCGATATACTGCTTGGTTGATGATCCCATTCTGATATCCATCATTACCTAGCTTGGTCTTCGAGGACTTGAGAGCGTTGTCCACCAATGTCCAGTACTTCAGTTCGCCCTTATCTTTGGCACCATCTTTACGTGTCTTGAGGTCATCTGCAACCTGCGTATAAACCTTTGGGAGATGGCCGGCGATGAATAGATGCACGTTATCGGGCTTCATTTCTTTACGCCACTTGAATACCTCACCGTGCTTCATGGATTGGTTTTTCGTTACAAATTCATACCAGCAGTAGCCTGTTCGACCAGTAATATCACTGAATCCTTCATCCACTACAAACTTCTCACCGCACATAGCATAACATACATCGGCGGCATGTGCATGCTCTATCTTGCCACCATTTTCATATACGTGGCGCCGTAATATATCCCCATAATACTCTTTTTTGAGCGCTGCAAAGCGCACTGGAGATGAATTTTTGGCCCAATACAAGATACTTGCCAGAGTTACCGGCGCCTTTCCAAAGCGCGAATCAGTGGCCTCAATCCATACCTTATCGAAAGCACTTGCGGACCACGCTGTAGGACAACGTTTAGAGAATTCTCTAGCGATAATCTTATAATCTTCAGTCTGGCCGCAGTGTCCTATAGCGCATATAACTTTGAACCACGCGTTGTATGTGGCCGAGTACTCTGGGCTTAATAAGCGGAGTAATTTCTTTATATACGCGGCCCGAGGATTATTGATGTTAACGATGGATAGATCTGCGGCATCTTGTCGGAGTTCCTCCTCCGATAGTACACCATGAGATGATTTCTCTACTATCACTTGTATCTTGGTCTCGAGCTCAGCGCGGCAATCAATATGGCGCTTCTGTAACCATGTGGGGGCGCCCCCGAACGTAGATGTATACCACGTGAGTGATAGCTCATAACAGGCATTGATTGGTATTGTTGCATCATCCACCTCTGAGGGCTTCACACGGCCACCGGTTATCAACGCTGCATCCAGCGAACATCTCTCCATATCATCTTCATCGATGATGAGGCGCACCTTATGCACATGAGTGAGTACATAAGGGGGGCACCTTCGCTTGGAACTACCGAAAAAATGCACAGGTACATGCTTAGAATTGATATCGAGGATAGTATTTATGTCTTGCACGTGCTCTATGTCCTTGAATACATGCTTGAGCATACCTTGGTCTATGATCTCATCTTGCAAGTAGTGCTTGAATCCTCTTATAACCTGTATTTCGGGTATCAATACATGCAGTCCGTCTTTATAGTAAGGCCCACCTTCGGGTGGTAAACTACCAATGTTATCCAGTAAAGCTGGGTTAGGCTTACGTATATAAAAGATGTGGAATGTGTACGTGTTGTTCCCATCAGCCGCTTTTTTGAAGTCGAGCGTCTTGAGTAGCAGTTTGCTGATCTGCCTCGTCAGAGCCTCTATATGTTGGTTACCTATCTGTGGGCTGCCAGAGCGTTGTATGTGATCGAAGTCAAGCATTATACCACTATACTTACAATTAGTGTGCTCTTGGCGCTCCATGTAATGCATGGTGCGGTTTGCTTTCCTGCATAGATCCAAGGCCGTGAAGAACTCCTCCATATGGGTATCGGGTATACAGTATGTACGCCCATCCGATCTGTTGATTACGTTAGTGTGTTGGTTGTGTTTCTCGGTGGTGAAATGATGTGTGGTGAAGAAGGCCGCCAGACTGCGTACGTGCTTACATATATTTTTCTGAATGATTTCATCAACAGAGAGATGATTATCCCCTGTGGTTGTCTGTTGTGTACATCTCTCATCAATTAAACGCTGCATCTCTGCACCAGAAGCATCGGCGTGCATATTGTTATCGATAGTCGCAGTAGAGGGGTTCATCTTACACTATAGTCGTATGACTGTGCTATACTATAAATACATAGTCAAACTCATAAAAAATACAACGTTTGTGCTCCTTAGCAGCACCATAGTGTGGAATTATTATGTCTCCTTTTCGCATGGATGAGCGACATCAGTGTGTAGAGCATTCACTAAGAGTGGATAACTCTATACTATCATTGGGTAATAGGGTCATGGTCTGCATTTCGAGGTTCTTTTCTAGATCAATAACTGCGTGGCGCACTATACCTTTATGTCTATATAACAGTGTGAGGACTGTGGGCTGTGATGCATTATTATAACGACGGAGCCATCGAAATGCTGATGCAGTAGTGAGGTAAGGGTCCTTATCGTAATATAAACGCGTGGCCCATGTAGCAGTTTTGCCGTCAATAGTGGCCCCTATAATGCAGTGATCAGTGATCAGTGTCCACCGGTATACAAACCACATCCATAGTGTCGCAGTGAGGTCCTTTATAGCAATACCTATGTCAATGACTACTACTACAAATGCTATGATGGCATCAATTATCCACTCTTTTATGTCCGGGAACAGCCAATACACTAGGTATGTTGCGGCAAATATGACTATGAATGACAGCATGAATATGATGATTCGACCTTACATTACTAATTGAAAATTGATTATATGGATGTTGTGTTAATAGTATATAACTACCAGTAATGGATGACTATAACCCCGCGAATGATAACGTATCTGATGAGGAACCCGAAGATGAGGAACCTGTGAAGGAGGTCGATGATCTGCTCAAGGATCGTGAATCTACCAAAGATATTCCTGATGAAGACGATGGATCGGACGAGGATTCCCATGAGGCGGCCGCTAGCGTACCAAATGATGAAAGAAGTGAGCCGCAAACATCGGGCAACACGATTACTGTTCTCGTCGTACCTCCGCACCTAAGGATAACATCCCACGTCATGAGTAAATTCGAGTACACCGAGGCCATTTCTATACGTGCGCAGCAGATAGCCCAGTTTGACAACTGTATGGTTGACATCACGGGACTAGTATCTCCCATAGATATGGCTGAAAGAGAGTTAATGATGGGTATGTCACCGCTCAAGCTCAAGCGTAATAGGGGCATTGAGTACGGCCCCGATGGGAAATTATATAAGTTTATTGAAGAATGGCGTGTGCGCGAGATGCAACTTCCGCGACACATGGTCAATATAAGTAAGTTCACGTAGAGAGCGGGGTAATGTGTGTTGTGGGTGATATAGGTGATGTGGGTGTGTTGTGGAGATAATGATCTTTCAGCTACGCATAAAAAATAATCCAGTTCACTCCCTCACTAGGTTACTTTTTTGTACCCTTGCTTATGAGTTTAGTGTAATCCGCGTGGCTTGCATGATAACCGCAAGTACATGTATACATAGTAGTTAAGCTCTCACCTACTTGAAAGGTAGTCATGTAATCTATACTGCATTGAGGGCATTCAAGCAATACTATGTTGGCCGCTAGATCAAAGGCAGCCTGCTCGATGAACACATCGTGAGTAGCTTCTGCAGCTTTCATTACTTGCTCTGCCATGAGGGTGTCATCTGGCCCCCCATCCTTAGTGAGTTGGCAGTTGCATACGAACAGTATCTTGCCCGTTGTGGACGCTGTTTTCTTCATTACGGACCCGCACTCGTCGCAGAAATTCATGTGTTAAGTCCTATATATACAGTCATATTCAATTGTGAAATCTATAACGACTCTGCATAACATGTAAATAAACAAGGCTCGTGCTTAGGTATCACTGGAAGGAGATATAGTTTCTGTCTTCTTAGCCCCTATGATGACCCTTGTATTCTGATTAACGTCCTCAAAAACTATATCCGTGCGCACTGGGTGGTTATCTTCATTGAGCTTAGATGAGTAGGTCACATGAGCGTATATAGGTTGCGCGGAGTTGGAAAACGCGTTCTGGATGAATGTGTTTTTGGCCAACCCACTATGCCTTGCAGATGCCTCGTCGGTCACGACTTGAATGAAGTGAAGCCTCTTGTTCTTTTGCGCTATGAGGTCATTCAAGGCCGTACCTGATGGCCGTATTACAGTCCACCCATATGCAGTATACTTATTAATCACGTCATTTACAGGGGATATTATGGGCTTGATAGAGGGTATAGTTGTTGTTTTACTGCTGTTTTGTGAGCGAGCGGCACGTTTATCGGTCCCTCCGCGTGAGTGCTTGTGGCGGGAGGCGTTCGATGTTGTTGATGATTCCATGCGGGTATAGGTTAGACCTTTCACACGTTCAACATGCATGAGAGATGGGGGAAATAGCAGAAATAATGTTCACATAAGCATCCACTCTTCGAATTGTAACACATCCTTCTCTTGTTGCTCGTACTTGGAGGTCAACGCCGCGACAACTGGCGACTCATCAGTCTGCTTGAATTTGACCCATTCAACTGTATCTGGGTGTATGGCTTGCTTATATTTTTTACGTAGTTCTATCTCCTTATCAATGGAAAGTAATGGCCCCCATGTGTCATAATCCTCAACATCATAGGTCACGGGATTATTGGAGTTGAAAATATCAACAATATTATTCGCAGGATTGATAACCTCGGAAGCCTTTATGGAGTAGCTTGCGAATCTATCTTTAAGAATGATAAGATTGGGCCATTCTATATCCTCGGGACGCGTAACTCGGCCCTCTACGACAGCGTGTATGTTGTTTACGAACAGCTGCTCAGCGTGTTGGATGATACCCTTAAGGAGCTTTTGAGCGCCAGGTGCGATCTTGATCTTTTCACTGACGAATGTATCGTCAATGGAAAACATGGCCGATATGTTGTTCATTATAACGTAAGTATCGATCACTGAGAGTATCTTAAACATTAGTGGAAAGCTAGTAAGTAAGAGTGCTTCTATGTGCTCTCTATACTTCATAACTAGCTTGGGGAAGTAACTATATATGGTCTGCAAGACACGGATTCGCTGCTCTGCGAAGTACATGTCGGCATAACGCGTACTGAATTCATGCTCTAGACGTGCATAGTCCCCAATAATAGCCCGCGAGAAGTCAATTATCATTGAAAATAAACCAGTATGGGGGTACATGAAATACATATCATTGACTATATAGAGCACGTGCGGGTCCTTGATAATTGAATCTCCTTCCTCCGTGAAAACATGATAGAGTGCCATTATGGTGGCATTATTCATATGTAAGTCACCGTGTATAATCCCTATCTTGCTGTTCATGCAGTAGAATGCATAGATGAACTCGAACATATGTCGCGTGAAGGTGTCGATGTTGGTGAACGTCATATCATAGGCTACATCGTACTTATTGTAGTTCTTGGAGTATTCTATAACAGCAGGTAGATCACGCAAGGTGCGACCAACATACTCGGATGTTGCACATACAGCAAGATCAGTCAGTTTAATGTCAGAGTCAGCATATATAATGGACTTATGTATACTCTTGGAGAGCCTGAAGAACTTGTTGCTCACGGGACCTTGATCACGGTCGGCCTTTACATAATTGAAGGTATCGATGTTTTTCAGTTGGTTTGATATGTCTGTTGCAGTGGCAGAGTGCATGTATTTCTCGTGCATAGCTAGGTTATCAAAGAGGCCGGCATGGGAGTTTTGCACGTAAAACCAGTTATTAATGAATGGAAAGCTAGGTGCTATTAGGTTGAGCACGAGGTTGGAGGTTAGGTTTGCAACGTATATCTCGCGCCACACATTGAAATTAATATCGTCGGTCTTCACGGCCTCTATGGCCGATAGAGGGAAAATCTTTTGGCCAACCTCGAGCTCCACGATGTTATAATCGGGCTCCGATGGGTCATATTTATATTCAGCGATGCGATTCATCATCATAGTATAGCGCTCCGGAGTGACCTTGGCGAGCAATTTCTCAAACGCGGGGAGGTCTTCTTGCTGATATATTATCTGCTGATATGCAGGATTTACATGGTTCTCTATCTCTTTGAAGTGGATCATATAGTAGTCGTATGCCCAACACATAATGTATAGTTTGATGGGTAGGCGATGCAAGTTGATGAATTCATATATGTCGGCCTCTTCGTATAGACACCCCATCGGATAATAAAAGTCCACCTGAAAGGTCAACCTACCGGCTTCCATCTTGCTCACTGCAAGTGTTTCTATGTCATTGAATTGGTCTGCATAGTGTGTGAATAGCTTTATAAACTGTGCCCAAGTGATCAATCTGCGGCGATATTCACCGTCTTGTGACCTGAATGTAGGACCCGCGCACACAAACCGTGGGCTCATAGCGTTCTTACCCTTTTCGCCATGTTCGCACTGAAAATGCACATAGCCGTATATACAACTGGTTGCATCTAGGGTCATTTTAAAGCACGATGTGATCATATTGGTCTTACCAGTCACAAAAGTATGCTTAAGAATCTGTATATTGCGCACTATGCGTGTTTTATGGCTCCACACATGCATGTTGGGGTTATCAAGGAGTGGTTTGAGTACCCCACCTTCGAGGGATGTTATACCTAGGAGTCGGATGTACTCGTCGGAGTAGTACTTACGTATAGCAGTTATATATGCTTGCAACTTGGCGTCCGTAGTGCTCATCGTGGGGTTGGTTGTGATATATACATAGGGCTATATTGCTAAAATTGAATCCATGGACTCATATCTGTATACAGTCTCCGGAAAGCATCATGGCAACATCAGGCACGCGAACTGGGGATGGCGCAGAGGTTGTAGTAGTGCGAGATAATAGGTGTCGTAGCATATCGGTCTCACTGCCCTCCGCACTATTAATGCCCACACACGATAGTGTCACTCCTATGTGCTCGTCCATTCCCAATACACCACGTTCATGTGACCCTTCGCCCCCACTATCACCGATGCTTTCTGGGGATACGTACTTAAGCTAACTTACCTTATGTATCTCTTTATTTTTGTGCGTGGGCCCAATGTATATATTATACACTCTTATATTAGGGGGGTGCGTTGAGCGCGGCGTCAGTGATTTTAAAATTGAATCCCGGCTGATGATGATTGCTCATTGCGGTTAAACCCGGATAGTCATATGTTTCTTATCGTAGGTGAAGGTTCCGCTGTTGTCATCGTACATATCGGCACAGGCACACGATAAGGAAGATTCTGCGCTATGTATCCTTTGGTAGAGGGGGCACATAGTACGGTTAATACTACGAGTAGTATTGTTTTTTGCGTTTTGGAGTCCCACACGTATAATGTGTTAACGATATACATGACAGATAAACGCAGATCATTATTGATCCCGCCATCATTACAACACAGCGAACGTAGCCCCCAACTTACACCTTTACCCCTAATAACTCGCAGCGATACGGTGGAAACTACTGCATCCACCTCGGAAGGCGATGAGCAAGCATCTATGAGCAAAACCACTACGATAAATAAGAAGCAAAGCGCTGTACGTGAGTACTCTGACAATGAGATAGAAGACCTACTATCGGTGGGATATATTCGTGTCCATCGTGAACTGTGGGAGCACATCCCAGTAGGATCACATGTAAGGTATATCAGAAAAGACGACGGTACTGGTCAGTCGCAGGGGTATCGATTCAGACCTGGTGGTTTTATCAAAGGCCATTTAATCAATACTAAGGGTGAAAAAATGATGGCAATTGCGTCTCGTATAAATGGCGCGAAGAACATACCCGGGTACTTCAAGTACACGTTAACATACGACAGTATAGAGACGCTGTGGAAGAAATATGACAGGGCCGCCTTCGTAGAGATACACCTCATATACAATTCACTAGCAATGAAAAAACGTCAGATAGATGACCTCCTCGCACGGGTCACAAAACTCGAAGCTGTTCTTGCGAGATCATCCACGGCGAGACGCTAATAGTAATATTATATAAATATACGTGTGTTATATATACAAACAATGGAATGTACTACACAAGAGGTGATTGAGAAGGCGAGAATACATTGCCCAACATGCAAGAGAGACTATACATTATATAGGTTAGATCATGTATGTAACCCTGTATTGCCGTGCGACCGACGTACTCGTAGGCCCAAGTATATAGAGCGATACATCGATAACTGCGTGGTAGTTGATGCCAATACTTACGTGCCCATCGTTGCGTGCGATCCATGTAATGAGGCCGATAAACTGAAGTCTACACCGCGAAAACAGATGTGCCCCAAGTGCGAATACGTTGGTTTCTATGTGGCCGATGAGTCAAAACTATGCCCTGTGTGTAGAATAGTACCGCAGGACAAGCCCAAAAAGCGTGTTGTCGCGAGAAATGATGCCCCTCCCGCCAGCAGTCCGACAATAGAAGCCAGCAGCACCGCGGCTCCTTTACCAGTTGTACACCTATATGCAACTGTTACATTAAAAAAGAAGGATGATACCGATGATGGTGGTATGGAGTATATGGTGCCGAACATGGGGGTTACATGCACTCACATTGAAGTAGTAGGGTGGACTTCGGAAAGCGTTCTATCAGGTAATTGGTTTCCCGTAAGGTGGGGTTTCGCGTTCACCGATGCAGGCGAATACTCCAGCGGTATGAAATCACTTGCCACGTTCCTCAATGGATTGCGACAAACATATAAAACACGGTGGGAAGTCACTAGTATGCCGACACTGGAACTGTTATGGATATATAACCTGTTCCACGTATATGGCCCTGAAGATAAGAGTATATTGGGGTATTACGTGTAAGATTGATAAGTGAGAACTGTTATGTAGGCCAAGTGTGTTGACGTGGTACTTGCGGTCTCTTTTTTTGTCTCCTTGAATTGCTTATGTACCATAGTATAAACCCCTTCACAATGAACGTATTGGATAAACTAATATTCAACCTACAGACTATAGCTACTATACCAAGGGGTCGCCGTATAGGCACTGCTAAAGAGTTCCTCGTTATCGAGGATGACTCACCTATACAAAGCTTTTGGAGATGGAAGAACGCTGAATCACGCGATAAGGCTGTCATCGCCATATGTAAAGAAATACGTACTATCATAGCTTTTGCCGAGTATATGCTTGAGATTATACAAACTGTGCCATCTTTACCTGCTGCAGCGGATGATCGCGGCACTGAGGGCCCTATGGGTAGTATAACGTCTTATAAACGGCACTCAGCGGACTTGAAAAAAATATATGTGGCGCTCCTTGGGGCGGTTACCGGCATCAATAATCTATGTATTACTTATGACTCGGATGCCGATGTTGCCGGTCACTTACGACCATTATTCAGCGAAATACATATATGTGTGCAAAGGATACTAACTGTGATACCTGAGAAGTATCCACGTGATGTTTTCTCTAGTACTGGAACGCCGATTTCATAGACTCGTACTTGTTTTTCTTGGCACAGTAACCATTATACGGGCCAACCAACTGAGGGACGCCTATATACCTGAACTGTAGTGACTCCAAGTCATCAGATACACTGCTAAACGGGGTATCAAATACAATAGCTATGTTTACTGGTGATGCTGGTGAATTAGGCTGATACAATGATCCATCGCCTGTTAGTACTTTGGGTTGCTGAGCTCTAGACTTAAAATGCTTAAATGTGGCACTATCGCGACTGTCTGACATGCTAATATATACACTCGTAGGTACAAAAAAGAAGGGTATTTATTAATAGGTCGAACGTAGTGAGCATTACACACAGTAGTAAGGTCGAATATAATGATGACGCCCGACCTTTGCACTATATTACTCATGAGGCCCATGCATGGGCGATCTATCACCATGAGGCCTAGCTGGTACTCTTCCGGGACGTCGCCCTTGACGACCGCGAGGGCTTCGGGTTATCGCATGTAACGGATATCGTGTATTATGAGAAGCATGATTAATCACACTAGCTGTTGGTTGAAGGTGAGATATGTTGCGATTCTGTCGCTCCGAGCATGTATTTGGGCTCACAAGATGTGTATAGTATATATCTATATACCTCTTATCTATCAAGAAGTTCATGATTATACTATATCCGTCTACGTTCATTACGTTGATGTCGCTGTTGGAACGTATATGAGAAGCGAATCGCATAGCTAATGAATCCACTGCATACATTGGGCTCTCACCCTGTAATGGTCCAATGTTACGTCTACGTAGATATGTTACTACCTTATCAGCAAGAGTCTTGAATGTAGCGTCGAATGACCTATATTGCTCACTGAACTGCGGGAATAAACTGATAAAGTGACCACGAGTTGTCTCCGATAAGTACGCTCGCAGTGCAGCAAACGTTAACCTATTAGACGCAGTGATAACACTCGAAATCTTACCGCGAGTGGCTCGTGAATGCTTCTTGGGTAGATTATACATAAGCTGTCTTATATGTTTTAATAGTTCTGATTCTATCATTAGGTCTGCATCGTGGCCCCCTTTAGATCTCAGTATATAACCGTAATGAATGCTAGGTGTAGTAGATCGAGCAGTCTCTATATACTGCGCGAAAGCATTAGCGTTACGATCAACAATCCATTGTAGGGCGGCTGAGTTGGATGGGTCACCTTCAGTATTCAATCCGGGAATGATGGCTGGTGTTTGTATAGGTATGCCTATGTTATCGTCGGTACTAGTAATAATGGCCGGTGTAGTAGTATTGAGTGCTGTAAGATCACATGATTGTATCAGCCATACATTTGGGCCATCAGTAAGTAGTGGGTGAAACTCTGGGTGTCGAAAGCCGATAGTATATGAACGCCCCTTATCGAGATTATTGAGATTGAATGTAGGGTATTGACTAGTTACAATGAGATTAACAAGCTCCATGTATGTGTATTTACCCATCCAACGATACCGGCCGATATCGAAACCATTCGTGGATGACATACACCACCGCGGAATACGATTAGGGCCTTGTTTTAGCTCATCAACAGCAGCCTCAAGGGCCTGTTCAAGTGTATCACCTGGGTCTATTAAGGTGGTCGTAGTAGGTGGCTCATACCAATACAATGTTACAGTGGTACCATCCTTGATGTCATATAAGACGTAATCCGCGGCATGTTTGATAGCGGCCCCGAGACTGAAGTTAGTATTAACTATGCATGAAGGTATAGATAAAACCTTCCAGGAAGGATACTCTAATACGACTCCATTGCACTGTCGTATTAGCTTGTGCGAGAAGTCAGCGCGCTCCTTGGCCGCAGTGAGCAATATGCGCGTCGATGTAGGCGGATGGTGAGGTCTAGTAGAATCATCGGTAGGGGAGTCATTATCTCCTGAACGAATGCGCACGTGCTCACCCACAAGCCCACGCAATGCTGCTATAGCCTCATCAGTTGTAGTTGCGGGCATAGATCGCAATCGTATTAATAGCTCTGGTAAGTCACAAGGTTGCATGTTTACCTTTGAAGTATCACAGATTCAATTGTTTATATGATGGTCTTTAGCACTGTAGAGCGGGTCACAAGTATATGAGTATATCTTTAGCACTGTGAAGGCGATTCTCGATGAGGCTCGAGGGGATGATGTTATGTATAGAGGGAGGCCACAGAGGGTATTGTGATTAGAAAAAGATGGTGTTTTCATATATAGCCAAGCATTCAAAGAGCTGTTTTCTAGCATATACGATGGCAGACATCAAAGTGATCACGGAAGTAGGTCCCAAGGATATAACGACACTATCCCAAGATGAGAGGGATATACTCTTCGAGCAAATCGCAAGTGAAAACATGAACATACCGCGCGTCCATATAGATGCCTTCTCTGCGATGTTAACACGCAGCATTAAAGATGCAGTTAGGTATATTCGACCAGGGCTCAGGGAGCTATTATTGCGTAAAATCATACAAATATCGATATCTCATGGTATAAGTGAGCGATTTAATACGGTTGTTATACCCATAGTGGCCGCAGTTAACGCGGATAAACACACTGGTGCAAGAGTTGGTACCAATCGCAGTGACCGCGGAGGGCGATTCAAGCGAACTGGGGCAGCACAAGACAATCAGGCACTCCATGCATCATCACAGCGACCAAGAAATGCGAAATCGGACTTGCGCGCCATCAAAGTGCAGTTTGATACTCAAGTACTTGCAGTCACCACAAGAGGTCTCAACTACGTACCTGCACCTAATGAAGAGCTGATTGTAGTCGGTATTATACTCAATCCGGTACATACCCCGCCCCACACACTTGAGCGTGGGCGTTCAGTGGCCCGCGGTGAAGGTGATATGAGGCTGCTCACGGCCGTTGAACCACGCATTAACATGCTCGAATCACGGCTGTATACTGGTAATTATACTGCCACCGACCTCATTAGTGAGCATGTGAGGGAGTACTTTATTGTACCTGAACTCAAGTTCGCGCGTGGTAGTGTTAGTGAGTTCATTGAATCACAAGGCGTATACAGACTGATGTTTGATGACCTTGATGACGCACATATATACACCGCGCTCTCCTCAGTATATGACTATCTTGTGGGTATTGAGCACGTACAACAGGGGCCTGCATTGGCGCGAGGTGTTATGGGGCAAATTAGTGCGGCTGTCAAGACAAACGGGGGTTCGCCACTAATAATGCCTAAGCTAGCCGCAATCGTGGCACGTGCACCAGCTGTCCCTCGTGATTATAGTACGCCCGAGATGGAAAGGCCACCTATACTTGATATACTTGAGTCAATACACTATGGAGTGTTCTACAATGCCTTCCACATGTCAGTGTTGGCGGCCATTGACACACGTGGATTCTGGCGTATATATCAATGGGCGATGCTTAACGGTAAAGACGATAAGAGAGTAACTGATGAGATACACGCTCACAAGGAGAGAAATTCTAGGATACGTTTCCAACTGTCTGTTGCAGAAAAACAACTAGATGAGCGCAACAAGGCCAATACTTATAAAATGATTATAGAGCGTAAACTAGGATCTGTAAGATTATCAGAGGTCGAACATCAACTGCGAATACAACCTTCTCTTGCGGCGGCACGTGTTGTGGACATACTGGACCTACTCAAAGGGCCTGAAAGGAAGATCATTGAGCTTGAATATAAACGTAGGGAGGGGTACCTAGAAGCTGTAATTAACAATAAATGCCCACATGTCAAGCTCTATGGGCACTTCAGACGGGCCTCTAGCGATGCACAGATAGGGCACATGTTCAACGACCTTAAGGCATTTTTTAAGAATCCCGATGCGTCGGAGAGCATGATCACATGCATAAACTGCGGATTTGACATAATGTGTCCGCATGTGCGCGAGTTCACCACACTAGAACTTGCGGGGAGGTTCTATGCAGAGATCAAAGCAAAAATGGCGAAATACATTGATAGGGCCATCTCACGGGACCAATATTACTGCAAGATATGCGGTGAAATGATATCATCGGGTGAGACATATGAAGAAGGAAGTGGCATTGATTCCACAAGCATGATGAATGAGGAATTGAGGGAGTTTATGTGGTCGGAGATAGCTATATTGAGCAAATCTCTTAAGTTTGGCAATATGGTCAACGTACCCAAGCTCATAGGCGCGACGCGAGACATATGTTACCCGTTCATCTTTGAGATCGAGAAGCAGATACTTAAGTCTAAAACTAATAGTATGGACGAAATTAAAGCTAAAAAACGACTATATGTCACTATATATGCGTTTGCCTACTTCATTCATCTAGTACTCGGGCACACCAGTGGCAAGGGTGACAACGATATATCTTTCAGAAATCATGCCACTGGTGACGCTAAGAATGCTATAGTGGGCCTAGTAAAGCACGCTCTCGATACTATATTAACTATGCGTAACGTGGCTATACGTGAGATCCCGGGCATGTCCCCCGACATCATTAAACAAACATTAATTACTGCGTACAAGTCAATGCAGGCGACACGCACCGTGCCCACAGCTTCACGCGTGGATGAAGATAAGGCCCTATTGATGTCAGTGGTTAGTGACCCTATATATTTATACTATTATAACATTAATGTAGTGGCAGACGCCATAGGGGGCCAACTTGATGGTAAGAATCGCGTACCCGGGCCGAGTAAGAAGTTCGATATGATTGACCGGTTAGATCATGTGCTAGGAGGGCCACTGAAAGCTGTCGCCAAGGCAGGACATATATATGATAAAGCCCGTGTTCCTACATTTAAGGGATGGCGCGAGGATACTTTCTTGCAACTCAAACCCATGAAAGAGGGTCGTGTAGCCTTATCACCCGGTAAACTTGTGTACGATGATGCATTCTCTGGGTACTGTGCGAGTAGTTTTAAGTTGTTCTTGAGCATGATGTCAGTACATGCATGGAGTGAACCATTATATATGGACTCTGGTATCAAATCTAGTGATCCGGCGGCTGTCGTGGATCCCAAACTAAGGCCCATACATGAGACTTTACGCAAAAAACACGCTGACTTTGAGGTTCGCGAGACACGCCTCATGGACTACAAAACGATGGCATATGCACAAGGATATACATTTTTACCAGCGACTCATACGCGCAGGTGGGGATATATAGATATGCCACTGTCCAGCATTTATGATGAGGAAGGTGGGATTCATAAGTGGAATATCTATATAGTATCAGAGGGGCCTGTGCGAGGTGGACGCGGGGGCGATGGGGATGGGGATAAGGATGGTGTAGGTCCTGGTGCCAAGTTACCCACTGGTAACGAGGTGCCGCCGAGTAATCGCAAAGAGTATACTGCAAAGGATGTTGTGGCTCTATTGGATAAGGGTGTAAGATTCACGGGGCGCATTATTGATCATAAGTGTAGTATATGTGGCATACTGCGATCTGTCGTGGGCACACTATCCGTGCCCAAGATACTCGATTCATTGCATGCTCGGCAACGAGTGGCCAACTTCTATAGATTTTATGAAAGTCGCTGCCCGCGTGGAGGACTACATGAGTTCAATGCTGCAGAGTGTTCGAAGTGTGGCATTACTAGTGCTTTTTTAATGAATACAGTGGCCCCTGCCTCCATTAACTACTATCGAGAGCATAAGGATACATATACTCATGAGCGCGCAGAGTTCGCGAGTGCAGTTGCACAATCAATAGCCAGTACGGAGGAGGCAGTAGTCGTGGAGCAAGATAATACATCTTTCATCGAAGAATATGCTTCGTGGTCAGCCAATTTCAATATAATACTGAACTTATCTAATAGATTGAAGGTCAATCATCGCCTCTTGTCGGCACTTGGGGCTACTGAGAAGCAGGAGTACAGTGATATCTCCTCGGGTGCGTATATACCCAGCGAAGTGGAAGATAAGAATAGTACTCGTGCACTAGCTATCGACTCGCACATCACCAACCTCATCACCGAATACAATCAACTGCGGTTCTTCAACAAATTAATACGACCACCAATGGATTTATCAGCCATCATCGACGCGAGCGGCATTAATAAACATAAGATAGCCGAGCTCTCTGGGCTCTTACCTGCTATATTTAACAACTATACTGCGCGATTTGCTTACTTCCGCCAACATAAGAAGGCCCGTGAGATAGTAGCCTTTTGTATACAGAGCTTCTGTGAGATGTGCTTAAAATTACTTGATGATACTAACAAAGAGACTGAGCGGCTAAGAAGGAACTTCGTGGAACACATAGTAAAGAAGACTCTGCGCAATGAAGAACTACTCACGAAACCAGGGTACTTTAATTGGTCACTGTTATATGGTGATAAGGACACCAAAGAGAAGGATTCAGCCGATCCTAATACAGAGATGGCAGATACATCCGGTCCAGGGGATGACGACGCTGATGATGAAAAGGAAGATGAAGACTACGGGGATACTGCGGCGCCGATGACAGCGGCTGACTTCGATATTGATGTTGATCCCGATGCCGACCCCGAAGACACGGATCAAGACTGGAAAGTAGGTGATGACCTTGGGCTATGAGTATATGGGCGCACTATAATGTAATGAAAAAAAGAAGATTTGATGATGTAGTGGGAAAGAGTGGTAGTGATAATGACGCATCGTGGAGTAAATACAATGAATGATCAGTGTGATGGAATGAGATCTGAGTATGTAGATGTGGCCGTGAGCAAGGTACATGTAATGCCAAGTGAGACTGTAATATATGCATTGGTTCACGATATCTTGGGGAGTGATAATGAGTTTACTGGGGGTGAATACATAGCAGCGGTCATACTCGGCAAAGATTATCCAACAGCACCACCTCATGTCAAATTTCTCACACCTAATGGGGTTACGGCAGTAGATACATTGATAAGTATCAATAGATTCGGGTTCCATAATGATGGTTATACCCCAGAGAGCGGGGCCCGAGGAGTAATATCATTATTACCCGCAATATTATTGCAATGGCGCGAGTTGGGCGCTGGGGTGGGCCTTATAGCGTCACCGAGTGTGGTCGATATTACATCCTTTGGGCGCGCATCAGTGCAATATAATCACGCCCATCTACCCCACATACTCAAGATGTTTGGGCGCCGGGTGTGATATCATGAGGAATCACAGTGTTATGCACATTAGAAGTATTGGCTGAATCGATACTACCGGTGATACTGGTATCATTTGTGATCATTGTACTTGAGGGCACTGGTGATCTTAGTGCGGGTGGGTAATCAGTAATAGGTGTCGGCGTCGGTATGGATGGAGGGGCGGGTATGGGTGCGGGTGAGGGTGTAGGCGTGGATGCAGGTGTGGGATCATAGCGATAATTGAAGTATTTTAGTAGGTTGCTGGCAAGTTTACGCCCCAGTTCACGGCCATTCGTCTTGTTAATGCACTGTGCAGCAAGTTCATCTACTTTACACGCGAGCAACTGAGTGAGAGGAGTATCATTGGCCAATACAGTGGCCGATTGTCTGGAAATACCTGGAATTACTGCTATTAATCGAATCTCGAGTGTTCGCCCAATGCTTGTGAGTCCATCTACAACGCGCTTGCTAATCGCCCTACCAGTGGCTGTTTTGAAGGTCATAATTGACGTGCGTGGGATACGGTGCATCACTATATCCGCTACTGACCAGTGTTTTATGTATTCATCCGCGCTCTCCATTGATATTCCTGGGAAGCAACTCCATAGCTCGCGAGCAATCTCATGATCACTCTTCACACATTTACGAGCCAATGCATCCATTGTGGTGGATGTAGTAGCGGGTACTTCTTCATTCTGTGGATCAAGCTTACAAAAGAGCATATCCGCGATGTACCCATGTTTATTATAAAGAGTATCCATTGACCTAACGAATCGCGCCAGTGTGCGGGCAGTAGCCACTGTATCCGTGGTGCGAATAATAGATATGCAATCCCTGATCATCATGTGAAATATAGACGATTCTATGCTTGAGTATGCTATCCCTCCTATCAATTCGCGCGGGTTGGTAGGTTCTTCACCCTCTATTATATAAATAATGCGGCACCCAGTAGCTGCACGCATATCCATAAGTTTGGCCTTATTACCATGTCGTCCATCCTTCAAGGAGGCCGCGAAGTCATTGAATGATTTACGTTCTATCGTAACCAACATCTGGCCTGCCGGGGAGATGACCGCATAGTCACCCACTGTGATCTGCTTGATGACATGTGTGATGCCCGCTAGCTCAACAGCATGCCTCGTTACATTTTTTTCCCTTGTGTCTATCACTAATGTGCATGAAGTCATCGGTTATTGATGTTGTTCAATGGACGCCCGGGGTATGTTTAATATAGGAAACACAGTGATTGTGTATGCAGAAGTATACACAAAGGTGATGAAAGATACTATGCGTACAGTGCAAGGTAGGATAGGATATACTATAGATGAGGCCATGGGGTATGGTGATATGGCGCCTTCGTTATTAACCTCGATGTATGAGGAGACCGACATGGGTAATGATGAAGATTTATATGATAATCATGCACGCGGTATACTCACTGACTGGGGACCGGACACTAACCTCATGGCACATGAAGCGCCTCGCAGTAGTGATGTAACATCTAGGGCGGGCCGCCTTAATCTTATATACGGCGGGGATCGGGGCACCGTCGACACACCTTATGTACCAGAACGCTTTGATCAATTCATAGGTGTTGAAGACCGAGATCCACGAGGAATCAATGCTGATGGTGCACCAGACTTCAAAGTATTGAAGGACCAATATGATGACCGCATGAGGTTTATACGATGGACCCCGGACAGTTGCAATAACATAACGGGCGGTGGTAGGGCCGAAAGGAGAGAAATAGCTGATCATCAAGCGGCAAACATAGCTATGGCAGGGCGCTTGAATATATTTGATAGGCAATTAGATGGTCGCCGTGAGGGCATAAGGCGTGAATATGATAATGTTTCTGCAGTACCCAAATCAATCCAACCACAGTCATATGGTGACCTCATAACTGACTTCGCGCTTAACCCCCAGCGCAAAACTATAACATTATGTAAAGAAATTATTAGAGCTGGTAAGGCATGGCGCGAGGAAACTATAGATGCCGATTGGTCTTTCGCCCGATACACACAGATATGTAAGGGTGGGGTACGAGAACATAATGGAAAATCTAAAGTAGAGAGCAGTGATAATGATACGATGTGGAAGGCTGAGTCGCAGCCTATATACTTCAAGGCGGCGGGGTTACTCATGTCGAATATTGTAAAGCAAAAGGCCCAAGAACATGCTAATATACGTGCTGATAACACTGAAGTGCCCGATGCTGCAGTTGAAGAGGTGGCCGCGCGGAAAACTATGCCCCTTGTACGTGATCTTAGGTATATATTAGATAACATTGGTACCGACACCCGGTTCTCGAGCGAGGTCAACACGATAAACATCAAGACACCCTCACCACAAACACCCGATCATCGCGCACGTGTGGCGGTGTATAATCACATCACTCCTGCGCATCATTACTTGAATGCAGAGATTATATATAAGCATGTGGCTCTTGAGGGAGATGCTCGTAAGGCCAAAGATCTTGTTATTACTGACGCCAGAGATACTGATCCCGGTATGGTGGGAGTGAACCACTTGCCATTCAAAACTGCGAGGCGTGATATTGATGTAGGTGCTAAACTAGGGTCAATGATAGTGCCAGGGACTCTGCACGAGGGCCGCAAGACGCATAATTATAAAGCCGCTATGCATGCTAATGGCGATAAGCGCGTAAGTATGTTTGCTAAGGACGCCACTGTACTCGATGAGTCAACTAATAGCCAACACCGACGGCCGCAGAAGGCAAACTATAGAGGTAATGGAGTAGATGATACTGTTGAAGACATGCACTATGGCGACAACTCCTACTTGGATAGGCGGGCACGTGGACTAGGCAGCAAGTATACGATGCAATTTATAGATCGCGATTCACGAGCTGATGGCATATCCGTGGCTAACTAAGGGGCGGCGAGCAACGTTTGTGAATGGATGGTGAGTTATATGAGGGCGAAACTGCTAGTGTTTATGTGTGCGGTGATAAGCCCGAGATGGGCAGATATATACTTGGCAACATGTGCATAGGCCCGTATTTGAGGATGTGAATATCATTATAGTGTTGGGTTGTGGTACGATGGGGGGGCATCGTGTGGGTCACTCATTAGAGATAGAAATCATGAGTTATATACTCTTGTGACTGCTCATGGATAGACGGAACTATGAAAGTAAAGCAATTGGTCTATTTGACACAATAGGCTCGTACTTCGTGGATATGCTATACAATAATCATTACTTGATATCGCGCGATCTCGTGCGTAGAGGACTTGCAAGCAACATCACGGATGCGTATAGATCTACTGTTGTTAACTATATGAATGGTAGTAGCCGCGACGACCTGTTCAAGATCACAGTGTGTAAACTTCATGAATATTATCAGCGTAACAGTGGGTTTGGCACCATAGTATTATCAGAGTTTCAAGACAAGATTCTCTCGCAATTTATCCCTGCTGAGTATTATCAGGACTTCACCGACAGACATAAGGATCTCATACTTAAGGAGATAGTGGTGCGTACTATCAAGGACTTCGGTGATGTGGTATTGACACCACGATATCTGTCACAGATCATTGACAATCATCTCAATAAAGACAACGTGACGCAACTACAGGACCACATCGTAGATATATTTATATTGCAGCGTGAAGAGTACTACACGCGGTTTGCAAAGGAGATATCGAAGCGGAACGCCAGCGATACTGTCGATAGGGCTACACTGGACAAGCTCAAGGCGGCCTATATGGACGAGAAACGCAAGTGCTGTGAACTTGCGGCCGATAAGGAACGTGCGACTAGTATAGTGGGGCAACTTATAGATAAAATTAAGGTTCTCGAGGCCAAGATAGTGATGCTCGAGCGTA
>JACCDQ010503520.1_pt1 | contig 52685 bp, 74 predicted proteins | sample 7446031 | NCBI WGS metagenome assembly JACCDQ01 (sample SAMN15323442, study PRJNA562643) | freshwater metagenome | isolation source: river surface water | place: USA:Blue River Watershed | collected 2017-08-17
GAATGTTAGATGCGCTACATGAACTCATGGAAGAAGCTGACGTTCTGGTTGGCTGGAACTCTCAAGCGTTTGACTCGAAGCATATTAAGCGAGAGTTCGTGGAGAACGGCTACCTACCGCCATCACCTTACAAAGAACTCGATCTTATGCGAGTCGTCAAATCTCAGTTTAAATTTCCATCGAACAAGCTAGATTACGTCTCACAGAAGCTTGGAGTTGGCGCTAAGGTAAAGCACTCTGGTTTTGAACTCTGGACCCGATGCATGGCTGACGACAAGAAGGCCTGGAAGGAAATGAAGGAATATCAGATTCAGGATGTAAACCTGCTGATTGACCTTTATGAAATCCTACTCCCGTGGATTAACAACCACCCTAACGTTTCACTCCACGACAATGACGGAAACGGTTGCACAAACTGTGGCTCTCATAATTTGCAAAGTCGAGGAAGAGCACGTACTATGGTTTCTGAGTACATTCGCTACCAGTGTAAAGACTGTGGAAAGTGGCTAAGGGGTAAAGATGTGGTTTCTAAATCGTCCACAAGACAACTTTAGAGACTGGCGACTTGGAAGGGCCTGCGATAAAACGCAGGCTTTTTCCAATCAACCAGTCTTTACTATCAAAGAAGAAGACCTCTACGTTGTTGAGATAGAAGAAGAGGACATGATCCTCTCGGTCACTCTCGTGTGCAGTTGTGACTTGCCTGTTAAAAAGATAGGCGAAGATGAGTTTACCTGCCTACACTGCGACAGGGTTTGCGAAGTTAGGAAATGCATCTGGTGCAAGGGTCTGGACTTGGCTTTTAAATCAAGGTTTGGAGAATAAATGCCGGTTTACGAATATAAATGCGACAAGTGCAAGATTGAGTTCAAGGAGACCAGGAGCATTACCGCTCCGCAAGAGTTGATTAATTGCCCGCATTGTGATACAGTTCTTATGCGAGTTTTTAATGTGCCGGTGGTGACATTCAACGGAACAGGGTTCTACGCAACAGATAAAAAGAAATAAGGAGGAAACGTGAAGATTAAAGTCAAAGGAAATGTTCCGATTTACGGAAATCCAGGTGACGCAGGTGCTGACCTGATTAGCACAGAGAAGCTGATTCTAAGGGCAGGTACGAGGGCCGTAGCGCCAACGGGAACCTGGCTGCAGATACCAAAGGGTTACGTTGGTTTGATTCATCCTAGATCGGGCCTGGCCTTTAAGCATGGCTTGACTGTGACTAATGCCCCAGGCACGATTGACTCAGGCTATCGTGGTGAGATTAAAGTTCTTCTAATCAACCACGGACAGCAAACAGTTGAGGTTGAAAAGGGTGACAGGATTGCTCAGCTAGTCGTGCAAAAGTTTGAAACCGTAGACTTTGAGCAGGTTGAGGAGCTCTCAGATACCGCACGTGGGGAGGCTGGCTTTGGCTCAACAGGTAAATGATCCGGTTAATCATCCAAAGCATTACACAAGCGACCCTAGCGGCGTTGAGTGTATTCAGATAACAAGACACCGCAACTTTAACATCGGCAACGCCATCAAGTATCTGTGGCGGGCTGGGTTAAAAGAGGATGCAAAAGTTCAAGATTTGCGTAAAGCAATCTGGTATATAGAAGATGAAATTAAAAGGCTGGAGGAGCTATGATTCACGAAGTTTTGATGAGGTCAGATATGACCGTAGAGTTGGTTAACTCAATGGCAAAAGACTCTGACGTGGCAATGGCCGCAAGGGTGTCAACTATTGGGGCTGGCCATGACGGTGCTGTAGACCTAGAAAAAGACGCAGGTCTAATCAATTACCTTATGCGTGACCGCCATGGTTCACCATTCGAGCACAATGCGTTCACGTTCTACATCGAAGCACCAATCTTCGTGTTTAGAGAGTTCATGCGTCACCGCATTGCCTCTTACAATGAAGAGTCTGGTCGTTACAAGGAAATGTACCCAGCGTTCTACCTGCCGGATATCTCTCGAAACCTTGTGCAAGTGGGCAAACCTGGAGCTTACCAGTTCGAGCAGGGCACAGAAGAGCAGTACGACGCTGTAGATAATGCACTATTCCTGACAGCTGAGGATTCGTATAACAACTACATCAGCTTGCTAGAAGAGGGTGTTGCTAGAGAAGTTGCCCGCATGGTTCTGCCGCTAAGCATCTACTCCTCAATGTATGTAACAATGAACGCAAGAAGCCTCATGAACTTTTTGAGCCTCCGCACAACGCATCCAGACAGCAAGGTGCCATCGTTTCCTCAACGGGAAATTGAAATGGTTGCTGAGCAGATGGAGGTCTTCTTCGCAGAGAAGATGCCAATCACTCACGAAGCCTTCAATAAGAATGGCCGAGTAGCGCCATAATCCAGATAGACCAAAACCCCCGGCTCACCTCTTGACCGGGGGTTTTGTCTTGTCGGGTATTTCCTTATAGCCCCAGTAGGACTCCTATGGTCGCTACCGCAACTGCGAGTAGCGAAATTCCAACAGCAATCTTGTTGCTTTTATCGTCACGCTGAGTCTTTAGTTCCTTGACATCGAGTTCGATTTCGTTAATACGAATATCTTGTGCATCAAATTTCTTTTCCATACGGTCTTGAGATTCACGCATATTGCGGACACTCTCCTCGATCCTTCCAAGAGTTACGTAAAGTTCAGGTGATTCTGACATTAATTTTCCTGCTCATCCTTAGGTGCATGCTTTGCAGCTGCGTTGCCAAAGGCGCGGTTGATCTCTTCAATGTCAAGTGCACCGTCGTTTAGGTACGAGCGAGACAGTTCTTGGGCGACACCCATTACACCGGCGATACCTGCCATAAGAGCAGACTGCCAGACCTCAAGTCCAATAAAGGAACCACCAACGAAGGCGCTGGTAACATTGAGGATAATTACCGCAACTGTGCGGCGAATAATATCCAGTAGCATTTTTTCCCATTCTCGCCCGTTATCTATTCTATTATACCCTATTGTTTTTTCTACTTGCTTTGATATATGCAGTGGTATATGCGTTCATAAAGCCGATTTGATATGCCTGAAACTGCTCTGGTGTCCGCTGTTTTCCTGCAAAGTAAATCTTTGCTGAATTGTAGGCTAAATCACGGATTTTCTTGGTATTAGACATCTTGATGCGCTTGAAGATTCTTAGCATTTTATTCCTTCGGGTTGCGGATACGATAGGTGATAATCCAGACACCGAGAGTAACCAGAATCAGGTTTCCGGTTACAGTCTTCGCTGTGCCCTCAAGCACAAGCCACGCTGTGCCAAGGCCCAGCAGTGTCCATGCCTGATCTAGCATGTCTCTGAAAAAATCCTTCATTACTTATTCCTTCTAGTAGACGCACCTGAAAAAACGCTTGCTGACGCTGCTACCTGTGCAATTTGTCCTGCGATAATTGCGCCCACTACAACTTTTTCTGATTCTTCCCTGACTTCTGGCGACATATCTGCACCAATGTTGCCAAGGTCGTTAAATACATCTAGCACTGCTGCTGCCACGTTTCCAAGAATAGGAATCGCAGCCAATTCAGTTGGCAATTCAACGTCATCTTCCTCTGCAGCTAATGCTAGTTGCTCTGTGGCGCTAACCTCTTGCTCTGGCTGAGGCTCTGGCTCTACGGCCGACTCAAGAGATGGCTCTGGCTCGGGCTCAGGTAGCTCCTCTGCAGGCTGCTCGGTGACCACTGGCTCAGAGCTAGGCTCAGGCTCAACAGTAGGCTCAGGGGCCTCCTGCGGCTCTTCAGGAACTTCAGGGAGTTCAGGCTCTGGAACTGGCTCTGGTTCTGGTTCTGGCACAGGCTGAGGCTCCTCTGTCGGCAGTGGCAATGGCTCGCTTGTCTCGGTTGGTTCAGGTGTCGGTTCAACACTTGGCTCGGGGGTCAACTCTGGCGTTGGCTCAGGTGCTGGCAAAGCAGGGGCGTACTGACTTGATGGCAAAATATCCCAGGCAGTAACTCCGTCAGCTGGCATCCAGTAGAGGGTAGAGCAGGCTCCGCCGCCATACTCATAGAACCAAGCGTCTAGGGTATAAGTGTGATTAGGCACAGGAGTGAATGGCACAACCGAGCCGGAGCAACCCTTCAGGGTCCAGTCCTCAATCACTGGAACGCCATCCAGGCTTAGGCTAAAACCGTCATCGGCAATTGCCATTAGGTAAACCTCGGCATCAGTCTCGAAGGTAAGCTGCCCTGTGTAGTGAATTGCAACGAAGTCGTATCCGCAACCGAGAACGTCTCCGCCGCCCCAGTCCGCACTAATGCTGTCTGCGTAAGTAGTAACGCAGTGCGTTAATAGTTCTGGGTTACGTTCTGGATACAGGTAGTCAGGGCTAAAGTTGTAGACATCTAGCTTTAGATTGCCGGTCTCCTCAGCGAGAGATGGCATAGCAGCAAAAGACCCAGCAAATAAAAGAAGGGCTGCAGAAGTAATCCGCAGCCCATTCTTTTTAATTATATTTCTTCTCACTTGAGTTTGATTACCTGACCCGGAGTGAGAGGCTTGTTGCTGTTTAGCTTTTGCAACATTTTATGGTCTAAGCCATGCCTGTCAGCGATTGCCCAGTACGAGTCACCAGGCTTTACCTTGTAAGTCTTAGCGGCTACAGGAGCCTTCTGAGCGGCCTTTGGTGCAGCCTTCTTCTCTTTGTACTCAGCCTCGACCTTAGCGGCCTGAGCCTCATCATGGACTGGCGCAGGAGCTACTGGTGCATCTTCTGGGGTTGCGTCCTTAGCAGTTGCCAGAGTGCGCTCATAGCGAATCATCGCCTTAATGAACTCAATCGGGTCAATAAAGCCAACGCCGTTATCGGTCCACTTGTAAACCTTGCCCTTAGTAATCTCAAGGTGAAGGTGGCGACCGTCAACCATGCCAGTTGCGCCCATAACACCAAGAACGGTTCCAGCAATAATCTTCTGGCCCTTCTTGACCTTGATTGAGCCTTGCTTCATGTGGGCATAGGTGGCAACAAAGTAGTCACCGCGATACTTGAAGCGGAACTGCACGTGGTAACCAAAGCCACCAACAGAGCCATCTGCATTGCGCTTGCTAGATGGGCCAGCAAAGATAACAACACCATCAGAGATGGCCTCAAGATAGATGGTTTCAGCTGGGCCCCAAATGTCAACACCGTTGTGGTGAGCCTTAACTTTGCGCACAGGGTGCATACGCCATCCAAATGGAGACGTTACACGAAAAGTTGAACCAAATTTGCCGTCAATCGGCCACTGACCTTTACTCATTATTTAGCCATCCAATGTAAGAATAGATCGGTTTCTGCCGTAGTTCCAGCAGCTCTGTAAACACGGGCGGTAAAGCCGCTAATGCTTGGGGTTCCGTAAATGTAAGCAAAGTACGGAGACATCGTTGCACTGCCCTCAACGGATAGCACAACGTTGGGGGCGGCGTCAAAAGCTGTCGCAAAAGTTACTGGGACGTCAACGGTTCCGCCGGTTGCTGCAGGCCCAGTGAAGCCCTCAATGCCAGACTTTGGCGACAAGCCAATCTCTGTCACAAGGTCATCCATTGCATCGTTTGAAGTGGACGCTAGGCTTGCAAAGTGCGTTTCAAGTGGGGCGACATTATCGCCTGAAGTTGGGTAAACAATCCCTCTAAGTGTAGATGCCATTATTCTATTCTACCTTATCTTGCTGCTTGCTGGCTGCTGCGATAGTGGCCTTTAGTACAGCAATCTCTTGTGATAGGTTGCCAATCTGCTCACGCAGGTTCTTTAAAATTTCTTGAATGTCAATCTGTGTTTCGCTCATTATTTTCCTTCTAGTGTTTCGATTCGGGTGTTAAGCTCTTTGATTGCTGAGACTAGCGCCGCAGTAAGCTCAGCATAGTAAACGCTCTCTGGTCTAACTGTGCCATCTTCAAGCTTTTCGTAGCCAACAAAAGTGTCAAGGCCCAAAGCGTCTAGCTCCTCAGCAATGAAGCCACCGTAGTATCTAGCGTCAGCACTTTCCTCAACCTCCTCAATAAGCCTAAACTTGCGTGGCTCCATTTGTAGCACTGTGCTAAGTGGCACATTGATTGATTCAATGTCTTGCTTATAGCGGGCAGATGATGTTGTACGAACGAATTGGCCAGCGTTGTTGATTGTTGCGGTTGTTGAGCCGCCACCAGCGAGCGCCGTTCTGGTTAGTGAGCCATCGGTTGAGAGGTTTCCTCCAACCGTAACGCTTCCGCTGATGGTCGCTCCTGACGATACAGTTAGCGAGGTTCCGACACTTAAGGATGAACCTGTAGTTACTGTTCCTGAAATATCTAAGCCTCCGCTTGTGGTAGTCCTGCCCGCAACAAGTCCATTAAAGTCCCAGCTTAGTGCGCCTGTAAAAATGCTTACCGCACCGCTAGTAAATATAGATGCCCCCCCTGACCCTGCATGGCTAACACCAAAACTAGCCCCTATTGTGCCATTGTAGGCCCTCAGATTAGAGGTCGTCGCGTCAACGTAGACGTTGGTTGTATTGTTATAATTGTTCAGGGATAGCTCCTCGTTCGCAAAAAGCGTTCCGCCATTAAGCTTTCCAACATAACCGTTAGTATTGTAGAAGCTAAGATTTTCAGCGTTCATTACAACTCTAGTGCCAGAGGTGCCAGATTGAATAGTAACACCTGTCAACGTACCCGCATTAATGTTTCCGGCGTTAATAGTGTACGGGCTGTCAATTGACCCGAGGCTAGTAATACCGTCAATCGCGGCTTGAGCGTCAGCCGCGGCGGCTGCTGCATCATCAACAGCTCCTTGAATTGCAACGTCCGCCTCAAGCAGTCCCTGGACTGTCTCGTCAAGTCTCCGATAAGAGTCTTGCAAACGTTTGGTGTCGCTGCGGTCGTTGATGGCCAGAGAGGCCAGCTGAGAGTCTGTGAGCTCAATCCGCTTTTGAACCTCACGGCCCCAAGGTGTTGAGCCCGCAGATAAGTTCATTTTGGGAAAAACCATTACGCATCCTTAACTAGTGGAATAATTGTAAACTCATTAAACTTTAGCGTAGCCCCAACGCCTGAGTTGAAGGTAGCAAAAGTGCCGCCGACCCAATTAGCATTGAAGCTGCTTAGGCGAGAGGCCGGAACGGAGGTCAAAGAAGTTACTCCTGGCCCAAAAGAAGCGGTATTGACCCTGTAAATATTATTGTCAATCTCCTGCAGGGAACCAACAGTCGAGCCAAAAGACGCACCTGCGGCAACGGATTGATTCACTGAAATCCTTGGCCCACAAGCAACCTGTGCGGCTGCAACTCCACGGCTGCTAGAGGCAAAGCTGTCGGTTATGAATGGGTTATCTATTGTTGCCCCAACATCGTTTGAAGTGTACTCAACCGGAGCACCAGTCGAGTACTTCTCAAGCTTCTTCTCAAAAAAGACCCCATTGCCAGTGATCCACAATGCAGGATACTCTGATTCGCCGGAAGATTCAACTCCAACCTTATACGGAGAGTAGCCAGCGCTAGCTGGATCGTCCGCATGAGGAAGGTTTGGAACGTGAGGGGCCGTGACCACGATTTCAATCTCGCCAGGCTCAAGCGGTTCACCATCTTCATCGAGTAGACTCACCTTTAGGCTGCCGCCAAGGTCAGTCCACTGGGAGGGTAGCACAGGGATGTCGTCTACGCCAACAATTACATACTCGCCAGTTAAGCCTTCGTATGGCGCTGGCGGCATTCTATTGATTGCGGTTACCGGCTGCGGCTGATTTACAGACTCAAGGCTTGCGTTAATCTTGAATCGCTTGCGAACAGTTTCTCCTGCATTAACCTGCAGGCTGTCGCTTACGCTGTTTTGGAATTTATCTTTTTCTTCAGTTGTGTCCTCAAAGTTAGATTGCTCATAAACTACCTTGTCTGAGCCGTATGAGGTGTTGTAGTTATAGATCTCGATGGATTTCGCTGCATCAAAGGCATCGATTTCAAAAGAGATGTCGGAATTCATTTCAGATAAGTTGGCAGTGGACTGGAGCGCTTTCCTGAACTTAACATCCTCGCCCTCGATGAACATCTCAATGCCAACATTGTCGGTTGCGCTTACGCTTACGGCAGCACAGAGCATCTTCAAGTGCTCCCAGACGTTACCTTTCCATCCAATAAAGTTAACGTCAATAGCCTCAAGCTCTAACGCAAAGCCGGAGTCGATGACTGGGGTAATGTTGCAAAGGCCGCAGTAATAGTTAAGTGCAGTGTGCAAGTTAGCCCCAGCGCCACCGTGTGGTCCAGCCGTTTTTTCGACATTTAGGCGACTAGCAACCGTATCCCCAGAGATGGTAATAAGGTCTTGGTTCTTTGACACCTTTTTAACCCTAAAAGGCATCTGCCCAAGCTCGGTATCTGAAAGCAACACATCATTGTTAATTAGCAGTCTGCTGTCTTTTTCAGTTCCGCTTCCGTCGCCAATAATCGTAGCATTAACCTGCTGCAACCCGCCGTTAATGGTAGACGGCTCAAGTGAGGTGACATCCTCTGCGTACGAGAAAGAACTGAGACTGCCGCCTACAATAGTTCCATTACCGTCTATGTTAGTTAAACTTGTACTCAATCTACTTCCAACCATCCAGTAGCCATGCCAATTTGACCCTTATTAACAGCAGAACTGTAGTAATCGATTTGTGGCTTTTGGCTAAATACCAGCCCAGTGGTTCCACGCCCTGAAACAAAACCACCAGACTCAACAGTGAGGGCAGTTGGTAGAATCTGTGCAATCATAGCAGAGATCTGAACAGTGCCGCCAGCTGTTGACGCTAGGAAAATCTCAACACGGGAGTAAGTATCTCCATTAATCACGGCATTAGTGCGGGTTGCTCCACCGACATTAATGCGGGTCGGGTCAAGCGCGACATCTGCAAGGCCATCTGAACGCTTGTATCTCAAAATCCGCACACCAGAGGAGGGTGCTGCAGAAGGTCCATGCCAACCGAAATGAAGCCTGTAGCCCTGTGGGATAATCAAGGTTAGGACCTTAGTGCTTTCGTAAGCAGCAGGCATATCATATTCAGCATAGCGAATTGGGTAATTATTCGTTAGCACAGTAGAATCAACATAAGATGCTGTCAGGTCGGAAATTGCTGGCCAGTCATTCTCTGTTAGCATAGGGGCGGCCCAGTGCTCTGGCATTACGTTCTGGTTAGAGGCAAATGGGTCCAAGAAGTAGAAAGGGCCCTGACCGTAAAGACCGCTAGCGTAGTCCCTAATTGTGCTCAGGCTTTGCTCAAGGTCAGTATCATTCATGTCGCCAACCCAAGATGCCTCAAAACGCCTGTGAGAGGCGTTAGAGGCTTTGGCGTGAAGGCGACCAGAAAGAAGCTGAGTCTCAGTAATCCAGCCCTGAGAGCCAGCCTTCATGCCGCTAAGCGGGGCTTTAATCCACCCCTGCTTAGTTGCGTTTCCAAAATAAACTTTGCCAGCCATTAGCGAGCACCTCTCTGGGCCAAGATGACGTTTCCAGCATTTGCGCTAGAAGCAATCTTCTGGTTTTCTGTGTAAAGATTTACAGGGCGGTCAACTGCTTGACGAAGCAGAGCACGATCCTCCGGACTCAAGTATACCATTTGCGGGCCACTCTGCTGAACCGACTGGGCAGATGGCTGCACCGGCTGGAAGCTTACTCGCTGCTGGTTCAGTGAGTTCAGGAAGTCAACTCCGTAAGTCTTTACAGAGCTAGCCTGCAGGACGTACTCGCCATTTGAAAGCATAGCTGGAATGCTGTCAGTCTTTGAGCCGCCAGAGCCCGAAACGAAGCCACCAGCCTTGTAGCCCTTGCCGTACTTTGCCTCAAAGTCTGTAATTCGCTTTTGAGCCAAGGCCTTCTTTGCAGGGTTGCCTGCGTAGAGTGCTGGGTTGCCAAGAACCTTTTTACCCCAGTTGTACGAGTAGATCTCTGCGGCAGTAGGCACAGGTGAGGTGTCTGTACCCAGGTTAAGCCCAGCTAGCGCTGCGTTCGCCTGTGCGACAAACTCTTTAACCGCCCTAAGTGCAGGATCGGTGTCGACCTCTAGTGTCACATTCTTTGGGAGGCCGTCTACAACCTTGGTAAAGTCAGTCTTGAAAGCGTCTGTATAGCTTGCAAGCTCCGACTCCGCAAAGCCCATGCTCTTACCTTGAGCAAGGAACTCTGCGGCAAGTTTTTCAGCCTCCGCCTTTAGGGCTTCTGAGCTCATCCCAGTATTGGCTAGAGATGTAAGGTACTCATTGTAGGTCTGAACTAGCCCACGAACCTTTGCTCGGTTGTCAATTGCAGCCTTAGAGTCGCCGGTCAAGGTCTTGCTAGCCGAGTCCTGTGCGTCAGCAAGGTCTTCATTCTTGTCCGCCAGGTCAGAGTTCACCTTTGCAAGCTTTGCCCTGATTACAGCAGCCCTGCGTTCATCCCCGTATCGCTCAGCCACACTTAGCTGATACTCCAGGATAGACTTATCTGCAGTAAGGCCATTAATTTCCTCGTTGGCAGACTTGATGGCATCAGCAGCAGCGTCAGCTGACTCCTTCATTGAGATCCATGCGCTAGTCACAGCGTCCATAGAAGAGCTCTTTGAATAGCGGAAATCAAAAGCTGAAGACAGGGTGCTCTTTAGCTCGTTTACGTAGGTCGAAAGAGTCTTGAATGGCTTTGCCGCAGCAGTTATCTGTGCCTGCATGTTTGCGAACAGCGAAGGGAACTGCTTCTTCAGGCTTGCAATCTGAGCAGCGGTTAGTGTTGCGTCCCCGCCTAGCTTGAGAATTGCCCGGCTAACGTAAAGGATTGCACTTGCAGGTGCGCCCATCTCTTTTAGCACAATCTGGAAGGCTTGAAGTTCACGAATTGCCTTAGGGAAGTTTCCATTGGCTCGATTGCCGATTTCATCAATAACGCCCAAGATTGCTGAAATCTTAGCAGAGCCACCCTCTGTGCCAATGCTCCAGCTCTTACTTTCCTTGAGGCTGGCACCGAAGGCACGAAGTGCGCTATTCATTCCCATTGCACCTGTTGCAAAGCCATTTGCGGCAGAGAGTAGACGCTGTAGCTTATCAGTCAAACTCTCTGCTGCCTCAGCTGTTGAGTTAAGTGAGTCAGTGACGCTATCTGCGGTCGTTTCTGCAGTCTGCGCAAGAAGGCCAAGGCTCCTGACGCTGCCCTCAAGACCTGAGGTTACAGCACCAAAGTCACCCCAGCGACCTTCAGCAACAGCCTTTGCTCGCTTAGTTGAGATAATGAACTCATGCTCAGCTTTAACAATGTCGTAAAGCTCTTGAACTGTTTTTGCAGAGTTTACCTTAAGAGCAAAGCCGTCGCTTGTGTTCGCAGCCGCAGTTGCTGTAAGGGTAGCTGCGGCAATCTGCCTGAGCACAGCTGCGTAGCCCTTGCCTGACTTCACGGCGTTCTTTAGCTTACCTTCAAGGCCAACAAACTCTTCGCTATATCCAGTCATCATGTCGATGACCTTTTGCATTGCAATAGCGTTTTGAATCTGCTTCAACGCCTCAGCGCCAGCTTGGCCTAGCGCCTTCAGCTCTTCCCTGCGATTGCTTAGGTCGGGGATACTCTCGCTAACACCGCCAGTTGCAGATTCAGCGATTGCAGCAAACTCATTTGCATAAGCGGAGCCAGTGCCGTAAGGCCCAGTCTTTGCTGTTCGAGCCTGAATCTGCTTATCAATATCCTCAATACCCTTTTGGATCTTATCCAAGTAAGCCTGTGCGTCATCAGGGTCGCCCATTATTGCGTTAATCATGTCGCTGCCATTGAAGCCGATGCCAGCAAGGTCGTTAAACATTTCCTTGTTGTTGTCAATGAGTGCACGAATCTTCTCATTAGCAAGGATTGAGTTGATAATTAGCTGCTTGGTAGCGTCACCAAATGCAACGGTCTGCTGCTTAGTGACATCAACCATGTCTAACTGGCTACCGTAAGTCTCTTTAAGGCTTGAATCAAGGTCTTTGACGGATGCCGCATACTTGTTGGTCTTAGCCTCAGCCTGCACATAAGCAGAGCTCTGTGTGGCAATAGCCTGGCCATTGTCCATCCATGCCTGAGTGTCCTGCTTAATAGTCTCTTTTAACGCTTCAACGGTTAGACCGGAGCCTGCAAGGTCAAGCTTATTAGCCTGCTCCGTCGCAATTCGGATACCGTCAATAATTCCCCAGACCGTCGTGAGCACAGACACAGCGATACCAGCAGCGCCAAGGAAACCCATAACCTTTGAGCCAACACCGATCACCCCGGCACCTGCACCTGTTGCGGCCTTGGTTTCAGCATTGATTACCTGAACGTTTTTGAGACGAGCAGTGGCTTCGCCATTTTTAACCCCAGTGGCCTTTTCCGAGGCAGCAGCAGCCTGTAGCTCTGCGTACTGAACTTCCGTAAGTGCTTTAACTTCTTTTTTGCTAACCTCAACAAGCATCTGTCTTTGAAGCAGGCGCTTACGGTCTTCGACTAGAGGGGCGGTTGGTCCAAATACATTTGTAGTATATTCCTCTACTTCATGCTGTCTAAGCAAAATTAGTCGCTGAATAGCGTCTGCCTGCTCGCGAGACGAGGCTAGGAATATGTTCTGGGTCTTTAGTAGAGCAGCCTGCTTGGCCTTTTCTCCACGGACATAGTCGGTGATCTTAAAGTCGACAGGGACAATCTCTCCCCGAACGTCCGGCGCTGGCGCAGACAGCTTGTCACGAAGCTCAATAAGCCCAGACCCAAAGTTTGTTAGCTGCTTAATCTGCTTTGTCATGCCAGAAATAGCAGTAGGGTCATTTACCGAGTTAACCATTGCAACTCGGAATGCATAAATCTGGGCAACAACCTTGGCCAGGATTGAGGTCAGGCCAACGGCCACTCCGCCGATTGCGGCGAATCCTAGAGAGCTAAGTGATAAAAACTGCAGCACAGGGCTTTCTGACATTTGCTTCAAAACTTTGGTAACCGCAGATGCTCCATCAAGGAATACTTTAAGCCCACCACCCATCATCTGGCTTAGCTGCTCAGCCAAGGATTTTAGGTTGCTCTGAAAGATTACAATCTTAGAGTCAAGGTTATCGGTTGTCTTCTCGAATGACTCAAGAAGGAACTGTCCATCACTGAATGATGCGCCAGCGTCGCCAACGGCCTGGTCTACAACGTTCAAGTTGTTGGCAAGACGGGTTAGCGTGTTGATCTCACGAGTCTCAACAATTCCTAGGCGGTCAAACGCTTCGGTCAAGTCACCAGCAGAGTTGATTCCACCCAGGATTGCGCGGAAGACATCATAGGACTTTCCGTTGGTTCCCCAAGCTGCCGAGAACTCATCAACAGACATATTTGCGGTTTCAGCAAAAGCCGTCAGGGCATTCTTGTCCTTGAAGGCATTCTTGATTTGCTTCTGTGTCATTCCAGAAGTGTCACCAAGTGAAACAATAGCATCGTTACCCGAAGAAACTGCTCGGTCAATGTCAGCAAATACACGAGTGAAAACACCACGAGCCTGTTCGGCAGGAATACCTACAGAAGAAAGTGCTGTACCGAGACCGACAACTTCTGCGGAGGTTACACCAGCCTGGCTAGAAACAGCTGCAATGCTTTCAGATAGTGTCAGGATTTCAGGCTCTGTTGCAACAGCGTTAACGCCAGCAAAGGCTACAGCAGAGCCAAGCTTGCTGAAGTCCGCACTGTCAAGGTTTGTAAGCTCGGCAATTCGACCAAACTTCTGAGCAACAGTGTCTGCGCTAATTCCCGTAATCGCAGCAAACTGAGCCACGGTCTCAGTGAAGTTTTCGATGCCAGTAGCACCAATACCCATCTGTGCACCAAGTGTTGCAATGCGAGATAGCTCTTCAAATGCAACAGGGATACGCTCAGACAGTTCAATAAACTGTTCTTTAAGCTCACGAGCCCCACCAGCTGCAGAGCTAAAGTCAAGCTGCATGGCTCGCTCCACGGACGTGAAAGCTGTTTCATATGCACGATAGGACTGAGTTAGGTCAAAAATGCGTCGTGCGGCCTGGAACATCTGGCGACTTACATTCTCGTAAGCGTTGCCAACGTCATAAAGCGCATAGCGGCCAGTTACCCACTGGTTAATAGATGCCTTAGTTGCAGCTTGTACTTGCTTCTCTGCCTCTACCTGAGCCTTGAACTGGTCCCTAACACCCTTGCTTGCGTGCTCGCCAGCCTTTGTGGCCCCCATCTGAGCATCAATTTGCTTACGAAGGTTTTGGGTAAGCTCTTCCTTAACTTGACCCTTGCGCTGTTCGGCTTTAATCTCTTCACGTGTTGCAAATTCCGACTTCTTAGCTAGTTGAGCAGCTTCATACATCGAAGTGTTGTACGCCTTTTGAACGGTGTAAACATCTTTGATTACATCAGAGCGCTTAACCTCTCCATTTACAGCAGTAGCCTCAATACGAGCAAGTGCCGCAATGGCATCTTTATTCTCAGAGATTGAGCTAGAGTAAGATGCTAGGTCCTTAATTCGCTCTGAGCTAATAACCTCAAGCTTGCTCTCTTCACCAAACAGAATTTTATCTGCAGATGCGAGTCCACGGCTTGCGTCAACAGCTTGACGCATAACCTCAGTGCTGGCCTTTGTATTGGTCTGACGATCTTGAGCAATGCGAACAAGTTCGGCCTCGGAGCTTGTAAGGCTGCGAGTCATTTGGTCTAGCTCTTTATAGGTGGAAGCTAGACGCTTTACGCTAGGCTCGTTAGCCTCAGCTCTTGCAGCAAAACCGCCACTAGCAGGTGGCTCTACTGGTGGCTTACCACCGCCGCTACCCGCACCTGCATTTGCATTGGCTTCATTAATCGCCTTGGTGGACACTGTCTTGGTAGTCGTCTCTATTGCAGAGCCAAACTTGTCAAGCTGCATCATTACGTCGTGCACAATGACGGAGGCTTCTGCATCGGCGGCTGCCGTGTGAGAACCCTTGCCGCCAATCGAGAAGCCCTTATCAGTAAACTCGATTACGTCCTTAAGCTCTTGTGACATTCTGTCACCAAAGAACTCTACGGTGTTCTTAAGTAAGTTTCCGAGAGTTGCACTTTGCTTAGTTGGGTCTTGATTCCCAGAAAGTAGTATCTTTGCATCAGCCGAACCGGCTTTTGCGGCGGCTTTTGCCATCTGCACAGAGTCACGAAGCTTAGGCTGTGGAACGTGGATCAAGTCAAGAGTAACCCCGCTCTGCTCTAGAGCATCAGCAATCTCTTTATAGTGTCCCGTTAGGTTCTTATTGCCTTTGACAATGTCGTTGATGCTGTTGATCAGCGGAACAAGTGACTGACTCCATTCGGCACCTTGAATGTTACTTCCGGTAACTGGAATATCTAGACTTGCTGCAACCTGTAGCACCTTTGCCAGATTGCGGACCTTGGCCTGCAGCTCAAGGAAGTTTTGCAGAACATCCTCAGAACCAACTGGCTCTTTGTAGCCAGCAGCTCCAGCAAGACCCTTTAATTCACCGATGCTCTTAGGGTTGCCGGCAAATGCGCCAGAAGCCATGTTCTTTGCTTGCTCTGGAGTTGGAGCGTGGAACATGTCGAAGATTTTTACAAAATCGCCAGCTTCATCTCTGATACGCAGAGATGCTTCAGTGATAATGTTTGGGATTTGCTTGTTAAACTCGGTGTCGAATCCAATTACAAACTCTCGACCTGCAGCAGTTACCTTTTCCTTCATGTCAGAAAGGTAGCGAGTAATGTCCTCTACTTTGCTTTCACGCACACCGATTGATGGCGTGGCGTCTACGGCTGGGGTGGTAGGCTTTGTAGCTGCGACAGGAATGCCCTCTGGGCCTTTTTTAATTGCAGCCCTGACCTGTTTTTGGTACTCAGAGACAAACTTGTCACCCAGGATGTAAGGGTTCATGAGGACCTGTGCGATAGGGTCCGCAACCTTTTTAGGGTCAGGGAGTGAGGACATTAGTTCGCCGGTAACCTTGTCCTTGTATTCTCCAACTAGAACATTTGCCAGCTGCGCAGGGTCTGATAGGGCTTCCGGCTTTGATTTAAACCACTCAGGCACAGAGCCCCTGCTGTAGGCTGCGGCAGTCCCGGGCTGGAGGCCCGCAGCGATTTCTTCTAGTGCAATTGCGGCACGAGCAGCGTCATCTCCGTAGCGGACCATGTTTTCTGCGGAGTCTTCACCTTCAGAAACTTTAGAGTTTCTAAATTGACCCTCGCGAGCCTTCTGCCCTGCATCGAGAATGTCAGAGAAGACTACTTTAAGTTTTTTCGCCAGAAACTCTCGTACAGCGGCAGCGTCTGCTTCAGACCCAATGACATTGCTTAGAAAAGTATTAAACTCTTCCGTGACCTTATCGTCAAAATTAGCACCAGCTGGGAAGATTCCCGTAGGTGAGATGGCCCCATCAAGCGACGGAACTGGGCCTCCAGGCACTGAGATGCCAGGATTCTTTTTGTACACATTTTCAGCAGCCGCAAGAAGCATTGCAGGACTGATGGTGATGCCACCCGCCGCGTCAACAATAAAATCTTCAATTGTCTTGCGGAGCTGCTCGACTGGCAGGTCTTCTCGCGGAATGGCAAAGTCTGCCTCTCCAATAATTGAAGCAAATTCATCGGTAAACTTTATGCCAAGTCTATTAGCTAGCTCCTTAGCAGCTTCATTGATATTCTTGGCGGCCGCAACTTCGGCCTTGTCTGCAATATCAACGCCACTCCAGTCGCCACCCATTTTTTCAACTTTACGCGCAGCCTTGTTGCGGATGACGCGGTCAGGAGATTCACCCGTGGAGTATCCGCCAACACGAATCTTGGCGCTTTCGCCAAATCCAAGCTCCTTCCGGAGCTCAGTCATAAAGTCTTTAGTGTCAGCGACTAGGTTAACGCGCACATCGGCAGAGTTAGATAGCGAGTCAATATCGCTCTGTGCTTTTGCAATACTCTGCGGATTTACAGATACATTTAGTTCAATGTTCTGAGAAAGGTCTTTATTTGCCAAGGGAAGCCGCCTAGTGTAGTAAAGGTGTGATACACCAATTATACACTACTCAGCGGCTTCCTCCAGGGCGGCCTTGGTTAATGCCTGGTAATAAGACATTCTAGTAGGAAGTTCAGAGCCGTCATACGTATAAGCCAAGATGTACTCTTGCTCACCATACTTCTTCTTCTTGCTCTTTTTCTTCTCTTCACGTTCCTGATACATCTCAAGCTCAGCCTTGGCAAAGCACTTGCTTGACTTGATCTTGAAACCGACATTGTCAGCGAACTCATTACGGCAAATCCAGATAGGATTACCACACTGTTGGCAGGTTTCATCCTGAAGAGTCTGGTAAGACTCTAACAGGAGGAAATCAAACTTAGTCCACGGCAGATTTGGTTGCTCATGGAAAAGCATTGCCGAAGGGCGAATATTATTCTCAATAGCCGCCCTAAGCTTGGTCACATAAGTTCTATTATGAGGCCAAGTTAGGACTTCTGTAAAAAACCAGAATCCGTCAGCTGGTCAAAGTACCCACCAGCAAGGGTTAGTTTCTGCATGGCCTCAACAAGCTTAGCCCACTCGGTTGCGGGAATATTCTTGCGAAGTTCGTCAGTTTTTTCAAAACCAAACGAATCTGAGTCTTCTGCGCCAGATGCGTCAGTTACTGAGACGATGTTCAGTCCAACGAGTGAGGTGATGTAGTCACGCATCCAGCCCGGAACGTTAGAGCCGTCTTCGCCTTTCTTGAGGCCGTGTCGGATATTTGTCTGGGTGAGCACAGTCTCGATGACATCCTGATTAACGCCACGCAGTGTGAAGGTTAGAGCTGTGCTGGTGATCTTCTTGCCAAGCGCTTCAGCTTCAGCCTCAAGCTTCTTTGCAACGTCTGGCTCTGGGCCGTAGTTAAGCTCGTCATTGATTTCAACAAGGCGCATAGCTGCCTCGTCGTCAAGATAAATTGTTACATCTTTTTTAGGGTAAGCACGACCCTTGATAGCGTCAGAGAGGTTAAATACCTTCTTTGACTGTGCCTCCTCGACCAACTCCATGGCCTCTTTTACTACTGAATTTGTCTCTTCGCTCATTTTGTCCTCTTAAGTTATCGCCCGTTGTTTTATAAAGAAGGGAGAGGGATAAATGGGCGCAAATTCCCTCTCCCCCCTAGTCTAACTATTAAGCAGCTGCGGCTACGTTAACGCCCAACTTGCCCTGAGGCATGAAGTTAACCATGTACTTAACAGAGTCTTCACCCTCGGTGTTGTCTGCAAACGAGTCCGCAATGAACTTGTAAACAGAAACCTTCTGGGTAGCTGCTGGAGCAGTAGCGGCTGGAACGCCGATACGCACAACCAGGAAGCCCTGAGGACGTGAGCCGTCAGTTGCTGCCTTGAAGGCTGCGTATGCGTCGTTGTATGAGCTAACTGCTAGCGGGTCAGCGTCGCGGAAGAACATTAGCGAACCATTGAACTGGGCAAAACCACGAGTCTGAACCTGACCTTCGTCAATGATTCCACGGTCGTCGATCTTGTTAGAGTCGGTTGCGCCTAGGTCGTATGAGTCCCAAGCGATAGCCTCGGTTAGGTTTAGACCGCCAGCGATGATAGCTGCTGAAGGGGCGGTAATGAAAGCCTCTTCGTCCGCAACGTCAGCTGAGTCAACCCAGTCAACACGGATCTTACCGTTTGAGGTCATCTTGGTTCCGATGGTTGGAGCTAGAGCTGGGCCAGAACCTGCGGTACCAGCTGCAACTGCAACGTTCACAGCAACTTCACCAGTGGTCAAGAAACGAGCGCCTAGACGCACCATCTCGCCATCGCCAACAATGTCAGTTGGGAAGTCGGTCTTTACGCCGTAAATTGAAACCTCGTCGCCAGCTGCGAAAGCTGCGTCGTGGGTCTTGCCAATACGCTTAATCAAGTAGTACTTAACGTCTGCGGTTGCGAACAAGTCACGAGCGTCGTTGTAAACTGAGTCAGCTGCAAGGTTAGCGTCACGGAACAAGTCAAGGCTTGCCTCGTAGTTGCTGTAGGTTGGGGTCTGAACGTCTGCGTTGTCAATGATAGACAGTGAGCTGTCTGCCTGTGAGTCGGTCATGTTCAGGGTATAGCCGTCAGTTACGGCTGGTGAAATGTTGGTTACCTTAGTGGCATCGGTGATTTCGGTAAGGGTTGGAGCCTTCCAGTCAGCGAATGCATCAGCGGTAGCAACAAAAATGCCCACATTAGGGCGTAGCATTTTAGTGTTTGCCATTATTATTCCTTATTGGTTTCGATGTTAACTTCGATTTCAGACTCAACTTCAGGTTCTGCTGCACTCGTCAGTGGCTCTGGTGTTGGTTCTGCTTCTACAGCCTTTTTAGGTGCAGCCTTTGAAGGCTTAGCAACAGGTGCCGCTGTGGAATCTACAGGCACTAGGTTCTTGCCTAGTGCTGGGTGTGAACCGTAGTGAGCTGGCCGCTCTACTAGTTCACCTGTAAGCTTGTGCTTGAAAAGTGCCATTATGGTCCCTTCTTAATCTATTCTATGATACCACATTAGTGTTTACAGGGTATCGAAAAACTACCTCTGAAATGTACTTTGCTGGGCGTGAGGAGAAGTCTGGGGTCAGCATTCTGCTTGTTGGCGCTGGAATCAGCTCTCCTGCGTCATTTGGGATGAAACCAGTCAGCTTGTCCCGCACAAGGTCGGAAACCTGCCTAGCTGAACGCTCGGTTGGCCCGACGCATTGCACAATGACGTAGCTCTCACCGAGGTTGTGTCGAGACGAGGTGATACCCCTGCCGTCGCTAGACTGTGCGTAGCCACCAAAGAACGGCACGATGTACGGCAGCATTGTGCCGTTAGAATAGCCTAGCTTAGCGTCGTCAGGTACACCATTCTCGTAAACGGTCTGAGGTAGCTCTTTAAGCTTGTCAACAATCTCATCTTGGATTGGAATAAGTGATAGACCCATTAGCCTTTATAACCACGCTTTCGCATTTCAGTTTGAATCTTAATCATAGCAGCGTCAAGGCCAGCCTTCTGTGCTTCCATTCCTGGAACATTTCGACCTTCAAGTTCAAAGCCAAACTCTTGCATAAGGAAGTACTTTGGGTCCTCACGCCAGCCAGGGCCGTCAGGAGAGCGGCCTATTGGCGAAGTTGGAGCATCGTCTACTGTGCCGTCTGGTGCTGCTGGCCAGCCAAAGCTAGCCTGCACAGAACCACGTCTGCGCCTGTCTTTGTTCTCAACGATCCTGCCCTTGCGAAAATCGACGCTGTTAAACATTGTGCCAGTTTCGTAACGGGCACCAGTAGGATTTCCACGCTTGTCGTTGATTACTTTATGCCAGCTTGAGCCGGTTGGGCTTGTTAGGATCTTCCATTGCATGGCATCTTTGCCAGCCTTCGCGGCTTCGGTTGTAGCACCAGCTAAATCGTTTGCAACCTTTTGAAGCCACGGGTACTTCTTGCGGTTGGCAGCGTTTGCGATAGGGTTCTTTAGGTCCAAGTCGTGAAAGATTAACTTTACAGACGTGTTTCTGCGGCGAGCCATTAGTCGTTATTCGGGTTAAGTTCCTGATTGACTTCACACAGGAGGGCGCGGTGCCATGGATTAGAGCTGTTTAGTACTCCACGTACTACGAACTCGAAGTTCTGTAGCATCGGATCGAGCACAGAGGAGGTAACCAGCATGCGGTTTCCTGGGCGGATATCTGCGATAGCGCCACCTGAACCAGTAACCTGGTTCTCTCGGAGGCCAATGTGGACCTCTACAACCTGAGATGCGCCTGGGTCAATTGCTGACAAAGCGTTGCCTAGCGTGCTAGGGTTCGCAGAAGCGCTACGAGGCTGAATGCGGGCCTTTCCTGACCAGAGAAGGTTTACAGTGCCAGTCCATGAGTTTGTGACGGCATCGTAGACGCTGTCATTTGTGGCAGGGTCATAAATCTCGATGCTGGTAAGCGCAAGAGAGCGCTCGATGGCTAAGTTGTGAAAAGTCCATCGAGGGTCAATTGCTGAGCGAGTATTTAGAGCCAATCGTTTTCCCATCGAGTTGACTGAGGCACAACAAGGAATGTCTCATAGGCATCGACCTGATCGTCTCGGTCTGCCTCTGCCCGAAGCTCAGCTGCTTGTGCGCGGAGCTCAGCGCCTAGTTTAGCGCCGTCGGTCTTGTAATCATAAGTGCTGATTACTTTGTTAATCAAAGCCTCAGATGTGGCTAGAACAAGCTTTGCCTGAGCTGCTGCTCTTTTAACATTGTTAGCGTAAAGGGTTGCGAATGCCTGTAGCTGCTCATCGTCAAAGATGTAGTCAGCGGTAGCCAGTGGGTCAGCTAGGTTTTCCAGCTGGTCTGTGTCTGGGATTAGCAGACGGATTTGACCGACTACTGTGTTATAAGCCGGTGGGTAGACATTTGGTATGGTAGGCATATTACTATTGTATCAGACAATGGCAAACCCCCACCCTGAGTGGGTGAGGGGTTAGCGGATGCTGGGGCTAGATAACTAGCGTTGCAGCCTCTTCTGGGGTTAGTGGGGTTCCACTTACCAGCTTTGCACGAGCCGAAGCCTTGAGTGCTTCAAGTGCTTCCTGTTCTGCAATACGGGCTGCTTCTGCTTCAGCGTAAGCCTGAGCGTCAAGTTCTGCCTGAGCGTACTCTTCAGGGGTGAACTCGACCTGAGTCTGCTCGCCTGTTTCGCAGTTTACAATTAGTTTGAATTTCTGTTCTGTCATTTTTCTTCCTTGCTAGTTATTAAAAAGGATTGCCTCAGCTAACCGAGGCACCCCCACTTCCTTTTGTTACGAGATACAAAGAGGCGCTTGAGTATTGAGCCAAGTTTGTGGCAAGAAACAATTTAATAGATGTAATTGCTGAAGTACCAGACCAGAGTGCTGCATCGATATCCATGTAAGCGGTTGAGGCATTAGCTTCGCCTACGGCATCAATAGAAACAGATTTAGATGTAGACCCTGAGTAATTAGGGATATACAGGGAGCAATTTCCAAATGTGCCAGTTCCAATAGGAACTACAGAGGTATTGGTTGCAATACGGTCTGTACCGTCGCCATTAGCGCCACTAAAGGAACTTGAGCCATTACCAGCCAGTCCGCGATAACTGTAGCCAGTAGCTGATGAATTAAACTGAACCCAAAGCTTCTGGTCGCTATTGGTATTGCGCAATGAACACATCACAACCAGGTCTGTCCCTGTTTGCGGTATACCCGTAAACTCTATCGAGGCAGCACCGCCAGCGCCGACGGTAACGGTTTGGATGAGCGTCATAGTCATAGTTAAGCCACGATTCCGTAGAGGGCGAAGGTTGAGCCAGCATCAAATGTTCCGCCAGACAAGACCAAGCTAGTGATTGCCGACGTGTTGCCAAATCTTGTACATGACACTGCAGTCTCTTTCCCGCTTGAGTCGTATCGACTAATATAAGTCTTATGCTTGTCGGTAGCGGAGTAATCTAGTACATCTACTTTTAGCATAAAGCTGGAAGGTGAGTTCAGCTCAGAAAAGGAGACAGCCCTTGAAGAGCTGACTCCGCTAGAAGTGGCAGCGCCTACTGCGGTTCCATTTCCGCGCATATGTATCCTGCTATAAGCGGAACCAGGGGACCCGTTCATGGTTAGCAGTAGTTCTACTAAGCTAGATGAGGAGCCGTTTACTACTAAAACCAGGTCTCTATAGGCTTGGCTAATTGAACTAAATGTTATAGAAGACGCGCTGGAGCCAAGGGTGAGCGTGGCCAGCGGAGTATAGGTCGGCGAAGGCATGTATTACCCCTTGATTCCATATAAAGAAAAGCGTGAGCCTACAGCAAATGAAGCGGCAGTTGGCGTAAGCGTGATGCTAGAGATTGCAGCTGTATTTAACCAGGCCCCAGAATCTAACGACAGACCTTGATAGCTTACTGATGCTGAATAGAAGCCGGAAAGAGACCTTGTTACCTTGTTTTTTATAGTAGAGCTATAGTCTAAAATATCCATATACCCAGCGCCAAAAGCACTCCCAGTGTGGTCAGCGCTGGTCACGTAGGCGGCCCTGACTGAAGTCTGGGACAAGTTACCGGCAGATGCCGCGCTTGACGGCTGGTTGCCGATATTCAAAAGACGATGTATGCTGTAGTTGCTGCCGATGTCAGAGTTGAATTGAGCCTGAACAACACCGAAAGTCGCAGAGCCGGATAACCTGGATGTGACTCTTAACTGAAGGTGCTTGTAGCTCTGCGGGATACCCGAGAACGTTACTGAAGCAGATATAGAGCCTAGCATTACTGTGCCAATCAGCTCGTATGCGGCACCTACGGCGCTAGGTGCCCAAAACCCAAGCGGAGTAAGCATTAGGCTAAGTTTCCAATCAGGTAGTAAGCTCCGCCAGACTTAACGAGGGTTGCGCCAACGTACTGCTTAGCGGTTGATAGCTTAGCGTCTGCAGAGTTGATTGTAATGCCTGAGCCAGCAAAAGTGATTGCACCAGCACCAGCCTGGATAAAGTTTACACTCTCGCCGTCTGATAGAACATCAGGCACAGTGATAGTGATGGCTGAGCCGGTTGAGCGAATGTAAGTATTTTCGTCAGAAGCCTGCAGGGTATAGTTCGCAGACTTATCAGTGCTTGTGGTTGTGATTGTAGATGCGTTTTGAGTATGCGAAGTAGTGGCCTTGCCATCAAGTGCAGTCTGTAGTCCTGTTACGTTAGCAATGCTGTGGGTGTGCGAGGTGGCAGCCTTGCCGTCGAGCGCAGCCTGCAGTCCAGTAACGTCAGAGATTGCGTGAGAGTGAGTGCCAACGCTTTCAGCAGCGTAGCTCAAGGCGCTCCAAGTGCTAGTGCCATCACCGAACTTAATCTTGTTAGTGTCAGTCTCAAGACCTAGCTCACCAGCCGCAAGCACAGGGTTAATCTCAGTCCAGCGAGCAGCTGTTCCTCTGAAGTGTTGAATCTTAGTCTTGGCAGCCATTAGACTGTACCCCCGTCAATGTAGGAAATAGCATCAAGGTTTAGCCCAATCGTGTTACTCGAATAGGTCACTGGAGAGGTGGCAGCAAGTGCGCCAAGGCTTCCAGTATCGCCTCGTGGAATTGTAAAGTTTAATACAGCGTCAGCTGTAGTGCCTGAGTTGGTGACAATAACTGAAGTGCCAGCATCGCCAGTGGTTACTGTGCCGACAGTTACGGTGGCTGCATCGCCCTGCGGTCCAGTTTCACCCTGCGGTCCAGTTGGGCCTGTCGCTCCGGCTGGGCCCGCAGGTCCTGTAGCGCCAGCCGGTCCAGCAGGGCCAGTTAGATAGTAAACGCCATTTGCAGCAGGCACTGGCGAAACAGATGCCAAATCAACGGTGCTGCCAGCTGCGAGCTCGAAGCTAAAAGGTGCAATGTTTACTGGGGTTCCAGAAGCGTCAGTAAGGCTGAACGTTACAGTCCAGGTCCAGTCAGTTGGGTTGCTGGCAGGGTCGTCGGTTGCTGACAAGCGGATGCCACGAGTAGTTCCGTAGCCGCACAGATAGCCCTCGCTGTCAATGGTCGCCTCTGCAACCGCAGGGAGAATTGTAGCTGAGCTTGCGGTGCTTAGAATCTTAGTCGCAGATGGCTTAAAGTAGACTGTGCCAGTAGCGGCAGCTAGGTCAGGGTTCAAGCCCTCATCAACAGAGTCTGCGTAAGACAGCAGGAATCGACCAGTGACGGTTCCGTAGGAGAGGGTGCTTGCAACATTAGCCATTATGTATCCATTCTACCATACTAGACAGCCCCAGAGTCAACTGCGATAACGCTTCCGGCCATAGGGTCAAACAAGCTTGAGCCATCGATAAAGACGGTTTCAGAGGCCACGCCTTGCCAGGCAAAGCCATTCCAGTACCAGGACCTGTTGCCTGAAACAAAAAGCTGACCCTCTTCAGGGGTTTCTGGGAATGCAATAGCAGCCATTACTTAGCCTCCAGTGCATCTAGTCTTGCTGATAGCGCCGCAATCTGTGCCGCCTGTTCACGCACAACAATCTGAAGGGCTGAGACGTAGAACTCGTAGTTAATCGAAGCTGGCTTACCTTGCTTGTCATACGAGACAAACCCGTGAAGCCCTGCATCGTGCAAGTCCTCAGCAATCATACCAGGGTGCTTAGGCGCAGTATCTTCTTCTTCGTTGTAGTGGTACTGCATTGGCTCAATTGAAAGAACCTGCTCAGCAGTGTACTCAAGTGGCTCGATGTTTTTCTTCTCATCACGAGATGAAGCGACATAACCCAGCTTGTCGTAAGTATCAGTTGACGATACGTACATCGAACGGTAGCTTGTGGTCAGCGAGTTACCGTAAACACCAGTTGCCCACACCTTGCCATTTTCGATGCCTAGACCAACGGTTGAGTTACCGATAAATACTTCGCCACCATTACGGTTGATGTAGGTGTTGTCAGTAGCATCTGCAATGAAGACCTGGCCACCATTGCGGTTAATAAACAACTGTGCACCAGCACCGCCGTTACGAACCTGAATATCGTTAGGGTCAATACCCATGTTGGTCGTGCCGTTAGCTCCGACCTGGATGTTGCCAGTGCCGTCTGTAAGGCTCACAGTGCCTGCTGGAGACAACGAGAGGGTCGGTGCGGTAACTACCCCAGTAAAGGTCGGAGAGGCCGTTGGTGCGATTCCTGCGGCCGCTAGAGTCTTGTTCTTCCAGATGCCAGTAGAGTCACGCTGCAGGATATCTCCAGTAGCCTCAGATGTCAGCTCAACGTTCTCGACACTATTGAGCGAAATGCCAGGTAGCGCACGCACAAAGATGCGGCCTGTCTCAAGGTGCTGTCTTGTGACTGCAGCAATCGGAGTCTGCCAGGCTGGAGCTGCAGGTTTGCTGGTTACAAAGCCGCCATCGTTAGCAGGGTCTGGGTATAGCAAAGTTCCCACAGGCCAAACTGAAGTGTCAACGTTGTTGATGAAACCGAACTGAGTAACAAAGCCAAAGCCGTCTGCTGGGATTTCTTCAGTAGTAATACCCACAATGTAATCAGACGGGATTACCGTAGCATCTTCAGTAACTGCAGGGCTTACGGTCACAGTGTCGCCAGTCGAGCCAGCGAACATAACCAAAGTGCGGTCAGGGATTGCAACCAAGCCAGATGCGTTCTTAACGCGAATAACGTGCTCTTGACCGACCTGCAGGGTTACGCCTGGGAGCTGAACTTTTAAGGTCTCGAAATCTGCATCCCAAGAAATTGTACCCGCATCGCCTGGCACAGTAGCAGGAGTAGTGTCCATGCTGATGTAGTTGAGGCTTGAGATGTGGTCAAACGCATCCTGGTTTACGCCAACGGTCTGGGTCTCAGCATCATAAGTGGCAGGCAAAGTAGCTGCGACCACGCCAGCAGGTCCAGGCACACCAGGAGAAGGCTCTACCCAAAAGCCAGCCCAGTAAATGTACTGAATTGAGGTCGTCGAGTCAAGCCAAGCATCGCCCTCTACAGGGTCAAGTGGTGGAGTTTCGCCAATGTAGTATCGACCAGGTTCACCCTGTGGCCCCATTGGTCCACTGGCACCGTCAGCACCTTCAAGAGACGCAAGCCACTCAGCCTCAGTGCCGGTAAAGCCGTTAAGCTGGGCAACCTGGTAAGCTGACAGTCCAGTTAAGCCTTGAGGTCCTTGAGGGCCAGTGGCTCCGGTAGCGCCTGTTGCACCAGTCGGTCCGATTGGACCCTGCTCGCCTTGGATGCCCTGAATACCTTGTTCGCCCTGTGGACCTTGAGGGCCCATTGGTCCAGTTGCACCAGCAGCTCCAGTTAAACCAGTCTCACCTTGGATGCCTTGGGGTCCTTGCGGGCCCATTGGTCCAGTTGCACCATCTGCACCGTTAAGACCATCTGCACCAGCTGGGCCTTGGATTCCTTGCTCGCCTTGAGGTCCTTGAGGTCCGGTCTCGCCCTGGATGCCTTGTAGGCCTTGCTCACCCTGAATACCTTGCGGACCTTGCGGTCCAGTTTCTCCTTGTGGGCCTTGAGCGCCATCAGCGCCAGCAGGTCCCTGTGGGCCTGCAGGTCCTTGTAGTCCAGCTGCGCCATCTGAACCAGAGCCGCCACCGCCAGACTTGCGCTTGTCAAGCTTTTTAATTTCAAGCTCGACTTTATCTCCCCAGTCAGCGGACTGGCGAGGAAGATTGTGATCTGGGAAGTAAATAGCCATTATTCATCTATTATACCTTACAAAAAGAAACTCGCCCCGGAGCTAAGCTCAACAGGGCGAGTATCATTCACGAAGGAGGACGTGATAAAACAATTATATCAGAAGCAGAAAACCCCCAGCTTTCGCTGAGGGCTTTCGCGGTCTGGGAACAGAAACTATTAAGCGCCTGCGCCAGTTGAAGCAATAGTACCAGTTGGAAGCAAGAAGCCACCAGTTGCAATGTGACGGATTCGCATCTCGAAGTCATCGTTGTCGAATGAACCTTCACGAGCAGGAACTGCACCGCCACCTAGGTATAGGCCACCGTTTGCCTTCACGCGAAGCTCAGGAGCCTCGTAACCGCGTAGGAAACCAAGTACGATACCAGGGTTTAGAGTGTCTGCAGGAACAGGTAGCAAGAACCACATGGTGTCTGCAGCAGCGTTGTTGTAGATCTTCTTGATCCAAGGGTTTACAACAATCTGGATTGAAGATGCAATTGGGTTGCCTGAAACGGTTGAGGTAACAGTGTCACCAACAGTAACTTCCTGGCGAACCTGCTGCACAGCAAGGATCTTCTTAGCGGTTAGCTCTAGTGACTGAGGCACTACTAGAACGAAACGGCTTAGAGGAGTGATTGAACGACCGTTGTAGGTCTGTACGTTCGCAGCGGTGATAGCAGCCTCAAGAGACTCTAGCGAAAGAACAGGGTTACCGGTTAGTACGTTCTGGTTGCCAACGTTGAAGTTAGCAGTGTTTAGGCCAGAAGCTGAAACAAGCTGCTTGGTAACTTCCTCGTCTTCCTTGCCAGCTGCCTTGCGAGCAAGCTCTAGAGGTAGACGCTCAAGAAGAGAGATGTTGCCATCGTTAACGATAGACTCCCATGAGAAGCGGATGCGAGAACCGGCCTTCTTGACCTGGAACTCGGCCTCTGAGAATGAGAACCAACCAGCAGTTGGGTACTCGTCATATTCGCCAACGGTAGGTAGTGAACCAGGACGGAAAGTGTCGCCCTCGTTGTCAAGACCCTCGTCTTCGTATGCCAAGTTCATGTACTGCTGAGGACGGAAGTCGTCAACTACAAGCTTCTGTGCGAAAGAAGACCAAACCTTTGGCTGCTCTGCATAGTTAGCAAGCATGATCTTGCTGATGGTTGGAGCAAGCTGTACTGGCAGGTCAGAGGTAGAGATACCTTCCTGAAGCTTTAGCTTGTCCTGACGGTCACCGCGGATAGCACCCTCAAGGAGTTTAGCGGCTTCAATCTGGCGTGGAGTAATGTTTTCAGTCATTTTCTACCGTCCCTTAGTTCTGCTGTAGACGGACTACAACGTAGCCGGTTCCAGCCTTGATAGCGTGACCGATTAGCTTGTTAGAGGTTGCAGTGGTGGTAACAACGCCAGCAGCGGTTACATATACCTTTGCACCAACAGTAACGGTGTCTGCGGTTTCTAGTTTAAATGCGCCAGTTAGCTTAAGAGTAGCGTAAGTCTCGCCATCTTCCTTTAGCTTAGCGTCGTGCTCAGCAATACCAACAATCTCGTCAACCTGCACAAGGTCACCAGAAACAACGGTGCTTGCTACAGGAAATGATAGGCTGTTAGCTACTGCATAGATCTCGTTAAGAGCCATGATGTGCCTTTCCTTAGTTCTTGCCGGTTAGACGTGCGATAACTGAATCGTAGTCTGAACCTGCGGTGGTTGCGGCCTTGTTAGCCTCGTGGACAACGCCAACAACCTCAGCAGTAGCTGGTGTTGCAGCCTGGATGCTCTCACGAATTGATGCAGCATAAGCCTTCTCAGATTCGATTAGTTCATCAACAGTCTTGGTGTTGGTTTCTGATTTCAGGGCCTCAGCTACGCGGGTAAGCGCAATCTTTGGTAGACCTGACTCGTTGAACTTCTCAGCAACTTCGACCGGGTCGATGCCAGCTTCAGCTGCCTCGTCCTCAGTGTTCTCGTCTTCAGCAGGAGTCGCTGCCTCAACTAGAGCCATAACTGACTCACGTAGAGGGCTGATTGCCTCAACAAGGGTGTTTGTCAGCTCAGCAATAGCTGAGTCGAACTCTTCCTTAGTAATAGACATTCTATTTCCTTCCATAGAAGATTCTGCCACGAATGCGGCATCCTCTTTGATTTTGTAGCTTTCGAGCAGCGAAACAAACTTACCGCCCGCTCCTGCTACGGTTACCACATCAACGCTCGTCATTGGATCATCATCCGATAGCGATTCGACGATAGGACCTTCTCGCCCCTCAGCTTCGCCAATTTTGACAGAGCCGGTTGCGCGAATTGATAGACCCACATCTTCAGCCATTTCACGAATGATAGGCGCATAGTGTGAGTAAAATTGAACCTCAGCGAAAAGGCCATTCTCTTGAAAAACAGCATCGCTAACAAGCTTTCCAGCAAGTTGGTGGACATCACGTTCCGGACGGTCGCTAGACTCACTCGCAGACGGGTGGTTCATGTAAACCTTTGTACCAGCCTTAAAGGTGCGAGGGCCGTACTGTGCAAGCATATCTGCGGCGTAGTAGCCAGATGAACCCCAGCCAGCTTCGATAACCTTGATGCGCCACTTATTACCTGTAGCAACAGGTGCAGAGAAAGCAACATTCTCGTTTAATTGCACAGTCATAGAAACTCCAGAAGTATTAATAATTCTATAAGCAATGATATCACATTAATTACTTGAACTATTTCCGTCCATGTCGCGGAGCTCGTTAGAATTGTCCTGCATAGAACCTACTGCGCCGGAATTTCCCTGTGAAGGAACTGCAGAGTCGGAAGATGAGTCTTGAGTTGCTTCTTCTGGCGGTCCGTCGTGCAGAGAAACTACATCTAGCTCATCTAGCACAGCGTTGCGGAACTCATCAGGCCAAATAGCGTTTGACTCTTTTGCCAATGCCAAGGACTGTAGCTGGCGGAAGCTGGATTCGGTTTCCATCTTAGGCCACTTAATCTCAGCGTTTTTTTCTCCAAAGAATAGAAGTACTCGCTTGAGATAGTTCTCCCAAAGCTTCTGGCGGGCCTGCATGGCCTTAGTGGTTGGCACATCCAAAGTCTGTGCAACGCCATACGCACCAGAAGTTCCTGGGTCACTCATAAGAGCAATCACAGAAACTTCCAGTGCGCTGGCAACCATAGCAGCTAGTGGCTTTCCATTACCCAAATCAACAGAGTTACTTGTGCGAGGTAGAGCTGAAAGCTCCATGTCAGCACCCATAATAGCGGTGGAGCCAGAACTGCTTGGTGTAGCAATTGTAGCAGCTGCTGCTTGCGCACCAGTTTTTGACTTCGACTTCAGCTGCCAAGCAAACATGCTCAGAGCCTTCAGGATGCGTGAGCCGTCCTTCAAATACTCGTTGTAAGCATGTGCCCACGGATACGCTGAAAAGCTGTCAGGAACGCCCCAGACGGCTCCTGAGCGCTTGTTTACAACGAACGGGAAGATAGTCTTCGCGTAGTTAACTGGTTGCTTCTGAATTAGACCAACACGAGCTGTATTTGTGTAAGTGTCAACAGGGTACCACTCGTGCTTTGCCTCATCCTTACCCTCAAGGTTCTGACGGGTCCATGAACGGCGAATAAAACGAATTGTTTCAGCGTCATCTGGGTCAGTAACCCAGCCAGTGATCTCATTAAACGGGATACGCTGAAGCTTTTTGGTAGAGTTATCACCCAAAATAAAGAACTGGCCAGATGCAAAGTTAGAGCGCTCATTGATGCACATAGCGTCGTTAGAGAACAAAGCAGCCTGGTTTTGAGGGTCGTCAATCAGGCTCTGGATGCGCTTAGAAGAAACACCCTGAATATCTACGCCACGGCCAAAAATATAGCTCGTACGAAGCCCTAGGCCTCGCTTAAGCAATGGGTTACCGTCACATTTCTCAATTAGACGCCCAGACAATGCGTGCAAAGCCTCAAGGGTAAAGCTGTTGCTGTGCGGGTTTTCAAGCCCTAGCAAGCTCCATCCGTCATCTTCAATGCTAAGCATTACCTCGGCCATGCGGTTGTAAGACTCACGAAGGTCTTGCAACTCGCTATCTCCCTCAAAAAAACTGTCAAATTTGCTCAAAATAACTCCAAAAAGTAGAAAAAACCTACTTAATTATAGCATTTACCAGGTCCAGTCCGCGTAAAATGGAAACTGAACGTCCAAATCATTAACATCCATGTACATCCGGTCGCCAGGTTTAGACTTTCCGTACGGTGAAGAGATCAACTTAGACATGTCCAGGCTGGCGTACATCGCCGCATCTAGACGGTCCGGGGACTTAAGCCCCCTAGAGCGCATGTCGTCCTTAGATTCAATCTGAATAGAGCCCTTTGTGCTGAACTTGTACTTGATTGACATCATTTCATCAATCAAGTCCTTGTCTAGCATGTCAATATCTAGCGAGCCCGTAACCATTCTTTCACGCATTGAGTCATAGCCTGCAGCACGTGCGTTAAGCCAGCGCGTATTATCAGGGCTAGCAGCAGAACCAATAAAACTAATGACCACATAACTGTCACCACACATGTTAGCAAGCATGTCAACAATAGGCGCACCCAGTCCAGTACCGTCAACGCGAACCTCTCTAGCTCCTAAGGCGATAGCCGCCTCGTGAATCCTGTTTGCAGACTCTACGGCATTTGCCTTAGTCCATGTAGCGTAATGGCGCAATAGGCCACCTCTGCAGCTGTAAATCACAGAGTCGTCATCGCCAAAGCGGGCAACGTCAACACCCAGAACTACAGGTATCTCCATATCCTCAACAAACTCAGCATCCACAGCCGCATCGATAGCAGTCTGTGAAAAGAAAGTAGTATCGTCTTCTTCTGGAAACTCAGCCAAAATCTTAGACTTGTAACGTGCACTATCCACGCCCCAAGCAACCTTCTGCCTCTCAACCCAGGAAGGTTGAATTAGCAAAGGCTTCAGCTCCTCCGGAATCTCCTCGCCGGTAAAGTTTGGAGTGTCAAAGGCAGAAACCTTAATCTTGTTCCAGGTCTCGTCCTCACGGAAGATACGGTGAAACTCGGTACCTCTGCGGTCAGGGTTACCAATAGCCAACACCCTAGAGTCAGCAGTAGTTGTAACCGCCTCAGCCGCAGTGTAAAGGTCGGTCGGAATACCTCCACCCTCATCAAGCACCACCATCACATAGCGACGGTGGATACCTTGAAAGGCGGAAACAATGTCAGTGTCAGCTGGCCTACGGCCAAAGCCAATCAGCGTACCGTACTCGTCGTCGAGCTTCCACTCCTCAGACTGGTTAATGTGCCCTGGAAGCGCAAAACCCCTAATTGCAGCAGCCTTGTGGTTATCCTTAAGCTCACGAAAAAGCACACGTGCAATCTGTGGGTAGGTAGGTGCAGATGCAATCAGCGCAACCTCATACGGGTCATGCACCGACACCCACCAGGCTCCAGCCATGCCTGCAATAGCAGACTTACCCATACCGTTGCAAGAAACCACAGCGGTATGCGTATTATCCACTAGGCTTTCCAGGATCTCACGCTGCTTAGACCATACGTGCTTACCAAGCACATCATGCACCCAAGCTGCAGGGTCCGTCAGGTATAGCGAATTCTTGGACCGCTGTCGCAAGTCCCGAATAACACCATCAATCACGCCATCAATCAAAAGATTGCGTCTCCTCTACAAGTTCACCCTTAGCCCGCAAAAGGCCCTCTGCCACCAGGGCATCGAGCTCTTCACGTGGCACATCCGGGAACCGCTCAGCTAATTCTGATTTCGCAAAAGTAAGGGCCGCATCCATTGCTCGCAGTAGCACGCCCTGCTGAAACTGGGACAGTTTAAGCACCTGGTCATCCAGCTGGGACTTCTGCGAATCCAAACGCTTACCGATAAGCTCCAGGGTCTTAAGTAGCAAACGGGCAGACTCAGGGTCCCTCAGTTGCAAAGCAGCCTCACCCAGGGAATCCTTCAGCTCATTAAGCTGGTACAGAAGCAGCTGACGCTGTTCAACCTCAGACCACACGTCACGGCGGGCCATAAGGTTTTTAACATGCTGCACAGCCTGAGCCGCAGGGATGCCCGTAGAACGCTCCAGCTCCTCACCAGACTTACCGGAGGCCGCTAGTCGAATCAGACTCTCGTCAAGTAGATTAAGACTCTTCGACATGCTTCTTAAACGCTTCCTCAAGGTCCTTCACGGCCTCGAAAACAAGATACAACATATCTGCTAGCTTCTCCAGCGTTACAGCGTCCTCAGCCACCTCTGACGCAGGTGGAGTAGGGTCGTCAATAATAGAACCGCCCATATTTTAAAACCTCCCAAAAAATTTTTTAACAACCTAATTCTACCATGTAATGGTTTTTCTATGATTTGTTTGCGAAGATCGTGGAATTAGAGCGTGGTGGGAGAGGGGACACTCTTGTATATATTTCTCTAATAAAATGATTTCTTTCATTCATAATACGGATTCCCGGCGACAGAAAAAAACCCTAGAACCGGGGGAGATTCTAGGGTCTTTATCTTGTTGCGTCTATTCGGCTTTGAACGTGACTACGAAGTTTTGCTCTCCGTAATTCTGTGACTTCTGAACGCCAAGCACTGCCTCGACCAAGTTACCAATCAACTTCTCTGGAGTCTTGACCAACTCGTTGTTTGTGATTCCCAACGCTGTTACGAATGCAACTCGGCTCATTCGCAACCAGTCACGCTCCTTACGAGAATCAACGCTCTCGTCAGTTGGTGCTGCCCACAATGGAATCTGCTTCCAAACCTTGCGGTTGTCAGAGTGTGCCAATGTTACGTTCAGTGCTGGCTTGCCCTCGTGCTTACCCGACTTGACTGTTACGGTCTCGATGTCCACAACTTCCATTGTGTACTGTCCGGCTGGCTTGACGGTGTATGTTACTTCATTTAGAACTGCGTCGTTCGGTACTGCGATTGTTGCTTTAGACATTTTGTCTTTTCCTTTCAGGATTATCATATAGGTGAGAAAGTTCTTCTTCCTCGCTTAGCGTGGAAGAACTTTCTTACCGACCGCTGTTTTTGCTATCTTGGTACAACATATACATTGCGCCGTAAGTTGCTACGGCTAGTCCGATTAGGATTATCACAATACCCACCTTAGTGTCGAGAGTGTTACCCAGTACTTCTGGTCACCCTTTTCGATTAGTGCCTTTTGTGCATCTCGTGTGAACTGCACCACTTTGTAGACCTTGCCGTACGTACGACTGTCCATGGCAAACTGCACCATTGAACCTACTTCTAGATTCCAACCGTTGTAATCTTTGTATGGATACAACTCGTATTCAACTTCTTCACGAGTCATGTCTTCGTATTTCTCTAACATTACTTCAAGTCTCCAGACTTCTCAGCGTCTCGTTCACGCAACTCCAAGACAGTTTCCGCAATGTCTCTCATGACTGCTAACTTCTGGCTGTCTAGCAAGTCCATATCGTACGATAACGTGTAGTACGCTGCCTCTGCTGTCTTCTGGAAGTCTTGTTGCTGCTTCAGCTCTAGGTCTCTTTGTAGCGACTCTAGCAACCGCTTTGCGAACTCCCATTGCTGGTCGAACGTTTCATCCATCTCTACGCCACTGTCGTAGTTGTTGCGTTCCCACGATAGAGCATCCTCGTGTTTTCTGACGTACTTTCCCATTTTACTTCTCCTTGTTTTGGCAGGCGACTCTTTCTCCTGCGTAAGGTCCCCGAAAGAGTCGCCTGCTGCTTTTGACTTTGAACTTCTGGCAAAATATCAGCCCCAAGCCCTGCCTATTAGGAGTTCTTGGGGCTCAAAAAACCCGGGGGATTATTCCCAATCCGTGGTATCTTCTCCATTTAGCACAGCTGCCACATAGTCGAACTTGTCGTTATCTCCTAGCTGCTCAAGGATTGCCCATTGCTCAGATGTAAGTTCATCATAATCAAACTCAATCAGTGCGTCGTTACCGTAGTTACCGTATTCGCTTACGTATGCCATTAGTCGTTCTCCTTTGTTGGGGTGTAGCACAAATAGACTGTCCAGTGCTGTTTGTTTGGGTGGTGCTTTGCTAGGTTATTGCCTCCTGCAATCTTTACATCAATATCGTTGTATGCTTCTTTTACCCTGTATGCTGTGGTCGAGTTTGCTATCTTCTTTGGAAACTCCGCCCACTGATTAGGGTACTTGTAAAGTTCTTCTATGAATTCGGACCAGTTGTACTCTGAACGTTTTCCCCTGTTGGGGATGTCGTCTATATTTACGAATTTGATTTTCATTCTTTTCTTTCTTGTAAACGAGCCCCGCAGGGGCGAGCGGTGGGGGGCGTTAGCCCCCACACCGTTCTATCTAGAAGCTCGAAGCCATTTCGTGCTTCTCGGTTTTGATTAGGAACTTGTCAACTCGTGAACCTGGAATCAGCTCGTTTGGCTTCTCATCTTCTAGAGTATAGTCATACTTTGCCATCAACTCAACCAAGTCGTTTAGGTCCTTGATGTGCATTGCGTTCTGAATCTGTGCTCCACGCTTTGCAATCTCGATAACTCCACGAACTAGCCAAGCCCAGAATGTAATACGTTCTGCATTCAAGTTACAGTCCATCTGTCGGAACTCTACGGTTCCACGCTCTGAACCTACGTGTGATAGGTTCATTGCGATTGGCTTTCTCATCATCAATACTGGTGTTGACTTTCTTAGCGCAGCCTTGACTGCATCTACTCGCATCTGACCAGCATAGTTTACATCGTAGCGACCTGCAATTACTGACATAATGTTTTCACAGTATGTATAGATTGCCATAGCGTGACCAATCTGGTTTGTTGTAAGGTCTTTTGCGTACACGTGAATGTGTGTACCAGCAGTATCGTTGATTTCTGCATCTTCAGCATTTAGCCTTTCTAGCAGGTCGAACATTCCAGAGTGTCGTAGACGCTGGATACCGCCTGTTGTTCTGAACTCTGCCATATCTGCTGTGTTGCAGTCGCTGCTTCCGCAACCGTGGTCAGGGTCATCGTTGTAGTCGCTGCAGTTATCGCAGTTACATTCGTGATAGTTACAGTCGTTACAGCTGCACTCGCAGCCGTCATTCTCATAACTTCTAAGACTTCCGTCTTCACCTTTCTCGATGCCGCTGTTGACAGCTGGCGTTACGCCTTTAGCGTCTGGAACCTCAATCTCCCAGCCCCAGGTGCGGCTTGCGAGTCCGTTTACTGGCATCTTTGCAATCAACTCTTGCAATTGACTCTCAATCACTGGACTGTTGTAAGCAGGCTTGTTTGCAAATACTTTTTCGATCCCGCTTTTTGCATCACTTGGTTTGTGTCCGAATATCTCAAGTTTTCTATTTAGATCCTTGAGGCTTTCGTTGTATCTGTAAAGACCTTGCAAGAAGTCTTCTTTTCCAATTCTTGCCTCGCTCATTGACTTGAAGATTTTGTAGTAGCTACGTTCTTCAGTTACATTGCTGTCATAAGTTGTTGATGTGTCTTCACCAATAACAGCTTGGTACCAGCGAACATTGATACCGCTGGTGTATTTTAGCTCATTGTTTATTGCGTTGGTGTATGCAAACCATAGAATTGCTTTTGTTCTGTTTGACTCAAGATACTTAACAGCATTCTCGATTGCTTCTTTGCCTGCAACATCTACATACTCAACTTCTAATGGGCCATTGATTGTGTAACGGTGTCCATAGAAGTTTGACTTCGTCGCTCCTGGGAAGTCCTGGAAGATACTTCCCACTTGCTCTTCGGTCAACGGGATCACGTTTGCTGTGTCCTCGTTTGTGTTTGCTAGACGAAACTCTTTGAACTTCTCTAGAGATTCGGTTGCTGCTCGTCTGATATCCATCAACGATGTCATTTTTTATTCCTAACAATATAACTTGTCCCCGCATTCTATTGCGTGAACTACGGGCATTACGATTACTACTAGTACGATTACTGTTGATACTAAAACTAATCCGATTTCTAGAACTTTGTTGTCATTTATCACTACCCTCTAACTAGCCCCACCCCCGCCCTGGGGATGGCTTTGCTACACCTTGCCAAAAGCCGACCCAGGCGGGTTCTTCATTTCTTATTTCAATACAAGATTCAATATTTCAAAATTTCAAGAAATCAAGAACGCCATATAAGGATGCAACTTTTTTTGAATTTGCCCGGATTTTTTCCAAAATAACTTGACAAGCCAGCCGGCGACCATTAGACTATGTATAGATGTTGAGAAATTTTGACAAAGCGAAAAAAATCTCAAAAAAGTTTGCGAATTTAGTTGACAAATTGACTTTTATCCCGTAAACTATAAGTAGTTGGAAAACATAACAGGCTCGGATGAGCCGGATTGGTATTGATATTATGTGCGGAATCGCTGGATTTAGCCTTGCGACAGGCTCAAAAGTAAATGCTCGCAAACTCTCTCACGCTCTACTTTCAGGCATTGAAAAGCGTGGCAACCAAGCCTCTGGCTTTGCATGGAACACAGGCACCGGCTCTGGTTTCTTCAAGCAGGACATCTCGGGCTCTAACTTGCCTCTCAAGGCTCTGCCTAAGTCTGCTTCATCTGTAATCCTGCACACTCGGCTAGCCACTCACGGCTCTATTCGAGACAACCGCAATAACCACCCTGTGCAGTCGCCAGATGCCTCTATTAGCCTCGTTCACAACGGTGTCATCTATAACCACGACCTTGTTCGTGCTCACTTGTCTAAGGCTAAGCAGTTGCCTGAGGTTGACACTGCCGTTATCCCTGCACTGCTTCAGCAGTTTGACTCAGACACCGACAAGTTCTCTATGCTTGACGGCGACGCGGCTGTAGCGTGGCTTGACGACGCTAACCGTGGCACACTCAAGTTGGCTCGTATTAGCCACTCACCCCTAACCGTTGCTCAGTTGCTTGACGGCTCATTCGTGTTCGCCTCAACCGAGTCGATCTTGACTGCCGCTCTAGCCTCTGTAGGTCTCAAATACACCTTCATCATGGATGTCAAGGAGCGAACCCTCCTAACCATCCGTAATGGTCGTATCGACGCTGTTGATACTCTGCCAGACCTGGACCCTGAGTTCGAGACTCGTATGTCTGCCAGCCAATACAAGTCATTCCGTTCACGCACCTCTGGCAATGCCTCAACTAACTGGGTCGAGGGCTACGGCTGGGATGACCCTCAGTCTGGCGTGTGGAGCGAATACGACGAGTATTTTGACGACTACCTAAACGGCTTCATCCTCCACGAGGGCTTCTACTACGACTATGACGGTGCTTATGTAGGCACTGAGGAGACTTTGCGTGAGGACTACGAGCGTTCTCGCTACAACAAATACTGGTCTGACAAGAACATGTGCTACACCGTTGACCCAGAAAACGACACTCCGTCAACTCAAGACATCTACGAGTTCAACGGGTCTCGCCGGTCCTATTGGAACTAAAAAACCCCACGACCCTGTGGATAACTTTTTAGTTTTTCACTCCCACCCCTCTACATTATAAATTATATTATAATAATAAATAATATAAAAATATAGAACACTTTCAAAAACCCTCATTTTTGCATTGGATATGCACTAAACCTACTCATATTCAATGCAAAACTCACCCCCTTCACCCTCCCTCCACCAACTTTATGACATATTTTGTTAGGAGATTATATTATTTCAAAACCACGTTTCATCAAACCCTATTCCACGACATAACAAATAATCCAGAGCATATTCAATTCAAAAATCATATTCAATGCATGTCCATGCATCCCGGGCGTGTCGGAATGACCCACTTATCCACAGAGTTATCCACAGGTGCATTGAATATGAAAGCCACCAAAAAACCACTAAAGGAGCAAAAATGTCAGCACAAAGCAGAACCGTCAAAGAACTAATTGACTTTCTTTCAACCATGCCACAAGACGCAATTATCGCTATCAACCAGATTTGGTTGCGAGAAGACCTTGAGGAGTTTGCCGACGAGGGAGTCACCCTTGAGGAATGGGACAAGATTGCGTATTATTACGAGAACAACGAATACCTTGGACAATCAGGCGCAGAGACCATCATGGATGGATTCAGAGAGGTGACCAATGGCTAGGGCTAAAAGTATTGCCCTTTACGACAGGGACCACAACCTATTAGAGGTCCATGCCAATAACGCCTCTGTCAAGCGTTCTACGGCTGACTGGGCCCACTCCAGGGTCTTTTATGAGGTATATCCCGAACAGGTCAAATACCTCGGCTACGCCCAAGCAGTAGACCTAGAGACTATCCTGCAGTTTGCCAAGACAACCAATAACAAGAACTAAAACTAAAAGGAGCCAACATGCTTTTATCTGAACTAATCTTTTTGCTAAACCGCTACCTCGAAAAAGGGGGCGACCGGACCGTAGCCTACATGCTCATTGAGCGAGAGGAACTTGAGGATGTATTCGGAGACGACCTAACCAACGCACAGTGGGAGTGGCTGGCTGAGGACATTATCCAGAACCACTACCTAGACGAAGATGACATGCAGTCTTACATTGACGCTATGCGAGAAGAGGGTATCTAAGATGACCGAACTATCAAAGGAACTGAAAGAGAAGTTGGCAACTATCAATAAGCCAGCCGCAACCACCCAAACAGAAGAAAAGGTATACGCGGTTTACCTGACCATTCAGGAGATTATGCTAGCCGAAGAGGCACTGTTTGATCGATCGGCGGTTCTGTCTGCGATTGCAGATGTGAATGTCTACCAGAACCGCAAAGACAAAGGTGAGGCTCTGGACAAGAAAGTGCTAAGGATTGAGAAGATTGCTCGAAAGATTGCACAACCGCTAGACGAGATGTATGCGGCTAACGACAGTTTGGCACACGCATGAGGCCAACGCCAGAAGATATCCGAGAAGATGTGATTACGGCTATCTGCGAAGTGCTAGACGACCATGGGCTGACAGAGGTATCTGACGCTGTGGCAGGAGCGTTTTTTGACGAAGATGAAGTATGGCTTGACAAAGCAAAGAATGAGTTGCATAATAGTATGAGAGACGCACTGCGGAGGATTGTGCGACTTGCTAAGAGATTGGATTATCTATAAAATGGAATGTATGGAATGCGGCTGGAGCCAGCCAGATAGCACAGCAGACATGGATATGTGTGAAAGTTGTGGCGGAGAACGATTGAGAGTGGTGTTTGACTAATGAATTCACAGATTACTATTACAGGACTTATTGCAACAACCCCGAGACATTTGGTAACCCAAGAGGGATTGCCGATTACTTCATTCCGGCTTGCACAGGAGAATGATGGGACCACGATTGTCAACTGGTTTACTATCACGGCGTTCAAGGTGCTAGCCATCAATGCCGCCACCTCGCTTGGCAAGGGGGACCGGATTGTGGTTTCAGGTGAACTCAGGTTGCGAGACTGGGACAATGGCGAAACTCAGGGGACATCAGCAGAGATTGAGGCTCGGACTATCGGACACGACCTCAACTGGTCAACCAGCGTAGCGACACGAACAGTAGTTACCCGAGAGGCTCTGCAAGAAGAAACGCCAAAACACGATTGCGATTGCGACAAATGCGACAAATAGTGCTACAATAAAACATCCCTAAGGAGGATTATGAACATTACATATATAATTACAGGCGACATTGAAGAGATTGCAAAGGTAGCAGAGAGCGTCCGGGAGTATAGCCGGTTCCTTTCTGACAAGGCGAACATCTCAGCGTATAAGTGGTATCCGATTACGCCAGAGACTCAGGTGCTAGAGGTTGACCTAGGCGAAGAGGTAGCGCAGGCCGAGTTGGAGATTCTAACTAAGGACCTTACCTCACTGACTATTGGACGATTGTATGACGGCATCTTGCGAGATGTAATCTCATACGGAGAGACAGAGGTTGTTGATGACGAAACTAACGCCACACGCTAAGCAGTCCCTAGAGACCCTTGTAAGCGAGCATTCTGCATATGTGCTCGCCAAGGCTACTCTAGAGGCTGAGTTGAAACGCCAACTGGTTGACCAACTTGCAACTATCAAGCGTAAGCGAGATGTAGCACTACGCCTAGCCGCTGAGGCGGGCGTGCCACGAACCCAACTAGGTAAAACTATCGGGACCAGCAACTACAAGACTGTGCAGGATATTCTGGCGGAAACAGAAGACATCATGACACGCTCTACAGTTGCAGGTTGGAGCATCGCCCGACAGGACGACGGAACCTATCGCATCGGATTGACCAATTTCGGCTTTGCCAGAGTGTCTGGCGAGGCGGTTGTATCGATCATTGACGGTGAGATTGAGCACATCAGCGGAGATAGTTTCGTAGTTGGACACTTGTATCAAAACGACGTGGTCAACGATATCCTTGACAGCCTATAACGTTTTATTTCTAGCATTCGGGATAGCGTTAGCGACACCTGTGATTGTGTTGGTCCTTTTAGTCATTGAGGCAAAAAAGGAACATAGAGATGGCACAGTTTCACAGTCCGGAATGCCGAATTACAAACGAGAGCACGAAAACTACTGGAGGCAATACATTGATTGATAGTTCACCGCTGATTCCTTATAACTATCAGGAGCGTGATATCGAGCAAATCATTGCCTCGGGTGGGTCGGGTATCGTAGCCACTCAGGTTGGTGGAGGTAAGACGCTTATTGCAATTGAGGTTGCTAAGCGTCTTTCCACCGGCACAAACTTTGTGATTGCCCCAAAGGGAACGCACAAGCGAGCATGGGAAGGCACTATCAAGCGTCAAATCCCTGATGCAAAGGTTTACTACCTGAACTCTACGAAGGCTGGCAACGAGGCTCTAGCGAGGCTAGAGGCTGACCAGCCGGGCTGGTATTTGATTAGCCCAGAGTTCTTCCGCAAGCACCACTGGCGCGGCATTACGCCAGACCTTGCAGTGTTTGACGAGGTTCACCGAGCCTCTAACCGCAACAGCAAGACTGCGCTAATGCTGGCAACACTAAAGGCAAAGCGTCGCATTGGGATGTCGGGAACCGTAGCCGGGAATAAGATTGACGGCATCTGGTCTATCCTTAGGTGGGTTTATCCACAGGTTGCTGGACGCTCTTACTGGAACTGGGTTGACACCTACTGCTTGACCGAGGTTGACTTCTTTGCAGGCAAGCAGATTATTGGTGAGATAAATCCGGGCAGTATCGTTGCCTCAATTCCATGCTACATTCGCCACCTCAAGCGTGAACAGTGTTGCGAGTTCCACCCACAGGGAATTGACAATGAACTCCCTCCGGTTCAGACGGAAGTCCGAACAATTGAATTGACCGCAGAGCAGAAAAGGATTTATAAGAAACTTGAAAAAGAACTATTCGTTTGGCTTGGTGAAAACCCTCTTGTTGTTGAGGTTCCTGTCGCTGTGCGTGTCAGGCTTAGGCAAATTACTCTTGGCGTGCCGGAGATTGATGAGGTCGGAAACCTTACGTTTGGCGAAGATTGTAAATCATCCAAGTTCGATGAACTTGTCCAAATAATCGGAGACCACCCAGCCGGTGAGCAGATGCTTGTCTTGACTCACAGTCAGAGGTTTGCTAGCGTCGTCACCAAGCGGCTACAGAAGATGGGCCACAGCGCTTTCGAGTGGAGCGGTAAGGCATCTCAGCCGGTTAGAGACCAAGCCTTGACTGACTTTATTGGCGGTAAGATTCAGTTTATCGTTGCAGTTATTTCGGCAATTGGCGAGGGCACAGACGGGCTACAGCATGCCGCTAGCGTGGTTGTGTGGCTATCTAAGGATGACAACCGTCTACTCAACGAGCAAGCCGCTGGCCGTCTCGATCGTCGAGGCCAGAGTCGCTCTGTGATTAGTTATGAGATTATCGCAGAAGACACCTATGACGAGGGTCAGTTGTCTACCCTTATCAAGGACCAAATTAGAATGAATGAAAGTTTGCGAAAAGACTTGACAAACTAGGTTCAAGCATCCATAATTGTTGTTAGGAGGAAATTATGTATGAAAAGTATTTAGAGCCACCGGACGTGTGGGCTGGCGATTGTTGTGAAGACGACGACTGCATCGAAGAGTGCAACTGTGCTAATCACATCTGCATTGAGTGTGGGCTTCTACATAATTGCCGCTGTGATTTTGACTATGACAACTGGGAAGATTTTAGGATGGATTTTGATGAATAGGGCAGAACTCGCGTGGATTACTGAACTTCAACTGCGACTAGTAATGGAAGAGTTGATGGAAATTGCAGGAGAATAAGCCACACACCGCAGACCTTGAGGCTCGGGCTAGGTATCGAGAAGAGGGTAGGCAACTTGAGCAGGAACGCATCATCAAACTGCTAGAAAAAGATTGTCACCGGCCACTTGACCCAAAATGGGAACACTACCGAGAGAGTTGTAATTGTTACCAAATCAAACTCATCAAGGGAGAGAACAAGTAATGCCTGGTGCAGGTTCTAGGGCTAGACAAAAAGCAAAGCGTGAAGCGTGGCTGAAAAACATGCCCTACCCTGGCTTTATCTGCAAAGTCTGCAAGCATGAGGACATGATGCACTTTATGTGGGCTGGCTATTGCATTTTAGAAGATTGCGATTGCCAAAGCATGGATGGCATCGCTCTTATCAAGGGGGAAACAAATGCCTAGTGTTGGCGAATTGCGTGGCATCCGTATTCAAGTAATAGGCGAAGACAGTAAAGATGAAACTGGCTTGAAGTTCGGTTATCCGCTTGTTGAAACAGAAGGAACACCTGCGTATTGGAATGGAACTGAATGGGTTGAACTTATCAAGGGAGAGAACAAGTGACCTATTACCGTTACCGTCAGAACAACTCAGGCGGTGGCTGGGGGGAACCTGCAATCGAGGTTTTTATCGAGGCAAGCACGCCTGATGAGGCAGACGAAATTGCCCAAGAGCATGGCATCTACTTTGACCCACTGTACTTGATTGATTGTGAGTGCTGTGGCAACCGTTGGAGTGAAGCGTGGGAGTCTTACGAGCAGATTCCACCGGAATACAACAGCGAGTTAGGTGAACTTCTTTATGGAAATTGCGTCAGGAGATTAGTTATCAAGGGAGAGAACAAGGTTGAATGGCTTGACTCACCAGAGCCAGTCCCCCATCCACTAAAGGAGGTTAAGTGAAGTATCAAGTAGATATCGAAGTTAGACAAGATAAGATTGAGGTCTTGCTAGCGGCGCTAAAGGTGGCAGAAAGTCACTACACAACAAAAGGTATGTGGCTAGCCGCATCAGAGGCTAACAAACTAAACACATCACTACGTAAACAGATTTTTGAATTCAAGGAGGCATAATGCAAATTACAGTATGGACAACAAGTAACTGCGTGCAGTGCATGCAGACAAAGAAGCAGTTTGACAAGCTAGGCATCCGTTATGACGAAATGGCCCTAGAGCAACACCCTGAGAAACTTGAGGAGTTCAAGGCTCAGGGGTACATGCAGGCACCGATCGTGGTAACAGACCGCAAGGTTTGGACCGGGTTCCGAATCGACAAAATCAATTCGCTAAACAATTACTTGCAGTCAGAAAAGAATGCTTAGAAACTGGTTCTTCATGTCGGGGACAGCCTCGGCAATCCTGTTCCTGATAGCAATATTTGTGCGATACAGAAAGAGTAAATAAATGAGCAAAATGGGCGACGTGTGGCTTGAAGAAAACTATCCACAGCCAGCAGAAACTGAGGTGCTGACAGGTGAGTAGACAAGAGTATCACGAGAAAAACCTTGAGAGAGCGTTGCATTCAACCTCTCTGAAGTTACAGGACCTGTCAGAGACTGCTTTCGATTTTGGTCGCTGGTACGGGTTCAATGAGGCCTGCGAGGAGTTGTCAAAGATTTTCATCAACCACATCAACTCTCACCCACTTGAGCCAATCAGCGCCGCAGACGCATTGGCGACAATTGCAGAGATTTATCAGGGGAATAGCAAATGAGTAGTTACGAAATAGTTGACCCAAACACTGGGGAGATGGTTGAGTTTGAAACAACTGTTGACATTGACCTGATTCAGGACTACAATAGGTGGGTGGTTGAAAATAAAATCAACCCACCACAGTTCTCGCCAATGGAGTATGCGAAGTATATCGAAGACGAGAAACGTAAGGTAAACGTGCAAAGTGCAATCGCTCTTATTGAGTTTTACAATAAGGGAGCCGCCTGGGAGCCGGAAATGATTGATGCTTTATTAAGGATTTTGAGGAATGAGGAATGAAGTGGTCGGGTTTGAGCCTATCTACAACCCGGTTAGACACGAGTTCGTCGAGGAAGAAGAGATGTTAGAAGAAGAAGTTGAAAACATTATTGAAGTTCAAGAAGAAAAGCCTAAGCGGGCTAGAATCAACCCTGACTCTATTCCGGTTCTATTTAGTGCTGTTGCTATGGTTGGTATCCTCATGGTCTCATCCTTTGCGGTATCGTTTAGTGGAATCTATGCAGTCTCTGCGTGGACGGGCCTACCGGAGTATATCCAATGGCTACCTGCGCTTTTCATTGATGCGGCTATTTTGGCTTACACCATTTCGCTTATCGTCTTCAAGGCGAGAGGTGAATCGACTTGGAAGACAACCCTCGGACTCGTCGGATTTGCTGCGATTTCTGTCGTGGCTAATGCTAGTCACACTTTGTTTTTTTGGGGTGGGTCTCTTACTGACTTCCGATCTTGGATGGGTGTTATTATTACCGCCAGTGCCCCTGTTGCTGTTCTACTGGCTTCTGAAGAAATTACCAGGCTAGCATTTGAAAACAAGGAGTAAGCATTGGCTAGAACAAACCTAGCAGACGGTAGTTTTGAGTATGCACACTTTGGCATCAACCCAGAGGCTATGCCAGCGTGGTATGAACTCTGTAAACTACAAGATGAAAACCCTTACTACCCATGCAATAAGAATCCATACTTTTACATGGACTATGACGGCCGAGGCAAAGAGGCTGACAGGGACGAATACTGGCTCCCTGTTGGCCTCACCATAGATGACTGCGAGTCGCTGTGCTACGGTTGCCCACTACTGAAACAGTGTTACGACTTTGCGGTTGCAAACGGCGAGACACATGGAATTTGGGGCGGGGTTGACATGTCGCAAAAACCAGATAAACTATTCTAATAGTTACCTAAAGGAGAAAAATGATTTCAGATTCACGCATCAAAGAACTGGCTCTCGGCCTGTTCAAGCAAAAGTCTGCCAGAGACGAGCAACGCAAGATTGGTGCCTCAGACTTTTCTGACCCATGCGAGTATCACCTAGCCAAAAAGCTGATGGGATACCGTGGTGGCGAATTCAAGTATTGGCTTGGCGCAAAAGTTGGCACAGCAATCCACGAGTTCCTTGAGGCTCGCATCGAGACCGTTGACCTTGAGCAGTTCCCTGAGTTCGCATCGGCCCGTGTAGAGAAGAGTATCTACCTGGGCGAGATTGAAGGCTACGGAACCATCAAGTCCAAGCCGGACCTTGCGCTAGTTGACGGCAAGCACCTTGTCGACTGGAAAACCAGCAAGCGAGACAAGTCTAAGAAACTTGAGGCCGTTGTGCTTGGCGAGGCTAGGGACACCAAGGTTGCGGCTGAGGCAACATACACCCTCAAGCGATACTTTGCACAGGCCCAGATTTACGCTTGGGGCCTCAACCGCGAGGGCGTGGAGATCGATGGTTGCTCGCTAGTGTTCATCAACCGTGATGGCACTTACGACCCAGACGTGTGGACCTGGACATTCCCTTACGACGAGTCTTTCGCTCAGTCAATGTGGGACAGATTGGTCCGAATTTGGACCGAAATTCAGAGCGGCAAAGATGTCGAAGAGTTCGCTCGTGAAGAATATTGTTTCGACTGCAAGGTATTGGACGCATAATGAACCTAGATAAAAAAACTGTAAGAATTGCCGCATCAATTACCTTGACATATCGCTTGATATTTGCTACTATTATTTTCTATGCGGCAAAGGAGAGCGACACAGCGTTCCTTCAAGGAATCCTGCTAGCAATTATGTCCATCATGGTCACCGTTGGCTTGTATCGTTTCGTGAAACTTATGAATCTTTCAGCAAGACTCGGCCAGTTGGATAAAAAACTTGACAGCGTGAATTGAATATGATATACTAAAGTTTCCCTAAGGAGGAAAAACAAAATGAGCGATTTCCCATCACTGCCCTTTGAGCAGTTTATTACAAAAGCAGACAAGCTAAACGCACCAAAGACAATGCTAATCTACGGTGACCCAAAGCGTGGCAAGTCTTGGTTTGCTGCATCAGCCGCAGAAGTTGCGGAACTATCACCAGTACTAGTCATTGACACCGAAGGTGGCTCTTCAGCCATTGCACGCGACTGGAAAGACGTTGACGTTGTAGAGGTAGACTCTCACGAGAAGTTTGACGTTGTAGTCACCTCACTGCTTGAACAGCCACACAAGTACAAGACAGTGATCATCGATACACTTGGTGTTGCGATGGACCGGGCCGAGAAGTATTTTGGAGAGAAACCGGAAAACCGCAACAACAAATTTGGCAAGTGGGGTGACTTGAAGGAGTGGATTAATCTTCTCGCTCGCAAACTTCACTCTGCACCATTCCTTTCGATTCTTGTAGCACACGCTCAGGATGAAAAGGATGACCAGACTGGCGCAGTGAAGACCGTGCCGATGCTACCAGGTTCTGCGAAGAACACACTGCCAGCAATCCCGGACATCATCGGATACATGGGGGCAGAAACTGACGAGGCAGGCGAAGTGCACCGTGTGCTAAACTTGCAGTCTTCTGAACGATTGGTTTCAGGTAACCGCTTTGGCCTTCCAGCCAAGTTGTATGACCCAAGCGTTAAGAAAATCATTGATACAATCAATAAACTAGGAGGAAAGTAATACATGTCAAATCTAACAATTAACCTTTCAGCAACCGACGTAGAGTCAAGCAACGACTACTCACCAGTCCCTGCCGGAACCTACAACACCACCGTTTTCAACGCTGAGTTGACTGAGGTCCGCAACGGCGAGAACGCTGGCAAGCCACAGTACAAGTTGCAGTTCCGCATCTCGGACGGCCAGTACGAGAACCGTCGCCTGTTCACCTACGTGCCACTGTACAGCGGTAAGGCGTTCTGGAAGTCAAAGGCGTTCTTCTCGGCTCTTGGCTACAACGTTGAGGCTGGAACCTTTACCGTTCCAACCCCTAACGAGTTGGCAGGCAAGGCTGTTGCCGTGAAGGCAACTGTTGTACCAGGCCAGAACGGCGGAGAAGACAACAACGTCGCTGGCTTTACAAAGGCTGGTGGTGCATCAAGCGCCACCGTTACAGAGCCTGTAGCGGTTAAGTCTGCTACAGACCTTTGGGTCTCATAACCCCAAATGGGCAGTCCTGGGATACGACTTAAAACTATCCCACAAGCCCCCACTGGTGTTGCGTCAAGTTTTTCTCCTTTCAGACGTAGTTCAAGTTCGATTCTTGACCGGGGCACGTTTTATAGAAACAATGACCATTAGCTCAATCGGCAGAGCAGAGAGCTGTTAACTCTAAGGCTTCAGGTTCGAGTCCTGAATGGTCAGCAATAGGAGAAAACAAAAAGAGAGGAGGATACATGGAGATTAAAGATTTTCTAGAAACAGTGCTAGGCAACGGCGCGGGCTACGCAACTATCGTAACTAAAGATGGTCGTGGTGTCCCTACTGTGCAAAAGTTCTTCTCGTATCCAGACGAAATTGACGAGATGGCCGAGTACTCAAAGGCGCACAAGGACGAGGACGTTTACTTCTCACCAATCCTTTACTACGAAGAGCGTCGCATTCGTGAGAATGCAAAGAGCGTGTCAGTCGTCTACGCAGACGCAGATACTTGCAACCCTGCCAACTTCAGGATCCCGCCAACAATCTCTGTAGAGACCTCTAAGGATCGCTGGCACGCATACTGGGTACTTGACTCAGAGCAGGAGCCTCAGCGTGTTGCACTGCTTGCAAAGCAGATTGCATACGCACACCGAGACCAAGGCTGTGACGTTTCGGGATGGAACCCAACCAAACTCTTGCGTGTAGCAGACACTAGCAACCTGAAGTATGACTCTTCTCAGCCAGTGGTCGCATCGACCAATGGGATCATCTACACGATTGCTGAGATTGAAGAGGTCTACAAGGATGTCGTAGTTGACAAGGTGCTAGAACTTGCTAACGCCCCACTGCCAGAAAGTACCCCTGAGGTCATGTCTGTGCTTGCAAGAGTGTCAAGCAACTCAGAGATTTTGTCGCTATACCTTGACGAGCCAACTCCATCATCAGACCTTTCAAAGATGCTTTGGAAACTTGAGATGGAACTATTCCGTCAGGGATTGACCGCTGAGGAAGTCTTCACGATTGCTAAGCACGCAAAGTGCAACAAGTACCACCGCACAGACCGAGCACCTAGAGCAGATGCTGATGGTGACCTCTGGCGTGAGGTACAGAGAGCCTCGCAACTTGTGGCATCTAACATCATTACCATTGAGCCAATCGAAAGTGAAGAGCAAGACTATGAGCGAAAGATTGACTTCCTCACGCCTAGTGAGCGAACAGTCGTTGAGGAAAACCCTACCTTCGTGGATTCCTATGTTGAATGGGCGGGAAAAAAGACGGATGGTGCTGTTGAGTACCAGGTCGCAAGTGCGTTCACCATACTCTCTGCCGCATTCTCGGATATCGGCTGTGCCGCCCCAAAGTATGGAAAGATGGGGCTAAACCTCTGGTTTATGTTGCTAGGCGAGACAACTCGTAGCCGTAAGTCAACAAGCCGTAGCCTTATGCTACGAATGCTGACTGCCTATGAGGGTCACGCCGGGTATCAGATTGACATCGGCTCAAACGCTACCGGCGAAGCCCTTGTCAAGCACTTGTCAGGCAGAGACAAGATGACTTCGCTCTTTCACCGAGATGAGGTCCAGGGCCTCTTTAAGGAGTTCGTTACCAAGACGTACATGGCGGCCGCGGCTGACCAGTACACCGAACTCTACGACGGCAAGGTTCCTGTAATGCTACGCTCTACAGGTGCCTCAAGCGGTGTTAAGGCAGTACAAACAGAACGTGCTGAAACAAACTTCATCATGTATCTGATGGGTATTACTAGCAAGGTTGCAGAAATCTTGACAGTAGACTACTTCCGGTCGGGATTCTTGGCTCGATTTATCTACGTTGTTGCGGACGCTCCAGAGCGCACCCGTGAGAGCGAAGACCTTGCCCAGGCAAGTGAGGAAGAAGTGATGGTTCGTGACGAGGAAATGGAACGCTTGGTTGCAAATCTTTTCGGAACCGCCTCATGGTGGCGACGTAAGGGTGCACCATTTCCTCGTCCGATCTTTCTCTCTCCGGAGGCGCTAGAGCGATTCAATCGCTTCAAGTGGGAAATGGGTGACTACACTCACGGCCACCCGAACGAAGAATCGATTGAGCCTTCACGTCAGCGACTTGCTCTATCGGTTTGGAAGATTGCAGTACTACTAGCAATGTACGACCGCTCTGAGAAGGTAGAAGAGAAGCACATGCTGATTGCAATGCACTACGCAGAAGGCTGGTTCAAGAACCTTGTGCGCATGGCTGGAGCAATCTCTGCATCAGAGTGGCAACGAGATGTTGATAGCCTTGAGGCAGTTATCCTACAAAAGGGTGGCAAGATGCGTTACGAAGAGGCGTACAAGAAGTTCAGCAACAAACGTAAGCGTGAGTTCGACGAAATGGTTGATGCTCTGCGTTCACAGGCGAGACTTAATGTACTGGTTGAGGGCCACAAGAACTTCTTGGAGTTGATTAACTAATGGAAAATCAATACCAGAGACTTATAGCCCTCAATCAAGCGATTTGGATTAGGGATAATGCACAGAAAACAAGCAAGGCAGATTTGGTTAGCAAGGCTCAAGAGCTTTCTTACTATGGCTTATTTTCAAACCGCCAGATATCAAAAATATCTGGCGGTGCGCTTAGTCCTTCAGTGCTTAACGCTAGCCTATCTAAAAATAACAAAACTGGTGGAAGGCTATCGCCGGAGAACCTAGAAGACATTGTGCTTATTTTGTTCAGTAAAGAACGAGAAGCGGTTGACCACAAGTTGATAAAGAAAGTCCTTGATAATGGGACAAGTCAAGGAATGATATCTAGGCTAACAGGCATAAGCCAGTCTAGTATCAGTAGAAAGTCTGGAGAAAAAAATAGCTGATTTAATGTCAAGAAAAGCAAAGTTTGAAGAAGTGAAAGAAAGCCGGGAGGCGGTTGCGTTTCACCGGAACAGGTTTGAAAATGGTAGCCGAGACAAGTTAGCCTTGCAGTGCTATCAACTGAAGATGCAGGAAGAGATTGATGTTAAGAAAATTCACAGCACAAAAATGGATTGAGTATGGAATTAAACGTGGCTGGTGCGGACCTCCGGTTTGTGCCACCCACGACGGGGTCCCACTATCCGAGCAAGAAGAAGAACTGATAGATGAGTTCGACCCATGCTTCAGCATTATTCGACTTTACGATGACGAAGAGATGCGTAAGCAAGTAGAAGATAATCACTCACCTTCAATGTGGAGAAAGTCTGGGTATAAGGTTGGCTAAGTTCTTATCCTTAGACCCTGGGGGCACGACAGGCTACGCAATCTTTGAGTATGAAGAGAACGAGCCTTTCAAAGTGAAAGAGGCTGGACAGATCCCTGGGGGGCTAAGAGGCTTTATTCGCTGGTATGGCGAACAAATTAAAACCTCTTGGGACGATGTTGTGTGTGAGTCATTTACGTTGCGCACAGGAGTGAAATTCCCTGACTTATCGCCTGTGTATATTATTGGTGCGCTTGAGGCTTTTGAAGAAGCCTGGGGCAAAGAGCCGATTTATCAGCCACCCACATCGAAGCCACTGTGCAATGATGACATATTAAAGAAACTTGGTATACACATTCCGGGCAAGGGCCATGCAAACGATGCGCTACGTCACGGTATAATTTACTTAAGGAACAAACGCCACATGCCCACACTTCGTGCGGCTTGGCCACTGGAGGATTAAATGCCATATTACATCACTAAAAAACATCCTGACCTAAAGAATGGGTTGTGGGCTACAGTAGACTCTGATTATAAAATTAAGGGACTACACGAGAGCAGGGCATCGGCAATTAGGGACATGGTCCGAATGTCGCTGAGTGAGCGAATTGCGCCAGGGTTTAACCACCCCTCAGAAACTCTACTGCAAGAAGCGGACACTTACTCGCCGCCACAAGGTGTTCGTAACGCCGCTAAGCGAGCGCTTAAGTGGATTGCAGACGGCAAGGCGGGCGGCGGCTTTACTGGGGTGGGGCGACGCAGGGCCTCACAACTTGCCTCTGGCAAGCCAGTCGGCAGAGACACTATTGCCAGAATGAAGTCGTACTTTGCAAGACACGAAGTTGACAAGAAGGCGACTGGCTTTAACTCTGGAGAAGAAGGTTTCCCTAGTGCTGGTCGAGTTGCCTGGGATGCTTGGGGCGGTAACGCTGGCAAGTCTTGGGTCAACGGCATTAACTTAGACAAGTAATTGGGGAATGGGCGCATGAAAATTTTATTTCTAGACCTAGAAACAAGTCCAAACCTGGCGTATGTCTGGGGTCTGTGGCAACAGAATGTTGCAATCACTCAGATGGTTGAGTCAACTGAGGTTATCTGCTTTGGTGCCCGATGGGCCGGAACTAAGAAGGTAATCTTCAAGTCAGTCCACCACGATGGCAAGAAGGGAATGTTAGATGCGCTACATGAACTCATGGAAGAAGCTGACGTTCTGGTTGGCTGGAACTCTCAAGCGTTTGACTCGAAGCATATTAAGCGAGAGTTCGTGGAGAACGGCTACCTACCGCCATCACC
>JACCDQ011016314.1_pt1 | contig 52641 bp, 46 predicted proteins | sample 7446031 | NCBI WGS metagenome assembly JACCDQ01 (sample SAMN15323442, study PRJNA562643) | freshwater metagenome | isolation source: river surface water | place: USA:Blue River Watershed | collected 2017-08-17
ACGATAGAAGTAAAGTCTTTTTCTACGACTGCAACGCCTGGAGATAATTGAAACGGCATTGTTGTTCTCCTTGTTTATAATGATTGCCTAGACAAAAACTGTCTACAAAATTATTTAGTTTTTAGTTGTTTTCACTCAAAAATTCAAAGGATCAGCTTCAGGATTACCGTCATCATAAAAACCAAACGGTGTTAAGTCTTCTTCGATAGCTTTCATCTGCTTTTCATACATAATCTTGCGCATGTTAATGTTATTTAGTTCTTTGAAATACGGTTGTGTTGTCAACCATCCGAATAGAACTAAAGGCATAACCAAGTCATCATGATACCCTTCGTCGGCTTCATAAGAGCCACGCTTTTCAATAAATGTAGAGATCTCAGATATAGTATCTGGGTCAGTAATTAGAAGTTTATCTTCCTCGACGATAGCCTTAAAGTTATGGCAACCGATACGTTTTACACGTTTGTCAGTAGTAACACCTAACTGTGACTTCTGTCCACCAAAACCACCACCGATAGTCTGAACACCATTGGCTCTAGACACCATTAGAATATTCTCGTACTCTAGTTCTTGGTGCATGATCTGGGCTACTTGATCAGAGATGTTAGTTTCGATCAAGATAAAAGCGTTGTTGTATTCCGTGGCAACCTTGAAGATTACAGACGGGAACAACAGAGGGGTAATATCATTACGTCTGTATTTCGCGACGATTCGATATGGCGTTTCCGTAATATCAATCATCTGAATGGTTGAAGAGTCGCCCTCGACGCCAGCTGCAACGTCCACGATACCACAATAAGTATGATTCTTCTGTGGTCTCTCGAATACGTCTAAACCATCCTTACTTAGAATAGGTTGGTCAACAGTCATCTTAGCGATAACGTCAGCACGGATTAGTGTTAAGCTAGAACCTAAGAAGTTACATAAAACCTCTTGGTTGAACTTGAGTTCACCAAGCATACGCTTCTGTTCTTCAGCCCACTTCTCGTCGCGACCTGGGATTTCCCAGTAAGGAATAAACAATGGAACGAAACCATTACGGTCGTTCTCGGCATCATTCCAGAATCTCCAGAAGTGGTTGTAACCTAGTGGAGTAGATGATAGAAGAATCTTAGTTGTTTGACCCGCAGAAATAGTTGGGTAAACAGCAGTGAAGAATTCCTCGGCAACGTTGTTTGGAATAATCGCAGCTTCGTCAACGTATAACATGTTAACAGACTTACCACGAATACCAGACTTACCAGTGGCAGCAGTGAATACCTTTGAACCGTTTTCTAGTTCGATGTCACCCTTGTTCCAACCAGTAACACCTTGTTGCATCCACTTAGGTAAGTTCTCATACATCGTTTGATAACGGTCAAGAACTTCACGAGCAGCTGCGGCTTTGTTGGCTAGAATAGCAACTGTTTTGTTATCGTGGAATAGGGTGTACCAAAGAATGTATGCGGCAGAAGAAGTCGTCTTACCTTGTTGACGACCTTCCATAAGAATAACACGACGATTATTATGGATGATGTCTATCTTCTTCTTTTGACAATCATATAACTTGAATAGCTTTAAACCGTAGTCAAGTGTTACGATATAACAAAAGTTCTCAATAAAGTAGATCGGATCTTGAGCGCACTTAACATACTCCTGAACTTGCTCAGGAGTAAATTGGAAGGTAATACCAGCAGCTTTTAAGTTCGCATTACTATTATAAATTTCAGCCATAAATTATTAGAGTTCGTTTATCCACCCATCTGAGGTGACTATTTGCTCACCGTTCGGACCAAACTCACCAGTTGCTCTATATGTTGAATCAAGAGCCTTGCCAGGGAAAGTGTCCATAAACATATTGGCATCAGACTGCATAATAACACCTTGCTGAGAAACTGGACCAAACAATGATACTTTCATTTGGAAGTTAATAGTGTGAATAACGAAACGTCTTTGTTGGAATGAACCTTCGAATTCATCAGAAACAATAACTGAGTTTAGAACGACTGGTACATCTAACTTAATACCCATGTCGTCAACCGCATTGATAGTCATTGAATATTCTGGGGTGAACCATGGTAGGATCTGCTCAATAATTTGTAGGGCGTCTTCTTGTGTCTTAGTAACAATATACAAAGACATATCAATGTTGTATGGGACTGGCGTCCTAACCATGGCTGTACCATTTTCGCTATTAGAAGCTGCGTCATTTTTCATATACTGCATACGATTAACTTTACGCAAAGAGTCGTAAGTGTATGCAATAATTTCAAAAGACATTCTTGGTAGAGAAGTTAGAGTATGATTTTCCAAAGTTGGGTCTTCATCCAAGCGAACCAACCATTTTTCTTTTGGGGCATATGAAAGAGGAACGTGTAGACGTTGCGCAGTCACACCGTTTACTGGATCATCTTCTTTGCGGTCAATATAGATGTTAGAGAATAAACGACCAAAGCCGATAATACATTTTCTAACAATGCCATGATAAAATACACTATTGTTTAACATTAAACTTCTCCAAACGGATTGCTCTCGTCAAACAACGCATTCTCAGAAACAGCTTTGTCTTTGAATGTTTGGTTATCAGCGAACCCAGTAGCATCTTCAATTTGTGGGTTGATAGATGTATCGAACGACTTCAACGTTTCAAAAGTATCAATGTCAGGGATACCAGTATCAATTTTCTCAGAAGAGTATTGATACAATTCAACGTCGAGCTTGTATGTGTATAAACGACCTAGTTGGTAGAAAGGCTCTTGGTGTTTAACGAATTTTATTTCAAACAAACCCTTAGTCAACGGGTAATAAATTAAATCACCTTCGTTTGGTCTGTTTGGTAGATATGTTGTACCGTGGATTCCAATTAGGTCAGTCCATCGTTTGCGGGCAACTGTTAGGGTTGCGGATTGGTCCATCAATAGACCAAACTTTTGAATCATAGCACCCTGACCAGCCAAGCTCTCGATGTTATCAAAATACATCTCAATTGGATAAGCGTGTTCAAACTTAGACAAACGGTCTTCACCGAAGATACGGTCTGTTGATACTTGAGTGCGAGGGATGTAAAGAAAGTCTTTACCGTAGATCTTCAAAGACTCAATGATGATGTCTTCGATAAGATCTTGCTCGCTAGAAGTGCCTTGGGTAAAATATGGATTTGTTGCCATTGATTACCCCAAGAAAAAGTCTAGCGGTGCTGATTTTGTGCGCAGTTCGTCTTCTAGATCTTCAATCTCTTTAGTGGCTTCAACATACAGTTTATCACCATCCAGAGTTACACCACCAGGCAACTGTAGACCAGAGAACTTTTTGATATTAACTGCCCACTGTTTCTTAAACAGAGCAGTAACGTAATGCTTCAACCATGGCTCGCCGAATACTTTAGCGAAGTCAGCTGGGTTAATAGCACGATATCCTTGTAATAAAACATAGTCGCCGATAACAATATCAGTCTCCCAGTTTAAATCAAGGTGTAGTCTGTTTTGTAGACGGTTAAAACGGTACAAAGGGTGACCGTTTAATTCAAGGTCAAGCATCGCTAAGTGACTCATTGTAGTCTTGTAATATACAATACTTGTAGAAGTCAAATCATATAAATCATTTAAGCGAAGCTGGTATTGTAAGTCGAAGATGTTCTTAGAAGAAGACGCTTGACCAATGTTCAATACCTTAGTAACACCGTAAACATAGTCTGGCGTTGTGATGTATTTCAAATCATACTCACCAAGAGTGATTGGATTTGAGGCTGCCAAAATGCCTGTATGCCCAGAAGAACCATTAATGGTTTCTCCAGCTACGAATGTACCAACAACGTTTCTAACGTAGATCTTATCGTTGACGGGTTGGCTACCAGATTCAACGCACACTTGCGCTTTTGCACCTGAAGTTGCGCCAGTGATGTTCTCAGCGACGACGAAAGAAGTGCCGTTGTTTGATTGAAGGTTTAGAGTTGAAGCACGAATACGGTGCTTCAAGTACATCTGTTCTACACCCTCGTAGTGGTATAGATTCCAGTAATCTAACGCTTCATCTAAACGATCCTCTAATTGAGTATCATCAACGTTAATCTCTAATACAGGTGCACCAAGAGCTCTAAGTGCGTATTGTTTTAATTGTTCTCTGGTAGCGACAGCCATGGTTTTGTCCTAAGTTGTATCCTATTATTTATTCTTTTTTACAACTGCAATAAAGAATCCATTCCACCATTGTTCTTTAGATTCTTGACTATTTAGCCATATCTTCTTGAATAGGATTTCCAAACCAGCCTTCTGAATACCGTCTTCTGCGCCATCAACAACACCTTCCCAGTTAGCATCGTCGATCATGATAATAGCTTCGTTCGCTAGAGAACTTGCATAGTATCTAATGGCGTCTGACGTAGACTGGAAGTCGTGCGCTCCATCGTAAAAGAAAAAGTCAATATCCTTCAACTCAGTCTTATCTACGGAAAGCATATCACAATCAAAAACTTTAAGAGTTCTGTCGGCTTTATACTTTCTAATGTTTTCAATAAATTTCTGCTTATTGTTAGATGGTAACACATCACCGTTGGCTGGTTGGACTTGGTCTTTCCAATGATCAACGAACGCTGCTTCTTCAACTGAAGATGATCGCAGGACAGCTGCGCCAGAAGCTCCGAGGTATGAACCAACTTCTAGATACTTAGACGAGATATCGCCTATTTGCGTCAATAAGTTTTGTAGTCTTTGAGAAGACAAACCCTCAACATCAACCGCTGGTTTTACTTCGTTATCGTGGAATGCTAAAGTCTTAACCAGTTTGATAACCTTTTCTGAAGCTGGATTTTTGTTTTTAGCTTCAAATAGCTTATCACATTTGTTACAATCCCAGCAATCAAACTTACAGTTCTTGATGAACTTACGCCACGCTTCGATTGGCTTACCTTCTAAGTTTTTATCGTGAAGGTAATCATTGAACTCATCAAAAAGGATTTCATCACCACGTGCGTATCTCTCGATGATATCCATGGTGGAGAACATTTGAATGACAGATTCGCGACCATGCATTTTTAGAACGTCAACGTACTTGAACATCTCTTCCCAATCTTCTCTCCATGGAGGGAGCGTTGCAGATTTCAGGGAAGACGCAGGTTCTAATACATCCCACTTTGGGCAGGAGATTCTAGAAATAGGGTCAGTAAAGTATTGTGGTCCACCACTGCGTGTATTGTTAAACTGAAAGTGTTCTTCCATTACAGGGCAGTTACCAAGACAACCTTCGTTGGCTAACAACGCAATCTTAACACCATATTTCTCTTTGACTTGTCGGATACGTTCAAGCGTATCAGTGTCTCGCATTAAAGCACGGTCAATATTGATGTAATGAAACCCAGACTCGGCTGCTTTAGCAACTTGACCTGCGGTGTTTAGATTTCTTAGGATTGTATTCTTGATATGGAGCTCAGGGAACTCTTTTTGAATCTTACCAGTAAGAACCCAATGTGTATGCGGTAGCGTACATGATTTAACGCCACGCTCATACAAAGGTTTAAAGTTTTCAATCCAGAGGTCAAGATTATCTTGGTCTGGTCTAACCTCAATGTTGTTGAATGTGGCGGATACAGTGATACCAAGTTCGTCTTGGATAATCAGTGCGTTTTCAATCATATCCTGAGCGTCGTTAACAAAAACGTCACCCATTGCGTCTTGATTAAATGGCGCTATTCTGCAAGTGAAGTAAACGTCATAAATCAAATGCTTATGACGTTTTGCAAAACTTAAGAACTGATTAAATTGACTCTGGTTTAACTTTGGATTCAGGGGTATGCTGAACATTATTTAATAACTCACTTGTCAATAATTTATCTGTCACTTTAGGAATATCAAACTTTGGTAGATGTTCTTTATTCTCTAACAAACCTTGGCTAACAGCTTGGCTGATTTGCGCAAGACCACCCATCAAACGTTCATTGTATTGTAGAGTAGTAGCTAATGTCAAGATCTGGTCTTCTTCTGGCATCATCGCGATAGAATCCATATTGCCAGTACCAATACGACCATAAGAAACCATATCCATGGCTGCTTGTTTAGCCATACGAGTTACCCAATATTGACGCTCTTCTTCGTGATCATACGTGAAGGCTTTGTTCAACATTTCTTCGTTGTCGCCAGCAATTGCTTTAACTTGATTGATAAATCCACGCATCTCATCTTCAGCTTGCATCAATTTGCGCTCCCAGATACGGCAATCATTTTCCATATCCTCGATATCAACTTTGATTAGTTCTGCACGCAATTCGTCTTGATGACCAAACTCGGCTAAATCACGTTTAGCCATTTTGATTTCAATTTGCTTACGCTTCATTTTATTCTTGATGTTATACCAAGAATGGTGTCTAGATTCGATCTCAAGCATACATTGCTTAAGCATTCTGTATGGTGTAAGTTGGGAAGCTGTAACGAAGTGTTGGTTTTGATATTCAGATTGGTTGCTGCTCATATTAAGAGCGCCAACTACAATTTGTAATTCTTTGTCATCCAGCTTTAAATCGCTTACAACTTTACTATCTGGTTTAACAATATCGTATACTCTACCAGCAGTTGTCAATTCACTCATTTATTTCACCTCAAGTTTAAAAATTAAATTTATGTCCAAGATATGGGTTAACCACTTCATATTTAGTCTCGCCATTTTCGTCTGTGAAAATACGATTACCATACTCATCACATAAGCCAAGCTCTTGAGCTTGGGAGATCGGCATCATGATACCGAAATACTTTTCGTAAAGAATGTTCATATCTCTGACGTTATCAACGCTCTTAAATTGCTTGATAAGTTTCTGTTGATCAACCAACATCTTAGATAATTTATCATTCCATTCTTCGGCTTTAGAAAGAATCTTATTCGCCAATTCTGTCTTATCCACTTCATGTTCTTGAGCCAAATAATCTAAGAACGGAGTAACGTGCCCATCAGCACCTTGGAACTCTAACCATTCTCTGGCTTCAGCTTTTTGAATATCCCACGAAGCAGCGTCTAGGTCAGATGCTTTTCTCAGCATCTTATAACGGTAGTTATATTCATCTTCAATTAATTCTTTAGCGAAGCGATACATGAAAGTTACGATGGCTTGACGCATCTCTGGGAAAACTTCAATTTGAACTTTCTCAGTTTCTGGAAGAGCCATTGTGTCCGCCATTGGAGAATTTGGGTTAATAATCTTAACCTTATCTCTAATCTCAGAGAAGAAAGTGCTTCCATACAACGCTTCATCTTGGGTAATTTCTTCATACCCTGCAGGGATCATAGGGTACAATGTGTCAAACAAAGGTTCTGCAATCTCAATGCAGGAAGTGTCAAATAATGTGTACAAATCTCTGCAGTATAAAGTAGGGTCTTCGATACCCATACCAAAATACTTTTTAAATGGTTCTGTTTTTGTGATAATGTATTTCATTACTTTTCCTAATTTTAGTTATTTATTAGAACGACGTTGGGCTGTTCGAACATACGTTCATGGCAGCTGTTGAGCAAGCGCCAGAAGATTGACCATAGTGACCCTTTGGTTGTGCAGCTGTTCCAAGCGTTACTTCAGAGTCTGTAGAATATGATTGACGGATTGTGTGGTTATTTTGCTGACCATCGTAGTGTCCTAAAATATAACCGTTATCCTGACCCATCATGGCATTATCCTCACCATAGGCTCTAATCTTGTTGAACGTGGCGAGCGTTGCACCTGTGGAATCGCTGAATCTTGCTTTTGGTAAAGTCACGTTAGAACTTGTACCAATGTAATGCCACCCGTATTTAGAACTCATTACTTTACATTGATAGTCACCACGAGACCAACCAGCGTTGCCAGCACCCCATCCAGATGTCCATGAAGAAGTAGACCAAGTTACATATCTATAAACAGAAGTCCAAGCAAAGTAACCTCTTAGTTCTCCAGAAGCTCCATCGTTAATACCAGAGTCACCTGAGTCCCAACCAGTGTACATAACCTCTGACGGGAAGTGTAAACGGTTAGTTGAAGTCGATCCACCACCAACAAGCCATCCAGACTGCCCTTTGATATCATTGGCTCCACCGTTATCCGAACGAGTTACGTTCATTCGCATACCACCAACGTGACTGGCATATCCAACATCACCGTAGCTCAAACCTTCATTCTTCGGGTCGTTACCTTGGTAACCATAAGAAATACCAGAAGATGAGAAACCATCAGCAGTTCTCATTCTCATCGTACCATTAAACAAACTATATGAAGCAATAACTGAAGAAGCTTCTGCGTATGTTGCTGTGTTACCGTGCGCTACAATATATCCATTATAGTCAGACCAAACACCCTTTGTATAAGAAGCAACAGCGTGTAACTGCTCACCGCAATACATTGTGACTTCTGTGGAGTGCCACATCTTGTTTAGAGATCTCCAAGGGTTATAACCTTTATAACCACCAGCGAGATATCCGTGAGTATAGATAGAACGATATAACCACTGAGAATTATCTGGCGTACTAGAGCCAGAATATGTGCTTCCAGGATAATTCCAGAAAAACTCTCCGTTACCACCAAGAGCAGTAGTACCGTTAGATTGCAGCTTTGCCCCAACATAACTTGTATCTGGGATAGCTCTTAATAAAGCATTAGCTTTATAGAATGACATGTTACATTCCTACGGCAGCAGCTGTAACAGAAGCAGCGCCAGTTGAACAAGCACCTGACGATTGACCATAGTGACCTTTAGGTTGGCAAGCTGCACCCATAGTCACCTCAGAATCAGTTGAGTGTGATTGTTTAATTGTATGGTTATTTTGTTGGTTGTCAAAGTGACCCATAATATAACCCCAATCCTGACCTTCTTCTACGTTGTCTTCCCCATAAGCTCTAATCTTATTGAAAGACGAAAGTGTTGCTCCAGACGAATCGCTAAACTTAGATTTACCGCTAGTAACGTTGTTACCGTTACCAATATAGTGGTGACCCCATTTAGTGCTCATACACTTACAGTGGCCATCTCGACTCCAACCACTTCCCCACGCTCCAGTACCAGACCAAGAAGATGTAGACCAAGTCACATATCTGTAAGTTGAAGCCCAAGCAAAGTAACCTCTCAGTTCACCGCCTGCAGCGTCGCCGATACCATCAGAACCAGAGTTCCAACCAGTATACATTACTTCAGTTGGAAAGTGAAGTCTTGATGTGTCTGAAGAACCGCCACCGTTAATCCAACCAGATTGACCCTTAATATCTTGTGTTGCGCATGGGTCAACACGGTTCATGGACATTCTCATACCACCAACGTGTGATCCGAAACCAGCAGTACCATAAGAGATACCTTGGTTCTTAGGATCATCGCCCTGATAACCATAAGAGATACCAGAAGAAGAATAACCATCACCAGAATACATACGGCATGTGCCATTATGTAGACCATAAGAAGCAACAACAGAACCAGACGCAGACATACCACCGTTAGCGATGATGTAAGCATTGTAGTCAGAATAGTTACCGTTTGTATATGACTGTGTATTCATAACTTGTTCACCACAATACAAAGTTGTATCGGTTGGATGCCAAGTTTTATTTACAGAACGCCATGGATTTGAACCTTTATAACCACAAGCAATGTACCCGTGAGTATAGATAGAACGATATCTCCATCCTGCAGTATCAATGGCGATACCAGTTGCGGATGTACCCATATAAGCCCAGTTGTATCCACCAGTACCTGTTGAGATTAAGAACGCACCGCGAGATGCGTCTGGCGTTGCTGGGACTTCTTTAACTAAGTTATTATTTACATAGTATGCCATTAGACTTCCTCTACAGAGAACTTATATCTCTTACCATTCTTATTATTTAGAAGATAAAGGAATTCTTCACCTTCCTGTACAGTCCAGTTACCACGTGTGCCATCAACAACGTTACCTGACTCGTGCTTTTCGTTAGATAAGTGTAAGTCAGATGTATAAACGTGACGCCATGCGTATGTTGTTGAACCAAGGTCGTATGTAGAACCAGCGGTTGGGACCATATGTGAACCAACACCAGAAACTGTAACGTTGTTAAATCCTTGAGTGCCTTGGAATGTGTTGTTACCGCTGAAAGTGTGATTCGCTGAAATAGTTCTTGCTACAGAAGTGTGAACATATTGGCTGTGGTCATCACCGTTAAGGTTGGCCAATTCTCCATGAGAAACTTGTTTCAATCTTTGGTTAATTGCAGATTGATGCTCAGTCAAAGTGCGAACGTTTACGATCTTAACTCTAGAAGTGTTATTAGTAAATGCACCACTTGTCTGTAAAGAGATTTGGTACATCGGAGCAATTTCTAAGAACGGTAAATCATACGCAGTAAATGATTCGTTAAAACACTCTGTTAGAGTTGAGTACGAAACTCTACCCATGATTGCTTTAATTGGCGTCTTAATATCGTTTGTTGCAACAATCCAGTAGTTTAGATATTTACCTTCACCCGCATCAGTAAGACCACCTGTACCAGAAGTGACGTTATTGATTTGAGCAGTTGAAGTACCCATCGCCCATGGAACAGTCGACTCAACTCGCTGCGAGTATGTTGTGCCATCTAAGTAGATTGTTGGTACGTTTGCTGTACCGTTAATAACCTGTTGGAAATATCCATTAGGTGTAGATGAGTGGGAGATAGCATGTACTAAGTCTTCATCAGCCAAATAAATTGGAGATGAGAAAGAAAGAGTAACAGCAGAGTCGCTGTTCAAAGTATAAGTTAGCGCACCACCGCTTCTCCACATAGCACCAAGGTTATTATGTTGACTTATGTGCCAAGTAGTATCTCTAGCAGAAGAGTGACGTTCATCGCCAACAATCAATGCTTTAGTTGTAGAAGTATCTAAGTAGACGGCAGCGACTAAAATGGTGTCGCTGAAAATCGAATCACCAGCTGCAAGTTCTTCTAATGTTAAAGAAGTTGGGTTGATACCAATAAGGTGATTGCCAGCAGTAGCAGAAAGAGTGATTGTTAGAGAAGTAGTTATTAATGTCTTCTTACCTCTAAACCAAACATAGTAACCTTGGATCGTGTTCACCTGACCACCCATGTTTGAATGGTTCACACAGTAATAGTACAATGTTGGAGCACCAGATGGGACAACAATTCTGGTATATGCTCCAGGAGAACCAGGAGTTCCAACAATAGTTACGTTTGTTGTGTATTCAACGCCACCGCTATGCGTACCGTTAGAAGTTGTAGAAAAACGTAATGGGTGTCCGATGTTTGATGCATCTGACTGATCAAATGTATATGTTCCACCTTCTAAAAGTTCTAATGTTGGTTTTTCTGCGCCATCAATGTAATACTTCATATTTGCAGCAGTTACAACAAAAGTTTTAGAAGTAGCAGTTGTCCCAGAAGGAGCTAGAGTGAATACTCTAGTCGCATCAACGTAGGAAATTGATGAACCAGAAATAGATTCAAAACCAGTCATGTCCTTTGTTACAGAACCAACAGTTTGCATGGCAAGAACATCAATAGCTTGTTTTACGCTATTTGCTGACATGTATCTAGTAGTTGTATCAGTACCAGCTTCCATTTGCGCTTGGGATGCGTTAGTAGTTGGGTAAGTAACAGAACCAGTCTTAATAGCAGATACAGTCACTTCATTTGCTGCGAAGTTACCAGAAGCATCTCGTTTTACGACTTTGTTTGCGGTGTTTGTGGATACTGCGTCTGCAGTTTCAACCTTCTCATTATTAAGGTTGATGAAGTTTTGGTCGATTTCCGCATTAGAAAGAGGAGCACCTTTTAAGGTTGCACCAGGATCAGCGGTAACACGTGTTGTAATAGAAGACATTTATCTTTCCCTAAAATGGAAGTTTTTCAACTGTTATATTTATATTATTTAGCATCAAGAGTTTGCATGTAAAAACAAGTCTACTGGGATAGCTAACCTAATATTTCCATGATACGTTGACACAAAATGGTACAAAAAGCTAGGAAATACGACAATATCCCCGCTCTTTGGTGTTAATTGTTTATGTTGGAACCATGGTAAAAATGATGGGTCGTAACCTCGATTTGCGTTCATCCTTGGGTCAGTGAACGTAATCTCTCCACCCATATCCTGTTCTTCGCAAAGGATATAAAATACAGCGGATAACTGAGCACCTCTATGGTTGTGAAAGTTCAGGCTGTAATCCTTACCAACCCCTGCTAACCAACCGTGCATCTTATGAGATTTCCAATCGGATATCTCTTTCCCTAGAGTGTTTCTTAGGAAAGAATTGAACGAAGGGTACACAACTTCGGTTTTAAATCTATCCATAATCTGATGATCAAGTATGTTTACAGAACCAAAATCATTCGGTGGATTCTGTAAATTATATTCCATGAATATATCATTAGCCAATGCATCCTTTATTTCATCCGACATTTTAGTTTGAAGAAATGGGGTTGACCATAAATTCTGTATCATCTAATTTTCCTAATCATCAAGTTCAGAGTTATTCTGGAGATAGAACCTTTGTACTCAGTCACTCTATGCCAAACATCGGCTGGAAATATAATAACTTGTCCAATTTTAAAATGAACAGTTTCAGTGTTAACATTGGAGTTAGTATCATCTGACATCCACTGAGGGTTTCTCCATGATGGGTCATATAATACTAAATCACCACCTGCACCTTCCTCACCATATAATTGTACGACACAAACATATTGATTACCATAGTGACTATCGCAATGAATATCAAAACTGTTATATCCGGAGCGAACCCAACCATCAACTATTTCATATTCGCCACCGAAACTTGTTTTAAGAATATTGGTTATGATACTGTGTTCTTCTAGAATGCATTCCCAATCCTTAGAATTGTTCTCGCTAAATTTTGTTGTTAGCTCTAAAACCAAATCTTCGGATAAACTATCAATTACAACTTTTGTCGGAAAAATCTCTCGTATCATTTTATTAAAAACTCATCCATGAAGTATGTCCAAACATCTGGAACCATTCCTTCCATTTTAAAATCCCATGTAACAACGTTCAGAATATCATCGTAAGTTTTCTTATCTTCACTGTACGGTACAAAGTATGGGTCGTTTACATATAACAAATTTGGATTATCTAGATAGTCATACGGTGATTGTCCGAATCTCTCAGATAACCATTTACTGTAACAGATTGCAACCATGTAACTCTTTGATGGATAAATCCAACCTTTGTTCTTATTTACAAAATAGTCAATAGCTTCTTCAACTACATTCTCAGTAATCTCAATATCAACATTGTTCAGATCGTCAGGGTTATCCTCCCTCAATCTGTGATAGATTTCTTGCCTGATTTGCCATTCTTTCATTTTAACACCATATTAATAACAATTCGTTTTTTATCTGTTAGAAGTTTATCTATTTTGTGAACAACGTCTGGCGAGTGGTTCGTCAAAACTACATCCCCATTCTTTGGGTAATACCAACGTTCTATACCATCATAACACTTTATGCGTAAACTGCCACCATCAGTTTCAGTTAAATCGCTCTGATAACACATGGCTTGTATTTTTATGTTTTCTCTGTGATCAGTATGCCAAACCCCAACTCCATTATCTATTCCAAAATAAACAACGGATCGTTCCAAGCTAAGTTTACCAAAACACTCTTCATATCTCCACTGTTGAGTATTAACTAATACATCTGTAGCAGCTTGACATGTTGTGATTCCATAATCCCCAAATTGCGTGGTTGAAGCATCAAACTCAATATCCTCTGGGACTATGCTTTCCAAATCGCTATCATGATAGCAATAAAACCCGTATAACATCATACTTAGATGCATAGAGTTAACATCAAAAGAAGGTTCAGCTTTTATTTGCATACCATTGTATCAACTTTATAAAACCATTGCAAGAATTATCTAAACCCTTAACTTCTCTTAAATGTTCAGATAAACAGTTTCCGTAATATTCACAAGACGAACAATATTTATTTTTACTCACCCTAGACTTCTCTTTGTTGCACCAGTCCCAGTATTTCTGTAAGTCATCGAATTCCAAAAAGAATTCATTATCATTTAAATCAAACTCCAATACTGCATACTTACCTTCAGGTGTTATGTAAATATGATCGTCTGAGAAACTATTCCTTTTCTTCTCAAGAACTTCGTTCAAAAGGTGCTCATTTACAAATTCAAAGTTTTTGTTCTTGTACTCTAAAAAAGATTTGACTTTATTTTCATATTCAGTGTATAATACCTTGTGGGTGTTTGACTGGTTAGGACTATACGGTTTGATCTCTACTGATTGTAAATTAGGTAACAAATTCAAAGACTCAATCATCTCAGAAGTATCTAACTCTAAGAACTTTGGAGATGCAAGCATTAATACAGAAAACGGTTTATTCAATAAAGCCATATTTCTATAAACCCGTTCATGGTCTTCTCTTGCTTCAAAGTCATATGAAACAGAAGTGTAAACCCTTGGGTCTGTTGTGATTTTATTTACCATTGATAAGTTTGTGATTAAGTTAATATCTTCAATCCCATACATGTTCAACAAACTTATCAACTCTTCCCAATACTTATCAGATAGTAAACCGAGTTCTCCACCATACAAATCAACCATACCAATCTTAGCGTGTTGGCTGATTTCCGATATTCTCATATGTAACAAGTCTAGTGGCAAGACTTTCCTGTCGGATAACTGCGATTCTGTAAGGTAACAAAAGTCGCACCGAAAGTTACAATAATATGTTGGATTAATTGATACCGTCAACATGATAATGAAAGCTCGCTACTATTCTTGGGATTGGTAAAAGTTGTTCTGTTACACGGTGTTCAAATTTAGTCCCGTGATTGATAATGCATATGTCGTATTCTTTTGGGTAATGATAATCAATGAACTGTTTTGCGTCAGCATGACGAAATTCTATTCTAGTGCCAACTTCCTCATCCGTGTTAGTGTAATATAACAATATCCCTAGATTAACCTTATCTTCTTCATAGTCATTGTGCCAATCATATACATTATCATCCATCCCATTTACTAGGTCGCAATAATCCATATGATATTCGCCAAACAATGGCTTAATGTATTTTTGACCAAGGTATTCCTGAGTCTGTTTCAAACTATATTCTATATCGTCAGTTCGTTTAACCATCTGCAACGGAATGCTGCCCTTATCACTCCACTGAACATTGTGGATGTCAATATTTTTAAAGGCTTCTTCGTCTCTTATGAAACAGAATCCTTTATTCATTAGATTTGATAATATCACTGGCTAAACCCTTCATTTTCTTACAATGTATCTCGGTTAAATTATAATCTTTGTGGTCTTTGATAGTCTTCTTACAACCATTACAAATGTCAAACATTGGACAACCGTAGCAGTTATCAGTCATGGTTTGTAATTCAAACTCATGCCTTAGAGGTCTTATAGTTGCGCCTGACATCTCGGCTTGAAAGTCTATTGGATATAACTTATCATCACCGAAAGCACCACAAGAATAATAGTCACCAGATGGTTGTAAAGTGCGAATGCCGCCATCGCATTCTCTGTTCTGAGGGCAACAAGTAGCGTGACCCTTCAAACGCTTCATCATTTGTTTTGTGTTGAACTCCCATGGAGCCAAACCACGTTTCCATATTTCTATGTATATCTCATAAATGTCGGCTAAAAGATAAGGTTTACCTTCTTGCCCCATAATGATACCCTTGAATTTAACTGGTGGTCCAGATGACATAGCATAGTTTAGTTTACACTCAACACCCATCTTCTTGGCTAACTCTACATTCTTAATAGCAAGGTGTTGGTTTTCTTCAGTAATTACTGAAATGAAATCTGGACGATAACCTAACCAATCATACATCTCATTAGATACATTCCAAAAATCTTCTTCAGTAAATTCAGTCAAGTCACCCTTTAATCTTCCACCACCATATTGGAATGATGTAGTAACTCCAACACGTTCGTGTGAAAACAAATCAACCCATTTACGTGGGTTCTTGTAAAATGGCCAGAGGTTACTTGTAATTGATATGCTGGCGTGAGAACCAATTTCATCTAAGTGATGAATAATTTTCCAATAATATTCTGGCGGCATCATTAGCGGATCTCCACCGTTAATTATAATTGTGTTTGTTTCGGGGTATCTCTTTAAGAAATCAAAGATATATTGATGATCTAACTCTGCTGTTTTATCATCTGTAATATTTGTTGATGAACAGAAAGTGCATTTGAAATTACACTTTTCTGTTGGTTTAATTATCAAGTCCATCTCTAATCCAGTAATTTTCAATTCTGTAGAATTTATTCCTTGCCATATATTTCTTAGAGTATGGCGTGTGGGGGATTCTTTTTTGGTTCAAGTATAAGTGTATGTATTCTAAGTAAGAACCGCTTGGACATATTATTGTCTTATGTCCAAAAGTTTTTATTATATCTTTCCAAACTTGTTTTAGAAGTTTATGAATAACTTCGTTTGGTTCGTTTGAAATATACCCAGCAGTCTTGACGCAACCAATAATAACCTCATCTTCGTACTCGTGTATGAGTGCTAACGCTAACTCAATACCATCGTTATCTTTAGTTGTAAACCATTGAGCTTCGTCTTTACATTCCTGTGAAATTTCATACAAGTGTGGGTGGGTTTTCTTATCCGTATGCCACATAAAAACATATCCTTGCCTAGAACAAATCCTTGGCAAGTATGGATGCGCTGTTGGTACTGTATCTAAAGATACTTCAATGTGGCTCGGTGGAATTACTGATAACGGTTGAGGACTTTCTTCGTAGTCTAACATCATCAATATATCTGTGCGTAATTTTGTAGACACACTCATCTAATTCTTCCCTGAACTTATAATCATGTTGCATAAAACAACCAAAGGAACAACGGTCTAGATACTCGCAAGAAGCGCAGTCATATTTCTCTAGGAATTTATTCTCGATGGTGGAGTTGTCCATCTTTTCAATCTTCGAAGAATAGAACTTAATAACCTTCTCATCTTGAACTAGATTACCGCAATTACACATCGTACCATCAGCAAGGATTAACTTACTAGTTCTGCAAGAAGCGTAATTCTTTTCATTATGAATCCAATCTGATATTGGATGTACGTTTGGGTAATTGTCAATAAGATGTTTAAATACATCTCTTAATTGTTCATCGGTTGGTGCTTGAAAATCAGCTGATTCATCAGGCATATAATAATCAAAGTAGATGTAGTAACCTTCATTGTATAGCTTCTTAAAATAATTATCCTTGTCTTTTAAGATGTATTCAATATTCGGCGAATTTAAAAGCATACTTATGCAAGTAATTCTCTTACCAAAATACTCCATATTCTTTTTGAACTGTAGAAAATCATTTACATTAAAACGTCCACGTGGGTCGTATGAAGTAACTAATTGAGATTCAACCCCTGCTGTTTCAGAGAAAGCTAATAGAGATTCAATCAGTGCGATTTTATCTGTTACAAGGTTAGTTACCCAGTTAATCTTAACTTTTTTGTTATATCTTACGCTTAGAGTTTTGATGCCACTGATTAGTGCTTTATACTCAAATAACAAATTGACGTCAAATATCTCAGGTGCAAAAACCTCGCCACCCATTGCATTGAATACAACAGATTCGCGAGGTTCTGTTTTTAGAAACTCTTCAATCGGTTTCAGTTTTTCTGAAACCGTATTAATACCAACTCTGTTCTCGTGGTCTTGCCAGCAAAACGAACATCTTAAATTACAATACTCAAATAGATGTAACGTATATTCTTGTTCAGGATCACGTTTACGTTCAATAATAAATTCACGCATATTATAACAATCTATATTTCGATAGATCTCTTTCGTTAAATTTCTCAGATAAGAAGAATTGCATTAATGGGAAGTTTACGTTTTGGAAATCAAAACGTGGAACGATACATGTATCGAATGGATTCTCAACAACATATTCAAGAATGCCATCCATATCTTCGTCAGATAAAGTATCAGAACAAGCTGATGTAACATATTTCTTTAGACCAAACACGCTACGGTCAATTTGCATGCCTTCAAACTTATCAAATACTTCGATCAAAGTATCCATTAATTTGATTGCTTTTTCTTCACTCAAGCCTTCTAGTTTGCAAATACCATAAGCGTTTGCATCTCTCTCCCAGATCTCATCATCAGCGTATGATTCAAATTGTTCAACTGCTGCTAGTGGATCAATTGAAGTGATGTCTATCAATCCTGGATCAATATCAAATGTGCTCAAGAAACGGTGATTCACAATATTAAATAAAACCATCTGGCGGTTGTCTGTGAACATCTCTTTAAACCAACGTCGTAAGAACATGTGAAGAGTCTTACGAAGTTCTTCTTTCTTGGAACCGTCTGCTAAGTAAGAAGCCACCAATAACTCATACGAGTAATTTAAATCTAAATTTTTAATTAACTCAGGGTCAGTTTCAACTGCAGAGTTCCACGCTTCTTCAACTTCTCCAATACCATCCCATAGAGAATTTAAGTCTACACTGTATACAGAAGACAGTTGTGAATTAGATACAATTCTCTGATTGTACACTGTATAGTTTACAATATTTTTAAAAGTTTCTAGATCTAAACTTGGTAATATAACCTTGAACCAGTTAGAAATAACTTTTTTGTATGCTTCGTGGTCGCAGTATACAATAATTTTCTTATCAGTAGTTTTACCAAAATCTTTTAATGTTGCGATAAATCCAGCGAAGTCAGAACCAACGACTTCATCATAACTTCTACCATGAGCAATTAGTTCTCCGTATGCAATTTTATCAAGTTGTTGCAACATCGGGATACCATAACGCTCAGATATAACAACTCTGTCGAAATTAATTTCGATATTGTTATCAAATTCTAGATAAACTTTATTAAACAGGTGTAGCATTTGCTAATTCCTCTATTGATTGTTGTTTAGCTGAATTATAGTTATCACCAGTTATCATACCTTCAGCGATGCCGTATGTTAGTAAAAACATTGGGTTATTTTCATTAGCCCAGAATGAGTACATGTTCTTTCCTTTGAACATGTAATCGTTAAAATAATGATTGTAGAATTTTAAATTGGTTTGGTCAACCTTACCATAAAACTCATAGAAGTAGTCGTTCTTTAGCAAACTGACAAAGTTAACACCAGTCAAATCGTCACTATCATCTTTGTCAAATACATCCACAAATTCTTTGAACTTGTCACCGCTGACGATGTGCATATTGTATACAGTCAGGCTATCTAACTTAATAATCCACTTATTAATAATATCTCTGTTTTCTTCTATGAACATACCATCGTAAATGCTCAACAATCCCTTTGTTTGAAGTAGGATTGATGTTACAGCTTTTTCAACTGATGGTATATTAACGATCATTGTTGAGTTCAAATACTCTTTGAGTAAGTCGTAAACTTCTTCTTGTTCACACCCTTTGCAATCAATGTCGCAAGGAATATCAAGGTTTGAAAGATACGTTAAAAGTTTAGAACCTTTCAACGAACTTTCTTTATAGTTGATTACAAAGAAAGTCGTCTTATCTGTGAAATACTTTTTAAGGTTTTCAATTGAGATAGGTGCGACTGTTTCAACAAAATTCATTATCTTCTTCCTCGTGAACTGTGACATGATGAATGACAAGATGCGTGACAGACGTTAGTCTGAAACGTACCAGCGTTTTGACCACGGTGATAGTTATATGCGTTTCTCATATTACTGAACATAACTTCTAAACCACCAGCTGTAACTGTATTACCAGCATAAACGTTATCGCGACCAGCTGAAATACCTTGAAGGTAGTTGTCGTTTAGAAACGCAACAGCAGTTTGGTCGTACACAACACCTGCTGTTGGTCTTGAACCAGTGTTACCACCAGCGCCATCAACGACTAGTACTGCTCTCATTAATCTGATCTTAGTGTATCTGTAAGACTCTCCAATTAAAGTGTCGTAGATATTCTGCGCTGTGATTTCACCATTACCATTGGTTCCAATGCTACCACCATTAATCTCAATACCTTTACCGCCAGTTCCACCACCGAAGATATATCCTTGTGCGAATTCACCAAATGGGTATGCGTTAGTACCCCAAGAGATGCCTGAGTTTGCAGTATCTCTCACATATTCCGCAAAACGGTCAACAATATTCTGTTTTGTAATTGGATCTGTTAATGCCATTATTCTTCCTTAAGAATCCACACTTTCTTAGTGCTAAGTTTTTTCATTAAACTCTTAGGTGCACCGCAGATATTGTCTTGCCAACCTAACTGGTGACAATCACCCCCGCAATAACTAAACACCTCGCAACTATAACATGTGGGATTTCTACTACGTTCGCACGCTATGTTTTCTATCCTAGTTGGATTATTTATAAGATCTTCAAAACGATCGGTAATATTTCCAAACTGTTGTTCTGGCGCAGAGTTCGGGCAACCCGCTATTGTCCCATCTGCATTTAAAGTGAATATCTTTTCTTCACAGTCCCTGCAAAAAGTCCCAGATTTAGTATACCCCGTCTCGAATTTGGAATAAACAGTTTCTAGGAATTCGTTTACAAACCAATCTCTTGCACCGTACTGTTCAGCCTGTTGGTGCATCTTTAAAAACCAAGCGTCTTGGTCTTTATTTAATGGGAAAATGTCTGGGTGTTTATTAGCTGACCCATTACCTGTTAAACGCTCAAATGACACTTCTTGAACCCCAAGTCTGCGTATCCAACGAAGAAGAACTATTGGTTCAATGTTTAATGTATCAACTGTAACGCTGATATTTAATTTTACAGTAACTCCACGTCTCAATAATTCTTTGACGTTACTGTGCCATAATTCATACTGTTTGTTATTAGCGAAGCGGATCTTAGGATCCCATGACGTGCCGATTCTGTTACCAAGAACATTTTTGATTAAGGCATAATGGCGATCGTATAATTTTAAGACTAAGTTTGACGTTGCACCCCATGTACAATTAGGGAGAAGTTCTTTGGTATGAAACCAAACGTCGCGCATTTCATTAGTATCAACCAAGAATGGTTCGCCACCATGAAACTCGCAATGTACAGTATCCGTTTGATTTATATTATCTGAGAATGAACGAAGCCAACTAATTACTTTGTTCGGGTTCCAATATATTTTTGGACCATTTATTCCATTAGTGTAGCAGTGTTTGCAATTAAGATTGCAAGTTTCCGTTGTCTTTAGATAGAGTATCCAGTTCATAATTTTTAGACTTTTCAAATAAGTATTTTTCAAGACCGAAACTTAACGTCATAGCTGCAAACTCGTTATGAGCCACATGTGGTGTATTAGCTTCAATGAACACGTGTTCGTCTTCTCTTAAAACTATATATTGCCCATCAACTGATAAGGTTTTCTTACCCTCAACGCAATAAATGATAACGTCGTCTGGGTCAGTATGAACGCCAAAACTTGGGGAGTTAGATCTTGCTAAAAACAAATGGCATGTAACTGGACCATTGTGATTATATTGCTTTTTGTATTCTTCACACTTAGTGTAGATCGCTTGGTTGAAGCGTTCCATACCTTCAATTTTGATGGTTGCTTCTTGGTCAGAATATAAATCGCTGTATGATAAAAGGGGGATTTGTTCCCCCTTTTTGTTTATAATAGAAACCAGCCTTTGTTCATACGCTAAAGGGTTATGAATAAACTGGATAATATCAAACGGATCTATCATTTAATGATACATTCAACTAGCTTAACACCTTGTTCTAGGTTTGTTTCTAACGCTTGTCCGAAGCTGTAGATTGAGTCACCAACAGTTGCTTTACCATCTGGAGTTGAAACGATTGGTTGTCCCTTACGAATTGGACCAACAACTTTGACAGGTAAACGACCAACCAAACCAATAGCTTGACCAGTAGAACCATCATTCATAACATGAGCTGGGTTTGTAGAAACAACGCCAAGGACACGTTGATCGTGTTTGAAACTTTGAGTAGCTTCAGCTTCACCACCTTCGGCGACAACAATAACTGTTCCTGGCTCATACTCAGAATCAGTAATATACTTTTCTGCCAAGTCAGCGTATGTTGCTGAAGTAGATCGACCATAGATTACATTGAATCGGTTACCAGAAGAACCAATGTCACCAGAACCGTTGTTACCAGTTTTCTGAATGGAAGAAACAGTAGGAGAAAGAGTCAACGATACAGTTAAATCACCAGCTGTACCATCTACGTTAGAAATTTCAATAGAGTTACCTGGGACGAACTTTCTAACAACTGCAGTGTTGTCTGATTTTCTAATCAAGAAACCACCACCGCTTGTTGCGGAAAGACCAGTTAGTGTTGCGTGATACGCTTGAACGTCAGCACCAATAACTAAACCCAAGTTTGTACGTGCAGAGGAAGCAGTTGAAGCACCTGTACCACCATCAGCGATACTGATATCAGTAATACCAGTAATTGTACCACCTGTGATATCAACTAAGTTCTTATTCTGAACAGCCATGTTACCACAACCAAGGTTGCTTCTTGCAGTCGCAGCGTTGGAAGCACCTGTGCCACCGTGTTCTAATTGAACCACACCATCAACGTTTGATGCGTTACCTGTAACAGTACCAATAACGTTACCAGTCACGTTACCAAGAACAGCGCCAACGTGCACACCATAAAATTGGTTTGCGTATATGTTCGATAGAGCATCGCGAATAACAACGCTATCTGGAGAGCTTTGAACGCTTGGATATCTGCCGTGAATCATATCAGCATCTAACGTAGAACCGATACCAGCATTACCATCTAGAATGCTAAGGATGTTGGGTGCAGTGAAAGAAGCAGTATCTAGTTTTTCAGCGACTTCTCTGTTTAAAGAGTCAAAGTTGTGATCGACTTCTTCGATCGTTAGTGGACGCTCTTTATCTTGTCTTAAGTGGATAACAGCCATTATTTACCTTTTTCTAATAGTTGTACTAGGATACTCTTGATATCACTAAGTTCTGATTTCAAACTATTTATCTCGGATTCTAGAGCAGCAACGTTACTGTTTCTTTGAGTTGCGTGTAGTTTTGCACGTTGATAACTCTCAAATGAACGCTTGTCGGTATTCACGACACCGCCAGAAGCGGTGTCCTTTTTATAACTCTCAAACCCTTCTACTTTAACCAAGTTCATGATAATGCCAATAGACGTAGGTTTTTAATCTTTGGAACGTTTACTGGATTAGTTGTCTTCATAACGATCTTGATTTGAACGTTATTGAACGGGCTGATGCCAGTAACACTTAGGTCACGTTCAACAAACACGCCTTCTGAGTCTTGGTTTGTAGATACATAACCGCTGTCAATCCACTTCAATTTCTTCAAATCAACGTTACCAGACCAAGTTCTGTAATATACTTGAATAGAACTGTTATTCACGATGTTGCCATCAAACATAACTTTTACAGTCTCAGCAGCTTCAGTTAGAGCTAGAGTTCTTGTAATATATTGGCACTGGTTAGTTACTGCATAAGGTGCTGTATCATCAATGAAGCGATCTAGGATAGAGATTTTAAAATCACCACCAGCATCTGTCAACATGTTTAGAGTAGTTGATGTACCGAATGCAGAGTCAAGAGTAATCTTAACAACGTCGAATTCCTCGTTACCTGCATATACAGTCTTATCTTCAACAACTTGAACGTCAGTGATAGTGTATGTGCCATCAATAGTTGTTGGTACAACACCGTTGATGATCAACTTCTTACCAACAGTTGCAGAAGATAGTAAGTTATCTGCAGTATCAATGTTAGTGCGGATAGTGCCGAAACCAGCAGCGTTATTTTCAAACACTAATTTTGGAGTGGTAACGATATAGAAAGGTTGATCAGTAGTTGGTCCGTTTTGAGCAGAGCCAGTCAGAGTAATAACCTGAGTTGTTGCATTAACAGAAGAAACAGTACCGATAGTGGCATTATCAGATTTACGACGAATAACGTCACCTGGGAAAACTTCTTCGCCAAAATTAGTTGTACCAACAACACCTGTTAGAGTGCTACCGCTGGCGGTGATAGTGCCAGTACCATCAGTGCTTACGTCAGTTTCAGTAACATCACCATATTCTAGAAGAACACGAGTGTCGATCTCTGGAATATTGATAGTAGCAGCGCTTGCGTTATTGATCAAGTTTGATGTCACGTACGCAGACAGTTGTTGGATATCAATAATTGGAGAAACGTTCTGGTTATTAGATTGAATAACCGCACGGATAGACAATGGAGCAGTCTTGATGTTATCAACAACAGGATAGTTATCCAATGAAGGAATGTTCATTCGCTGTGTGAAACCATAGTTGTTGTTTGGAACGAATGGTAGATAGTTTGTGAAAGATTGATTCTCTTTCATTGATTTAACTGAATAATCAACCTTCGTGTCTGGGAAAACAACATCAGAAGTTTTCAAGAACATGCTATCCATAGCGAAACCGCGAGTGCAACTTACAGAAGTTCCGCCATACAGTCCGCTGATGAAGTCATCAACTGTACCCTTGATCAAGTTGTTACCAGTAGAGTCTTCAGTTGTCTTCAATTGAATCAAGAAGCTATCTTTTTCCAAACCAGTTGAAAGAACAGTGTGAGTAGTATTCAATAAAGTTTCTGGGATACCAAGAGTTGTGCTATTTGCACCATACAAACCTTCTGGTACACCATAGATCTTCACAGTCTGACCAGCTAGAATACCGTGGTTAGGAGCAGAGATACGAATCTTGTTTGTACCGTTTGTAATTCTGAATGGGTCTTTTGGTAAAGTAACCATTTCAGGTGGTAGGCACTTCAAGTAAATATCTGCAGCGCTGTTGATGTTGAACTTAGCAGTGCGCATCACGAACTTGATGTCTAGTAGGGTATGGATTTCCCACTCTTGTGCGTTCTGAGAAGCATATAGAGAACCAGTCAATGGTTGACCAGCAATAGTGTTACCTGTTAGGATATCCTGTTGACCCATCTCAGATACCCATAGCTGAGCACCTGGTTCATCAGTCATAACTACGAAGGCATAAGTTTCACCATCTTGTAGGTAGACTGGAGACTTGAACTTGAATGTAGTTACTGCAGAACTGTCATCAGAAACGTTAATCTCCTTTGGCGTCTTTGTAACTTTAGAGAATGGAATAGTCTTTGTAGAAGATGGGATACCATTATCAGTTGGGCGCAGCTCGATAGAGATTGGACGCTTGCCAGATTCCATAAAGTACAAATCTAGAGATGTCAACATTACACCACCAGGACTATTGATAGTGAATGTTTGAGCAAGAGGATCAGACTCATATTGGTAGATAACCTTACTGCTAACAGTAGATCTACGAACGTTTGGTAGACCTAGTTCTCTAGAATCTTCATAAGTGGCAGCTTGCACGAAACCAACCGCTCTAGAAGATACAACAGTACGCTCTTTATCAAGGGCAATACCTTGTGCATAGTAAACTGCAGAACCAGTAGAGTCAAAAGATGCGTTGCTGTTAGTGTAGTTGTCAGTCAACTTAAATGTGCGCTCACCAGTACGGAAACTCAAAGTGTTAGTTTCTGGAATATAGAATACGCCAACAACTGTTCCGTCTTGGTTTGTAATAACTGGATCAGCTAAAGACTTAACTGTTGGAGCAACGTTTGTTAAGTTAGAACCGTTAATTTCTGTAACAGTAACACCGTTGAAAGAACCAGTAGTGCCAATTGTAACAGTACCGTTCAATTGTTCGCTAACAGCAAAACCGTTCTTGATGTTTACAAGGTAAATATCTTGAGTGATCGGACCAACAGCGTCAGAAGCTGTGATGTTATCGCTATGTACAACAACACCAGAAGCTCTTAGTCTATACAACTTACCACGGAAGTTACCTTCGTAACCAACTTCAGTGCCGTTAGTGTTTGGAGTGTATTGGTCGAATGGTTGAATCAAAGAACCATCCAAGTTTGCAACAGTGATATTACCACCAGAAACTGCAGTAACTTTAAACACTTTCATGTTAAGTTGCTTAGAAGTCTTTGTGTTGTCAAGAACACCAGCTGAAGATAGTGTTGTACCAGAGTGGTCGTTGTAAGTTCTTAGGTCTACAGGGTTGTGGTAATCCATGCTGTAGAACATAACGTGGTTGCCAGGTTTAATGTTAGTGTTGCTATCTACAACGAAGCTGAACGAAGCAGCTGCTGTTGTCAAGTGTGCAATGCTAACAATAGAAGTTGGAGTGTGTTGGATGTTAGTTAGAATATCACCAACACCGAACGCTGGTTCAATACGACCACCGTTTTCACCAACAACATCTGTCAATTTAACATCGTTATATTCTCTACGTGGATCGTCAACAAGAATGTTGTTCTGTAAGTCTTCAAAGTTGAAAGACATTAGAGAATTAGAAACACGAGTTACTTTGAACACATCTGCTGGTTTAACAAACGCATTAACAGAAATGCTATCAAAGTATGGGTAGAACTTAGTCTTAGGCTTCAAGTTCTGAGCAACGAAAGTGATTGGACGAGAGCGCATGTATGGAATGTAAGACATATCCACAATACGATCGCCATAAGACTGAGAGTTTGTAGTAGAAGTTAGGGCTGTGTTAACACCGCTGCGTGTGTTATAACCAGACCAGTCAGTATACGTTGTTTCGTAACCAGTTGTAGTTAACCAGTCACCCCACGTATTATCCTTCATGTCGAATACTTTTGTTTCACTGTATACAGAGTTAGAAGAAATAGCTGTCCAATGAGTTTGCCATTCATTCCACTTAGTGCCAGTCACGCCAGCTGCGTCCGCCAAGAATTTGATAGCATCATAGTTGTTATCATCAACTCGAACTAGGTCTGGACGACGGTTGATAGACTTCCAGTTATCGCCTTCTGGGAACAAAGAAACTTGACCACGGAACGCACCCATAGAGATGGCGTGAATATCCATAGAACGAGTTGCGTTGTTATTGAAGATGTAGTCAGTTTCAGTATATGGTAGAGTGATCAGGTCACCAGTCTTCTGGTAAGTTCTATTACCACGGTCTGCACCAGACACCAGATCTTCAACTAATTCAACAGCATTAGTGTAGTGCGCAGGACGAAGAACGTTGTTCATTGCGTCGACAGAAACACGGTAGTCTTCATGCTTAACATCACCAATACCGTGACCAGTAAATTGGTCAACAATGAAACCGTTCTTGAAGCGGTCTAGACCAGTCTTCTCGTCAACGATTTGCATTTGAGCTGTCTCTTTCTCAAGCAGAGATAGAGTTACATAGTATTCTAGATTAGAAATACGACGCTCTAGACGACCGATGTCACGCATTGTGTAACGACGATTATCACGTTGAGTGATAATGATTTCTTTCACAGACTTAGTGTATGGTGGAATCTTAACAGTGCCAAGAACTAATCCTTCTTTTGGATCTTCTGGTTCTTTAGGAGAAACACCTGGGACACCTTTGATAACGTTGAACTTACCGAATGAATCTAGAACAACTTTGTCTACACGACCAACATAGTTAGCACGTGGAGCAGTCATATCAGAACCAATCTTTGGTAGTTCTGGATAGAAACCGTTAGTTGTAGTCAAGATTGGACGGAAGTCAACAACGTCAGTTAGATTGATTTGAGTAGTCTTACCTGTACCAGCAGTTGAAGTAAATACTGGAATTTCAGAGTAATCAACACCAGAAGCGTTGATGTAAGAGTCTACAGAGAAGTAGTTACCATCAGTTGTGTTGGATACTTGGAAGTACCAATATGTAATTTTAATAGCACCGTTTGGAACTTGATATCCTGGCTTCAGGTTCAACTTACCGTAAGTGTAGTATGTAGAACGTTGACCGTTATCCAATGTGTAGTGATCAGTAATGTCAATCACATTGTCTTCATCAAATACAAAGCTGCCGTCTGGAGTGCATTCAACTTTAACTAGTTTGAAAATATCACCGTGGCCAAGCTCAATTGTATTAGAGTTGATAGTTCTTCTGTCGGTAACAGTCATGTTACCAGTCTTATTAAGGTTCTTAACCTTTTCTTGAGCAGCGGCAGCTACTTGTTGAACAGAAGCGATTAGGTAATATCTACCGTTTGGAACGTTCCAGAAGTTAACTTGTTTTCTTACAGTGTCGTTATCGAACGTGATATATGTGCCAGTTACGTCGTCTGCGGACAAAGGAACTGGAAGGTTAGTCTCGGCGTCAATCAAAGTATAGTTTGAAAGGTCAGAGTCAGACAAGAAAGTCTCGTCAACGTTTGTAACTTCAAACCAAGCCTTGTTGGTGCTTGTTGTCATTTCTGGGAACAAACGACGAACAACGATCTGAGTGCTCTTTACAGTATCAGAACCGTTTTGGAAACCACGTAGGGTTTTAACGAAAGATTGACCAACTGGGAACAATAATGTTTCATAGTTAGAATCGTGTAGAGTTGCAGCGAATACTGTAATTCTACCATTGTTCTGGTTGATCAATGAGTTATCAACTAGAGTGATAGTGTAATCGCTGTTTACAGATTCAACAACGCCAGCTAGTTTATCGTTAAGATATACTAAGTCTCCTGGCAGAACGCTGTTACCGAATACAGTACCAGAACCAGTTAACTGGTCTGAACCTGTAGAAGCCGAACCAGTACCAAGTAACTGATACTGTGTTGGTTTAATGTTAGCAGAAAAATTGAAACCAGAGTTAACACCAACGATACTCTTAACTGAACGTTCGAAAGAAGCTCCATTGAACATTGTGATATCAAACAAACCAAGTTTGTAAGAAGTCTTTGAATTCAGAGTATCTGGATCAGAAAGTTGTACAGAACGCACACGGGCTGTACCGACGATGTTAGTTGTTAGAGGCGCATTGCTAATTTCAGCACCGTTTGAGTCATAATACAAGTTTTGGACAACATTAATCTTCGGTGGGATTGTATCGCTATAACCAGTACCGCCAGCCACAACAGTGACTGAAGTTACTAAACCATTAGATACAGTGAAGCTAAGTTTTGCGCCAGAACCAGAAGCAGTTCTTGGTTCTACAGACATAACACCAGCGTAGCCAACTGCGTTTTCATTCCAGCTTCCGCTGTAACCAAAACCATTACCACCTGAACCGTCATTGTCGATAATAACTTGAGTGATTACACCACCAGAAACAACAGCACGGCATTGTGCTGGGATCTTCTGTAATGTCTTAACAAGATACACTTTCTCGAAGGTATCAATGTTTGGATATTTGTAAAGGTTATCAACTTCAACGAAGTTACCAACGTTCAAACCAACAGTTTGTTCTGTTACACGTTGGATGTGGTTGCCTTCATCACCGTTAATTTCACGAGCTTTATCAAACTCAAAGAAAGTAGATGAAGAAGATTCAACTTCATAGCCGTGGATATATGCTTTGCCTGGGTCACAAACAAGTACAAATTTATCATCTGTACCATATGTTACACCATCAACTGGAGATTGCCCTTCTGGTACTGGGTCATATAAACCTTGGTTTGTACCATCGTTCAAATGTTCACGTACAGATAGCTTGAATTTGTTAACTTCATAGTTGCCAGATTCATCGTAAGTGCGACGTGCTAGAGATTTTTCTAGTTCAGCGTAAGAAGAATTGTTAACCTTCTGTTGTACACGCCCTGCGTTGATGCGAACTAGTTCTATGAATTTGATAGTGTCTGTTGAAACTAAAGGAAGTTTAACAAGAGATAGAGAAACTTTGTAACGGTGAGCGCCAGGAGCAGCGAAGTTATAAGAACCAGTTGCGTTGTCTAGGATAGACTCATCATCTTCTGGAGCAATAGTTTCTTCAGTAACTTTGAAACCAACACGGCAAGATGGAGTGTTGTTGAAACGACCAACGTATAATTTTAGATCGTCGTTACGAACGAATGTACCATCAATGTAGTAAATACCAGCAGCAACATCAACGCTGTATGCGTAACCTAGAACGTCTGAAACTGGATCGCCAGTGTATACTGTACCAGTACCACCAGTGTTACCACTCAACTTAACAATAGCTGTAATATCTGTCAGCTGATCTTCAGTCAATCTGAAGTTTGTGGACATCAAGTTGTCTTCAGTGTAAGCGATAATGTTTTCACCAGGAAGTAGACGGTTTGTAGTGTTGTCTTCCGCTGTACCTTCAATCTTACAGTAAAGGGTTGGGAATTCTAATTCGTCTACAACAGCTGTGCCGCCAGAAGTGTCAAGAACACGCATCTTAACACCAGATGTTTCACCAGTGATAATCTTATTCTTGAAAGTCTCAATATATGTTGTGACGTCGATAGTACCAGTAAACTGTTCCAACTTAATGAAGTGGACTTTATTATCTACGTTTACTGAACCAGGGATAACTTGAGAACCGTTCTTGAATACGTGATCGCCGAAGCGTGAAACTTGATTCTGTAGAATAGTTTGTAGCTGTGTAAGTTCACGGGCTTGAACCGCATAGCTTGGACGGAAAAGGATTCTATAGAAGTCCTTCTTTGCGTCATAATCATCAAAGTACGGTTCTGTATTGAAAGGTAGTGACATTCGTGTTCTCTCTACTAAAATTTAAACAATAACTCTATTATTTAGTTATTAGAATTGAATGATTGTTCGTAATGTAATTGTTTCATCACCAGAAGGAGTGAAACCTTGTTTGTTATCAATATACATCAATTGCCCAGAGAATTTATCAAAGTTGGGCATACCAGAAGAAATTACAGTAAAGTTATCTGTAATATTGCTAGTTTTGATGAATACATCGTTAGCTCTTGGTGTATCGTTATCTAACGATTGGACTAGAGCATATGAATTGGAGAAAGAAACAATACGATAACGCTTCTTAGACTTAGTTGATCCAACATAAGTCAATACAGCAAAACCGTTAGCTTCAGAGCCAAGAGTAGAAGAAGGAGGCGTTGATCCGCCAAGACCGCCAACAACTACTGTATAAATTCTATCATCATACCAGATAAAGTCACCTTGAGCCATCTGTAGAGAAGGCAACCATTCGATCTCTGGTCTAAACACACGCTCGATATACAACTCATCATCTCGTGAGAAGCGAGCTGTATTGATAGGTGCCTGAATGATGTAACAAGCAGAACCAATAGCACCTTGATAACGCTCGAAACCATCGAACACACGTGGGTCTTTTAGAATACCAACTTGACGGTAGTCGTTACCAACCACAACACCTTGGTTAAGGTCGTTAGAAATGTTAGTATAGAACATCAAAGAACGTGCAAATAATTCTTCTGGGGAGTTCTTACCGTGACCACCATAAGGGGAAATGATAGCTCTCAAATTAGCAGCAGAACCGTTACCAATAACTTTAACGTTGGCATAAGTATAGCCTTCACCACGGTTTGTAATGTTAATCTTTGTTAAAGCGTTTGTAATTGGGTCAATAACTGCTTCAGCAGTAGCACCTGAACCATCGCCTTCAATAGAGATGTTAGCTACACCGTATCCATATCCACCAGAAATAATAGCAATAGCGTCGATAGTACCAGCTGGCGTTAGAATTTCATTGTTAGCTTGTTGAGAAGAAATTGCACCAAGAGAAAGGTCGGCGACTAAGGAAGCACCCTCTCCGTCTCCAGTCACGTTAATTGTTGCCTTTGTGTAACCAACACCAGGATCATCAACAACTAGGTATACAATCTGACCGTTATCAACGATTGAAGAAATTTTAGCTTCTGATTTAGTAGTCAAGAAGTTAACCTCACCGCCAGTACCAGTTGAGTCTGTAATTGTAACTGATGGGTTTGCAGAATAACCTGCACCATAGCGAAGCACAGCATAACCAGTAGCCACGTTACCAGCCCATGTTAGGGAAGCAACTTTGCCAATGTATCTTAAACCAACACCATATGTTCCTGACGATCCAGTACCAGAAGTGAATTCAGGCTCTGTTGTGGAAGTATAACCATCCTCTAAAATCTCATACAAGTTCTTGATACCATTGGTTTCATGATATACTGTCTCGCCTTCAAACACTTCTGTTGAAGCCTCCCAAGGTACAGATGTGTACTGAGTGATAGGTTGTTTAACGTTATTGCCATCTACAGTAAATGTCCAAGATGGTGGAATGTGCCCAAAGAAACCGTTCTCGGAAACAGTGTATAAGAAGTTACCGTTCGAGAATTGATCATTAGTATAAACTTCCAAACCTTGAGACCATGGCGTACCGAATATAACTGTTGGTTGAGAAGTATATCCCTCACCAGAATCAATAACGTGAGTTGAAAGAATTCTATCAGCGTATAGTTTAGAACGAACAACAGCGTACTGACCACCGCCACCAGTGATTGTGATTTCTGGAGCAGAAAGATATCCTGAACCAGAGTTGATCATAACAACTTCGCGGACGCCACCATTTAGAGTCACGTGGTCGATAACGCCAGTTTCAACAACAGCAGTTGCAGTTGCCGCAGCGCCACCACCGCCAGTAATACTTACTGATGGGTTTGTGTATCCAAGACCACCGTTTGTAACATCAATTCCAAGGATTGGAGAACCTGACAGGATAGCAGTCAGACTCGCACCAGTGCCAGTTGGGTCTTCAATTACGATTGTTGGAACGCTAGTGTACCCTTGACCACCAGAAACAATTTCAACGCTAGTGATAACGCCACTTGTTAAAACGGGTTGTAGTAGAGCACCAGTTCCGCCACCACCAACGATAGTTAAAATAGGAGAAACGTAATTAGAACCGCCAGAAACAATGTTGATACCGTTAATGACAGACTTACCAATACGAGCAACAGCTGTCGCACCAACGCCAGTAGAATCTGTGATTGTGACTGTCGGAACAGAAGTATATTGAATACCAGGGTTTGTCAAGTTGATTCTTGTGATGTTCTCGTCGTTTCTAGTAAAGATTTGACCCTTTAATGTCGTACCTTTATACTTCAACGCTGCAGTGCCATTCAACACAATACCATCGCGATGTGTCGGAGCAACAGAACCTAAGATACCAGGAGTGATAATCTCATAGTAGTCTTTGCTTGTAGAGTTGAAAATAATCTGTCCAAGGTTCACGCTACTGTTTGCAATAAAAGCAGAAGCAGTGCTGAACGGTGGACTAAACTCAATTGTTGGGTTTGTGTAGCCTGTACCTTCCTCAATAATTTGAGCTGAGGTAATGTAAATAGGATCAGCTTCTCTGTAGCCGTCGCCAAGTACAGAAATAAGAGCAGTAGAGTAACCTTCACCTCGACCAGTGATATAGATGTTATCAATAGTACCGTTAGAGTAGAAGTGATTTGTCAAAGCAGAAACAACAGGGATATATTCGTCTGTATAGAACTTGTTACGCAAGTTAATTGGAATGTTGTACATAAACTTCCAAATGTAACCGTCTGCAGTTTTAATTGGTTCTAGTTGTGTACCTGTTGGTTTATTCTTAGAGTATGCGCCATTGTTGTTATCCAAACACTTATACACGTTGTATTCGTCAGTAACAACGTAGAAATCGCAAGTCTCTAGTTTTTGTTTATTTGTGGATGAGATACCAATGACGCATTTTAAGTTAGCGCCAGTACCAGAAGGTGATACAATTCGAATTGTAGGTTCTGTTGTGTATCCAACACCAGGAGATGTCAAAACAATTCCAGAAATTTGACCTTGAGTTAGTTCAGAAACAACAGCTGTTGCTCCAGTACCACCACCACCTTCAATAACCAACTCAATCTCGTCAATGTTAATATAACCAGCACCACCAGAAATAACGTTCACACCCAAGACTTGATCGCAGTACTTGTCGTCGTACATATCATATACAACGTCAGAAGCCCAATTTAATCTACGGATAACAAACGCTACGTCCGATGGTTTAATCTCTTTAACTGTGATGATTTCATTACGAACTGAGTGTTCATAATCTAAACTATCGACTGGGTATGGTGGTGTATTCTCGTCTTCCCAAGACAGAGTCTGTCCTAAGAAATAGTAGTAAGAAGACGATTTAGTAACAACGTCTCTATAAACACCTTCTGCCAGTGATTTATACAGAATGGTTTTTACTAATTTTGAATCGTTTGCCATATTTTTATTATCCGATAGTTTCTATTAATTCATCACAAAAAGATTTGATTAGTTTACTGTAACTTTCCAAGTAACAGCGATTGTATCACCAGCTTGCTTGTTAACAACTGGGAACACAGTGCGGCAAAGCATAGTACCAGAAACAGAAGCGTTGAAAATACCTGCTTCAGTAATAGCACCAGTACCAGTACCTGCTGGGAAAGTAGCAGTGTAAGTGATAGAGTTGTTTTCTTGCAATGCACCAGAAAGCAATACACGACCAGTTTGAGTACCTAATGCAGTATCAGCATCAGCTGGAGATGCAGTACCAGTACCAATAGCCATGTGAGACATGTGTGTTGGCACGTCAGCTGCTTCAGCGATCATCTTACCTGCGATGTAAATTTTACCGACAGCTACAACTAGGTTTGGTACTTCAAATTCTTGAGTAACTTCACCGAATTGGTTAGTCTTGGTAATCTTTACCATACCTTTGGCTTTAACGCCAGAATCAATTAATTGTTCGTTCATAAATTCTCCTTTATTTTGAGACTTACCATGTGGAAGGTCTACTATTTGCGTAATGTTCTTCGAAATAACCACCCTGTTCATATGGGTCTACTGTGATATATCCAGTATTACCAAAATTTTCTGCTTCTAGATAGTCAATATCCATATTTAGGCTAACATCTAACAAGGCTTGCTGTGTTCCGCTGGAAATATCTGATATTGTCGCAGCACCTTCAATCAGAGGAATATCCTTAGAAATCACCTTAGTTGTTGTCTCTCCAACTAATTCATTGTTGACTTTCTTGTTGACGTCAGTGAATACTTCTTGAGCGGTTTTACCGAAGTTCTGTTTAAATTCTTCAACAACTAAAACTTGTTGATTTACAACGTCGCCAGAGAAGCCTAATTGTTTTCCATAAACCTTTGAGAACTCAGCTTCCAAGTGGCTAACACTAAAAGAATCATCAATAATCTTACCAACCCAGAATAGAGGGTCTGTGTGTGTTACAGTTCTATTATCAGACAAGTCTTTGATGAAGTCATAGTGGTGACTATCAGAGAAGTCAAACGAATCGTATAAAGTAACACCAAGAGATTTAACAAGAGCATCAAGACCAATAGAAAGAGCGATCTTATTATTGATAGAATATTCACCGAACATAGCCATACCAGATGGGTGTAGCATAGAACGGACGACAGAAGCATAAGACTGCAACTGTTCGTCAATCTTCAATACATAAGCAAAGGCTTGGTAATAATATGAGTCTTGGATAAACATAGAATCGCTGATGAAACCATCGTTAGTTCTATAATATCCTGGGTATTTAATAACAGCTCCAAGAGAAACGTCTAGAAGTGCTGGGTCTTTACCTTGAGTGTCAGAAGCGTTAATAAAGAACTGACGGTTGATAGTACCAACGTAAGCACCGTTAGCATAACCATATGCGCCATACACTCTTACGCTTGGGGCTTCTAGATATCCGCTACCTTGTTGCGTAACAGTAGCAGCAGTAATTACACCATCAACGATTGTCAGTTCTGCTTTTGCAGGAACTGCACCAATAATTGGAGTGCCATTCTCATCAATTGGCGCACAAATATCAATTGTTGGTTTACTTAACGTGTATCCAGTACCACCATTAACAACTGTCAGCGAAACGACTTTATCTTCCGAACTACCAGTACCAAGATGAGCTGTGACAACGGCTCCGCGACCGCTTTCACTTACGTCCCAATAATCGCCAGCATTTAAATAACCACCTTCTGTAAAACCGTTAATTCGTTCAGAGAAATTGTAAGAGTAATCATCGCCGACGATTGGTTCTGCGTCAAATCCAAAACCTGTTGTATCACCAACAGCGTTTGAAATATTAAATGACATGTTGTCATAATTAGAACCAAAGTTTGTGATATTTACAGCAACAACTTTACCAGCGTTTGGTCCAGTACCAAGAACAGCAACTGCAGTTGCCCCAGTACCGTCACCTTGAACTTCAATTACAGGTGGCAAAGTGTAATCTTGACCTTGATTTAAGATCTCAACAACACCAAGACCGTTTTGTACAACATTGTAAGAAAGGGAACCAGAAACACCTTGGTTAACTTTCTTTCTAGTTGTAACAGCCGAAGTTGGTAGAACTGTTACAGAGAAGTCTGTTTTATAATCTAAACCAAATTTAATAACGTCAATTGTCTTTAGACCGCCAGTTTCAGTAATTGTGGAGACTTTAAACCAGAAGGGTTTACCCTCACCAGAAGATAACTGGAAAACTTGACCAGGTTTGAAATTCTTTCCTGGCTCTTTGATCTTAATCTTTGTTGTAGCTGGAATAATCTGCGCTTGAAACTCAGAACCGTATTTGATAGAATCTTTTGGTGTAATATCACCGTAGAAATTTCTGTTAACGAATAGTTCGTAAATGTTTCTTGATGCGTCAACAGGAAGTACATTTTCAACAGTAGCATTAATTGTACTTGCAGCGTCTACGTTCTTTACAACCGCCAAGTTAAAAATCTTCTTGGCAGTTTGAACAGTTACACTCTTACCGATAAGTTTGTATGGATCACCTTGAAGAACTTCAACGTAGATAGAAACGTCTTGAGTCCAGCGACCGTCGGAGATACGAAGCATCTGACGACCAGGATAATCCAAGTAAACGTCTTTACCATATAACAAACGGAACAGAAGTTTATATGATGCTTCAGAACCTTTTGCAAGATATTGTTCTTTAATATGTTTTAAAAGGAAACGCTCAGTATCATAGTTGTTGCTAACAACTGGGTAGTTGTGCGCAAGTTCAGCCTTGAAGTATTTGATGTAATCGTCTAGAGTTGTATCAATGTCTCTAAGGCTATGAACGTTGACGTTCTGATTGTCCAGATATTCGTAATATGCTTCAACGAACGAAACAAACGTCGGGTATTCCGCACGGATAAATTCTGGTAATTGTTGCGCTGCTATATTTTTCAGCGCAACACGAATATCTTTTTCAGCCATATTACTTTAGGTTTCTGATAGAAGTGAAGATATAATTCTTACCAGCTTGGTTAGAACCAGCAGCAGTCATATCGTTTACAACGCTCACATTTAAGTAGTTACGTGCAACCTGTACGATCTGGTTATACGCAGTAACAACGTCATATGATTCTGGTTTTAAAACAAACTCGAAAGAAGCGTCAGCCATAGAAGTGATGGTCAAGTTTCTAACAATTAGAGTACCTTTGGCATAATTAACTTCACCAATCTTCGGGTTTACAATATATTTATTTTGCTGTGCGTCGAAGTAGAACAGGCGCAAATTACCTTGGCCGTCATCGTCAATATAGTGAACGTTTGACGTGTTAGGAATATAGAAGCCAGTAGAGATAACAGATTCAGCTGGGATAGTAGAGTTGAAGATCGGGTTGATCATATTCAACTTATATTCAGATGACTGGTTATATCGTGGAGTAAATTCGCGACGAACTAGAATCTTTGTTGTGTTGTTCACAATAGCTTGGTCAACTTCGTCAACTAAGCGTACTAGTTGAGAATAACGTAAAACACCATCGAACTTCTGTAAGTTCTTATTGTCGTAGTCGTAGATAGCTTCACGAATCAGAGTTTCTAACTGAGCTGGAGTCTTGTCAGAAATCTTAGCGTTGTAATAAGCAGTAACGTCAATTTGAACGTTAAAGTATTCTGGGTCAACAAACTCTGGTGTGATTGAAACGATAGACTTAGGTGCGATAATTTGGTTTCTGATGTAGTCTTTTTGAGAGTCAGTTAATTTATTTGTGTCAGTTGGCTTCACACAGATGAAAGTCTTACCATAAACTGGAGGGTCGTTATCTTCTCCACCCCAAACAACAACTGATTGTGCTTGCGGGAAGTTTTTATAGATTAGCGATTTATAATCTTCAGTTGTAACTGCACGGTTCTGGGCAGCAAATAAACGTGGAGCGTTATATTTAATAGAATCAACTGTTTCTGGAGATGCTCCACCAAGAGCAGCAGTAGAAGCAGTTACAGTCAAACCTGAACCAAGCAAAGCAGTACCAGCATATGAGAACTGGTTAGCACCGTTAGGGTTTTCTAGGGAAGATACATAATATTCAAATGTTAGATAGTTACCGTCGATAGGTTTGTAACCAACAACACCATCGCCGAAATAAATCTCATACACGCCGTCATCAAGTTCTTTAATAAAGTAAGACTTTGATGTTGAGTCCAGCTGCGTCATAGATTCAGCTGGAGTGTAAACGATGAACGTATCATCTTCTGGCGTTTCGCGAACTTTTACAATAAGCGTTGTCAAGTCCACGTTTTGGTTAGGGATAATATACTTCTGTCCTTTGCGGATAGTGTAATTATAAACTAACGGAATACCTTCAATCAACTCAATGTCGTTGAACGTATAAGAACCACCGATGGCAACAGTTGTAATATCTGAGGTGTTATAGAAAGTGTAAGAAACACCATCAATAGAAGTCAAGAACGGTTGGTTTGCTGGAAGAGTAATAACGCTCTGATAATATGTTGGAGCAGTAATAGTTGCGTTTACATATGCCTTTGCACACTTTGCTGAGTTTGGGATATATCCAAGCATCTTAGCAATAGAAACAACAGATGAACGCTTACTTGCAGAATCCAAGAACATTTCGTTCACTGCAAGGTTTGTGTATAGGTTGTTATAGTGCGTGTTGTATGCCAACAAGTCTAGTAAGATGTTGAAAGAAGAACCCTCAAAATCGTAATCTTGGAACTGTTCTTGTGCAGATAGGAAGTTCTTTAGATTATCCTTGATTTCATCAAAATCAAGTGCGTTAACTTTAATTCTTTTTGTTGATTGTGCCATTATCGTGTTCTCTCTAATACGAAGTCAAGAGTTATTGGACGTTCTGTGTTGACGATTTTAAAAACTATGTTGACGTATAATGAGTTGTTCTCATCTGATGTAATAACATCAACGTCAATCAGGCTAACCCTTGGCTCAAAGTTTGAGATAACGTCAATAATCGCTCGGCGAGCCATCTTCTCCGTCAGGGGTGATATTGGTTCAAACAATAGTTCTCTCAACGGGCTACCAATTTCACTGTGAAAAGGTTTCTCGTAGTGACGAATCTGTAATAGGTTTTTGATCGCTTGTTTGATAGCGTTTTCGTCGTGACGTTGTGTTAAATCGCCCGTCACTGGGTGAGGAGCGAAGTTTAAATCTAAGTCCGAGAATATTCTTGTATTTCTTGCCATAGTATTATTTATTGTTATTCTATGAAGCTGTTGTGAGAACCTTGCGCTATAACATCACCATCCACTAATTCGTCGCCAATTCTTGCAAGATAGTAACCTTCTATTTTTGTCTTTTGGCTGCCTTTTTTGACAGTCCTTATATTGATATCATGTAAGTCCGATCCGTTTGGAAGAGTGTGGGGGGCAAAATAACAAGCGGGGTCTATAACTCCTGGTTTTACACCATTAAACTTTGTTTTAGAAACAGGAGAGTCAACCATCTTAGTTGGTGGGTGTCCTGTATGTCCAGTGCTATAATCTCCAACTACTGCGATTCCTGGCATATTAACTTACCTTCATGATAAACGCAATTGCATAGTATGGTGGTAAGTTACCGTTTGTTCCTGAAACACCCTCTGATGCAATTGTCGTAGTTACGTTGACTGTGTGGTTGTGAGAATAAGAGTGAGAGATATTAACGTTTCGGTTTTCAGTATTTTCGTCAGATAAACCATTATCATTGAATGTATCTCCATTACCACCAGCGTTAGTGAAAACTCCACTGACAGCATAAAGACCAGAATCGCTGGCTCTAATTTGTCCAGACCAAGAATCAGTTTCTGTTGAAACCGTCGCAGAAGAAGTTGCTCCGTGAATGTGTGCAACCAACTGAGAATCTTTATTACCACCTTGGTATGTGGCAGCTCCAGTAACTGTTGTTTGTGCTCGTCCACCAGAATCTAGTTTTGCGCCAATTACAAACTTATCTCTAAGGTCAGGCGTGCTGTTAGTACCATCACAGATTCTCCACCCAGATGGTATCGTGGCGATAGTTCCAGACCACATGACGATACAACCATATGGAATAGCAGAGAAGTTATCAATCTTTGAGTTTAAAGAAGTGATCCTAGAGTCCATTGCTGCAATCTGTTCATCGTGTAGATTCACAGCAACTCGGATTGTCTCAAAGTTGGCATCTAACTCAAGTAACTGAATAGCACCTGTTCGGTTTTTAAATATATTTGGAATTTCCATATTATGCCCAGTTAATTTCCACGTTAGAAGAGTTTCTCCACTTCACAACAGCGGAGTTGATGTTATTGATCCACGGTACATACAATGATGGATCTGTAACAACAGTTGAGTTAATATATTGTAATAAGAGGGTTTTGTTTAGATCCCAATTATTTATCACCTTTCTTGTATACTGTTTACTTTCAACCAAAGTTTGACCGTCATATGCATTAGCTGTATATGTGTAAGTCTTAGAAGGTGTTAAGTCTGGAGTATAACGGATAACTTCTTCGAGTCTTTCTAAATCAATAGCTCTAAAGTTATTGACGTCGATATATTCATTCTCTGGATCTTTTTTGGTTTTGTAGCGCACGCTATTATTAAAAACCTCTGTGTAGTATCCAGAAACGTTATTACCACTGATGTAAACAGTCGATGGATTTTGTTCTGATGCAACCAACACAACAGAATACACCTTTCCTGGAAACTCGTCGTTGGTGTATGTTATACTGTTTGTGAACGCTTCATACTCATCGACTGAGGCTACACCTTTAGTCGATAAGAGAACTGAATCAACAGGATTCCATATTCCTGGCATTATGCGCTACCCTTTGGAGGAATTGTATTCAACAAGAAGAATCCAGCAGGTAAACCTTTTTCGTTTCGCTTGTACGTCTTATCGTTAACCATAGTGAAAGCCATCTTACGGTTGTTATCCTTACGATACGCAATATGCATCCAAACAGAATCTGGCGCTCTATACTCAAGGATAAGCTGATCATATACAATCAACTTTTCGATCTTCTGGATCATCTCAAAAGTCTTGTTGTATTTGTCTGGAATCTTCAATACGATGTCCACACAGTGACCCTTACAGTGGTCAGAAGTTGGCGACTCATTCTTAACTACACCCTTCAGGCGATAACCTGAAGAAATAGTCCACTGAGAACCATATCCAGAACGACCACCTGGTAAAGTATCAATGATTGGCTCAAGTACGTTGTTAGCAGTTTCTGCCAAGTTACCAACGATTTCCTGAACAGTGTATAGACGCTCAGGTGCATTAGCGTTAGGCTTCAACATCTGTGGTGTCAAGATATGTTTCTTATCAGCAATCATCATACCAAGCACAATGTTCTTTGACAACTTGTAATCGCTGGTGAAATCCTTAGTGTTCTGGATGTTAGACTTATCAACATCCACTGGTTTATTTGAACCGCCAGTTGGAGTTGCTCCAACTTCATCAGCTGATGGTAGTGCAACCACACCTGCGACACCTTCAGCTGCAGCTTGAGCTTGAGCTTGTGCGCGACCTTCTGGAGTGTCCCAATCGTCTGGCGTTTCAATTGTAGCTTTCTCTTCAAACTCGCGAGGGGGAGCAATAGAATAACCAATAACAGAATTTAATGGAGAACCAGCTGGTGGTGGAGTTAGAGATACGTTTTCAACATCTTGTGCGCCATCTGCATCAGAACCAAAGTTACCTTGAGCGTAACCCATATTGGTGTTGCTGCCAGATAGGTAGTTAGAATTACCTTCAGCTTCAATGTTCGTATTAGCACCCTTGATAGAAAAGTCCGCAACAGATTGAATAGCAACGTTGGCTTGAGACTTGACCGCAACATCACCAGCGTCAAGTTTAAAGTTACCAGCAACTTTCATTAATAGATCACCGCCAACTGCTAGAGTTGTATCATTGGCGCTACCAATCTCTAGGGTGTTACCAACTTCAACTTTTGCGTTTTGCTCAACCTTAATATTTGCATCAGAACGAGCGTAGATATTTGTAGTGCCATCAACTGTAATGTTACACTCACCAGCAACGTGAATACATCCATTCTGTTCCATTAGAACAAAATTGTCTCCGACGATATAGTTTACTTGAGTGCCGTTAGCATCAACCTCAGTAAATGTACCAGAACGGTGATAAGTGTTAATACGTTCTTGGCCAGGAGTATCATCAAACTCTTGGATGTGACCCGACTCAGACTCAAACACTTTATTGAATGGATACTTAGCACCGAATGGAGCAGCGGGTTGATCCCAACTTGTTCCATTAGCAGTTGGTACACCAAATTTTCTATTAGCATCCTTCAACTTAACAACAGTGCCATCAATAACACCTCGAGCTAGACGGTTAACGTCAGACTCTCCAATGTATTCTTGTAGAGGGTACTTGTTATTTGGGTCACGGAAACCTAAACCGAAAGAACCAGTTTCAATAGACTTTTTAGATGGTCCTGGTTTACCGTCTCCTTCTTCAGCAGCGACTGGGATGTCAGCGCTGGCATCTTTTGATACACCACCACCACCTTCTTTACCATAGAAGTATTCGTAATATTTTAATTTACGGGCAGCGATATCAGGTGAGTTAACACCAACTGCTTTCTTAGCTGCATAGAAATAATCAGGGTGAGCGTTAGCATTAACACCCTTAGAAACTCTGTCCTTGATGTACAACGCAGCAATAATAGCAGAAGTGTTAATATCAAAATCAAGAGAGTCTGGGAAATTAACAATGTCTACAACCAAACCCATCTTCTGAGCCATGTCGTTGTATTTCTTATAGTTGGAATATCCAGTCAACTGAATAAAACCACGCCCATAATATTTACCAGCCATTTCATCAGTAGTGTGCCCAAAGAAACCTTTACCACGTTTAGTTGGTCCATAACACCAAGAGAAGAATTCTTCTCTAGAAATACCCTTTTTAGTGGCATTTGAATATTTTTCAACATCCTCGTCAGTGGCGAATGAGAAAATTTGTTTCAAACGGGCAGGGCTGTAATTGAAAGATTCTTTTTGTGGGATCCATCCAGACTCACCACCAGCGATACCCAACAACGCACATTTCTGTTCTTTAGTGGTCAAGCCAACTTTATCACAAGCCGCAATAAGAGCCTTAATACCTTCAGACGCTTTGGTTTGAGTATTCTTAAACTCTGGTAGAGGCGGAAGGGTTGGGATTTCTGTATTGACTGGTGTTGGTTTAATCTGTTCAGCTTTTTGATCCAATGTTGAACCAGTAACGTTTGTTCTTGATTCAGCAACAGCTTTAACAGACTTCAACGGTGGCTCAAAGTCTAATAAGTTTTCACCAAAGTCTCGGACTGGTTTGGATATAGTAATTTGAGTACCACTGTCAATAGAAACGATAACTGTACCATACTCAACACCGAAACCGCTAACACGCATGTTAGCTTCTAGCTTAGAAGTAAGGTCTTGACGATTGTAGTCAGGGTCATATAGTTTAATCTGTTGACCAGTAGTTGGACCAGGGACTGTTCTCAGGCGAATATTCTCTTTGGCTGAGCCGTCTTCATTGATTGGACCAGAGTCATCAAAGTCAATAGGTACTGGGTTTGTTGCAATACCCCCAACAGCGCCCAACATAACACCTTGTTGATATGTGTCATCAAGATACATAACAACAACTGAAGTACCTTCAACTGGACCAAGTGGAGTATATCCGATGCCATTCATTGCAGCAGATGTTGTAGGTTGCATAGCTGCACACCATGGCAAATCCGATGTTGGTAATAAGTTCTTATCGTGTGTATGCAAACCAACAACACGAACTTGGCAACGACCAAGTTCTAGCGGGTCAACTCGGTTTTCCACAACACCGAAATAAATATTTTGCGCCATTATTAAACTCTCTTCTTCATAGAATCTTTAATTAATTCAATATAACAAGTGTGACCTTCAGCACCAATTTGATGGTTGATAGCAGAAACCATATATCTACCGCTATTAACATCATCAATTAAATCCTCGTGTCTGTCTTTCTTCTGCATAGGTTGCTTCTTATATAAGGTAACTTCTGCAACCTGTCCAACGGTGTAATCGCAACGACCAGGAACTGTAATATTAATCTTCTGAGCTTCAGCCATCTTCAAGAAAGAGATACGTTCTTGAACGACTCTAGCGTTAGTTGTATCACCGAAAGAAGTAAACGTTTCAAATGCTCTTGGGAACAAGATATGTTTAGCATTACTTCTACCAACTGATTTAGCTGAGAAAAGCGGATTAGGGTTTAAGTGAATCTGTCGACTGAACTTATTCTTAATATCAAAGTTCTTCACAGTGTATGTTTTCTTAGTAGAATCGTATGAGATTAGCTTAGAAGTATACATACCATTTCTAAGTCTATCCATATAGTTGAACGACTCAACGAAATCAATTTCGCCAATACGCTTATAATCTTCCATGATGTTCAGTGCGTTACCACCTTGAGGGAAACTGTCACGAGAGTATTTGTCCATAACAAACTTCTGATAAGGAGCGTTCTTATACAAAGTTTCTAGAGACTTAAAGTTAAAACCATCACGGTTCTCATAAAACAAGAACGATGGGGATTGGTTCTCGGAGATGGAGTTTTCTGATAAGAAAGTTAAGTTCTTAACAGGCGACCAATATGGCGAAACATACTTGATCGTGTTACGAGTGTTTTCAACGTTGAAACGTTTCTTACTTTCCAAACCATCAATCTTGTCAGTAACGAATGTACCAACAATGTCTGAGATCTTACCAGAGAAAACTTTGCTAATCTTTTTGTTTGTATCAATGATAGCTTCAGATGATATAAAATTAAGTTCATAGCCAATAGCTCTGTCACCTAGAACCATCTTGTCGCTCATTTTATAGATGTGAAATAAACCAACGATTGATTTGTCAAGAGTTGGCGTGGTTACTTTCAATTCAATGAATTCTTCACCAATCAATGGCAATAACGATTGAAGGTCAAACGATTCTTTCAATACAATAGAACCTGTGATGAACGGTGAAAATATGTCTTCAAATATTCTTAATTGAATGACTTGATTTCTTACGTTTTGATAAACACCTTTACTTGAGATGATCTCAACCTTCTCGATGTTTACATCGCCAGCGTATCTTAGTGTATTAGCAGCATTAACAATTTGAGGCATTATAACTCGTCTTGATAGTTCTTAAGGATTGTTTCCAACAGAGTTGGAGAAATAATCCTAATTCTTCGTTTCTGATCATTCTCATATCTATGCTGAATGTCACCAGTAATAGGAATTGCGTTCGGAGATGGGTTTACTTGTTGTCCGAGGGTATTAACATAATACACTGGATTAAACTCTCTACCTTGAGTTTCAACTTTAATTTCAACTGCACCAATACCAGATTCAGCTGTAGCACCTTCTTTACCAAACTGTGTAATATCCCACGGTTCAGTATATGGGAAATAGAAATACTGTGTTTCTTCATCTAAACCAATTGGGTCAGTTGGGAAGTTAATATATTTAACAAATTGTCCAGTAGCTACATCTGACAGTTTAATACTGACTGGAGCGGTTAGATACTCAACCTCGAAAGGGACTTCAACGCTTGTGATTTTAATATGAATGTATCTAATACCATCTTCGTGTGTGTCCCAAAACCAATCGGAAGAATACAGAGGTGGGTTGTAAACATCGGCGATATGTTTAATCAATACGGATTCAGGTAAAGGAAAGTCTTTACGATAATCATAGTGTTCATTGGCTAACATGATAACCCAATGGTACTCTGGAGTACCATAGAACTTCTCAGAAATAATCTCTGGCGTTTCACCATCAACGATATCATACTCATCATATAATGTAATGTTTTGCAAGACTTCTTTTCTGAAACGGATATTTCTAGTGATGTCTTGAACAACACTAGTCTTTACCTTGTCGCCGTAATTAAAATCATAAAGAAACTGTGGGAATTTACTAAAGTACATTTTACAATCCTACTCCTGGTTTTAGACCAATTGTTTCTTTGGATGCTAGTTGTAGTTCCATGAATTCTAATGTCATGTTAATTTGCGTTGGCATACCATTAGCAAATACAGAGAAGTTACCATTAGGTGTGTAATTGATGGTCATATTCTCCAATACACAAGAAGTATGTTTATGCAAGTTGGGGTTTTCCGCATTACCTGTATAATATGTGATATCAAATTCTGAAGGATAGATCCAAACATAATTTAGTTCACTCTTAAACTCTGGGTGCATGTGTAATTTGAATTGGTGGATAATATTCAACACGTTTTCAGCTTCCATCTCATCTCTTGGATAGAATTGATAATCAAACGTAAACTTGCGGAATTCTACACCCTCGAATGTTTGTTCTTTCTTTGGGTTTGCTGCTAAACCAAGAGCAGAGCTTGTACCTTGCGGCATCTTTCCCAAACCCATAGAAAATGCTGCTTCAGCTGCGACTCCACCAACGTCTGAAAGGTTTTTCTTAACAGAGGCACCATTACTCGCTAGTGCTTCACTAACAGCATTTGCCCCAGTCAAAACAGCTTGAGTTGCAGCTGTGTCTTGAGTACCCCATGATGTACGATATGTTACACTAAGTTGATTAGGGACGTGTAATGCAATTGCAGTCTTTAGACGTCTTTGGCTTCTAGCATTAAAAGGTACTGCTGTTTTTACAGCTTCGATGTCAATAGTACCAACCTTCTCCGCAACACCAGTCTTACCCAAGACGTCATTAATCTTACCAAGCCCACTTTGAATATGTCCAGCTAACTGCTCGGCTTGACCAACTAAACTACCTCGCATACGTGGTTCAGTTTTTGGATCTAATGTAAAAGATTCTTCGGTCAGTTTTAACCTTGAAGCATCAGATATATTGATGTAGAAGATAGTATAATTCCCACCATATTGTGGGGTCATTAGATCCATAGGATACATATACTGATCAGATTTGTATTTGTTGGTCTCGAAACGGCTTTCACCTTGTTTCTTAATCCAACCCTGACGTGGTGGCATTAATGCTTTAGCTGCTACGTCTTTAGCGTCGGATGCTGTATTTTTTGCTGTGTTGACAGCGCCAGCATACATGCCCTTAACGTCGTCTACTTTTTGATTTAAATAATCAAGTATTCCCATGAAGGTTTCCTAAGTATTTTTATTTGATTATATATTTATGTTCCACAAATCAAGGTACGTTCCAATAAACCCACAAAAGTATTCTGGGGACGTCTCCAACATCATTTGCAGGTCTTCTTGGGAAAGGAGATTCGCTAAATGGTGCGATATGAATCCATCTATCGTTCGCTGGAGTTCAGAAGAAACAGTTATCCCGTATGTTTGCCCAACTGACAATAAATTACATCGGTATTTTATAGACTTTAAAATTAAGGTTCAACAAAAAGACGGGTCAACGAGAACTTACCTGATAGAAATTAAACCCCTAAAACAAACTGCACCGCCTGTATTCCCTGGCAGAAGAACTCAGCGTTATTTGGCAGAATCATATAGCTTCATCAAGAACCAAGCCAAATGGAAAGCAGCGTCAGAATACGCCAAAGATAGAGGCTGGGAGTTTAAAGTTATTACCGAAAAGGAATTGGGTGTTTGACCTAAATAGTCAATATGCCCGTCGCGATTAAACAAAACCGAACTGCCGCTCAGATTGCTGCTCTCGATATTTTCGAGAAGAACAAGTACGATCTAAAAACAGCTTTCCGTAAGTCTAAAGCATGGTATGAACAGCAGATGATTCTGCTGATGAAACAAATTAACAGCCCTTGGACGGTTCTAAAAGGCAACCCAACTCAACTAACAACTAAGTTGATGCCTGGTAAGATGTACATGTATATTTATGACCCATTGTACAAATCATCTATCCCGTACTTTGATCGTTTCCCATGCACATTACTTTATAAGCGTTCCATCTCTGGATTTAGTGGTATCAACTTCCACTATTTACCATACCAAATGCGAATGCAGTTATTGTATTATCTAATGCAGTATAAAACCAACGCTAAGATGGACGAGAATACTCGTATCAAATACAGTTGGGCTGCCATTAAAGGTGTGCAAAAGTTTGCAGCTGCTGTTCCAGCGTTTCACAATTATAACTTCGGCGGTCTTCGTTCAACGTTCCGAGAGATCAGGTCATATGATTGGGCTACTGCTGTCTTATTACCAGTAGAACAATTCGTTAAGATGCCTGACGATAGAATTTGGGATAAATCTCGTCAATATGTTAACTCTATGAAGAGAAAGAAGAAAAAATAAATGGCAGCAAATAGACAAAAAGATTTTATCGCAGAGATTAAAACAAAAGGATTGGCTAGAACTAACCGTTTCACGGTTGACTTCACACCACCGAAAGCAATGCCTGAATTCACAAAGCGCATGCTTCTGTTCTGTGAAAAAGCAAACTTGCCTGGGATTAACTTCGCTACAACAGCTAACCGTTCATATGGTGAAACTAGAGAAGTGGTTTATGACAGAATGTACGAACCAATTCAACTGACATTCCACGTTGATAGAGGTATGACTGTCAAGAGTATTTTTGATCAATGGGGTCAGTACATTATCAACCCTATGGATAGAACAGTCGGATGGTATAGTGATTATGTCACTCCAATGACAATCCGCATTCAGGACTTGGAAGATAAAGTTACATATCTTGTTCAGCTATTTGACGCATACCCAAAGTCTATTTCTACAATTTCTTTGGATGCTCAAAACAACAATGACACTATGAGATTAGATGTAACCTTCCAATATAAGTATTGGTATGCTGCAGCAATCGAGCAAGACCCATACACTCAGCTTGAGAAAACAGCTGGTGGTTATAAAGGTTACTTCGACAACTTTACTGGTTTCCAAGAGAAATTTGGTAAAGGTTTAGGTGAAGCTGGTAACTTCTTGACTGGCGCTGTTGGTCAATATGCTATGCGTGGATTCTCTCAAGTTACAAGTAGAATCCCTGCTATTCGTTTTTAATTTTTGGATTTGTATATGAATACTGATGAGTCTTTGTCAAAAGTTTTTGATATTGAACCAATGAAAGAACAAGACGTTGAAGTTCTTCCACCCGTGGAACAACCTAAACACACATCTGCTAAGATAGAAGATGATTATGATCACGCTAGGGATAACCTTCGCGAACTTTTAATGCAGGGTAAATCAGCTCTAGAAACAGCCTTGTCTGTTGCTAAGTCTTCTGAACACCCACGTGCATTTGAAGTAGTTGGTGGGTTGATGAAACAACTGGCTGATATAAACCAACAACTGATGGATGTTCACCAACAGAAAAAGAAACTAGAAGAACCTACAAAGGGTACAGCTTCTAAAGAAATAACACACAATAACGCTATCTTCGTGGGCAGCACTGCTGATTTGAGCAAGATGATTAAGAAAATGACAGGAGAATAATATGGCTTTACCAATGAATACTCAACCAACGTTTAACATGGTTATTCCATCAACTGGAAAAACTGTTCGCTTTAGACCGTTTGTTGTTAAAGAAGAAAAAGCACTACTGATTGCCCAACAATCTGAAGACCCAACTGTAATGGTTGATACTTTGAAGAATGTTTTTAAGAGCGTTATTCAAGATCCAATCGACGTCGACAAGTTGGCTATCTTTGATATTGAATACATGTTCCTACAGATTCGTGGTAAGTCTGTTGGTGAAACAATCGACTTATTGTTCCAGTGCGACAACGATCATGGTGAACAAAATGAAAAAGCTCGAAGCAAGGTCACTATCAACATCAGCGACCTAGAGGTTATTAAATCAGAAGAACACACTAACAAGATTGAACTATTCAATAAGGTTGGTGTTGTGATGAAGTACCCAACGCTAGACGCTGCGGATACATTAAAAGACGCAGATGACATTGAAGAAGTATTCAGCATGGTTGCTGATTTAATTGATATGATCTATGATGGCGATAATCTTTATTATGGACATGAAACAAAGAAAGAAGAACTATTACAGTTCTTGAATAACCTCACTTCAGACCAGTTCGCTAAGATTCAAAAGTTCTTTGAGACTATGCCTAAGATTAGTACAAAGATCGAATACAAATGTCCAATCTGCGGTAGAGAACACCATAAGGTATTGGAAGGCTTGCAAAGTTTTTTCTAATGGCTCTCGGTCATGAGTCTCTGGAGAACTATTACAGGATGAACTTTGCATTAATGCAATATCATAAATATAGTTTAGCAGAGTTGGAAGAAATGCTTCCGTTTGAACGAGAGCTATACGTTGCTATGTTAGTCCAATATCTAGAAGAAGAAAAACAACGCATCGAAGCTAAGAAGAGGATGTAATAAATGGCAAAAAGAGGTGGTAAGGGACCAATTAAAACCATAGCAAGGGGCATGGGTAAAGCCAATAATGCCCTTGGTCAAATCACGGCTGTATTAGACCAACAGTCCCAAGCCCTCCAACAAATTCAAGCCGCAGGTCAGTCTGATAATGGTTCTAACCAGAGTGACGCTAAAGTCTTAATGTCTATTAAGATTCAACAAGCTCAATTAGAACTTCAGAAAGACCAAGCAGCTTTCCTTAAGAAGATCTCTGATAGTCAGAACAAACAGATTGAAGCTCTACAAAAGGGTAACAAAGACTGGAAGACTGTTGGTGATAAGTTTAAGGATATGAAGCGAAACCTTCAAGATGCGCTTGATCCAAATACTATCAAGAAAGCCATGCTTGGACCATTCTCTATGTTCAAGGGTGCTAGAGATAAAATGGATCGCCTTGATTTTGTCAAGCAGATGCGTGCTCAGGGTGATACTAGAAGTTCTTCTGAATTAAACAAAGTAGCTAAACAAAAACAAAAAGATGAGCGCACTGCTCTAAAATCTCAAGAAGAGATTGACCGTCTTAAGAAGATGGGTGTTAGCGAAGAAGACATCAAGAGAAACAAACCAGAACTATTCAATAAACGTAACGCTGCGTTGAAGTCAGCAAAAGACGCTGGAGTAGTAAACCCAACACCAAAGGGAAGCTTCGCTGGCGATCAACCATCAGCTAAGTTAGCAAAAACACCATCAGACGAAGGTAAGGTTTCCCAATCAACAACTGACGTTCTAGCAGATCAACAGCTCAAGAGAGAAAATGACGCAGAAATGCTTCGCTTGACTGCTGGTCAGATGGACTTGCTACAACAGATCGCCGATAACACTGCAATGGCTGTTGGTAAACGTACATCTGGAGCATCAGGTGGTGCTGATGCAACGCCAGCTAAAGGTTCTGGTGGAGGTATCTTAAAAGCGATCTCTGGCGTTGGTGACTCTATGAAATCACTTGGCTCTGGTTTGGGTGCCATTGGTCAAGGTATTGGACAAGCCATCGGTGGTGTGTTTAAAGGTATTATGACAGGTATTGCTGATGGTATTAAAGCATTCGCAAACGCTAAGACTCTAGCAGGTGTGGTTGTTATTGGTTTAATCACTGCAGTTGTTTGGGGTATGAGTAAAGCCCTAGAAAACTTCAGCAAACTTGATTGGGAAACTATCGGTAAAGCAGGTGTTGTTCTTACTGGTCTTATGGCAGCTGGTGCTTTAGCAGGAACTTTCGCTCCAATGTTGCTGATGGGATCTGTTGCACTTGCTGGTCTTGGCGCATCAGTTTGGGTAATTGGTAAAGCAATGGACTCAATGGGTGAAGGATTAATGACATTCACGGATGGTCTAGAGAGATTAGCTGCTATTGATGGAACTGCTCTATTGGGCGTGGCTGCTGGTTTGACTGCCCTTGGTGTGGCTATGGTTGCGTTCGGTGCAGGTAATGCAGTGGCTGGCGTTTCTAACCTTGTTACTGGATTCTTATCATCTGTTTCTGGACAAAAATCCCCAGTTGATCAACTAATAGCCATTGGTCAAGCTGGCGGTGGCGTTAAAGACGCAGCTGATGGCATGGAGAAAATGTCTGGTGCAATGTCTGCGTTCTCTAAAGTTGACCCTAAGTCAATGTCTGCTTTGAAAGAATTCCCTTGGGAACAAGCAACAAAGTTCGCTGCAGCTGGTGGTGCTATGACTGTTGCTGGCGCTTCAGTATATAATGCGTCAAAAGGTAACGCTGATGAACAGGCTAAAGTCGATGGTAAGAGGGGTGGAGGTGCTATCGTTAATGCTCCAACACAGAACGTATCTAACAACAATCAAACAAACGTTGTTAAACCAGCAATTAGAAATCAAGAATCAAGTTATAGTAAGTACATATCTGAACGATTCGCATAATGAAAAAGGGAGCTTTAAGCTCCCTTTCTTTTTGGCTAAGACTTATTAGTCTTCTTTAGCGATCTTCTCAAAGTACGACATTACATCGTCATCATCTTCATCCATTGCTGGTTTAGCAGATGCCTTTGGAGTAAACGCTGGTGCAGCTTTCGCTGGCTCAGGTGCTTCCATAGAAGCTGGCTCATCTTTCGCCAATTCAGCGGCAGACTTAGCATTAAAACCATCACCAGAAAGAACCTCATCCAACTTCTTCTTCAGGTCAGCGTAAGACTTGAAGTTCTTACGATCCAAGAACTCAGACAACTTATGTTGCGCTTGAGCAACCTCAACGATCTTGTCGTCATCACCTAGAGCAGAAGGCTCTTGGAATGCAGACTCATCATAGTTAGTGAAGCCGTCCTTCTTACGCATACGCAATTTGAAGTTAGCACCTTCCCAGAAGTCAAACACGTTGACTGGCTTTTCGTCTTCGAAAGTTGGGCGAGCCTTATCCATGATTTTATCAAAGATCTTCTTACCAAACTTGAAGAGCATAACC
>JACCDQ011980785.1_pt1 | contig 52525 bp, 49 predicted proteins | sample 7446031 | NCBI WGS metagenome assembly JACCDQ01 (sample SAMN15323442, study PRJNA562643) | freshwater metagenome | isolation source: river surface water | place: USA:Blue River Watershed | collected 2017-08-17
ATAGTCAATTCATGAAATTAGCATGGGCTTTAGCCAGGGAGTTAGCCGGAAGCAGTAAGGGAAGTCGTGCAAAACTTTCTCAAGCCATGAGAACCCTCAACCAACAATTCACGCACTAAGGACAAAACAATGAAACACGAACACTATCGATCAGTAAAAATTGAGCGCTCAAAACTTCCCAGCATTGAAGTTGAAATGAGTGCTGTAGAACATGTTGCGAAAGCCAAAAAAATTAGCATGGAGGAAATAATTCTCAAGTTGCGAGCATACAATAATTTAGTGCTTTCCAATCCACTGCTTGATCAATCTGAAGTTGTTATGAGACGTATGTTTTATTTGGGTGTTGTAGGGGCGTTCTCTTTTGACGTTGGAAAGTTTCAAGTCTCTTCCATTATTACAACGCCTTCTCAATTGCAGCAAATATTGAGAGAGAAATGCTCTCTTCCTCTTATAATGCGCCAAAAAAGACATAATGGGCAGTCGAGTTTAACACGTTGGGAAATGTATACTGAATATACATACTGCCAACACAACGGCCCCCATATATCATTGTATATTTTGCCCTTTTCTCCATTGTCTCCTTATAAATCCGTTTCCAAAAATTCTTTTTACACGTTAAAAGAAGGGGACTTCAATTATATTGTGAAAGCATCAAAATACATAAGAAGTCTCCTCTCGTGCCATCCAACGCTGGAAGCTGATATTTCGGCTGCCATTAATCGGGAACAACGTCTAAACTTTGGAGTGTTTTCGGATGCGATAAACGCTCTCCTTGACGGATCCATAAACACAAAAAAAATCAACAAATGTTATGATAGCATCGTGACGTTAGCAATGGATGCTGTACGACCCGCTTGGGCTGAAGCGGGATTTTTAAACAACCCGTATGTTGAGTACATCCTCCTCCTCACCCAGGGAGGAAGTGGAGGTCATTTCGGTAATGCAAACAGAACTAATGTGCTTTATTCAACTATAAATTTAACCATAGAGCAATCACTTGCTCTATTTCATCGGCTCGCAGCAGGCATGATAGCCGTCAAGACTATATTGCCTGTTTATCAGGAATTTCTACTGCCAAATTATTTATCGGGAATTCCTACCAAACTATGAGGAAAAACAATATGTTAATTTCAGAATTTATTTTTAAAAAGCCCGTTTCTTTGTTTGAGCCAGGCCATTTTTATACGGACGTTCGTATTTGTATGAACGAATATGTTAGCGAATACACAGAGCACGTTGGATCTATGTACCTCGTGGCGTTCAACACAGGGCAAATTGGCCTGGGTGAATTTGGCCAATATGGAGATAAAGAATGCGTTCAGTTCATTCTCAGTCGCACTAGTCCTGAGAATATCAAATCGATTTATGTTCCTAAACGCTCTAGAGAATATGCTTCAGCAAGTCTTATGCTAAAGGAGGAACTAACCACCCAACCCGTTAGAACACCTGCTATTGACGAGTCAATACGGCTTGTCAGGGAGCAGGTTATAAGGGAAAAGAAGGACGCTCCGGTTAGGAATAATAAATAATAAGTTATCCATGTACATTTAACCCTTTAACCGGTGGGCAATGCCCCACCTGTTAATTGTTATTTTTGTTATTTAACGAGAATGAAAACATGAAAACAAACGTAAAAACAAATCACCATGATCGGCTGGCTGGCGATTATGGTCCAATTGCAGCAAAACAAACACCCGAATTTTTACTGCGTCGCGCAGTATTAGCGTGCCTACTTTGGGAGAATATTGCTTATAAATCGGGCAATGATATCGTGAAAAATATAATCAACCTGATCCCCCAGGTTGAGTCTGAAAAGGTTGCTTCAATTGCAATTGAGGCGCGTGAAAAACAGAATTTACGGCACGTGCCGTTACTTCTTGCAAGAGAAATGGCTAGGATTAATCCTCACAAAAAACTTGTTGCGAGTTTACTTCCCAAAATTATCCAACGTGCTGATGAAATAACTGAATTCCTTTCCCTGTATTGGAAAGAAAGGAAACAACCAATTTCTAAGCAAGTAAAAAAAGGGCTGGCCTTGGCATTTGATAAATTCGATGCTTACCAGTTTGCGAAGTATAATACAAGAACATCCCGCGTAAGTTTTAGGGACGTTCTTGCGCTTACGCACGCTAAGCCAAACCCTGGCAAAGAAGAATTATACCGGCAAATTGCTAGCAACACTCTCCCTACACCTAACACATGGGAAGTGGCTTTATCTCGAAAGGGAGTAGATAAAAAAATAGAGTGGGAACGCCTACTAAAATCAAATAAATTGGGGGCTTTAGCACTCCTCCGGAACTTAAAAAATATGGTTGAAGCCGGCTGCGACAAGGAAATAATTCGTGTTGCCTTGGATAGGATTAATGTTTCTAAGATACTCCCACTGAATTTTTTTGCTGCGGTGGATAATTGTCCTGTATTTGAGAGAGAAATTGAAACTGCGATGCTTAGAGCATTTGCGAATGTCCAAAAAATCAGAGGCAAAACAATAATCATTGTCGACGTTTCTGGCTCAATGGGTGTTAGTTTAAGCTCGAAAAGCAAGTATACAAGACTTGACGCTGCTTGTGCTATGCTCATTATGGCTAGGGAGCTATTTGAGCAAACAGCGATATACGCCACTGCCGGTTCCGATAGCAGAAGAGAACACCTAACAAGGAAGTTAAAGGATTTAAAATTCAAGGAAGTTAAAGGATTTAAAATTAGTAAGGTGATTCAAGACTGCAGAAAGACTATGGGAGGAGGGGGGATATTCACAAGGCAATGCCTTGATTTTGTAAGAAAAGAAGAGGGGCGTGGCAATCGGCTGATTTGCTTCACAGACAGCCAAGATTGTGATCATAAATATTCAGCGAAGCCGGATACATCGTTTGCTAATAATCGATATATCATTGACATATCCAGCGAAAGTAAAGGCATAAACTATGCCAATAGTTGGGATGTAGAAATAACAGGTTGGTCCGAATATTTCTTAAATTTTATTGTTGAGTATGAATCATTACAAGGGGAGTAGTTAGGGGGAGGAGGGGGAATAATTGGTCAGGGTATTTATTGGTGCTTTACGTAAGCTATCCATGTACATTAAGTACATGGAGTTGGAGTTTAACCAACGTCACCCGATTAGATATCGAAGTAACCCTGACCTTCACCACCCTGAACATCATTTTACCAGTGTTTTGCAAAATGTCAACTATAAAAGGAAAAAAAGAAAAAGCCGGCGGCGGCTGCTTAGCTAAGTATGCCCATACATACTGCCATTAGATTCGAGCTCCTCTTGCTGAAAATTTGCCTCAGTAGCACGCATAATTACCCCTACTAGCTCTTTTAGCTGTTCTAGGCTCAAACTGACGAAATTACCGTCCGCGTCCCTCCAGGAGAGGGGTGGGGTTAGCGCCCCATTCATAATGGAGGTAATGGCAATTGCCAGGCTTTGGCATGTTTTTGTGTCGATTTTAAATTTATTCCCCCCCCAGGTTATACCGATTTCCTCTCTAATTACCCTGTTTTTTGTTGCGGTTTTTTTTCTGATTATTGTTAATTCCTCTACCGAGAAAAAATTTTGCAAGGTAAGCGGGTTCGGTAATCCAAGAAAACCCGTGACCCACGGGTTAAAACCTGCTTCCTGGAAACGCGATGTAAGGTTGATTTTATCAGGTATTATAATAAAACTTTCGCCTTCGGACAGGGTAATATCAATTGTTTCAGCGTAACTCGCATGAATTCTATCGTTTTTAATGATTATGATCATAGTAAATTCAATTGTCCTGTATGTTGATCATAGTTTATGACTAAAATTTCATTTTGCTTCGTAATGGAATAACTTCTAAATCATGTTTTTTAGCCAGATTTAAAACAAACTCATTAGTAAATTGTGATGTATGAATTAAAATTTCCAACTGTGTTTAGGGCAGGGGATATTGTTTCATAGTGTGGGCTTATTCGCGCTATTGAACTGTATTGCGCCCACGCGTCTATTACATTTCCTAGTTGCGTGTTTTCTGTGAATTGGTAATTTGCACCAAATTTACCTTGATCGTATATGGATACTCCGTAATAATTACCATTTATATAAAAGACCCCTTCGTATAATGCGTTGCACATTGTTCTAAAATCAGCCCCATAGCCATTATTTGAGGAGTATAGATTTTTCATTGTCAATATTCCGCCGATGGAGGATATTCCTATGTAGAAGTTAGAAATTCCGACTGTATCAATTGATATACTTAAACAATTAAATAACGAAATCCCATTACCATTGGTCGTGCCTGTGTTGGAGAAAATCACCATTTCTTTAATGGCGATTTTTTCTACGTTTAGCGCTGATAGTACGCTATTATTTACTAGTGCTCCACAATTTAGCCTAGTTTGCGGAACATCGATTATTCCCCCCGATAGTGTTGAAACAAATGTTGACTTTCTACTAGTGTTTTTCAGGGTGAGTTGGGTGCTAGACGGGATGGCCGTGATTATCCAGCATCCGTTGTGATGGCGAAAATCGCCGGTTCCAGTAGTAATACTAATTAAAGCAAACATTCCAACTGCTAAATTAGTAGTATTATTTACGTTTAACGTTACGCTCCAGTTTGCGCTGGAACCAGTAGTGGAGCTGAGGCTTATAATATTTTTTTGTAGAACTGTATCGCCAGTTATAGTCACATTGCTCCTTAGAGTAATTGGACATTGCGAAAAAATATTATATTCGCCGGCCAATATTTTTATTGTGACGGTAACTGATTCTGGCCAAATTTTATTTTCCAGCCAGTCTAAGGCTTGTTTTAAATTAGGAAACTGAGTCGGGACATATAAAATAATATCCTCATTTATCCAGTGTTTACCTGCAAAATCAAATTTTTCAGAAAATTTTGGTGATTTTATGAGTGGGTTCATATAGCTTGATAATCGTAAATTCGATATGGAGTTAGTTGGATCACGCTCGTTAGTGCAACGGGCGCTTTTAACTTCAGAAGGTAGTTTGCCTCCAATGTGTACATTGACACGCCCAATACTGAAAGTAGTTTCACACTGGGATTTCCAGACACTCCCGCGTTTGCAGGAATACTGGCGCTGCCGATGAGAAAATCGGTACTTCCATTGCTGAGATATAACTCAATAATTCTGGCATTAACGGCATCCTTATTAACAACAATAATATCTTCCAATAAATAGCCATTCAACCCTGCGGTACAATATGTTTTTACAGTTGTATCGCTCACGGGGATTTCAAGTGCGGGATTAACGGTTGATGATGGGTGCATTGGATTTTGATTTGCTGCTGGCATTTTTATATTACTCCGCTGTAATGCATTGCTTCAAAAATAGTTTTTTCTGGAAAAACTGAATTAATACTTGCTCCAATAATACTATTGCCGTCAAGTGAAACTAGCAGCAAGTCGTTTGGATTTCCAATTTCGCCTAAGCTAACCCCACTTTGGTAAAAATCCTGGACAAATCCAACTGTTGCCGCATCAGTTGCAATTGTTCCAACACCCACATTCGTGATTTTAAATCCATTCATGTTTATGTCACGGGGGGAATCGGACTCAGAAAGATTGTAGGGGACAAGGTTGTGGTTTAGGTGATACACTACGCCATCACCGGGGATAGTGCCATCGGGTAAAGTAATCCCCAACGCCCTGCAATAAACTTCCAAACTCGTCATTCCGGCATGAGATGGATAGAGCTCACCGGTGTAAATATAGCCTTGCCCAACGGGAAAATGTCCAATGTGTGGGTTAAGAATCATGTTAATGATAATCCTATTTTGTTTCTGATTTCACTTATTTTAATTGAAGTTAATCCGTTGCCCTGCGGATTTATTGATAAAATTTCCCCTGGTTGAAAATTGCTAGGGTTAATTGAGTTTAAGAAGAGAAATGTTTTAGTCCATCCAACCGTTGCCAATGTTGATGTGGCTGGCAACGGCGATGGTTCAAGATTGGTAATTTTATGAGTGCTCATGTCAATCGATTTACTAATTTCCGTAAACGATGCAATTTTTTCATTGATCGCTTTGCAAATACTGTCTGTTTTCACTGCTTCACCATTTGATCTTGTAAAGCCCGTGACATCGCAATATGTTTGTACATCGGCTTGTTGTGAGGTTTTTTTACCCAAGTTTGGATCAACTATCATATTTTTGCTTCAATTGTCGTTGAGTTAATGGATTACCCGTTGTCGAGTCAATTAGATCGGTTGTTGTAATTTTGCCACTTTTCCAAAGCTCCGATCCGGTTTTTCCCAACATTTTTTGTAATTCAGCATCACTTCGTTTTTTTAAAAACTCATCAAAATCCACCGGTTTAGTGACTAAACCATCCATACTAGCGCGTTTTTCAAGGGGAATTAGTTTTTTTTTCTCTTCGGGCAAATCCATATAACTCCTAATACCGGGAATGCGGCGATCGCGTTCGCGCCAGTGAAGTGCCAGCGGCGCGTAAGGCAAGCTTTTGGGCCCGAACGGTATTAGGTTTGGTAATGACCACGTACAACCATTGTAAGCCATTGATATAAACGTCGTTCTAGTGTCTAGGACGGCGACACTCTCAATGTACCCAACTACGTCTGAGTTTTTTTGGTATGTGTCCATGTGAGCGTTGTCGGTTACGGCGAAGAGTGTCGTTCTAGCGATGGAACGCATGTTATTTTTCGCTAGATTTAAGTTAGTATTCTCTTGTAATCGCTTCGTCAACTGGTTCATCGTCTCGCCTTCCAATAGTCCTTTCATAAATTCCTTTCTAAAACCGTTTACCATAATTTCTTGTTGTTTTTTCCAAAAGGAGGCCATCAGTTTGTTTTTTATTGCAGCCTTATTAACAGCTTCCTCAACTAATTGAATATTAAGAATTGGAACAGTAATGCTAGCCCCAATGGTGCCATTGATAGAAGTTGTCACAAAAGCACTTTCGGACAAGTAAAATTCCTTGCTTTTATTCACAATTTCTTGTCCGACCTTAGAAAAACTGCCGTTGATGATTTCCTCCACTTGTTGAAGGATTACACCGAGCTCATTTCTTTTCCCGCTTCTAATTTTCCTCAGTATTTCGGCTCTCATTCCCAACATCATCTTTTCAATAGTATTTTCCACTCTGTTAGAGTTGTTCAAGAGTTCCTTAAAGTGCTTTTTAAACTTATTTGCAAGGAGAACGTTGGCGGATTTGGGATTAGGCATAAGGGTTATTTACAACAGGGTCTTGGGGTTCAAAAATATCAGTTGCATCCCCGAAAGCTCTGGATGATTTGATTATTTGGCGCGCCTCATCCTGCGAAATTAATCCCCGATCGTAGAAGTCATTGACTATCTGGAAATTCGTAAGCCGGTCTTCAGTTGCAGAAAAATCACGGCCAACGCGAACGCTTTCGAGAGGATCTTCACCAAAATATTGACTAATTGATATAAAAAGCTGCTCCCACAACGAGCTCTGGTTATCGCATATTATTTCAATTTGTGATTTCTGATTCCTATCGGCAGTAGCAACACCCGTTGCCGTTACGTTAAATTCGTTGATTAGATGGGAAATCCCCGTTTTATCCCGTTCCTGGAAAGCTTGAACAATTTCCTGCCAATCGATTTCCAATATTTTCATGTCGGGACTTAGCGCGTTAACTCTGTCACCCCGGTTCATGATAGCTATGCTGTCATGGCCGCTACGTCCCAGGAGTTGCCGCTGCATTTTTGTGGCAGCATCAAGTTCGCCCGGCTGAGTTGGGTTATCTAGATCAGCTTCTACTGTAAGAAATGGATATTTTGCGGCAAATTTTGAAATTAGCCCACGATGCTGAGAAAGAATGTTGTATAGTCGTTCAGTTTGTTCTGCATAGCCCCAGTAAAACGGGTTATCCCTGCATAAAGGATTAAAATTGTCAGTGACATTGGTCATAAATATGGGGATTGATTGCAAAAGATTTCGATTAGCATCAACAAGAATTTCGGTAGCAACGAGTTCCAACCTGTTGGTATTTTTAATTAGCGCATATTCACTTTTTTCTATGTATTTTGTATTGTTTTCTATTTTTTTAGAAAAGCGAATATATGTCTCATTTGTTACTTTAATGACAACATCAACAATATATTTTTCAGTAAGTGTTTCGTGATATTTAATGCTCAGTATTTTTTTTGGGGGTATGCTGGTTATAACAGGGTGGATTTCGTTACTAGACTTGGAAGTAACGAAATCCAGTATTAGTATTGAAGTCCCATACTGAAATGCGTTAAATAGTGAGCCTATTACAAGATTATTTAGATTTTGTCGATTAGACGGGTTGATTATTACTTTTTCGAGATTTTCACTAATTTTTCCGGTAAATCTTATTGTATTTTTCCTATCTAAAATCAACCCGATACTTGAACCGATTAAATTTTTGTAGCCCGGTGTAATCCAACTATTTTGCAACCGGATATTATATCGTTCTATTTCGTCTGCATACCCCCGTTCAAAAAGGGCTGGTTTTAAAAAAATAGTGTTTAATTGTCTTAGCTTTCTTGAGTTTTCACCGTAAATTATATCAACAAAGTCCCAATTTACTGAGCATTCACTATATGCCCCGTCGGTTGTTATAATTTCGTCGGTACCCTTTATAACAAGAGTAATTGATTTATATTCATTTTCAAATGTTTTAAAATTAATCATTAACTTGATACCCCCTTATTTGTGTTTTTCCAATTCTATTGTAGATTAAATAACCGAGCGCATCCAGGACATGATCATGCCCCTGCGACTTATCTGGTTCGCCGGATTGAGTGTAGCCCTGTGACGTCAGGGCGGTTATTAGTTTTGGACATTTTTCACGGCTTATAAGTATCATTTTTTGACCGAGTGCATTTTTGAATGCACTGTTCACAACGTTTACCCGATTTTTGATGAGTGGGTTTGGTTTTGTTATTACTCGTATGCCCGATGCTTTTAGAAGAGAAACATCGGTGTCGTTCCCAACAGTGTTTCGACTATCCCCAGAATAATCGGGGTAGACAGTTAGGAATGAGTTTGGATATTCTGCTTTTAACCGCTTAATCATTTCCTCAGTATTTTTTAAACCTACTAATTCGTTGATTACTATTATATTCCTAGTGTTATTGTTTACAACTTCCACGCTAACTACTGCTGCCATTTTTCCAACGTTAAAATCCATTCCCACCAATAACTGCTCAAAAAATTTTGGGTAATCTGGATGGGCGTGATTAATTAAATTTTCGTCAGAAAAACAATAATAAACTAAATCAGCAGTTGATGGCGCCCATTTCCCGTAAATATGTGATAGAACTCGGTTTTCGGGGAGGATTGCCATTTGTTCTTGTACGTAACTTTCGCGAAGATTTTTCCAATTTGCAAAAGTGGGAATTTCAAACTGAGTAAAATTTGGATTACTTACATTTTGAACTTCAAATAAATCGTAGCAAAAACTACCAATGCCGCGCGGGGTAGTGGCTATGATAGTTTGCGCAACATTGCCTTTTGGTATTTTTAGCCGTTTTCTTGCAGATGCTTGCTCAAAAACAAGTTGAGCCTTTTTTTTCGGTTGTTCATCGAATTCATCTAATAAAATGTGGCCAACACTAATCGATACTAATGTTGCCGGGTCTGCGTATGAGAAAAAGTAGATATATCCGTAACCGGGTACTAAAATATACTTGTTTTGAAGGTTAACTTCGTACGGTAGTTCAATTAGATCTAATGCCCACGTACAATACGGGATCAGTATTTTCACGATGTAACCATAAGTTAGCGTCATAAATAAAATGTTCACCCGGTCCCTTTGGAGTAGGGAGGCTGCTTTTAGCGCCAGAAATTTCGATTTCCCTGCCCCATATCCGCCCCGAAGAAGAACATTCTGTACATTGGATGCCAGTACCTTTTTTATATGCCAATTAACAGAAATTACCCGTTGCATCGTGTTTTTACGAGTAAGACAAGGAGAATTGTACAGGAATAAGTCGTTACTAATGTCGCTCAGCATGATTTAATCTAGCTCAAATTCAACATCATTATTTTCATTGTTTTTTCCCGCCTCAAACTCTTTGGGTTGGTATGTTGATACTTTTGCTATGGCCTCACCAATGTTTCTGAGTACACCCACGTGTGTTTTTATATCAGCTAGTTGCTCAAGCCAGTCGCGTTGGTATTTCACTGCTGATTCCTCCAAAACATTCACATACACAAGTAGGGCATTTGACAGCGTTGCCGACGCTTTGATGCGTTTATACCTTTCGGAAAATTCAAGGCTAAGAATGTCGCTTAAATTTCTCTCTGTCTCATTAATTATTTTTTCACGCTCAGCACGCAATCGTTCTTTCGCGCGCGCTAATAAATATTTTTGAGCACGGCTCTCCCAGTGAAATTCCCTCGCCTTTTCATACCAGGAATTTGGCATCGATTTTCCGTCAGGCGTAGGGGATAGCTCATATACTCTTTTTAACGCACTTCTAAAAACATGCGGTCCTTCTTTTATGACATCGACATAAATGAGGAACCTTGCGTGCCACGTGGGATCTTCATTTTCTATTGGATCCAGTAAGTCTTCAAGCATATAAAAACCGTTGCAAAAAAAATTCCTATATGTTATATACTATTGCGAGTAAATTGTAAATAAAAGGAGCGTAATAGTGGAATTACCTGATCAAGTCACTTTAGAAGAATACGATAAATTGCCAGCGGCTACCCAAATTTATTATCAAAAAAATAATGATGCGGGTGTTGCAACGGTTGATATTGCTCTAAATAACGTCCTGCTCCGAGGAGGTTACACAGCAACCCAAAAAGCGTTGAAAGCTCAAGTAACTGAAATGACGTCAGTTCTTGATAAATATAAATCATTTGCACCAACACCCAGTGAGTTATCTGAGAAAATTAAAAATTGGGAGGCGCTTGAAGCTTCCCAAGTTGCCGGGAACGATGACTTTAATAAAAAACTCGCTGAAATTAAGATGGCATCTGAGAAACGGGTTAATGAAGAACTTGCGAAAAAGGACAGTAGTTTTAAACAAACTTTGGCTGAGTTAGAGGAAAAAAACAGGCTATACTCTGAGCAAATAAGGGGCATTCAATTATGGGAAGGAATATCTAAATTAGCCCCAGATTTGAAGCCAAAGTTTGTCCAATCGTTTAAGGATAGTTTCCTAAAACTATTCACTCTCGATGAGAACGATAACAGTTTAAAACTAACAGGTACAGATCCTGAGTCGCTTATTAACACGCCCGCAAAAAAATTGGATAGTATTAGAAAAGAGTTTCCCGAACTATTTATCAGTGCAAAAGACAATGAATTTTCACCATACAGCAAAAACAGCAATGCTTCACCGCAATCATCAGTTAAAAGCGATTATGAGGAAGCTGTTAGGAATCGCGACGTAATCGCCATGAGATCTGCCCAAAGGAGAATGCAATGACCGCCGGTGTAATAATGCCGTTAAATTCGGCCTCACTATATGGGCCTTTAGTTATGTCCGGGGGTGCTGATACTCCCCTAGTCACGGCGCTAGGGGTGAACTATAATCCCGATGGATCGGTAGACCCGAAGGGATTTCGGAACGTTGAACTCCTGAGCGTGCCCGCATTCCATGTGGCGAGCACACCAACGAAAGGTAGCTCGCAGGATTTGGGTACGAGTATATCCGAAACGCTAGTGTGGTCACCTACGCACACGCCTAGAACACCGCAGTCTCAATGCGTCCATTATCTTGGGCATGATATCCATTCGGATGAAATGACACAAAGTATTTCCCCAGGGGGGATCATTCCTGCAGAGAATATGTTGGCAGGAAATCGCTTCATTGATTTTAGCAGGGCTATTCAAGTCGATCCGTATACGATTGAGGAGACCGTGGCGCTAGCAGATATCGTTAGGAGAATGGAATGGTGTTTCTTCAATAGTGAAATGCAAATTCCAGACGATGACACGAAAAAATGGAGAACTCAAGGCATTAGGTTTGGATGCAATAAATTTATTGATGCTGCAGGCGGTAGCCTAACTTCTGACATGTTGATGGCGTTGCCATCATTAGTAGCGCCGATGGCACAACCGGTTCTTTTCATTCCCAGCGCATTCGCGCCCCAAATTAGGACATACACTGTTCCCGCAACAAATGTCGGAATTTTGAGCGAACCGTTACTCTATGTATCACTCTTAACCCAAACCGTTAAGCTGGTAATTACACCTGCATTAGAGGGGACAAATTGTATTGTTTTGATGGATATTGCAAAATGTCGGATGTCGTTTTTCGTAACGAAATATACTGATGAGCAAGGAAATCAGCAGTATAACGATATTATTATTTCCAAGAAAAGAACGGACGAATTAACGGGATCGTTGCGGGGGCGGGTTCATACGTGGACAGCACTTAATCCTGGGAATTTCCATGCCCACGCTCTAATTAAGAACGTTGTTCCAATAACATAGTCATTTATGCCCCTGATAGTTATTGAAACCGGTGAAATTGTTGAGGGGGCGAATAGTTTCGTCTCCGTAGACGATTATCGCCTATACTTTTCGGATATCGGCATCGATACTAGTAGCTCTAGCGATATGGAAATATCCGAACGTTTGGTTGTTGCGTTTCGGGCGATGGATACTTTGTACTGGGGGCGATTACAAGGGCAAAAAGTACAAGCGAGCCAGGCGGGTATGTTTCCCAGGCGGAATATGATTAATATTGAAACAGGCGAAACTCTTGAATCAAATTATATTCCCCGAAATGTCAGATATTGGCAAATTGAAGCTGCTAAAATTCTTTTCAATAAGGGCATAGAGACACTCGAGCCGATGTTAGAAAATGTCGGGGGGGTTAAATCGTACACGTCAACAGTTGATGTGCTCACCGAATCCGTGACATTTGCCACTTCTGGACGGTTTGATGTGCAGATTTTCACGCGCTTAGAAAATTTGATGCGGCCATTTTTAAAGCACGCTGCAATTATTAACATGCCTATAGTTGGGAAATATGCCTAATTATCTTAAAATACAACAAAATGTTGATAAAAAGCTGAGAAAAAATGGCATACTATTTTTAATAACGAAGAAGGGGGTGGGTACTTATGATCCTGTTACGGGGGTTTCAAGTAGGGAATCTGTGGCTGTGGCTGTGGCTGTGGGCGTGTATGGGTTGAAAGTTTCAGCTTTGCGGAAACCATTTCCTGACGGGATAGAACTCCATTATGGGGACTTCATATTAATGTTAAGTCCGCTTGATTCTACAGGGGGGCAGTATGAATTACCTAAAAAAGGGAGTTCAATAACTATTAATGGGCGCGAAGTTGAAGTTATTGACGTTGCTACCGAACTTAATTTAACGGATGTGCCATTGTTTTATCGAATAGTCTTGAGAAACATTTAAGTGTAATTATGTAATTATAAGGAATTTTTAATGGATACAGATTCACATGATCCAAGCCCGTATCTGGGCTTAGCCGTACTTATTTTGAGTATTCTAAACCTTGACTCAGAATTTGACCCTGAAACACTCTCCCAGTTAGCCGGTCTCATTGCAACGATAATGTCAGGAGCAATTGGAACATTTTACCTAGTGAAGAAGAATAAGAATGGAAATAAAGCTGATTCTGAGTCAAAAAAGGCAACCGATTTTATTGATCGACAATAAACAAATTGTTGTATTTAAAATGCAGTTTAATGAAATTGTTAGTGGCGCTAATGAGTTGCAATGTTTATGCAACATTCCTACAAAGAATGAAAACGTTTTAACTACAATTTTAAACGGTATGTACGGTGAATTAACATGCAACATACCGGATGAACAATCAAAAGAAATTTTAGCCTTACGGCGTTAAAATGTTGAAATAATGATACTATCTGTAAAAAAATGAGTGATTTAAAAGACTCACTACAAGAATTCCTTAATAGAGTTGAAGCAGGGATAATTAAGGAGCAAAAAGAGCAAATGTTCACCCTCCTGCGACGGGTGATTCTAATTACTCCCCAGGACGAGTCAGTTTGCGTGGCAAATTGGTTTATTACTGTTAATTTTCAGGACGCCAATGCTACTCAAACGCCCGATCGCGATGGCATGGCTGCTATGACAAGGGGGTTAGGTGAGATTGAAAAATTCAAACAATTAGGGGTTTTGACCCTAACAAATCCTATGCCATATACTTTAAAGATTACTGAGTACGGTCATTCCAAGCAAACTCCGCCGGGAACGTTGTCGGCTCTTGTTGCACAACTAGAAACGGAGTTTTTTAAGAAATGATAACCGATTCCGAGTTGAAAGATTTCGTCCGCAAAAGAATCTTCGACCGGCTAGATTTTTGGGGAGAGATAGATGGATCTAGAATTGGAATCAGTATTTTCGGTGGGAGATTCCTTATTTATGAGAACGGGTTATGGAAGGAATACGATGAAATTCCAACAGTCCAAACGTGGCTTAGTGTGAACATAAAATTTGGGGAAAGGGTTCGAGAGTATATCGGAGCGAATGCTCCGGAAAGATGTTCTTGCATGATTGCAACTTGCCTTTATTTTCCAGGGAATGTGCAAGAGAATGTGCAAGAGACATGGGTTAGTAGGCTCGATGAGACGTTTAGATACATTTATCATCGTTCCCTATTAGTTACGAGCAGCGTGCGCGTTGGATTAGGCAATAACTCTATTTATTCAATTTATAATGCAATTGCTCTAAATTACAATTGCTATTACTTATCCCAAAGGGGGGGCTAAACGTGATACCGATTAATACTATGATTTTTGGTAATAATTGGAGAAAAATAAAGGATATACCTTTACACATTTTGTTTATTTATTTTTTAGTGCTTTTGGGGACATACGTTGACCAGCGAGCCGCTTATGCCAACTCTATTGTGTTAGAAAGTCATACGGAAAGGCTTGATGATTTGAGTGACAGCCTTAATAGTTTATTGTTACTGGCTTCTAATATAAAATTGGAAAATGGTAAGCAGGATAAAAAATTGGAGGAATTAGAAACAAAAGTTAATCAAAATGATGAGAAAACTAAAAAACAACTAGAAAACCACGAAAAAAGGTTAAAAAGTCTTGAGGATGAGGAAAAAAGTGAACCAGCAACTACTCCAGCAACTACTACTAAAGAAGGTGGAAAAAAGAAATGAGTTCAGTAAGTACGATTGAATTAGCTATCAAGCCAGAAAAAAACACTGATAGAAATTACATTCCTGTAGACACTATCCAGTATCCACGAGTGAATGCGGTTAGTTTAAAATCATTAACAATTCCTAGTGGAATACCAACAGTTTCAAGTATTATTTTGTTGCGATACAAGGATAAGGGGATTTGTCAATTAGTAGCCAAAAATGCTACTAATTTTAGTAGTATTACTAATGGCCTTGCTGGTGTTGACCCCCTTATTTTACCTTTCTCGTTTGCGATCACGATAACAGGATTACCGACTAACGATAGTATGCAGCCGCACAACGGCACTTTTTATATTACGGCAGCGTACCAGAATATCGGCGGGGACTATGTTCTAGAGTTAGCTAATCCGAGCATCACAACCGATTATTTCGATATCCTTAACCCGGATACTTTTGATGCGGCAACATTTACGATTGAGGTGGTAGATTATTACCAAATTTACGAGCAAGTAGGCTCTGAACAGAGTACGATTAATGGGGTTTGTCATGGCCAGTATGTCGAGGCATATTTACCGGAGCGTTATTTAACCCTTGATCCGGCTACGCAAAATATCAATTTCTCCGGTACGAATATGATTTTGTATGCCGATATGAAACGCTATAGTGCTGAATCGGCTGCTATGGAAATAGTCGAGTTAAAATGGGACTCGGCAGAAGAAAAGGTATATTTATATACCAATTTATTGGATGCAGGGGGTCAAGACCAGTTTAATCTTATAAAAGTTGGTGACCGGTTGCGCATCGAACTGCTGTCCATTGATCCTGAGCCAGACATCCGCTTAGCAGTAACAAGCACTGTTGATAAGTTGGAACTGATTGACGTAACAGGCAATAAGTACGGCAAAATCTGGTTTGTGAATCAGAGTATTTCGGATGCAACGTATGATTACGTAAAAGTTGCCTCCGGTAGTCCGAACGAGTACGTCCAAATCGGTGATGTTTATACCAGCCGCAGGCATACTGTTCTCTTTGTTGATGGCCAACTAACATCCCGAATACACGATGCTGCAGTAACAGTTGACACAAATGAGAATCTTATTATTCCAGGGCAATATTATGATCTCTCATTTGTGAATTCAGAAAGTTTTAAAACAGGGGCAACGAACACTGCCTCTGCAATAATTAGCTCGAGCGGCGGTGTAGTTGATACAGCTATTACTGAAAAGCCCAGCGGCGGTGGTTTTGCGACAGACATGTACTACGGTACTCTTGTGGACATGATACTAGAAGCTGCGATGGGGGGGCAATGGACAGAGAAAATGCTCACGAATGATGTAATACCAATAGTGGCTAGCGACATCATTGAAATGACTGATACCACAGTTGCAGAGCAACTACGAGTAGGTTACCCGGTCAGATTATCCGGGTCTAACCAATATCGCACTGTGAACCAAAGAAAAGAGTATCCTAATAATGGCATATTTATTATTACCGCAATCCAGTCGTATGGACCAGTGTACCGGTTTAAGCTGGCAAAAAGCTTAGACACCCCCTTATCAGCCGGTGAACTTTTCCTTGAGGAACCCGTGAATGATAATTATGCTTTTCAATGTTCGGTTTGTGAGAATGGGCTGAGATCAAATGCCTTTAAAGTGGAGAAAATCGAACACGCTAACGTTCCCTTTATCACGCTTTATTCTGGGCAAACAGTTCAAGCTATGAACGTCACGCTAGGGGAGAAGGCTATCATCACAATGGATGTAACGTTCGATGGAACAGGGTATGAAGGAACGGGACGGACATTCCCTTACAAAGGTAAGTTGATTAAGTTCTTGGACAAAAATGTTAAGGTTATTTCTGCAGCATCGGAAAATAATATTTTCCTGCGAAATGGGGTGAAAACCATTTTAAGTTCATTTACGTGGAGCACAAAGGGGCTTACGGACGTCAAAGGAGCGCTTGGTTCTCCGTTTGCAAGAACGATTGCGCGAAATCCCCTTGATACTGAAACAAAATACAGTTTGGAGTTTGATTCATTTACGACGAAACAGCGATATCTAAAGGGCTGTTTGGAAAATGATCTCCTATTTACGATAGGAAACTCCCCTGAATGTGAAAATCTGCAGGAAGAGGACGCGTACACATACTATTCCGCAAAAAATGTACCGGCAAATCTCGACACAGGGACAAAGGCAAAAACCGGGCAACTGATGCTGGATTTTCAGTCTGGATTTGAAAAAATTCGGAAGGTTGGTGATTCGTATTATGGTTATAGAAATTTAGTGTGTAATTGGTCACGTTTTGACCGGGTGGTATAAATGAGTTTACTTCGCAGTAATTTTGCTCTCAATGTTCAAGCAATTCATTCGGGCGCATGGCAAACATTAAAAATGGATGGGGTTGATGTACCTGATGCGCCGAGTTTTAGGTTGCAATATTTTTCTGAGGCTACAAATCAACGTTATCAAACAGCGTTGAATAACTCAAAGCAGAGAACGAGTCCATTTTACGGCTGGCATGAAAAAGCTGCCAATATCTCTTTATTTAATAATTTTATCAAAGATTGCCTAATTGAATTTGGGTTAAAGGATTGGAAAGGAATCACAAAAATTGATGTGATGAATGACAAGGAAATTAGCGAGCGAACGCTAAAATTCATCAGAGAAGAATTTGACCCCCTTGCTTTAAAAAATGATAAAAGCTCCGATGATGTTTTGCCGTCGGTTTTTATTGAAAAATACCTGTCTAAAGATGGCGTTCTAACTAAGGATGGACGCACTGTATACTATGACGAGTTAATCTCGGAGTTAGTTATTAAATTCCAAATATCAGGAGAAAATGGGAATAGCTTGCTTTCAAAGGCATCGTCTTTTTTTGAAACGGAAGTGCCATGTACTCAAAGAAACATTAGGGACTTTTTCAATGAGCCTAAAAACTCATTAGCATTGCGTTTTTGTACTGACGCTGTATTTATTGACCGGCCGTTTAGATCGTTGATGGACTTCGATAGAGATGGGTTTCGGAACGAAACTGATTGAATGGCGATAAAAAAATAGAACTTGCCGACGGAATTAGCTTCACTGTAAAAGAAGTTGATTCCGCCTTGAATTCCTCCGAAATTATCCCGGAGGAATGGGTCGATTTCATGCAATTCCTAATATCCAATTGGGAGGGCATCACCGAAACCGACTCAAATCCAAACTCACCCACTGATTCTCCCCTACCATTCTCAGCGCTTGATTGCGCTGAACTTTTTTCCCATCGAGAATTTGATCAATTACTACATCAAATTATAGTCACTTCATTTTCCCAAAGTAACACAGGTATATTTGACTGGGAGCAAGTATTTTCTTACGCTTGCGATATTTACACCGCAAAATTAAATAATTTCGCGATGAATGGCGCTTTCAATAGACTAAGGAGTATTGTTGCGCAATATAATAATCCTGCTGGCGTTGAAGAAAAAAAACAAATTGAACCGAACTACGGCTCTCCCTACTGTGTTTTAGGAAATGAACACATTAGTTTTTTTGAAATACTTCGCGAAAGTCGGGCAATCCAAGGGGGGTTCGGGATTCTTTACAATTCGATCCATATTAGCGAGTTTATCGATTATTATCAAAAAGTAATTCGATCAGGGAATAGTTTAACCGCAAGGCTTGATGCGGTTTGGGGAATCAACCGGTACTTGCTTTTAATGCGTAGATTAGATTCTATTTACGTAAATTTTCAACATGAAGAAGCCGAAAAACGGCGAAAGGATAAATAAAATGGAAACAGTACTAAAAATTAGTTTAGATAGTAGCCCGGTAAAAGCTGCTCTCAATGAGTTAATATCCCCGACTGATAAGGCATCAGAAACATTTTTAAGGCTAGTTAATGAAACAAAAAGGTTTGGTAAAGAAGTTGGAGAAGGGTTAGGTGGCGCAAAACAATCCGTAAATAATATGCAGGAAGCTTTTAATAAGCTGCAAGAAAAAACTAGGCGGATAAAAGAAGAGTTTTCGTCATCGTTTCACAGTATGAAAAATGCCGCGAAGGATGCTACAACGCAAGTCTCAGGTTCTTTTACGTCGATGGAGAAAGCTAGTAGTGGGTTACTAGAAAAATTAACAGGGTTGGCGGGAGCATTAGTAGGTGGTTTTGGTTTCGTGGCTTTACTAAAGAGTTCTGCTGATATTGAAAAATCCGTTCTTGATATAGCCGGTGCATTAGGAGTTACAAGGCAAGAAGCCGATGATTTTGCTAACATTGCTAACAATATCTATATGGGTGCATGGGGAGAATCGTTAGATGAAACATCGAAAGCCGTTGTTTCGGTTACGCAAAATTTTAAAGAACTCGGTGTTACTTCGAAAAGTGAAATCCAGGGGATAACCCAAGATGTTTTTACGCTAAGTAGCACATATGGAACCGATTATCAGGAGAATATAAATGCAACGAGTCTCCTGATGGAACAGTTTGGCATTTCTTCAAAAGAAGCTTTGGATTTCCTTAGTCTTGGCTATCAAAAAGGATTGGATGGTAGTGGAGACTTTATAGATTCAATCACCGAATACTCTACACAGTTTTCAAATGGGGGGGCGAGTGCTGAGCAATTCTTTTCAATGCTGGAAACTGGGTATTCACAAGGATATTTAAGCTCAGATAAGGCTATAGATGCGTTTAAAGAATTTCGCTTAAGAATTCAGGACGGTTCTAAAACAACGTTTGAATCCTTGCAATTATTAGGAATTAACTCGCAAGACTTAATGCAACGGCTGGGCGATGGCACTATTACTGTAGCGGGTGCTTTTCAAGAAGTAACGAATAAATTAAGTGAAAGTGGTGACGCATCGTTGCGAATGCAAGCCGGGGCAGGGTTGCTTGGTACTCAATTTGAGGATCTAGGTGATTCAGCGCTAAAGGCTATCGATTTTTCGGCCGTAAAAATGTCTGATTTAAGTGGAGCAATGGAGCGCGCTAATGTTGTGAATCAGTCGCTCAGTGTAACGTGGAGTTCGTTTACTCGCACGCTATCGGGTTCAATAGCTAGTTCCGATTTATTCCAATCGGCGATTGGCGTTTTAAATGATTCATTAATGTATTTAACTGCCAATATAGGCGCTGCTTTTGGAGCCGTAAAAAACTATGCGTATGAATTTGTAGGAACAATGGAGGAGAGTTCTCTAACGATTCAATATTATACGCAAGTTACAACGACAGTATTTAGGGGTAGTTTTCAAGAGGCAACGGATTTTGTTAGCGATATTATTGCATCAGGGGCTGCAACTGCCCAACAATCGATACTAAGTATCCAATCAGCATTCTCAATAGTTGCCGGTACAGGCCAAAAAATAATTGGCGACATGGTTGGGTGGATAATGGAAAAATTTGGCGCAATGGTTTCTGGTTTAGCAAGTGCTATGAGTTACGCCAATTTTATTCCCGGTGTTGATCAGGCTTCTGCGGGCTTAAACTCCTTCTCAGAAAGCATTAAAAGCAGTTCCGAATCCATTAAATCTATGGGTGCTGTTGCAACAGAGTCTATTGGGGCAACGGTTGAGGCTTACACTAAACAAAGTGAGGCCATAACGAAAAACAAAGATGCTATACAAGCAGCGGGGGGTAGTAACTTAAAAGATAAATTGGCCAATTTATCTACTGAATTTGAAAAAAATAAAACAAAAATTCAGGAAAATGTTAGCGAACTTCAAACTTTTACGGAAGCTAATAACGAAGCTGTTAAAGCTACAAGCTCGATTGCTAAAGAAACTGATAAAAACGCAAAATCATTAGCAACTTCTCAAGCTGCCGAGAAATCAGCCAGCGATGCTAAAAAACAATTAACGGAGGAAGAAACGGAGTCTAAAAAGATAGCTAGGGAACAAGAAGCTGCCGCAAGGAAAGCTGAAACTGAGGAAAACAAGCAAGCTAAGGCAGAAATCGATTCTTTAAAAGATTCCTTAAATGCGCAAGCAGAACAAATTAACGATACTGCTAAAGGGTATAGGGAAGCAGCAAAAGCGCTTGGTGAACACATAAATGAACTCAAAAAATTTCATTCCTCGTTGACTGAAGCACAAAATTCTTTGGTTACTAGCGGGATGACAGAGTACGAGAAAGAGCTTTATGTGGTTGTAAAGGAACTTGGAACAGAGTATGGCGCTCAAGTGGCTATCGTCAAGAATTTAGCTAAAGCTCAAGCGGAACTAACATCCATTCAACTGGAACAAAAAAAAATAAGTGTCAAAGGGGATATGCAATCGCTCAGAGGGCAAGGAGTTAGTCAAGAAGATATTGACAGGGAAGTTAAGTACAAACAACTACGCATTGATTTGTCGCAAAAGTATACGAAAGTAGTTGTCGAAGAGCTAGTCCAACAACAACGTTTTTTGGACGCAAATAAAGAGCGGATTGAGATCCAGAAAAGGGTTGCTGATAGTCAACAATTAGTTAATGAGTCCACACTCAATGACAAGCAACGCGAATATGTGAAATTGATGCGTGAGGTTGGGGTGGAGAATGCGAAGCAAATCGTTCAAAATCAAGAGTTGGCAGCAGCCCGCTCGAAAGGGGCATCAACACTAGCTGCTCTTCAAGAAGAGCACAAACTTCTTCAGATGACTTCCGAGGAACAAAAGCGTTATAACGCCATTAAAGATGCAGCTCCCGAGCAATATGATGCCATAACGCAGCAAATGGGATTAAATAAAGCGATACAAGCGTCTAAAGATAGGTTGGACGAGGCCGGCAAAATTGCGGGTAGTTATTTTGAAAAATTTGTGTCTGGTTCAATGTCTGGGAAAGAAGCGCTAAAGGCGATGGCTGGTGAGGTTTCAGCCTTTGCTTCGAAAGAACTTTTTAAAGCTGCGCGCGATCAACTGCAAGGGCTGGCCGGTAAGAAATCGAATGCTGAGCTGGTTGGGAATGTTGTGGATGATAATTTAGCAAAAGCAACGGAATGGTTTGACGAAAATACGGCAAAAGTCGTTACAAAAAGCCAGGACTTTTCGGGGACGATTGCCAGGGCTGTAGACGAAGCAGGAAAAAAACTATCCACGTCAATTGATGGTTTTGCCACAAAAATGAATGATGCTATTGTCCAGCAAAAAACATACGAACAACAAGCCGATGCGTTGGATAAAGCCGCGCAGGCTATGAAAGATAGTGCCAGCCAAATTGGGAATGCTGCATCTGATATTACAAGCGCCGCATCAGGGTTTAGCGCTAGTATAACATCAGGCTCCCATAGGTTGGGATTTCTCTCAGAAAAATATGAAGTAGGAAAAGGCGGGGCGGCAACAATTTCATCCGGCGCCAACGACAAAGGAGGGAAAAGTTACGGAAGTTGGCAGCTAGCCAGTCTGGTTGGCGGAAAGGCAAGCGGAAATTTCCAAAGGTCAACGCTAAACACTTTTATTAATTCTGCGGAAGCAGCCCCGTTTGCTAGTCTTCTAAAAAGCGTGAAGGGGGCATCAGAAGAATTCGACAGGGTATGGAAAGATCTAGCAAAAAATCAAGGCAAGGCATTTGAGAGCGCTCAGCACGCGTTCATAGAGCGGACACACTACCGACCGGCAGCACAATACGCAGCATCAAAGGGCTTTGATATGTCGAACGATGCCGTCAAAAACATGATTTGGAGTGGCTCTGTACAGCATCACGGTGTGAAAGAAATTATTGCGAACGTGGCAAAATACCACCGTGAAGCGCTAGGGAACGTTGACTCGACTATAAAAGCTTTCTATGAAGAGCGTACGAAATATGCTGGTAAATATGCCGCTGGGTTAAAGAGTCGGTATGATCGTGAAAGTAAGGACGCTATCGCCTATGCTGCGACTCTGAAAAATGGGGGGAAAGACATAACCGGTGGTGTTGAAGAGCTAACGAAATCTGTTGAAAAAGTTGATAAGGCTGTTGCATCAGTTAAGCCCCCTATCGAGACAGTATCCGATGCAAGTAAAGTTCTTGCAAACACTCAAGATCAAGCAGTCGATGCTCAAAAAACAATAGCTCAAAAAGTCCAAGCCATTCAGCAACAAAAAGCAGAAGTGGATCAAAAGGACTTAGCTTCTAGTAGCGCGCATAACGAGGCTATGGCTGCCGTAAACGCGCAACGCCAAACGGCTACGATGAAAGATGCTGAAATCATCGTTGTGCACGCACAAGCAACGGAGCAAGGCGCGGCTGCAATAGCAAACGTTGCTGCAATGAACCCTGGAATCGTTGCGTCCCAAGGTGGATTAGGTGGACTGACGAATGCAATATCGGGAGTGTTTCAAAAGGGAATGTTTGAAACAGGGGGGTTGTTGGGCGGTGCGTCTTCTTTATTCGGTATGGAGAAAATTGATTCAATAATGGCGGGCGGTGGTTTGTCGAGTATTTTTGAGGGCGATTTAGGGGGAATCAGCAAAAATATTGGCGGTATAGCAGGATCACTAGGGGGCACTCAAGCGCTTGGTATTGGGATGGATTTAGTTAGCGGAAAATTTGAGAATGCGGCTGTTGATGCGGCTGCACTTGCAGCAAGTATGACTCCCTTGGGGCCATTGGGGGGAGCCGCTGTAAAAGCCTTTTCGAGTTTTGCCGGGGTTGGTGCGCAGTGGGTAAAAGAAGCCGAATGGATTTCGGTAGATATAAAAGGAATGTCGGCTGAGTTCAAGAAAGGAGTGCGAGAGACAAAAGACTCAATGATTGGAGGGGGAACACGCACATCGTACACCAACGTGTCGAAAGAAGAACTGGAAAAACTCAACGAACAATTTTCAACAATCCGTGATTCTGTCGAGCAGTTAAATAATTCGTTATCCGGCCTTGATATTAATCTTATGAAAGGCATGGAGGATTATCAAGCTCATGTCGAGGATCGTGAAGGCCTGGGAGCAGAAGTTTTTGCGAAATCGATGCAAGAAGCTCAAAAACAAATGCTTACTCATGCGATCGAAAATATGCAAATAGCCGGCGTTGATAATGATGCAACAAAATCGTTGCAAGAAAATGTAACTAATAATATATCGGGGCGGGTATCAGATCTAATGGGGCTTTTCACTGATATGACTGCGAAAGTAGATTACGACATGGCGGTTACAGACTCAACGTGGAATGGTGATCTGGATAGGATTCTTGGACAAAACGAAGTAAATAGTAAAGAGTATCATGATAAGCTAACTTCGGGGCTTTTAGAATATGTAAAAGGCATGGATTTAGGCGATATGAATGTTGACGAAATCCAAGCCGATTTGGCGAAAAAAACGCAGGCTATGTTTGCCGACATCGGTGTTACGGATATCCCCCAAAGCACTTTTGATTCGCTAAGCCAAACACTTGCCGGGCGCATCAACGACGCAATCCTTTTTGCCCAAACCGGTGTAAGCGAATTCGCTGTCACAGAAGATACCAGTTTTTTTAGCACGCTTCGCGGCATGACGCAAACATTTGAAGGCTCTGCTGAAGAATTGAAAAAGTTCATCGATGGAATGGTTGGACTAAAAAGCACTTTTAAGGAAAGTGGGTTATCGACGAACGCGATTACTGAAACTTTTATCGATGCCGCCGGAGGGTTGGAAAAACTATCGGCAAGTGCTGGTGTTTTTAAGGATAAATTTATTTCTGAGACCGAGGCGCAGTCGTTGGCGGTTCAGGATTCATTATCTGGAATCACAAAGGCAGTTGCAAGTGCGGATGTGGTTTTGCCACAAACTAGGGAGGGGTTCGCAGATTTGGTTCGCGGCTTATCTAATGCTGGCGCTGGTTCTGAGGAAGCTTTAGCAAAACTAATCGGAACTGCAGATAAATTCGATATTTTTTATACTGCTGTCGAGGGATTTAATCAAAAATTCCTGAAATTGCCTGAATCATTTAAACCGATTGGCGGCTCGGTTGATAGTATGGTTACCGGGCTATCAAAATTAGGTGTATCAATTCCTAAAACTCGACAAGAATTTACAAATTTAGTAACAGGTCTTGATGTAACCGATGCCGCCCAGTCAAAACTATATACCTCGCTTATTGCACTTAGCCCTGCTGTAGATACGGTGTTTTCTAGTGTCGAACTGCTTGGGGGCGGCTTATCTGAATCACAAACAAAGTTTGTGGCTTATTCGTCATCTCTGACCGATGTAACTACGATATTTAGTGATTTAGGGGTGTCTATTCCTAATAGTGTTACAGAGTTCAACTCTCTAATTCAATCAATCGATTTAGCAAGTGAATCGGGTCAGGAACTATATAGTTCATTGATGTCAGCAACACCAGCGCTAAACCAATTGTACGATGCCGCTAAACAAATAGTCGGAATTGATGTCAGTAATGTTAGCGGCGCTCTACAAAAAGGAATTGAAGCTGGTAATCAGGGTGGTGATGCTGGTGCAACGTTTTATTCCTCGTTCATTGATGATATTCAATCGAAATTCTTATCCTCCACATTAAGTTCTGTGTCAACAATAATCATGGATTCTGTCGTCACGCCTATGATTAATGCGTCGGTACAATCGGCTACAAACATGCAAATTGGGGGGATTAATACAGGGAATACTCTATCTATGGCCGGGGTAAATACTGCTAATAATCTATCCCAAGCGGGAACAGTGACAGCAGGAAACTTAGCTCAGAGTGGCTCTTACACTGCGCAACAAATAGCCACGGGAGGAAGTAGTGCAGGCCAGTCCATGATTATTGGAGGAAGATTATCTGCCGAAGCGCTCGTTAGCACAGTTGAAACCGTCAAGCAAATTATGTTAGTTAATTCCCAAGTGATGGAAGCTATAAAAGGCGATAAAGAATTCCAGGCGCAAATGGAAGGCCTCGGTAGCGCTGTATTCTCCAGTTCAACAAGCTTCGCTCCCGTGGCTATGCCCACAACAGTTTCTAATGCGGTTTCTAATGCGGATAACAGTTCTTCACAAATTAGTGATTCAGTATCGTCAGCCAACGATGCTCTAAAAGAGTCAAAAGACGCATTTGAAGGCTTAAGACTAAGCCTAGCTAACTTGGCAACGGGGTTAGATGGAGATAACCTAAAACTTCATAATTTAGGAGAAAAATATAAGAGCCTCTCATTTATTCAAAATTACGTTGGTATTTCTAGCCAGGAACTAGCCACGAGAGTTTCCTCGATTTCGTTCGAGCAAATGACAGCTCAACTCGATGGCACAGGCATTAGCGTCAAGGACTTATCGTCTGACATTCAAGACTATGTCGGCATTTTAGGCAATCAAGAAAAAGCTGAGAAAGAGCGCCAGGATGGCGTAAAAAAATATAACCAAGATCTATCAGAACAACTGGCAACGTTGCGACTCTCAGACAAAGAACTGAAAATTTATAACGACGATAAAGAATATAAAAAATTAGTTGATGATACTATTGCGGCCGGTGGCGATGTGGCCATTGCCGAACAAATTAATGCGGCAAAGAAAAAGAAAGTTGCCGATGAACAATTGCAGGCAATTAGCGATTTCGAGAGGCAATACCGGGAGCAAGTTGAGCAAATCGGTAAGTCATCCGAGCAACTGGATCTAGAAAAAATTGCCACGGACTTTGAGGCCGCACTTCAACAAGCCAATGAACTTGGGGCTGATACTATACTTGTGACTCAAGCATTCGAGCAACAGCGGGCTGATGTTATAAAAAAATACGCTGATGAAAACTCAAATGCCATCGAGTCATTGCAAACTAATGTAGTTGATTTATCGACATTTAAAAATGCAACAAAAGAAAATCAAGCGGTTGCTACGGCGCAAAATTATGGTGTTGACATAGGACAGGCGGTTGTCGGTAGTGATATTCAGGGCATTATAAACGATGCAGTAAATTACTCTGAGCAGCAATGGGTGGAATTGATGCAATCGGTTGGTGTTGCTGCCGATTCCGCAAGCATTAGTAAATTCAAGGATGATCTCAACGGAGTTGCATCAGTCGCACTGCAACTACAATCCCAGTTTGGCTCGTTACAAAACAGCCTTGAACTAGTTGCCGGTACTAGCGATGAGTCAACGCAAAAAATTATGGCTATCGCGAAACAATTTCCTGGAATTGGGATTGCTGTTGACGGTAATACTGTTGCGATCCAAGGGATGGTAATGACATCTAAGCAAGCGGCTAACGAATTATTAACATTAATGGAGAATCCCGCTGAGTTTGCTGAGCTTGCCTCAAAAGTTGGCATTGAATCGCAAGAGGATTTTATGAATGCAGCGTCATCAATCATTGGCGCGATGGGAGAAATGGACGCGAAGGCGGATGCAACTAAATCGGTAATGAAAGGGTTGCACGGAGCGATGTCGGACATTAGGACTCCAATTGAGGGCGCTCAGAAAACATTAGCCGATTTAGACACAGAGTTTGGGGGGTTTGTTACGAGTTCTGATTTATTTGGACAGTCTGCAACAGATGTGGCTAATGCGGTCGATTCTATTCCCATTCAAACACTCACTAACGTTAGTGCTCAATACGGAATTAGTGTTGATCAGCTTAGCTCAAAAATAATATCAGGAGTACAAGCGCTAAATCAGATCCAGGGACAAGTGACATCTTTCCAACAGCAACAACAGGATGCCATCCAAGTAGCATCTGGAATGTCAGAAAACGAGTTGGTTATTGAAAAGCTAAAAGAAAAATACAAAGAGATCCCTGAAATTGTTGCAGCCATTTCAAAGGAGGGGTTAACGTCACTTGACGTTCAGAAGTTTGTAACTTCAAAATCAACTGAAGATGTTGCTAATTTATCTGCTGCATCAGGATATAGTATTGAGTCTATTTTAGAAGACGTGAAAAATCTCGAAGGGGCGCTCGATGGCATAAACAGCCAGTCAAAAGAAGTGAGCACTGCAACTACCGATTTTAAAAATAGTCTAAAGGTGATGGCCGGTGAAACTAATAGCACTATTTTAAGTTTGGATGCCTTTAAAGATAAATACCCGGATCTAATAAAAACGCTCGGTTTAAGTGGCGCATCGGTTGAGACACTTAACCAAAAATTAGGTGGTCTTAGTGATAAACAGTTCGAGGAATATGCGAAAAAAGCTGGCGTAGCTACAACTGAGTTAATTGGGGATATGAAATCGTTTGCTGATAATACTAAAACGATTAGTGACCAAACTGCTGAACGCACTGCAAAAATCACCGGTTTTATTGGTGACATGGATAGAACGGCATCGACGCTTGATGATGTCGAATACTCAATGAAAAAACTTGGGCAAACAAGTCCTGAATTAGTCAATTATCTTCAAACATTGGGGAAAAATAGTTATGAGATTAGCGCATCGCTGGCATCAATGGACACTACGCAAGTTGACAGCCTTACGCAGATCGCGGCGGGTATGGGCTATTCGCTCGACAGAGCAATAGACGAATCAAAAAATTACATCAATAACCTTCGCTCACAAGAAGAGAAAAAAGCCGAAGCTGAGAAATCAGCTTTTGAGGAACAACAGAAAACGGCGCAAGAGCAGCAGGCCGCTATGGAGAAAGCTAATGAAGAAAAACAAAAGGCTGCACAAGATCAACAAGATGCTATAGAGAAAGCTGCACAAGAGCAACAGGCCGCTATGGAGAAAGCTGCACAAGAGCAGCAAGCTGCATACGAAAAGCAACAAGACGAGTTAATGAAACAAGTCGATGGCTTATTCAATATTTTCGATAAATTAGCTGATAAAATCGCCTCAGTTGCCGAAGGGTTGGCAACATCGATAAAATCATTCTATTCCGAGGATCAACTTAATCAACTTACGCAATCAAAACTGTCCAGTTTGAAAGGCGAAATATTTCGCCCTAGGGCGGTAGTTGACGTGAACCAACCGGACTCGACTGAGCAACTACTGACGAATATCGACGAATACCAAAAAATGTTTGTTGAGAGTCGAAAGGACGAAATTTCTAATTTTGAAGAAGCGCGTGATATTGCTAAATCCAGCTATAATGAAGGAATCGCCTACTACCAAAAATTACACGATTCCTCCTCACAAATACTGTCGGACGTTTCGGTTAACATTGGTGAAATAACGAAGGCGCTTGGCCAGGCAGATAGTGCAACGACAACAAAACAAAGATTGTTAGCCGATTTCGTCAACGAGGCCGATTTTGAGAAAAAATTAGAGATTGCCAAGCAGATTCCCCCTGCCATAAAAGCTGCTATGGATGAAGAAATTTCATTGGACGAAAAGCGAATTGAATCGGCAAAAGCAGCAAGGGAACAGCAAGAAAAACTCAATGAATCAATAAAAAAAGGACTTGCCTCATCAGCGGGTATTCGCGAAAAAATATCAGTTACCCAAGATCCAATTACCAAGTTTCAAAACCTAATGGCAAAAATATCGCCGGATATGGCAGCTTCTGAGGAAAATATCCAGCTTATTCAGGACGCACAAAATGCTGCCTACGAGAGTTATCAAGCGCAAGTTGATTCTCAGAAAAAACTTGAGGATGATCGTTTCAACTCAGCAAAAAAACACATTGAAGATGAAAGAAAGGGGATTGACGAACTTCGTAAACAATCTGAGTCTTTTCTTACATCGGTTGAGAATCTACGTAAGCAAGGCAAAACAGATACGCGCGTACTTGAGCTTGAACAAGTCGGATTCAACGACTTATTGGCTAAGTACAAAGCTGGCGATACAAGTAGTGCAACGCTTGATGCGTTACGAGCCGCTGGAACATCGTATGTCCAACAAGGTGAAAAAGTTTACGGTTCTGCTCAAGAGCAGACTGGTAAAGGCGGAATAATTGAGCAAGTGTCTGCAGCATTTCAAGAAATCGGAATATCGCTTGGACAACAAGCTAACCAAAAAGAAGCTAATATACCGATCGACGAAACCGTTACCGGCTCGAATGTTTTGGCTTTAAAGGCAATTCAAGAGAAAGCCGCCGCTGAAACATTAGCTCAACTAACTCAGCTTGACACTATTTTGAGCGCTATGTATAGCGAGCCGTCGCCCTTGCCAGAAAGTCAAGTGGAGGCCATTAGAACAGGCGCAAACGAGCAGTTGGGAATATTCAGTGAGCAAATGCTCATACTAACGGAACAATTGAATCCTGAAAACCAACCGAAATTTGACGACTCAGAGTTTGCCGCCAAGATTTCCGAAACACAAAATGCTACTGTTGCCGAATTACAATTATTGTCGCAGATGACGATTCAGTTAGATACCGAACTAAAAAACTCCCTTTCACTTAGCCTCACAGGGATTTATGACCGGCTCAGCCCCGAAAACCAAACAATTGTCGCAGCAAGGCTGGAAACAGCAATCCAGCGCGATATTACAGCGCCATTACGAGAGTTAGGGGTAACATTCACAAATGCTGTTAGTTCGCTTGGGACTTCAATGACACAGTTAAAATCTGATGTTACGTCTCAAATCTCAGCCGCAAATGCCGCAGCAAAACCCCCTTTAGTACAAGAGCAATCTGCAAAAAGTTCACTACCAGCAACAACCAGGGACCCGCCCCTCATTGTGGATCGAAAAACTGGTAAAATAGTACCGGTTAGCGCGCCACGGATGGCTGAGGGCGGAATTGTTACAAAACCGACTTATGCTTACGTAGGGGAGGGGGATGAAAGTGAAGCCGTCATTCCACTTTCAAAGTTGCCGGAGTTACTTCAAAAAGTAGATGGGAAGCAAACAACTGACAATGACATTAAAGATTTAGCTAAGTTGTTAGCCGCAATGTCAAGTGGAAATAGTAATAATCAAAATGCCGAATTACTACTAAAAATTCTTGACGCTATCAACAAATTGAATGCGGAAACAAAAAATGGCTTTAAGTCCCAACAACGGGCAATTGAGGAAAGGAAAATACGATGATCACAAAGAAAGAATACTTCAAATGGCTAAACGGCCATAGGAAAACCCAAGTTTTTCTCGCCATAATTACCGCATATTATCCCCAAAAACTAGCTAGTTTTATATGTCGTGCCAACGTCTCTAGCGGAATCAATTTGGCTGGGGGGAAATTACTGATTAATGGAACTGAGGTTTCAATTGCGGTAAATTCAAATAATCATTATTCGACTTTGGCGCAACTAAGGGAATTTGATTTTAGCATTGCTAACGTCAAGCCATACCTTTTCCGCCGAAAAAGCGCCAAAACATTCCACTTTGGGTTCAAGTCACTCAGCAGCGATCCCATAACTGTGGCTAAAAGTGAAAACGATCAGGCTAATATTATGTCCAGGTTAGGGATATCCGTTGGAACATACCATCAACAATCCGCAGGGGAGCAAAAAATATATGTTTCTAGTCAGCCTTATTCAAGTATTGTTAGCGATTCGCCGGCCAATCAACAATTTATCCCCATTATAAAGGACATCCCGTACCAGCGCCGGTCAATTTCCATTTTCAATTCGGGATCAAAAAACGACATCGGCGAACTGATTTTAAGCAACGACGGCGAACTAGACTACTGGTCTTATCTGTACTTCAAGGGAAAGCAGATCATTATTTGCTTAGGCGATCCGTCATGGCCATTGAGCGATATGATGGCTTATCCGATTTTTGTTGGAGCCGTAAAAAATGAACCGAACGAACTCAATCCCGAAATCGGTGAAAACGAGGTATCGTTCAGATTCGGCGATATTTGGCAGGGGCTAAATATCCCAATTCAAGATCAATTTATAAGCACTGGGGGGAATGTTGATAAGCCGATTCCAATTATTCTGGGAAAATGTCTGAATTTAAGTCCGGTACTAGTTAATTCCGCTACCCAGACACACGCCTTAGGGGGCAATATTACACCCTCAAAAGTCTACGAAGGGGGTAACGACGTGACTTATAACTGGGTATTCTCAAACGGGCAAATAACGCCAAATTCCCAACAATGGAAGCCTTTCTACACCGTAACTTGCGACGTAACAAACCCCGGCAGGACAGCACTAGACTTAGTCCAGTATCTGGTTTCAAAGAACGCTGATTTTTATAATAAATACTTTGGTGATTTTGGAGATATCGCCAATAAAACGTACGAGTTGGGGATTTACATTGATTCTCGTATGACGATAATTGATATATTAGACCGAGTTTTGGACTCGGTATGGGGATGGCGGTTAATTGATAATGAAAACAAGTTTCAGTTCGGATTGTTTGTAGACCCGCGGCTTGCTGCGCCCTCATTTTTTTTCGATGAGAGTACGATTGTTGGGGCTGTTGAAGTGGCAATACTTGGGACTGTTTTCAAGAATACGAAGTTACAAGGGCTAAAAAACAACACTGTGCTTAAATTAGATGCGATGCCTGAAGTATTAAAACGTGTTCAACAACCAGGTGAATCGCTAACCGATTATAACGCTAGAATGGCTCGCGTGGATTTTATTCAAATGGAGTTCAAAACAGTAAGATCCGATGCCATACTGGATAGCGACTACCCTGTTCCCGAGGGGGAGCCAGTTGAGACTCTAATACAATCGGAATCTGATCTACTGGTAGAGGCCAATTATCGGCAAGTACTTTCGTCAACGCCCATATCAACAATAAAATTCACCGGCAACGCCTTTTTTGAAGTTTTGCCCGGCGATGTAATTAACGTCACTTACCCGAGGCATGGAATGCTTAGTGGAATTAATGTTTTTGTCACAGGAACAGAACGACTAGACGTGTCTAGAAAAATAATCATAAACGGAATATTTTATGGCGAATACGAATAATGATCCAACGTTTGATATTAACTATCTACTCTCAGAAAAACCAGCAGATGGTTATTATATTTCAGCGTCAAACTATCTCCAAAACCACGAGCCTGAGATACTCACTCAGCCTAACCAACGGCTTTTTCGATCGCGTATCGGCTCGTGTGAAATCAAATTCTACTTTGAGAACCACAATAAATTTTACCGGCCGGACATTTTCTGCCCATTTAATCTTAACGATACTGGCACTCCTGAGTTAAAATTCCGGCTACAACTCAGTAAATCAGTAACTATCCCTATAACAACGGCGTATGGTGCAGCTAGCCAAGGTAGCTTCTCTGTGACCATTGCATCAACCGACGTTTTGCTACTAAATGAAAGTAATTGGATTACTTTCAAAGGCTTGAGTACAAAATACTGGCTAGCGCAGGACTATAATTGGGAAGGGGGTGATCACGTTACAGTAAATTTGGTGGATGAGGTAGGAGACCCGCTAGCGTTGGAGGCTAACGTCAATGCCGGTGATGATATTTATCATAATAAACTCGGGAATAGTGACGATGATGTTATTTTTGACCGCGAATATCGTGGCGTTCTTCCTATTTACCCATGGGGCACTTGGACTCCATACTCGCTCACAATCCCTTGGGGGGGGTATGGTGGTACAGGAATATCGGATCAGTTTATTGTTCCAATTTTTGATAGTGAATACTCATCTGAAAGTAGCATTTATTGTGGGAAACTTACGATTACGGGAGGGGCTTCATCTGGACTTGCCATGATGCGATTATTCATTGGGCAATCAACGATTCGGAATGCCTATATTGAAAAGCCATTCGAGTCAATAATTAATTTTGTAAATGACAAAGCTATTTATGAAATTTTTATAAAATACTATAATTTAGACATAACAACCTATACGCGATTGTATGAAATGGCAAAAACAATTATATCGAACGGCGATGACGTTCTATTTTACCTTAACCATGCTGAAAAAAATTACGTTTTTGCGGGTTTTATTCCAAAAACCGAACTAAAATTAATACTGCGGGATAGCGTAATGGATTGTGATGCTAAGTATCTGAATGAATGGGATTTTAGTTTAAAAATCAGTGGGTATTCTTAATGATAGAAAACTCGACCGAAGATACCAAAAACAAATTAGTAGCGCTCGTGGCACTCCTGGTTTTTTTTGGCGTAATACTATGTATGGGAATACTAATGTACGATATTTCCCAATATGAGGAAATTTCTAGGAAACTCGATTCAATTAATAGCAAACTAATTCTTCTGAAAGAAAGTAATAAATTATGCCAACATAATTGATTATGATTAATTCCGTTGAATATAATTTATTATTAATTCTCTTTGCTGCGGGATTTATAGCAGGAGGGGTATTACCCCTCCGGGACGGTAAAATCCCCCCTTTACCCGTAATCATTTCAAACGCTATTTTTTGTGGCTTCTTTGGGATTGTAGGTGGCGGTATATCTACTTATTTTCTTCCCGGAGAAAATTACGAAATAGTTATGCTGGTAAACGGAGTGATATGTTCATGCAGTGTCTCTTTATTTTCCAACGAGGAGATCAAACTTTTTTTGAGGGATATTTTACAAAAAATCGTAACATTAGTTTTGACCAAGTTTAAGTTTTAACTTTTTATTTTATTGACGGTAGGTATAAACACATGAGAGGATTGATAATTGCTTTCGTAATATATTTAATCATATTTTTACTATTGATAGTACTATACAGCCATAAATAGAATTTAGTTGACACTACGCCGTTGCAATGGCAGGAGGATAATGTGGATATTTGGTTTTTGATAATGGTGTTTACTGGCATTCCTTTAATTATCTTGGCTTTTTTAGGATTACTTTTCCTCTTAGATGAGCAAGGAAATAAGGGGTTAAGGGAATATTATGAGAAGCAATGGGATAAGGATGGGGATAAGGATGGGGATAAGGATGTCTAATAAGCTCCAAAATTGGAAAAAAATCACAAGGAATTGTAATATAAAAACTATCACCGCAACGATTATTAACCCCCTCATTGGTAAAGAAATTCCTTTACCCACCTATTCTACTCCTGGCTCAGCGGGTATCGATTTACGTGCTTGTATCACTGCGCCACTTACCGTACCCGCCGGTGAAACTCGAATTATTGGGAGTGGTATTGCTATCAATATTCACGATTCTAATCTAGCGGCGGTGTTATTGCCACGTTCCGGTTTAGGCGTTAATCAAGGGATTGTGTTAGCCAATTTAGTCGGTTTAATTGATTCAGACTATCGCCAAGAAATCAAAATAGCGATTTGGAATCGTAGTCATACTGATTTTACTATCAATCCCGGTGAACGAATTTGTCAAATGGTATTTGTTCCCATTGTTCAAGTTAATTTTCAATGGGTAGCACAATTAGAAGCCAATGGTAGGGATGGCTTTGGTTCTACCGGGGTTTCTTAAGCTTGTAGAATATAAAAGGAAAATGGTTAAATCTGCTAATAAAGGGGCTAATGGCTACTACCCAATAGGGTAGTAGCACCCCCCCTGCTAGATAAAGGCATAAGTAGCATTAGAGATTAATATCAACTATTTTTTTGAACTTTCCCTTCTCCTGTAAAAAAATAAATTTTGGGGTCTTTATTTTTCCATTTAATATGAACTCATTAATTTTATCAGCCGTCCTTAAAGGACTTTCTATTTCTGTAATTAAAGACTCCATTTCTTCCCCTATAATTAACAAAGACAATGTTTCCAATGATTTTGAAACGGCAAACTTATTTTGATTCCATAAATTTAAATATTCTTGATGAATGGGATAACGATCTTGTTCATCAGAAAAAAATTTGATCACGATGCAGGGATCTCCTTTTTTCGTTGTTAGCACTCGAGCAACAATAATTGCTACGGGCAACATCTCAGGCTCAGAACTCAGTATCCCGCCTTTCTGGGCGCGGGGAGTGAGATTTTTCCCTTTTTCAACAGGGGGGGGTAGAAATTCATAGCCGCATACATCGCAAATATCTGAGCGCAAAGAAACTAGTCCCCCACATTTTGGACATTGTTTCATTGGAGCCACTCCGGCTTCATCTGATTTTTTTTTCACTTCAATTTGGTCAATTGGGCCATGCCTGGAAATATTTCCACCAAAATCGAGCACCAAACAATCTTTTTTTCCAGGCGCTATTCTCATCCCCCTACCCACTTTTTGGACGTAATCAGCGACGCTTTGAGTGGCAAAACAAAGAACAACCAAATCAACATCGACGAAATTAACTCCCTTCCTTAGAACTTGGACGTTTACCAACGCTTTATATTTTCCTGCTTTGAAATCAGCCAGAACGTCATTTCTGTTAGGGCTGTCACCAAAAACAACGGCTACACTAATGTGTTTCTCAAGTGCTTGGTGCATTGCCATAGCGTGTTCACACGACTGACAAAAAACAATCCATTTTTTTCTAGACTGTCCTGCCTGTAGTAGTTCTTGAACTTGGGCGGGCAATACCTTTAAAAAAGCCTTTGTAGCTTGTTTCTCAACATATTCCCCGTTTTCTATTTTGACGCCAGTTAGGTTAGCCTCGGTAATATTTTTGTCGTAGCTAATAACATGGGCTAGATAGCCGCTAGAAATCAACTCATGACAACCAACCATACACGCGATTTCATCAAATACCCCTAAATTGCTATCGGCTATAGTCCCCCCACGAGTGTCCATTCTCCAAGGAGTACCCGTAAAACCGATATAAACAATATTGTTGTTTTTTGATTTCTCCATAGCCAAAACGCGTCTGTATTGGCTATTCTCGTTCGTTGGAACAAGGTGACACTCATCGATAATAACAAAGTCGAATACACCTGATTTTTCAGTATGGCTCACATAGCTCTGAATACCAGCGAAAAGTACTTTTTTTCCTATTTCTTTCCGTCCTAACCCTGAGCTATATATGCCAGCGATATGAGCCGATTGAAGCCCGACATACTCACAAAATTCAATGTAGTTTTGTTGCACAAGCTCCTTGGAATCAACAAGAACTAATATTCGCCTTTCCCCATTTTTTGCGAGTATTCGCCTAATTATTTCGGCAATAATCAGCGATTTTCCACCGCCAACAAACACAACGGCAATGGGCGACTTTTTTTTTGCAACGCTAGCCGATAGCGATTGTATAGCCTGCTCCTGGTACGGCCGTAATGATTTAGAACGCATACCCACTCGGTTTGACATAGTTTTTTCCATTTTTAATGGTATACTCCTTAAGTTAAAATTTTTTGCAGTCGGAGGCTTTCAGCACCGACTAAATTACTTATTCTAAAGGCAAAATCAAAACTCTTAACTTCACTACAAACTCCCCATCACAAGCTTCACAGTCCTCGTTATCGCACATTATGATAATTTCATTAGGGATGTGGGGTAATTCGTAGATGTAGCCTGTTCGGTATTCTTCCAATTCATCCTTAATAAAATCAAAATAGGACTTTCCACATGCAGGGCATTTACAACTTTCTCGTAGTTGTTCAGAGACTTCAATCGGTGCCCAGTCTGGTTCTGTATTTAGAGACATTGTATTAAACCTATTTGGGTTAGAATATGGGAGCTTGCCATATTCTCGGATTTTGTTTGAAAGTTTTTTAAACTCTTCTTTAATAAAAGAAGACGGTTCTCCGCACGGTATATCAAACTCCAGTAATTTCAGATTAAGCAATAAAATTCGTACTGTAGACGAATTTTTAATTGGCGTTTCTCCGGATTCCAACCTGCGAATGGTTAATTCATTCACGTTTAGCCATTTCGCGAATTCTTTTTGTGTGAAACCAAGCATAAGCCGGCAATTTTTAAACTGAATTGCGTTTTCAATTATCATTATCAATCCCAAGAAAGTTGACTACCGGTTTGATATTCACGTACTCGGCCTTCAAAAAAATTAACTTCTTGATTTAACTCATATTCACTAAGCCAAGGCATCGGATGTTCTTTAATCGCAAATAACGATTTTAGTCCCAAGTTTTGGCAAATCTGATTACCCATAAATTGGGCAAATTCAAAGTAAGTTTTGATGGACATTCCTAAAATACCACCGTCAGGCATGGATGCTTGAGCATATTGAATTTCTAATTTGACGGCTTCATCAATAATAGCACGAGAACGTTCCTGCATGGCGGCATCCCAAAGCACGGGATTTTCCAAAATAATTTGCCGAATTAACCAGAGGTTATTGATCGCATGCAGATTTTCATCTCGCCAAATATAGCTATACTGTTGAGCCGTATTACGGAGTTTACCTTTTCTGGCTAAAGCAAAAATTTGCGAGAATCCGAGCGGAAAAAACAGGTATTCAAAAATATAGTAACTAATCAGGTCTTCTAATAGTGCCCGATTGGCTTCGATTGAGCCAACTGGCGCGTCGCAATGAACCACGTTGTTGGTAAAATTAATGTTCCAGTTCAACTTATTGGTTAAAGCTGGAATTTCCTGATAGAGATTAAAAATCTGTCCTTGTCCTTTTTCATCCAATCCAAACGACTCTAAAATAAATAAGTAGGATTCAATATGATTCGATTCTTCACTGATTTGCCAACGTAAATATTGCCTCATTTCATTGGCCGTAATGTGTTGCAAAATGGCATTATCGAGATTATCCGGGACTAAATTATCACTCGCCGTCAGGTAAGAAATATTCGTTTTAAAGAGCCATTTTTCTGCTTCAGTTAATTGTCCGGTATTCCATTGTAATTTATCTTCTCCCATTGGAATGTCATTGGGTGTCCAAAAATTCTTGCGCGCATTTAAAAAACGTTCTCTGACTTCAGGGTACTTAATTGGAATCGGCTGCCGCAAATCATAACCGCGTCCGCCAATAATTTTAATATCATCAGCATGAGGTCGTTTAGCACCGATTGTAATGGGATTAAGGCTACTCGCTATGGTAATCATTTTTACTCTAATAATTGTGGTAGTGGTGGTAACGGGGCAGGTCTTTAAAACCTACCCCAATACTCATGGGTTAGGTGAGGCCTCATTTACATTCACATATTCCATACGAACATACTCATACGTATAGTTCACGCATCTTTTTTCATTTTCTTCTTTTAGAGATTTAATTTCTCGTTTTTTCAATTCAAGTTGATCCTTCAACTCCTCAAGTTGATCCTTCAAACCTTCAAGACTATCTTCTCCAAAGAGAACTCTGGTCAGCAACTCTTCAAGTCGATCCTTCAACCCTTCAAGTTCATCTTTCTGAAGTTCATGTTGAGAATAGAAATTCCGGCACTCACCAGAGAGAGACCCTGAATACCCTTTGCAGTTGTTGCAATTTGCCTTATTCATATTTTCTTTCCTTTTTCCCATTCAAAATGGCACATCATCGCCAAAATCCTGATCAGCACGGCGCGGCCGCGGCGGGGGTGAAGAGGTAGGTGGAATAGTGGGTGGATTTACTCCTTTATTCACCGGTGGGGATTGTGCCGCATCGTTACCAGACGATGTGGCGCTTTCACCACGTCCGCCTAACATTTGCATGTCAAGCACCACAACCTCAGTCGTATAACGGTCTATCCCATTTTGATCTTGCCATTTACGGGTTTGTAAATGGCCTTCCACATAAATTTGAGAACCTTTGCGTAAATATTGTCCGGCTACTTCTGCCAATCGTTTAAAAAGAACGAGTCGATGCCATTCCGTTCGTTCTTGCCATTCACCGGTTTGTTTATCTTGCGAACTGTAACTCGTTGCTAAGCTCAAATTGGCAATCGCTATACCACTGGCACTATAACGTACTTCGGGATCAGCACCTAAATTTCCTATTAAAATTACTTTATTGACACCACGAGACATACTTGCTCCCTTAAAATTTTAAAGAAGATAGTGTACATAATGTACTGTATTAATGCAATAGGTAATGTCAGGAGTGTCATAATACAAAGAAAAATAATACTTGCAATGTTTAGACAAAATGTCTAGTATGTCTCCACCGATTCAAAAGTAAAAAAGTGAGTATGAAAAAAGGAACTCCTTTAGAACTAACTCCTACTGAGTTTGCAAGCCTTAGAAGAAGCCATAATTTCACGCAAAAATATATTGCAATGTATATTAGCGAACATTTCACGCATTGCACTGATCGAACTGTTTCCCGTTGGGAAAATAACAAGAGTCGAATGCCAGCCTATGCCAAAGTAGCACTAAGGGCATTAATATCGATTACTGCTTGCAACAACTTAGGCTAACTAAGTTGTTGACAGATAAAGTCCTTAAGGAAGGATGTCTTAATAGCCCCCGAGAAACAGGCATATTAAAAATTTTGAGGAAACCAATATGATAGATAATGACACAAAAGCTCATATTCTTGAGCTACTTAAAGAAAATCAGGATACTGATATTCTCCAGACAATATCGGATTGGGCTGATTCGCCTAAAGATAGGTACATAAAGGCACGGCGGTGGGTAGATATAAACGATGCCATGAAAAAGGCCATACAAAACACTAGCGAACTCAGTGAAATATACATTCTCGCGAACGCGCATAGTTCAGAAGGGAGAGTATCCTTTGATGTTAGGGATGAATGATTTTCAATCGATTGTGGAGGATGTAGAAACGCCGGAGCTACTGCATCGCAAAGCCAAAGAAAACTTAAATTAGGCAAAAAGGAAGGGGGCTGATAGCCCCCTAAAAAAAGTAAATAATGAAGCAATATAAAACGCAACAACTGTTAGAACTTACCCAGCACCATTTCGGGCAAAACATCCAGTTGGAAATTGGGAAAATAAAATGTTGAAAGTTTGTAATAATATACCAACAACCCTGACCCAAACCCGTGCTTGGGTGTTGTGGCAGTTTAAAAAAAAAAATGACAAATTAACAAAAGTCCCGTTAAAAATCGACGGGTCATACGCAAAAACTAATGACCCGTCGACTTGGGAAGAATTTTTTACTGTAGTTTCTGCATATGAGGCCGATAAGTTAACGTTCAATGGCATCGGGTTTTGCCTCCATGATAATATCATTGGTATCGATTTAGATCACATTATTAATGCTACAGGAGTAGTAAGTCCTGTAGCCCAAGATATTATCGAAAAATTCAGCACAACATATATAGAGTATTCACCGTCAGGCACCGGCGTGCATATTTTCTGCATAGGGGATATAAAACGCAGTGGAAAAGGGACAAGCGAGAAGTGGATTGAAGCGTATGATCGTAATTCGCCTCGTTATTTGACTGTTACGGGAGAACGCTTTCCAATTGGCTCAAGTAATGTCACAAATTGTCAAACGTCCCTGGACTGGCTTTATGAAAAGTTTTTTACAAAAAACCACCCCCCTAACCATCATTTCCAACCCCCCACCCCCCCCATGAACTTTTCGGATTATGAGATAATTTCTAAGGCTCAAAAGGCTAAAAACGGAAATAATTTTAATGCGTTAATGAGTGGTTTATGGGAGGGTAGATATCCGTCCCAATCGGAAGCTGACGCGGCTCTTTGCTCAATTCTGTCATTTTGGACATCTGACGACGCTCAAATAGACAGGATATTCCGCTCCTCAAGTCTTATGAGGGAAAAATGGGACAAACGTCATTCCGCGACAGGGGAAACTTATGGCGACATAACAATACGAAAAAATAGAGCCAGTAATGTTTATGTTATTGGCAGCGGCGGCCAAGCCAACAAACAAAAAGTGGAAAAAAAACAGGCTATGGAATTAGTGCAAATAGCTCCTGTAGAGCCACCGGCAAAAATTACCACTTTTCCAACCGTCCCCCCATTCGAGAAATTTTCCAAACTAACAGAAATAATTATCAATTCCGCTCCAAAAAAACAGCCCGAGTTAACCGTGGCCAATTTACTGGCAGCAATTGGCGTCCTACTGGGGGGAAAAGTGTCAACTCCAACCGACCTCCGAACTAACTTGTATTTTTGTGCGGTTGTTGGTCCTGGACGTGGGAAAGATCATAGTCGAAAATCCACGCAACGCTTATTTAGGCTGTTGGAACTAGAGAAATTCTGCAGCCTAAAATTAGGTACCGGCGCGGGGGTTGTAAAACTAATGGACACGACCCCCCCCTCAAAGCTTTTTATGCACGATGAATTTGGTTTATTTCTAAAAATGGTTGGAAATGAGAGAACATTAGCACCGTGGAAGGAAATTAATGAAGTGCTGAATGATTTTTTCAGCGCCGCAAATGATGTATACCATTCTACAGCTACAAAAGGGGGGGGGGTTGTGATCATAAAAGAACCGTGCCTCGGTATTTATGCCACGAGTACTCCCGATGAATTTTATGCTGGACTAACCAAAACCATGCTGAGCAGCGGTATGCTCTCCCGCGTTATTTTCATCCGTGGGAATGAGAATGCCACAATTGAGTTGGAGCCTCAACCAATGGCAATCCCAAAAAACCTTTTAACACATTTGAGAAATGTAGCAAATATGCCGTATGAATACAAGGCCGATACTATTAGCGGGATAAAAATTCAATGCGCCAAGCGGATTGAATTTGAGCCAGCGGCTAAACAATTTTGGAATGAATTTCGGCTTCGAATGGACACTCTCGTATTAAAGAGTGACCAGAAATTTGCCTCCATTTTTGCTAGGGCTGGCGAACACGTTGCTAAAATAGCATTAGTTCTATCCTCATTTGAGCTAGAAGAGGCTATTTCAATAGAGGCGGTACGTTGGGCTGCCCTGTATGTAGAAAACGCCATAAATCTTCTAATAGGCGCCTTAGATGAGCATATGGCAGAAAACTTAAATGAGGATAATGCAAAAAGAGTTTTGGCTTTGATAAAACGTAAGGGAGGCTCGATAACAAAGAGTGAGCTAGTTCGAAACACGAAATGGCTCGACAAACAACATCGAGACAGCTTGTTGGATTCATTAATTGAGGGTAAGGAATTAATTTTAGATGAGACACCTTTACAAAATTCTTCCAAAAAAACAAGCACTTATATTTTATCTGTCGACAAACGGTAGTTTTTTATAGATAAACGGTAGATAAATGAGATAAATGGTATTTTAGTAGTATAACTATAGAAATCATGTACTTATCTCGTAAGTAGGATAAATTAAAAGAAAGTGTTTTCTTTATATAAACATAAACTTACGAGTAAAATGAGTAAAATGAGTAAATGAGTAAATAAGATATTACCCTATATATATTTATTTATTTTTTTAAAAAAAACTTTTACTCATTTACTCATTACTCATTTTACTCATTATCGCATTTATCTCTCCTTAACATATTAATTTATATATATATTATTATATATAATATATAAAAATATATCGACAAACGGTAGTTTTTTATAGATAAACGGTAGATAAATGAGTATATAAATGAGATAAATGGTATATAAATGAGAAGACATGAGTGTTGACAGATGTATAAAATAGTAAACGATATCTACCGTTTATTCGCAATAAACTACCGTTTATCTAAAAAGATAAATTGATAAACTAATGAAATTAGTTGTCACGGTTTATAAAAAAAGCCTTAAATTGCCTCAGTTTTTTCGGTGTGAAGGAAGTATTAAATGAACATAAAGCTTAAAAAAAAGTAATAGTGGGCGGTAAATTGGGAAAAAAATACAGGGGATTGGCTTATTTAGAGGTTAATTTTAGTAGTAATCGGGAAATAAAAAAAAGTGTTGACAATTGTATGAAACGGTATACAATAGTCAACACTAAATGGGACTTTCCAAGTCCCCGTAACTAAAAACTAAGGAATTATAACATGTTAACCAAAATTTCTAAAGCACAGTTAGTAGTTAAAGCACAAAGTTGTTTTGGCGATAACGTAAAAATAGAGTATCGCCGGGGTAAAGAGGCTGGCTGGTACTTAAGTAAAGCCAACAATGACAGTTGTATAGGACAGAATGTAAACGAAGCTTGGGATTGGCTAAATCAACTCCATTACCTTGACCTTTCTCATGTCTATTCCGGGGTAACTTACAACTTCATTACCGGTGCATTACAAGACGAGTTGCTCTACATCGACGCCAATGGCCATATGGCACTCACTCTCCTTGAACATTCCGACCTGAACGAAAAACGCACAGCAGTCCGCCCGATTGACCGGTTTTGTTTTGAAGTCGGGATGGAAGTAATCGTTCCACCTTCCTTGTTGTGGAAACAAGGCTTTCTTCCGTTGGGAATTGATACAACTGTACTCGAACTAACGAAAACTCATGTGATCACGGAACGTGGTACATTCGACTACGGCCAACCGCTGATTTTTTCTGATGAAACTGACAACCACCACCAAATTTTCGATCTTGCCTTCGCCCACATGCTAAAAAAGCATGTAGCTTGTGAGAAAGATCGGCCAAAAAATACTGGAGATCGGCCAGACAGGTACATTGGTCTTAGCGCTTCTGGTAAGTTTTTGGTGTATTCACGTTTCGCTGACGACAGCGAGTTTAAAAAGTTTTTATCAGCCATTAGGGAAGTGCCTGGCCGCACATTCAACTACGATGCTAGGGCAAACGTCATTCCGAGACGTGTCGAGTCTATTCTTGCATTAAGGGACGTAGTAATGCAATTTGTTTTTCAGGTTTCCCCTGATGCCGAGCGTCTGATGCAGGATACTTTGGAACAGGCAATGGCGAACGTTACGGCTAGCCGTGCCGAGAAAGCTGATTTAAATGTAGAGGGATTAGGTGGTGAGTTACGTCCGTTCCAGCGTGCCGGTGTAGCGTATGCTGTAAGAGCTAAGCGAACTTTTATAGCCGATGAAATGGGATTAGGTAAAACAGTACAAGCACTCGCCGTAATTCAAGCGATTAAGGCGTATCCTGCCTTAATAGTTTGTCCAGCTAGTTTGAAGTTGAACTGGCAGCGAGAAGCAGAAAAATGGTTGCCAGGGCGTTCTGTATCGATTTTTACAACGAAGGCTAATTCGGCTGACATTGAAATTATAAACTATGACGTCTTAAAGAAAAACTTGGACACGCTAAAAGTGCGCGGATTTAAGGCCATCATTTATGATGAATCCCACGTCCTAAAAAATATTAAAGCGCAACGTACTGAAGCTGCTGCCGAATTGGCTAAGGGCGTTGAAATTCGTCTGGCTCTGACTGGAACGCCGGTACTAAATCGTCCACAAGAATTACTTAGTCAACTAAAAATTCTCGGGCGGCTGGATGATATGGGGGGCTTCTGGAAATTTGCCGAGCGGTATTGCGCAGCCCAAAAAACGCGCTGGGGGTGGGATTTTAGTGGCGCGGCTCATCTGGACGAGCTTAACGAAAAGCTCCGTTCAATTTGTTACATTCGCCGTGACAAAGCGACTGTTTTAACTGAATTGCCTGCGAAACAACGTAGCGTAATTTCTTTGGACATCGATAACCGATCGGAGTATCAAAAAGTCGAAAAAAACTTGGTTAAGTGGCTTGTCGAGCAAAAAGGGGAAAAGTTGGCCGAACGAGCAAAATATGCCGAACAGCTAGTAAAAATAGAATATTTAAAACAAATGGCTGCTCAGGGGAAATTAGCAGCCCTGTTTGAATGGATCGAGTCATTTTTAGAAAGTGGGGAAAAATTAGTCCTTTTTGCAACGCATCAAAATATTATCGATGCCGTTGCCCAACGGTTTGGTGCGTTGAAAATTACGGGGGAAACGCCTCAAGAGCAGAGGCAAAAAATTGTCGATAAATTCCAAATAGATCCTGAGACTAAACTTGTAGTAATGAACATGAGAGCAGGGGGAGTTGGTTTAACTCTGACGGCAGCCAGTAATGTTGCGTTTTTTGAACTGGGCTGGACTCCTGCCGATCACAGCCAGGCCGAGGATCGTTGCCACCGCATTGGGCAACAGAATAGTGTAAATATTTGGTATTTACTGGCAAATCAAACAATTGACGAGGAAATATATCAGCTTATCGAGGCGAAACGAAAAGTTGTAGATGTGGCAACAGAGGGCGCAACAGAGGGCGGCGAAATGGAGGGAAATTCTATTTTGCAAGAGTTAGTCGCTAATATTATCAATGCTAAAGGAAGCATTAAATGAGCACAAACATAAACTGGAAAAAAATTTACCAGGAATGGTTAAATTTGGCACGGAGATACAGGGAAGAAGCCAGAAAATGTAGGCAGGAAGCTTGTAAGCCTAATAGAAAAACTGTTTGTAAAATGCCCGCTAAAACGATAAAGAAAACAAATAATAAAGGTTGTAAAAATGCCTGTGATTTACAGGATCAGGAACAGGATCAGGAATGGAGAGATATCTGCAACTCACTGGGAATTAATTTTAGTGAGGATAAATGGGAATGAAAAGCGTTGACAACTGTATAAATCGTTTGACAACTGTATAATATGCTATACAATAGTCAAACAGTCAAACCAAAAACTGGGGCTATTAGTAGCCCCTAAGTGTTAAAAACTCAAAGGAATTATAACATGAAAACTAAGAATTCTAAAACACCCCAACCAGTAACGCCACAACCAACAATAAAAGTCGCCCTTTTACAAAGGGGATATACCATTGCCGCTTTTGCAAGAAAAATTGGCGTGAGTAGAGCAAATATGCACAAAGTTATCACACGGCACTGTGGCCGTGAAACAACAAGGCCTTTTGGTAATAAAACATATCAAATCCTCCTAGCCCTCAGTAGAGAGTTAGGATTTCCAGTCCACGAAATTATTTCTAAGGAGGATATTTAAATGTCATTTTTAAGGGGTGCCAATTTAAGGTGTGCCGATCTAATCGAAACCGATTTAAGGGGGGCTGATTTAAGGTGTGCCAAAGGCTTGGAGGATATTTAAAAATGTCATTTCTAGCCAATAAGACGATTGTTGGGAAACAAAGTAAGCCATTCCTTGCCGTGCTGTACGGCGCGGGCGGGGTGGGAAAATCAACCCTGTGCTCAACAGCACAGTCCCCATATTTCCTAGATATTGAGGGCGGGATTTTCCACATCGATGCACCGAAGTCCGGCGATGTAATTTCGTCGCCGGAGGTACTTCTCGATTATATGCAGGCATTAATAAATGAAAAACACAATTATAAGACAGTCATCGTGGACTCGTTATCCGCATTGGAGTTACTGCTTATCCAGTCTGTGTTTAAGAAATTCACGCGGGATAACGGAATGAAAGCCAAGTCGATCGAAGATTTTGGCTATGGGAAGGGCTATGTTCATCTTTTATCAGTTTGGCAGGGGTTCGTTGGCATGTTGAAAAAAATGAACATGAATGGACTCAATGTCATTCTTATTGGACATCAAAAAATTGCGTCTTTTGAGTCGTCAAACGGAACAACATACAAATACTACACTGTGAATTTGTATGACTCAGACAAAAATTCGGTATTAAGACTCGTAACCGAACAGTCTGATTTTGTCGGCTATATGAGCTTTGAATCCCCGATTGAAAATCAGGGGACTAACCAACAACCCACACCACCCCTTTATGCGGGTAAAAAAATTAAACCTAAAAAATTTGCCCCTAAAATCACACAGCCACGCGTGATTCATACAGAAGGGACAATGGCTTTCTACGCGAAATCGAGGTTTGATTTGGAGAGCCAGTACCCGGTGGAAGATTGGGATTGGAATTTTTTATCGGTTCAACAGCCCCAGCAGGAGAAATCCCCTGTAAATCCAGGGCAGGAGACTTAAAATGGTTTTGGGTACAAAACTCAAAAAAAGTGAAGCAATAATTCAAGCAGAGATAATCAAGTGGAGCCGAAGAATGGCTGCCACTGGGGTTATCCCATGTTTGGCGCTTTTGCACTCCAACCTAACTGGTGCAAAATTGACGCGAGGTGGTTTCCAATGGGGCGTCCTTGTTGCGGAGGGAGCTTTGGCGGGTATTCCTGATTTACATTTGCCCGTGCGTTCCCCGCTGGGATACAACTCAATGTACGTAGAGTTAAAAACTCCTATCGGGAAATTAAGCAACTCGCAAAAAAAAGTTATTAGCCTCCTTAAGGAGCATAATAATTTTGTTGTAGTTATAAGGAGTTTGGATGAATTTAAAGTTGAAATATCAACGTATTTAAATTTATATTTATAGCTGAATAAAAAATATAACCACGATTAGAAAAAAATCGTGGCTATATCCAATAAACCAACCTGCAATTAGGTGAATTATGTCCACTAATACTATCAAAAAAACTCACACTACAGTAGTAATGTCAGGAAGAATTTCCTTCTTCTGGGCATCACTTTTTTTTGTGATCGGATTGGCGACCGGTCTAGCTTACCAGTCACCGCCTAGAATCTCATTCCACGAAGTGGTGGATGGGGGTGTGAAATGAAAACCATCAAACTCACTTTTCTCATGCTGCTGATCGGTTTCATTCTCGGCATCACTACTACGCTGATTTTGCAGCAAAACTTTGAAATCATCCCGCGCTACTCGGTTGATTCTGACGACATCAGGGGATTAGCCTGGCAATCGGCACGTCGTTACCACGTTGACGCCACTTTACTGTTCGCCATTATCAACCAGGAGTCCCGATGGAACTCCGATGCTATCTCTCCTAAAGGGGCAGTTGGTTTGATGCAGATCATGCCTGAAACCGGCTGGAAGGAATGCGGATTCAATGAAGAACAACTTTTCAATCCACAGTTGAATCTCGATTGCGGTACCCGCTACTTTACCCAACTGTTTAAACAATTTGGCTCAGTAAAATTGGCCTTGTGCGCATACAACGCCGGACCAGAACGAGTTGCTCAGTTAGGACGTTGTCCCCAATTTCAAGAAACTATTCGCTACACTCAAAATATTCTTACCGCTTGGCAGGGAGGTAAATGAGTATGAATCCGGAAACCATTATCAATATCTACACTGTTCTGGTTGTCGCAGTCATCGCACTCTTGCTTTGGTTAGCGATTGTGTGGATGAAAAAGCCTAAGAGCACAGCTAAATTACTAAGCCAGTCTCAAGAAAATCTAAGTGGCTTAGCTGCTTTCATGATGGTTCTTTGTTCCATTGGGCTAAGTATTGGCTTCGCCTTGTCTTTATCAACCAGTATGTTCATTGGAGTGCTATTCGTCAGCTTGTTTACCGGGTTTTGTATAGCAGAATTTACCGCCAGTTTTCACTTGGCTAAAGCCTGGAATGATGGCCGCATTGGGTTGGTCGCTGCCTCGGTTTTTCTCTTGGTTGGTGGCGCTGCCATTTCCATCATTGCCGGGCAGGCGCTTATCGCTACTAAGGTTGATGAAGCTCAAGCTAAGCGGATGCAAGCCAGCGAAGCTTATCAATTGGCCTTAAACGAGCGCCAGGCCGCGCAAGCGCAAGTAAAAAACCTAGCTATGGATGGTTCAATAGTAGCCCAAGCCAAAGATAAATTGGCACAATTTGAATCCACGATTGCCACCCTTCAAATTAAACGCAGCCAAGCAGAAGCCCAATTAAACGCTTGCCCGCCCAGCTACTTAACCAAGTGCGTTAACCCGCTCAAAGGTGAAATTGCCAGTCTTGACGACAAAATTTCCGTGCTGAACAGCAGTGTAGGAAAAGAACAAGCTATTCTTGCACAATTCAACCAATACCAAAGCGCAAATACTTATTTAAAATCTTTGCAAGATCAACCACTGCCGCAATCAGTCGTTACTGATTCAACACTCCCTGGCATTAAAGCGCTTTCAATTGTGCTCGGTATACCAACCGATGTGGTAAGTGCCCACGTGTTCTTGTTCTTGGCGGTGTTTGGTGAGTTAGGCGGCATCATTCTATTTTACCTTTGGGGTGCGAGCCGGCTTGAACGTGCGATTTTGACCTCACCAGGTGGTATTACGATAGATGGTGAATTTACCTCAAGCCATCGCCCTAGCAACGGCAACCTAGCTGGTAACGGCAACCTGGCAGCAGAGTTGGCAAATACCATTAACCAACTCCAGCAGAAGTTAGCTGAGCTTGAACACTCAAAAAAAGAGTGACCTCACCAGCCAAAACCCAGCCCCAGCCCGGGGCGGGTGGTGAGGTTGACTACTGGGATATAGCGACCAAAATGACTCAAATAGATGCTCTTAACCGTGAGTTAAGTCGTAATACGACTAGTCGTAATACGACTGAGGATGGGGATAATACGGGGCTTAAAGACACCAGTCGTAATAATACGACTAGTCGTAATACGACTCGGAAATGTGCAGCTCCTGGTTGCGACAAAGAGTTTATCCCCAAGCAATGGAATCATAAGTATTGTAGCGATGAATGCCGTGCTCATGGAAATGGATTTGAAAGTGTAGAACACGTAAAACGAGTAGTAAGAAAATAACCAGTATGAACGAAAACAGATTTATTGATAACAGAACTAGTATAATTCATGAAATTTATGATACTGAAGCCAACTTGGCCTGGTTAAAGTATCCAATGGCCATTGACCCAACGAACTGGCAATCGGCGAGTCAATTATGCTCGCGCCTAAAGCCAGGACAATGGCATTTACCCTCGGTACACGAGTTTATGACAATTATCGACTACAACATGCAGGAGCCAGCACTCCATGAGTATTTCCGTTATATACCGTCCCCATTGCCGGGAGTGTATTGGACTTCAGATAGGTTAATTTCTATCCCGAATAGGGCATGGTGCGTGGATCTGTTCAATGGCAGGGTATTTTATGAATATATAGGAAAAGTGTCGTTATCAAATTTGCGCATTCCCATTTTCATGGAACGATTTTTATCGGTGGATTCATTGGGAAATGCAGAATATGTAGCATTTGTATGGCCTGTTAGGAATGGCGCGATTTAGTAAAAAAAAAGCCAACTAATTTCTTAGTTGGCTTTTTATTTCCTACATGATTATATTGTCAGTAAGCCCAATTTTTTCTTTTTCCTGAGTTCCATATTGGATGTTGCAATGATGTAAGTAAAATTTCCTCAGCCATTCAATCTTCCTTTGGGAGTCATGAAACGGTGAAGAATAATTATATTGAGTTTTTGCGATTATCCATTTATTTCTTGACTGCCATTTATTGCTTCTTCTTTCGAAGGCGCGTGGACTCTTTGCCCGTCTATAATTATAAATTGGTGCTTGTTCGGACATTTCAATTTTCCTCGGTTGTTGTTTCAATTGGCTCGTCTATCTCTTTGTCTATCACTTAATGTTCAGATCGAGATGCCGGAGTACTTAATACACCCTCCTCTTCCTCATCTTCCCAACCATAAACCTCAACTACATCTTCTTCACTACTCTCTGTTTTCCATCCGCCATAAAGCCGATCCTCCTCGGCTTCTTGCTCTTCTCGCTCTTCTCGCTCTTCTCGTTCCTCCTCAGTCTCCTCCAACGAAGGTTTAGGTGAGCCAAAAGAAATTTCACTTTTGGTCTCCCACCCTTCAAATTCATCTTCCTCTACATCCTCATCACTACAAAGCGGATCTCGTTCTTCTCGCTCTATTGATTCTGAGAGTGGGGGAAAAGTGATATTGAAAGAGGCACCGCCACCATTGCGTGCTGTGTAATTGAGTGTGCCACCGAGTGCTTCAATGATTTTGCGGGAAATATGTAATCCCAAGCCGGTGCCACGTTCGGTCGGTTTGGTGCTTTCAAATGGCATAAATAATTTTTCTAGAAATTCTGGCGCAATACCTGGACCATTATCTTCTACTTGGATCTCGGTGGCACCAGTGACCGTGCGCCCAGTTTTAATCCATACTTGAGGATTAGCAAAGCCTTCCAGCGCGTCTTTGGCATTGTTTAATAAATTGATCAAAACTTCTTCTAGTTGAAATGGATTTGCCCAAGCGATACGAAAACTCTCGATAATATTTTTCAGCCGTTCGGTTTGCGCATAAATTTTGTTTAATAACGGTTCTAATTCAGTCGGTTGAAATAAATTGTCCCGAATATCTGATAGGGCGCCGCTAGTTGCCGCTTGGTTAATTTCGTGGGCGACTGCGGTTGCCATGCTGCTTAGGTATTTGAATCTTCTTGATTCTTCGACTTCTGCAGAGAGTTTCTGATTCTCTTGTTCTAAAACAACTAATAATTCAGCTAATTGAGCGATGCGTGTCATACAAAATTTTCCTTTTTTAATAGAAGTGTCATCAACTTTTAGCAATTGTACTCCATTTTATACACTTGTCAACACTTTTAAAATAGTATGGTAAAAAATAAATAGCTTTAATTAAAAAAAAGTTTTATTAAGTGTTGACAAGTGTATAAAATAGAGTACGATTACTAAATCGAAGTTACAAAATTAGCAACAAGGGGAATTAAAATGTCAAACGCAGTAGAAACAAAACAAGCCATTAAAAATTTAATTTCAAACTCGAGTCTAAATGCACTCGACTTGCTAGTTCTTATGCCAGTAGTTGAGCGTTTAGACGGCGATCATTACAACTCCTCTTCATTAAGTAATGAACTTACTAATTTTAGTTTCTCCTATTTATGCGAAACATGGGAGCATGGGAATGAGCTTGTTGACACGCTAAAAAAACATATTAAGTTCTTAGAAAAAGCTGAACAACTTCAGCGAGTGGAAAACCGACGCTACGATTACCAGGTCACGTTATCCACTCGTGGGAAAAAAATCTGGGTGGCAGAAATTCTTGGAGAAGGCGGTGAATTTAAGTTAGAACGTCGCTTTCTAAGCGACGAAGAACGCGAGTATTTGAGTGAATACCGCTCGAAAACGAAAGAAATCTGTTTCAATCTTAAAAATGGAAAAATTTACGAGTCGTATGAAGAAGCTGGCCGCAATGAAATTCGTAAATTTTGGCTAAACAACGAGTCGTACGAATCATACGAACAAGCCAAACAAGCAAAGCAACAATCTGAACAACCAACAAAAAAAAGAGTTTCTCATAGTCAATTCATGAAATTAGCATGGGCTTTAGCCAGGGAGTTAGCCGGAAGCAGTAAGGGAAGTCGTGCAAAACTTTCTCAAGCCATGAGAACCCTCAACCAACAATTCACGCACTAAGGACAAAA